>Ga0206112_100061_pt1 | contig 170945 bp, 143 predicted proteins | sample 2B1ome_FD_177998 | JGI IMG/M metagenome (GOLD analysis project Ga0206112, IMG submission 177998) | Enriched microbial communities from leaf-cutter ant dump, University of Wisconsin, Madison, United States - 2B110A | ecosystem: Environmental > Terrestrial > Nest > Insects nest > Nest dump...
GCAGCACCACCTTTGATAAGCTAGGCGAGGTACGCATCAGCATCCGCCCGCGGGAAGACAGGATACGGGCGGTATTGCGCGGACCCTTTTATGTACAGGTCAAACAATTTTGTGTACAGCGCCCGCAGCTGAGCCAGGAAACGGTACTGGTAGATATTTGTGATACGGATGGGGATAAGTATAGGTTTGGGTTTAACGGTAAGGAAAAGATAAACGAGTGGGCAGGCATAGGCAATCACCTGGACTTTGATGCAAGAGGATATGATAGCAGAGCAAGTAGGTGGTATAGTGTCGATCAGGTAAAAAAGAGTGATTTAAGTTCTTATCAATTCGGACGTAACAGTCCTATCGTTCTCGTTGATCCAGATGGCAATACTGAATACTATTTTAATGGGAAATGGGTAGGGTCGGATAAAAAGGATAATGGTATGATCGGGATTGTGAGAAATAAAGAAGTTCGAGATCAGATTAAGAATAATACTTTCAATTTCCCCGAGCCGGAAAAAATTCAGAACGGTTTTAATAACAATGAGATGTTTGTTATAGAATCGAATGTATTACGATCAGCAAATAATGTGTTGAAAGAGGGTATTTCTAAGAAAGGAGCAAATAGAGAATACGGTGTTACTTTGCATAAAGATGAAAATTCACCGGGAAGATATAGAGAGCATTCCAAAGGAATTCAAGAAGGACCAGAATTTGATCTAGATGCAACCAATATTCTAACTATAGAACTACCGGAAGCTCCTGTAACTATACATTCCCACGCTACAGGTGTTTCACCTAAAGGAAGATTTAGTAATGCTGATCAACCCGGACCAATGGATAACAAAAAAATGAAGGAAGGTGATATGTCAATTATAGTCGGTAAAAAAGGAAATGTTTCTGTCAAGACGGAAGATAAAGATGCATACGGAAGGCCATTAGCTTATCCAAAAGAAACATTCCAGGATAATAGGGACGAGACAATCGAAATTTACGATAAGGATAATACTGAAAATGCAGTTCAAACAATAAGAGGTGATGAAGCATCTAAAATTTTAAAGGATTATGAAAAAAGGTAAGTTCTTTTTGGGAATGTTAATCGTGCTAAGTTTCGAGCTTGCTTGCACACTTTATGGACAAACCCGAATTAAGTTATTTGAAGAGTCTGCTAAGTATAAAGATCGAAAGTATTACAATATGGCTGGTGCGGAAATGTATTTGATTTTGCGTGGGGATACATTGTTGGTGCCGAAAATAGGGAAGGAGACTTTTGAAATCCCTATTGAATATTCAAAAAGGATCAGTACTCTTTCGGACAGCAGTCTATTCGTTTGTTTCAAAACCCGCGACTTCGTCTTTATGTCCGCTGTAGAAAAAGCCTATTTTATAGGGTCTTCGGATAAAAATGAAATTCGGGACCAGTTTGATTTTTCATTTTATAGGAAGGATGGAGAAGGCGAAGACAATACAATGACACTATATAACAGCTATATTAGACAACCATCGATCTCACGAATTGTAGCAACGAAGGAAGAATCTAAATTTTTGGAATAATTATCTGGACGTTATACTTTCATAATGGACAGCGAAATTTCTACAGAGTATAAATATGCTTGGCAATAATGTGTGGTCTCGATTTTGATACTCCAAAACTCAAAAGGAGGATATTTTGAAATGAAACAGCCGGTTTGAATATCGGCTGTTTTGTTTTTTAGGTCGTATCCGCCCGACCAACCCCGTATTGTTAGCGTTACACTGATTTATTAAAATTGTTCGGGTATAGGTCTGTGAGGTTTTTGTTTTGGATGTTGTTGAAATGCTGCAAAGTGTTTTTAAACCATCATACAGCCAGCGGTCAAGCTCATAAATGAAAGCTGTAGTTTACGACGAGGTTAAATGTGGCACCCCGCGCCCCGGATAGCAGCGGATAGCCCACAGCCGCGCAAAGCATAAGTAAGTGAGGTATGTAAATTAGTTGGGTATAAGATTTCAAGGGGTTAATACAACCCGCGGCGAGGACTAGCAGCGGATAGCCGGATATGGCGCCCTGAAAAAAATAATTGTTCTTAAGTTTTAAGCAGGCTATTATGGAATAAAATAACATAATACCGCCAATACCGCCACCACCGACAACAAGTTGCAGAATGTAAACGATTATGCGGCCAACAACTATCAGAACGATATTAAGCAACATACCAATGCGGCCATCAGTCGCTACCTGTACGATGCTACGGGCAATGTGGTCAAAGACCAGGTTACCGGACAGGACACGATTTTATGGAACCATTATAACAAAGTAACGCGTACCGAGAACGATTCGGTGGGGCACGGACTGGCCTTTGCATACGATGGCGCCGGTAACCGCTATATGAAACGGTTGCTGAAAGAAGAACAGGATACTACAGTAGAGCGCTCAGATTACTATGTACGCGATGCCCAGGGTAATATACTGGCCATATACCAGTCGGAAGCAAAGTATGAAATGACGAAGAGGGAATGGGTGGAATATGCCACGGCTACACTGAAGGCTAATGCGGGTATTAGTCTGCCGGTGATGCTGCAACAGGTGATACTGCCTTATATGGGGAATGACGGACATTTCAGGTCGGATATTCTGAAAACGCTGTCGCTGCACGGCCCCTACGTAGCAGGACTGCTGGAGACCTACCCGGTATCGTTTTATATACGCAACAGCGCTGCTGTTAAAAGCAATATGCTGGCGCATACGGGCGAGCATGCCGACTTCTACAGTCAGTTGGCAACTCATTCGGCTACTAACAGCCTGCCCATTTTAGCTATGGCCCTGGATCGGGGCGTGGCCAACGGCGATATCCCCTTTGGCGATATGATGGAGGCTGCCTATAATGCCATGACCCAGACTACACATCAGGATATAGTTAACCTGCTGTGTGGCACCGATAGTTTGCGTGCTCATATGATGCAGTTGATGGAGTTGCCGGAAAGCTCTGTTTGCCTCGACGATATGGCCGCCCTGGAATATGAAGCCGGAAAAAATCCTGCACAGTTTTATAGTAAGCTGGCACAAACCGGTGATAGCCCGGCCTTGCAGGAAGATTTTTTAAGTTTCTTACAAGGCATGACCCAATTGAGCAGTGTCAATAGCGATTACAATCTGGTAGGTACCGACGGTGCCTTTACACCTTATTTTCAGCAGGCCTTGCAGTTTCATGCCAACGATTCGTTGTTGGGTGGGTTTTTAGAGTCCTGGTCATCGTCGTTTGAATTATTGCTGTCGACAAACAGTACCCAAACCCTTACGGCCATTATTTTGGACAAGTATCCGGCAGAGCTGATTACTGATTTCATTGATAATGAAGCTGCGGGCGAGCCTGCAATGCTGTATAGTGCGCTGACTGCGGTGCCCTGGCTGACATTGTCGAACTATGTGGAGATATGGAGCATTTATCCCACAACCATTACTGTTACCCATACGGTGTATGAAAATGTGCTCAAAAACCAAAGGATACACTTATCTTCACATCACTTATACGGCAGCAGCCGCCTGGGCACTAAAGATTACAAACCCGGACAGTATTATATGTACTGGGATTTCGGAGGGCCAACGGTGATAGCCGATACCAGCTCTTTGACAACACGCCGCCCCTGGTACAGTATGGTGTACAACGATGCAGTACAGGGCCTGGCATTATCGCCGTACGGTATGACAGATGCCAGCCGCTACCAGGTGCAGCACCTGGCCGGACAAAAGCAGTACGAGCTCACGAACCACCTGGGCAATGTACAAGCCACCATCAGCGACCTGCCGGTAAAGGTGGGCGAGGCGCATACCGAGTACCATGCACCGGCCCTGCCAGCGGTATACGATTACTATCCCTTTGGCATGCTGATGCCCGACCGGTATACCTCCGATACCAGCAGCGAATGTGTAACGGTAAGCCAGACCAAATGGGTAACCACCTGGGTAACGCATTGTTACCTGGCAGCCGATTGGGTATGGCCTGCGTACAGTTACTATGGCAGTGTATCGGTTAGTACCAGCAGCGGTTTGCAGATAGCTGCCGGCGAATCGTCGGGTATATATTTTGAGATGGATGTACTGCCTTATGAGCAGCAGGATGTGTACCTGCAGACCGATGCATTCTATAGTGGCAGCGGTACATTGGAACTGCAGGAGTACCATGGCGGCCAATGGCATATGCTGGGCAGCACCACCTTTGATAAGCTAGGCGAGGTACGCATCAGCATCCGCCCGCGGGAAGACAGGATACGGGCGGTATTGCGCGGACCCTTTTATGTACAGGTCAAACAATTTTGTGTACAGCGCCCGCAACTGAGCCAGGAAACGGTATTGGTTGATATATGCGATACAGACGGGGATAAGTATAGGTTTGGGTTTAATGGGCAGGAGAAGGTGAATGAATGGAGTGGGGTGGGGAACTTTATGGAGTTCTCAGAGCGTGGGTATGATAGCAGGATTGGACGTTTTATAAAAGTTGATCCGCTTGAAAAGGACTATCCTTGGAATAGTACATACGCATTTGCTGAGAATAGTCCCATTCAAGGTATCGATTTAGAAGGGGCTGAATTGCTAAAAGTAAATTCAGGATGGTATAGAATGAAAATGTCTGGTGGAAACAGTATGATGAATGTTTCCAAGCATAAGGACGTTGTTTTGAAATCTCAAAATATACCTAAGGTGTTTAAATACGCTAACGGTGTTCCCCGTTTTTCCCCATCATCGGTAGGTGTAACGGCGAAAGGTTTTGTTGACTTCAAAAATTCAAGCGGAAGATTTATTGCACCGGAACATGATTTGCCGAAGAATCCTACATGGACTCTAACGCAACCAGCTATGGAAACTACAGATGGTACAGCTGGAGGGTATATGGGAACAGATGTCGGTCGGAATAGAGCTTTTGCTGACAGGCAAGCGGCTAGAGGCACTGGTATACTGACGGTTTGGGATAACGCGAAAACTGTATTAAGTGATGTTCCCGTTTGGAACGCTTATGGAGACATGGGAAACAATAATAGGGCTTGGGAAAAAGCTGTGCAATTAGTGATGGAAAATACAGGCTCATTTTTGGATCAAGCCGATCCTCAAAGAACAGTTAATTTGACGAATTTCATTTATGACGGTACATTACCTCATGATGACGGTATAGTGGATAGCGATGAAACGAAAAAGAATCAACACGAACTAATGACTGAGGGTATACGAATAATGAAGCAAAACGACATAGAAGTGAGAGATGATACACAAGTGAAATATAACCAGCTTCAGAATGAAATTAAAGGGCAATAATCTATAAAATTTGATAAATATGACTAGGCTTATCTCACTGTGCTTAATTTTAATGTGTATTTTTTCCTCCTGCTATTCTAAGGACCGAGATCAGCAAGCCTTAGAAATTATGCGTAACACATTGAAGGCAGTAAATGAAAATGATCTGAATAAATTTTATGGAAATTTCGATGAAAATAGCAAGGAACAAAGTGATGAAGAGCAACTACGTGCTGATGTGAAAAAGATTTACTATTTATTGACGAAATATCATGATAACAATATAGACAGTTTATACTGGACTACTGATCATAAGGTTGATGAAGCTAATAAAATCGAATATGTTATAGAATTATTTGAAGGATTTGATACCTTAAGCGGTTACAAGAAAGCTACGCTACACTTATATTTTTGGAATTTTGAGGAGATCAAGGTATTAGGTGGTTACCGGCTGGATATTGATATTGATGCTAAATATCGAGGGAAACTTTTAGACGAAGGAAAGCTACCAACTACTGATGAGCTCGTTCAAAGTTTGAAAAAATAATTTGGTACTCCAAACCTCAAAAGAGGATATTTTGAAATTGTGGGCTTTCCTGGAATTCACCGAAGTAGCATTAGAGAATATTGCTAACTTCAAATGCGATTTACAGAATAGTGAGACAATCCCCATTTACGTATGCGCCCTATCATCCCTGATCATTAGCGTTGTGCTGTTTATCAGTTTGTCTGAGTATAGGTCTTCAAGGTTTTTCTTTTGGATGGTGTTGATATGCTGCAAGGTGTTTTTAAACCATCATACGGCCAGCGGTCAGGCTCATAAATGAAAGTTGTAGTTTACGACGAGGTGATATGTGGCACCCCCGCGCCCCGGATAGTAGCGGATAGCCCACAGCCGGGGTAAGCATAAGTAAGTGAGGTATATAAATTAGTTGGGTATAAGACTTAAACGAGGGTTAAGATAATGCCGCGGCGAGGACTAGCAGCGGATAGCCGGATAAGGCGCCCAATAAAATATATAATTTATCTTCACACCAATATACGGCAGTAGCCGCCTGGGCACTAAAGATTACAAACCCGGACAGTATTATATGTACTGGGGTTTTGCAGGACCAGCGGTGATAGCCGATACCAGCTCTTTGACAACACGCCGCCCCTGGTACAGTATGGTGTACAACGATGCAGTACAGGGCCTGGCATTATCGCCGTACGGCATGACGGATGCCAGCCGCTACCAGGTGCAGCACCTGGCCGGACAAAAGCAATACGAGCTCACGAACCACCTGGGCAATGTACAAGCCACCATCAGCGACCTGCCGGTGAAGGTTGGCGAGGCGCATACCGAGTACCATGCACCGGCCCTGCCAGCGGTGTACGATTACTATCCCTTTGGTATGCTGATGCCCGACCGGTATACATCGGATACCAGCAGCGAATGTGTAACGGTAAGCCAGACCAAATGGGTAACCACATGGGTAACGCATTGTTACCTGGCAGCCGATTGGGTATGGCCTGCGTACAGTTACTATGGAAGTGTGTCGGTGAGTACCAGCAGTGGTTTGCAGATAGCTGCCAGCGAATCGTCGGGTATATATTTTGAGATGGATGTGCTGCCTTATGAGCAGCAGGATGTGTACCTGCAGACCGATGCATTCTACAGCGGCAGCGGTACTTTGGAACTGCAAGAGTACCATGGCGGCCAATGGCAAATGCTGGGCAGTACCACCTTTGATAAGCTAGGCGAGGTGCGCATCAGTATCCGCCCCCGGGAAGACAGGATACGGGCGGTATTGCGTGGCCCCTATTATGTACAGGTCAAACAATTTTGTGTACAGCGCCCACAGCTGAGCCAGGAAACGGTATTGGTAGATATATGCGATACGGACGGGGATAAGTATAGGTTTGGGTATAACGGGCAGGAGAAGGATAATGAGGTAAAAGGTGTTGGTAACTCACTTGATTTTGGAGCGAGAATATTTGACCCAAGAATAGGGGTGTGGTTAAGCCTAGACCCTCTACAAGCTAACTATCCTGCTTGGTCGCCATACCATTTTAGTTTAAATAATCCGATTTTACTTAAAGACCCAGACGGCAGAGAACCTACAAAAGCGCAAGCAGGAACAATTACAGGGTTCGTAACTACGATAAATACTACAGGAACAAGATTAGGGTTAAAAAAAGGTCAAGATGCACACAATGCAATACTAAGTCTAGGAAAAACAGGAGACTTCTTTAAACACGGAAGACCTATGCCTATTAATACGCAGCGCATAAATACATTTAAGGATAAGTATATATATACAGAAAAAGGAGGGTGGATTGATATGGCTCACTTTATGTTTTATGCAGGTAGAGCTTACGATGTTAGAGTAAAAAAGGAAAATGCAGAGAAGAATATAGAAACAAATAAAAAATCAGGGATACGATATGTACCTACATCTGTAATAAACTCTGCTAAAAAAGACCCTGTTGGCGAGGCTGTACAAGAGGGGTATCATCAAGAGATGAGCGATAGATTTTTTGCAAAGCATTCAGCATATAGTTATGAGGATTTACCAAGTGATTATTTTGGCGCCGATTTTGGAGCAAATTATTTTGACCCAAATAGTGAATTATCTTTAGGAGAACAATTGACTAATTATTTTAATAATGAACTTGGGGCTACTAATCCCCAAAACGCACCAAACTATAACGATATGCCAGCAACCGATGCAGATATGGGCGAAACTCCAAGCAAAACAAATCATACTACCAAACCTATGTACACAAGCGATGAAAAGTAGCCACCAATAAAATAAATATGAATACAATTAAAAATTTGCTTTTGAGAGTTACAATTATCATATCATTTATAGGATTAGGATGTTCTTCCTGTCATATAAGTAATAGAGAGGTGCGATTAATGAACGAAGGCAAAGAAATTATTAAGAAAATAGAAGATTACAAGAAAAAGCATAATAAACTACCTGGCTCACTATCAGATATGGGAATAGAAGAGCAAGACGGTATGGATGTATTATATTATTATAAAAGAGATAGTATCAACTATACCGTTTCATTTCCTATTTCGGCAGAAAAGCATAAATTTTATTATTCGGATTCTAAAAAGTGGGAAGAAGGTTATCGAGATATGAAGTAAATTATGAGACTGTAAAAAAGATTGTGTAAACGAGTTTACGTAACTGATCATTTAAGTTGGCATCTATTATCAAAAATAGTTAAGAACTGATGTAAAACAAGCCCCTAGTTTTGTATGGGCATGCTCCATTTTTTTTCAATGTTGGCAATAGCGAGGTAAACAGCTTTAAGTGCTGCCTGGTCTTCGTTGAACTGCACTTTGGTTTTGGTATACTTTCGGATTCCGCGATTCAGGTTTTCGATTGTATTGGTGGTGTAGATGATTTTTCGGATTTCCATCGGGTAGTCAAAATAGGCGGTCAGATTATCCCAGTTGTTTTTCCATGACTGGGTAGCCAGGGCATATTTTTGGCCCCATTTGTCTTCCAGGTCTAGGATTGCATCTTCCGCAGCTTGGTGGTTAGGAGCGGCATAAACAACAAGCTTTAAATCAGCGCAAAAAGCTTTTCTGTCTTTCCATACCACATATTTGCGGCAATTGCGGATCTGGTGTACGAAACACAACTGGGTAGCTGTTTGGTGGAATACGCCTTCAGTCCCGTCGGTAAAGCCTTTAAGGTTGTCGGTATAAGCTATCTGTATCCGCCCGACCAACCCCGTATTGTTAGTGTCGCACCAGTTTATTAATTTGTGTGGTAGGTCGGTGAGGTTTTTGTATTGGATGGTGTTGATATGCTGTAAGCGGTGATTCAACAATGCAACTCTATCGATCAGGCTCATAAAAGAAGAGCTGCATTTTATAACCAAGTTTCATCTGGTACTCCCGCGCCCCGGATAGTAGCGTATAGCCCACAGCCGCGTTAAGCATAAGTAAATTAGGTGCATAATTTAATTAGGCTGCAACGCGGGGATTTGGTTTAAGTTAAGCCAGCGGCGAGGACTAGCAGCGGATAGCCGGATAAGGCGCCCAGAAAGAACAAATAAGTTTTATCTTCACTCCCTTATACGGCAGCAGCCGCCTGGGTACCAAAGATTACAAACCCGGACAGTATTTTATGTACTGGGATTTTGGAGGTCCAACGGTGATAGCCGATACCAGCTCTTTGACAACACGCCGCCCCTGGTACAGTATGGTGTACAATGATGCAGTACAGGGCCTGGCATTATCGCCCTACGGCATGACGGATGCCAGCCGCTACCAGGTGCAGCACCTGGCCGGACAAAAGCAATACGAACTCACCAACCACCTGGGCAATGTACAAGCCACCATCAGCGACCTGCCGGTAAAGGTGGGCGAGGCGCATACCGAGTACCACGCACCGGCCCTGCCAGCGGTATACGATTACTACCCTTATGGTATGCTGATGCCGGACCGCTATACATCCGATACCAGCAGCGAATGTGTAACGGTAAGCCAGACCAAATGGGTAACCACCTGGGTAACGCATTGTTACCTGGCAGCCGACTGGGTATGGCCTGCGTACAGTTACTATGGCAGTGTATCGGTAAGTACCAGCAGTGGTTTGCAGATAGCTGCCGGCGAATCGTCGGGCATTTATTTTGAGATGGATGTATTGCCTTATGAGCAGCAGGATGTGTACCTGCAGACCGATGCATTCTATAGCGGCAGCGGTACATTGGAACTGCAGGAGTATCATGGTGGCCAATGGCATATGCTGGGCTGCACCACCTTTGATAAGCTGGGCGAGGTGCGCATCAGCATTCGCCCGCGGGAAGACAGGATACGTGCGGTACTGCGCGGCCCCTTTTATGTACAGGTCAAACAATTTTGTGTACAGCGCCCACAGCTGAGCCAGGAAACGGTATTGGTAGATATATGCGATACGGACGGGGATAAGTATAGGTTTGGATTTAATGGGCAGGAGAAGGTGAATGAGTGGAGTGGGGTGGGGAATTTCTTAGAGTTTTCTGAACGTGGATATGACACGCGCATAAGTCGTTTCCTGAGAGTTGATCCAATTGCGAGACAATATCCATGGAACAGTACCTATGCATTTGCTGAAAACGATCCAATATCAGGAATTGATGTGGAAGGTCTAGAGTACATGAATGCTAACTATTCAAAAATTGAAATGATTAATGGTATTGCTAAAATAAAGCTAGCTAATTTAAATAGTGTAACTAAGAGAACGATAGAGAATTTGAATAATAATACAAAAAATTGGAATGAAGGTGAAATTGGAGTGAACTTAACGATAGGTACTTTCAATGCACCGACGAGCAATCCTGTAAATGGAGCTGCAGCGGGTCATGGAAGTTATGATAACGGATACGGAGCTCCAGAACCGACTAATACTACAAACCCAGTTAAGCAAAGTCGAGAAATTCCTATTGCAAAAAGTACAGGTCAGCCCGATAAGAGGTATAAGAATTACCAAGCGAACACCGTAAATCCGGGAGCTAAAGCAACTAGAGGAGCTGCAGGATTTGCAGTTGCATTAAATGCTTTGAATTCGGCGTTTGAAGCAGGTGTTAATTTCCTAATTGAAAAGGATTTTAAAGATATCAAGAAACAGGCTACAATTTATATTCCGATGGTTATCTCAGATATCAATAAAGCAAAGGAAAGAGGAATGATACCGGAGAAATATCAAAACAAAACAGATTTAAGCAATATTGGAAATGTGATATTGCAAGGTGAAAATCCTACAGATAACAGTGAGATATATGATATTGGAATGAAAATTTATAACGAAATTTCAAAAAATAATATGTATCAAAATATATCACAGCCTAGTGGATTAGATAATTTCCCATCTCAACCAATTATAATGAAGCCAGCCAAAAAGTAAAATATATGAAACGTTGTTTTTTTACTATCGTTTGTGTCCTATCCATTTTTTTGTCGTTTCTAATCGCATGTCGTTCGACGACTAAGAAAAGTGAAGAAATGTTGAGTGGCTTGTGGGCGATCGATACTATCTCGTTATTGAATGAGAATGTTATGTCTAGCTTAAGTCATAATTTGATCGCATTCGAGGACGGTGATAAATGTACATTGCCACAATTTGATTGGCAAGGGGCTACAGAGGGAAGTTGGAGAGTATATATGAAAGAGGGTAAGATTAATCTTGACATTAAATCAACTAAATCAACGTTTAATCGCAACTATGAGATAACATTTTTTGATGACGAAAAGAGAAAGCTCCACTGCATGACAATGGAATCAGACTCAATGCTAATTATATGTTCGAAAGGATTGACTGCTTACAAAAAATAAATAGCTTAATGTTCGATTAAATAGAAATAGTTACTGAGAGTGTTACAGATTAACAATTTCTTTAGGAGGAGTAATTGTGTAATGCACTTCTCTTAAACAATAACTCATCATTCTTAAAACGGCGCAACGAAATATTTACAAAGTATAAGTGTTTAGGTTTTTTATGGGTCAAGCATTTGCATTAGAACGATTTTGGACAGGGCAAACCAACAAAAAACAAAGCCCCAAAAACCTAAAAAAGAGAACAAAAATGCCCCGAAAAAGAAAAGAGAAAACAAGAGCGCAGAACCGACCAAAAAGAGCGAAAAACAACCGATAAAAGTCAAAAAGCAAAGTTGAAAACAGCACACTAAAAGCAAAAAATATCGCTCTTTCAGAGTGGAGAAAAAAGCCCCGAAAAAAGGAGTCGCAGAGCCACGATAAAATTTAAAAATAATGTCCGCCATTGCGGACAGAAAACGAACAAGAAAACGGAATTTACACGTCAATCTGGATAGAGCCGAACGGAACAGTACTCCCGCGCCCCGGATAGCAGCGAATAGCCCACAGCCGCGGTAAGCATAAGTAAATTTGGTGCATAATTTAATTAGGTTGCAGCGCTGGGATTTGGTTTAAGTTAAGCCGGCGGCGAGGACTAGCAGCGGATAGCCGGATATGGCGCCCTGAAAAAAATAATTGTTCTTAATTTTTAAGCAGGCTATTATTGAATAAAATAACAAAATACCGCCAATACCGCCACCACCGATAACAAATTGCAGAATGTAAATGATTATGCGGCCAATAACTATCAAAACGATATCAAGCAACATACCAATGCGGCCATCAGCCGCTACCTGTACGACGCTACAGGCAATGTGATCAAGGATCAGGTTTAACAAAGTAACCCGTACCGAGAACGATTCGGTGGGTCATGGACTGGCCTTTGCATACGATGGCGCCGGTAACCGCTATATGAAACGGTTGCTGAAAGAAGAACAGGATACTACGGTAGAGCGCTCAGATTACTATGTACGCGATGCACAGGGTAATATACTGGCCATATATCAGTCGGAAGCAAAATATGAAATGACGAAGAGGGAATGGGTGGAATATGCCACGGCTACACTGAAGGCTAATGCGGGTATTAGTCTGCCGGTGATGCTGCAACAGGTGATACTGCCTTATATGGGGAACGACGGACATTTCAGGTCAGATATTCTGAAAACCCTGCTGCTGCACGACTCCTACGTAGCGACTTTGTTGGGGAGCTATCCGGTGTCGTTTTATATACGCAACAGCGCTGCTGTTAAAAGCAATATGCTGGCGCATACGGGCGAGCATGCCGACTTCTACAGTCAGTTGGCAACTCACAGCCTGCCCATTTTAGCTATGGCCCTGGATCGGGGCGTGGCCAACGGCGATATCCCCTTTGGCGATATGATGGAGGCTGCCTATAATGCCATGACCCAGACTACACATCAGGATATAGTTAACCTGCTGTGTGGCACCGATAGTTTGCGTGCTCATATGATGCAGTTGATGGAGTTGCCGGAAAGCTCTGTTTGCCTCGACGATATGGCCGCCCTGGAATATGAAGCCGGAAAAAATCCTGCACAGTTTTATAGTAAGCTGGCACAAACCGGTGATAGCCCGGCCTTGCAGGAAGATTTTTTAAGTTTCTTACAAGGCATGACCCAATTGAGCAGTGTCAATAGCGATTACAATCTGGTAGGTACCGACGGTGCCTTTACACCTTATTTTCAGCAGGCCTTGCAGTTTCATGCCAACGATTCGTTGTTGGGTGGGTTTTTAGAGTCCTGGTCATCGTCGTTTGAATTATTGCTGTCGACAAACAGTACCCAAACCCTTACGGCCATTATTTTGGACAAGTATCCGGCAGAGCTGATTACTGATTTCATTGATAATGAAGCTGCGGGCGAGCCTGCAATGCTGTATAGTGCGCTGACTGCGGTGCCCTGGCTGACATTGTCGAACTATGTGGAGATATGGAGCATTTATCCCACAACCATTCCTGTTACCCATACGGTGTATGAAAATGTGCTCAAAAACCAAAGGATACACTTATCTTCACATCACTTATACGGCAGCAGCCGCCTGGGCACTAAAGATTACAAACCCGGCCAGTATTATATGTACTGGGATTTTGCGGGGCCAACGGTGATAGCCGATACCAGTTCTTTGACAACACGCCGCCCCTGGTACAGTATGGTGTACAACGATGCAGTACAGGGCCTGGCATTATCGCCGTACGGCATGACGGATGCCAGCCGCTACCAGGTGCAGCACCTGGCCGGACAAAAGCAGTACGAGCTCACGAACCACCTGGGCAATGTACACGCCACCATCAGCGACCTGCCGGTAAAGGTGGGCGAGGCGCATACCGAATACCATGCACCGGCCTTACCTGCGGTATACGATTACTACCCCTTTGGTATGCTGATGCCGGACCGCTATACCTCCGATACCAGCAGCGAATGTGTTACGGTAAGCCAGACCAAATGGGTAACCACCTGGGTAACGCATTGTTACCTGGCAGCCGATTGGGTATGGCCTGCGTACAGTTACTATGGTAGTGTGTCGGTAAGTACGAGCAGTGGTTTGCAGATAGCTGCCAGCGAATCGTCGGGTGTATATTTTGAGATGGATGTACTGCCTTATGAGCAGCAGGATGTGTACCTGCAGACCGATGCATTCTACAGCGGCAGCGGTACATTGGAACTGCAGGAGTACCATGGCGGCCAATGGCATATGCTGGGCAGCACCACCTTTGATAAAATAGGCGAGGTACGCATCAGCATCCGCCCGCGCGAGGACCGGATACGGGCGGTACTGCGTGGCCCCTTTTATGTACAGGTCAAACAATTTTGTGTACAGCGCCCGCAGCTGAGCCAGGAAACGGTATTGGTAGATATATGCGATACGGACGGGGATAAGTATAGGTTTGGCTTTAACGGTGGGGAAAAGATAAACGAGTGGGCTGGCATCGGAAACCACGTAGACCTCGGAGAAAGAGCGCAGGATACGAGAATAGCGAGATTAGGGTATGCTGTTGATCCATTAGAGAAACACTTTCCTTGGCAAAGTCCATATGTCTTTGCTGCCAATAGTCCTATCTATTATGTAGATAAAGGGGGACAACTTCAAGTTCGTGCATCGGATGAGGCTGGATATAACAGAGATTATCCTTTGATTATGAAATATTTGAAAAATCAGGTTAAAGATGACGTATTGAAATCAACGAAGATGCTAAAAGCATATGGGAAGTTCAGACCTCATCAATCACCTGAAAATGTAAAAAAGTATGTTGATTTTCTTTATACTTGGGGTAAGGGGCCGACAGTAGAGTTTACTGACATGCCAGGTTGGCCTTCTGGAAACAAACATTCTGCGGCGTATTTCGACCCTGAATTGAATGTTATTCAGCTGAACTCAAAATATGCTAAATTCGTGGAAGGTGTTTTAGCTAGTGACCAAAGTGAGGATGCGAAACAAGCTGCATTTATGCGTTTCTATATGACGCTAACTCACGAAGTAGCACATCGCGTAAATACTGTAGATTTCAAAAGAATCGAAAATGAAGAATCTCGGGGCAAAGACAAGTTTACAATTACAAACGAGGATGGAAAGCAATTTGAAGAAGAGGTTTGGGGATATGATAATTACAAACCTGACTCCAACCCTAAAGGTGAAGGCATTGAAGGAGAGCAAGGTATAAAGTCAGAAAAGTACAGACCTGGGGTAGTTGAAGGAGTTATTGATAATGCAGAGAAATCTGAAGAAGGTAAAAGTACCCTACCCAAAGTTCCTAAACCATAAAAACTATGCTCTATGAATAATGTGCTAAAGATATTTTCTGTTCTTTTATTTGTTTCCTATCCATTTAAAACCTTAGGATATTATTCTATAAATTGTAGAATTTTGTCTCTTCTTATTAATGATATTGACGAGTCAAGAAAAAGTCGAATTAAAGAAGTAGGAAGTGACCTTACCGATAGTATCGGTCAAGTAACACGTGTGGTAGATAGCATTCATAGGGAACGAATTCCTGTTAATGAAAGAGTGCGGAGTAAAATTGTTCTTGTAGACACCTTCGGATTTTTCATTGCTAATAATTGCCCTCAATTTGAAGTGATAAATAAAATTCTAAATCAAAGTAAATCTTCAAGTAGTAGCTACTATTATATTACAGGTGTTGCTACAGGGAGAAAGGATGCTTTGGCTATCGGTATATCTCGTTCTGGAAGTAGCAAACAGACTGTATATTATATATCCGTGAAGGGGGACTTTGCAGAGATACTTGAAAAGTATGAAACTGCCATTGGTGAGTAGTAGACAATATTACAAGTTTAAACTTTAAGGAGAGATTTTACCAGAAAACCGCATCCTGATTAGTAAAAGGGCCGCTCGTCGAGCAGCCCTTTTATCATTAAACGGAATAAGCTTTTTTCGCTTTCCGGTCTCTGATAAAGGCATCTATAAGTTCAAAGATATTGTCCTTATCTTTTTCTTCCAGCTTCTGTATATCCTGTATCCTGTTCAGGGTTTTTGTATCGAGTTCCACGGAAGTTTTACCTACAAGAAAATCAATAGAAACCCCGAGCGCATCCGCGATTCTTATCACGACCTCGATAGAGGGTTTTACCTCATCTCTTTCATACCTGCCGATGATATCCTCGGAAGTGCCGACTGCCTTTCCTAGTTCACTTTGAGAGATACCTTTTTTCTTTCTGATAGCTGTAATGTTTGCGCCCAGTGCCATACCTATAAGGGGTTAAAATGCTATAAAAACAGGGTTTACTGCAAAAATGTAATCGGCAATTACAAGTACACAAATTTCGGCAATTGAGAATACATAGAAATCGGCAACAATGAGTACATAGTATTCGCCAACAATAGTGCAGATAAATTGGTAACGGCATCCGGCTCAGCATGGACGGCAGGGGAAGGGCTACGGATAATATCGCAATCGAACGGTTCTGGAGGACGGTAAAGTATGAGCACATCTATCTGTATTGCTATGACAGCAACAGGGCGCTGGCAAAGGGTCTGGATGGATATATTACTTTCTATAACGAAGGGCGAAAGCATCAGGGGCTGGGCTACCGTACACCGGAACAGGTGTATTATGTGGGTGCTGGAAATGACCGAAGGCTGAGAACGGCAACCGCTTTTTCCACATAAAATTTTCTATACGGCTGGCAAGCTTTGGGGCTTGCCAGCTGAAAATTTTCCGGGGAAAAAGCTACCCGGATTGCAAAGTGAAAGTAAATAGGTGCTTTTATTAAATCAACTAAGAAACACCTTTTTCCTGTCCAATAAATGGGGTACACTTAACCAGGACGAATAAAACGATAAATAAAGGGTGATAGTTGTTCTTATGACGGGGATGCATGCGCGTGTGGTTATAGACTTCGGTAGTGCTGTCAGCTAGTCGTACAAAACACTGTATCAGCCAATGCTCATATAATCATTTAAGAATCTGTCTGATTGCCATTAAGGGAAGATGGGTATAGGTTCTTCACCAGGTGCCGGGAAATCTAACCATATTGTCTTACAGGTAATGGCCTTTTGCTGCAATGATAAGGACTATCGTATTTTCTTTAACCTGGTAAATAAGCCGGTGCTCTTTGTTTATCCTCCGGGACCACAACCCCGTGAGTTCATATTTAAGAGGTTCGGGTTTGCCGGTTCCTGTAAAAGGGTGTTCAGTCAATTCTGTGAGTAGAATGAATAGCTTTTTTAATACAACTCTATTTCCGGTTCTTTTTAGAAGTTCGATGTCTTTTAATGCACTATCGGTAAATTCCAGGTGATAGATCATATTACAACCCTAAGAACTTTTGCAATTCTTCTTTCGATATTCTTTTCACATTACCCTCTTCCGCCTGCTTTTTACTCTCAAGCGCCTTTTTTACGAAGTCGGCGTTGTACGCTTTGTCTTTAGCCACTTCAAATTTGACTTTCAGTGCTTTAAGCACAGCAGTTATTACATCTTTTTGTTGTTCGGAATCTGGGTGTGCAATAATGGTACTCATAATAATTGATTGATATCCGGATTGGTGAAAAGATCGTACGGTGATGCAAAAGTAGGACCTTTCAGCGAAACAAAACTTGTAGACTGGGAATTCGCATAATAACAACTTAACTCATTAATAAGTACGCTCAGGCTGTCGAGCCCTGGATAACAGCGTATAGCCCGCAGCCGCTTCAAACATGAATAAAGTTTATGTCTTTATTGTAGGCAGGCAAGTGAAATACTGAATATGTGATTGTACCAGCGGCGAGGACTAGCAGCGGATAGCCGGTTAAAGCGCCCGATAAAATAATATAATTTATCTTCACACCAATATACGGCAGTAGCCGCCTGGGCACTAAAGATTACAAACCCGGACAGTATTATATGTACTGGATTTTGCGGGACCAACGGTGATAGCCGATACCAGCTCTTTGACAACACGCCGCCCCTGGTATAGTATGGTGTACAACGATGCAGTACAGGGCCTGGCATTATCGCCGTACGGCATGACGGATGCCAGCCGCTACCAGGTGCAACACCTGGCCGGACAAAAGCAGTACGAACTCACCAACCACCTGGGCAATGTACAGGCCACCATCAGCGACCTGCCGGTAAAGGTGGGCGAGGCACATACGGAATACCATGCACCGGCCTTACCTGCGGTATATGATTACTATCCCTTTGGTATGCTGATGCCCGACCGTTATACCTCCGATACCAGCAGCGAATGTGTAACCGTAAGCCAGACCAAATGGGTAACCACCTGGGTAACGCATTGTTACCTGGCAGCCGACCGGGTATGGCCTGCGTACAGTTACTATGGTAGTGTATCGGTAAGTACGAGCAGTGGTTTGCAGATAGCTGCCGGCGAATCGTCGGGTATTTATTTTGAGATGGATGTATTGCCTTATGAGCAGCAGGATGTATACCTGCAGACCGATGCATTCTACAGCGGCAGCGGTACTTTGGAACTGCAGGAGTACCATAGCGGCCAATGGCATATGCTGGGCAGCACCACCTTTGATAAGCTAGGCGAGGTGCGCATCAGCCTTCGCCCCCGCGAAGACAGGATACGGGCGGTATTGCGCGGACCCTTTTATGTACAGGTCAAACAATTTTGTGTACAGCGCCCGCAGCTGAGCCAGGAAACGGTACTGGTAGATATTTGCGATACGGACGGGGATAAGTATAGGTTCGGGTATAATGGGCAGGAGAAGGTGAATGAATGGAGCGGGTTGGGGAACCACAATACGGCACAGTTTTGGGAGTACGATATGAGGGTTGGGAGGAGGTATAATTTGGATCCTGTAATGAGACCTTGGGAAGGTTCCTATTCTACTTTCGGTGGCAATCCTATACTTTTCGGTGATGCAAATGGAGATGACTTCAAAGAAAAAAGGGAAACAATAGAAAAGCAGGAGAAGGTATTACTGCGAATGAAGATGGCTCTAGGATATTCAATTCTGGTAAGAATCGGAATTGGGATTACGCTACATGGAATGAAGAGTCTCAGGATTATGACTACCATATGATCGAAAACCCGCTCTCTTTCCTAAATCCTGAAATAAGTAACCCAGATATTGATTTAGGCGGATTAGGTAGTATATTAAAGCATTATGGTGAACGACAAGAGGGACACCTGAATAGTTTGTCAGGAAGAACAGACTATTTAAAACCGGGTTTAGAAACAATGGCTGCAGAAAGTCTTCTCAAAAAAGGAGTCGGAGAAGCGTTAGAGAAAGCAGCCACTGCACTTAGCATAAAAGAAATTGCTGATTTTTGGGTAAATGCGCAAGAAGGTAATCGTAAACAAGCTGTACCTCTTGTTTTTGACGGAGGGCTTTCAGGTATAATAACTCATAATAGAGCAAGAGAGATGGAAGCCACTTTGTTTAATGTAATGTTAAAGGGTGGATATTCTGAAATGTCTAAATATTTCAATAACTCGAGTATGTATCAACTTTTAGATATAAACTATGGTTTTGCGTCAAAAGGAAACGCAATAAAGTTTGTTCAAACTGGTTTGAATGTTAAAGATGCACTTATGTCAAGTCAACTAGTGCAGTATAGTAATTGCCCAAGCCCTAGTATGTTAACAAGCAACAACAATCACTATATGATTATTTATAGCAATAGTGTAACGAGTGAAACGACTAAATAATTTATATGTATTCCTATTCAACGAGATTAATTTTTTATAGCGTGTTTCTTTTAGTATCCTGTAAAGATTCTGGAAAAGGACAATATAAGGAGTCTTATCTGTGTGAACCGTTGGATTCTAGTTTTTACTACTGCAAATCATATGACAAATACGGCTCAGTAAGAAATATGTCTATCTTTAGCAAGGCAGACTCTTCATCTGTCAATCTTATTTTCAAAGAAAAATCGATAATAATCGTCGATAAATAGGCATTATGGGAAGAATACTTATTGGTGCAGATAACTACACGCTTAGGGAGGAATATGGTGATCAAAATGAAAATAGATATTCAGCACCAATCACTGGTTTTTGGTTTAGCTTCGATAAACCATCTAATAATCGACATATATACACAAGAATAATAATCAAAACTCAGATTGGAGCCAATGAGTATACATTTTTCAGTCAACTTTTAAATTACGATTCTCAACAGTTAATGTTTATTATTGAACTGAATAAAAGTTCTTATGTAATTTATGATGATGACAATCCTTTAAATTACCAGTTTCATATTGGACTATCCGAAGAAGGGTAAGGTAATAGGTAACGTGGTAATGTATAAAAGTGTAATGGCAAACATCAAAGCTCATCACTCTTAAAATGGGGTAATGAAATCTCTACAGAGTATAAATGCTTGGTAAATGAATTTCGCTGAGAATTTTGTATCCCAAAACACAAAAGGAAAGTATTCTGAAATGAAGCAGTTGATCACAGTGGTCGACTGTTTTGTTTTTTAGGTCAGTTGTATCCGCCCGACCAACCCCGTATTGTTAGCGTTGCACTGATTTATTAAAATTGCGCGGGTATAGGTCTGTGAGGTTTTTGTACTGGATGGTGTTGATATGCTGCAAGCGGTGATTCAAGGATGCAGCTCTATTGATCAGGCTCATAAATGAATAGCTGCATTTTATAACGAAGTTGCATCTGGTACTCCCGCGCCCCGGATAGTAGCGGATAGCCCACAGCCGAGGTAAGCATAAGTAAGTGAGGTATATAAATTAGTTGGGTATGAGACTTAAACGAGGGTTAAGATAATGCCGCGGCGAGGACTAGCAGCGGATAGCCGGATAAGGCGCCCAGAAAGAATTTATATTTTTATGAAGGAAGAATTAATTGCATATACCAATCCAATCCACCGTCATCTATCTCAACGCTCCGATGAGTAAGTGGATCACCTATACCATCCGGGAAGTGGGTAATATATGGCAATCTTCAGATGCCACGAACGCTGGTCGGCCTGCGGTCAGAAGAATTCCTTTGATCTGCGGTATATTCCTGCAGGATGCAGTTGATTTTGGATATAGCGGAAAGGTAAAATTTACCGGGCTTTTGTAAGGTAAATTCTGAATGGTAATCTTTCCCTGTACATCTTACACTTGCAGTATGGTTACAGTCATAGGCAGTGGCTGATATAAAAATGAAACATCGGCTGCCTGGTTGAGACAGCCGATGCTTTATGGTAGCAAGGGCAACAGACTTGTTAGTCAAATTTCATTTTGTCAATAAAATCGTTGACTGTTTCTTTGGCTTCTCCTGTTTTTTTCTGAATACGGCCCAGTACCTCATCTTCTTTACCTTCTTCGTACAACAAATCATCGTCGGTCAGGTTGGCCCATTTCTGTTTCAGGTTACCTTTAATAACATTCCAGTTACCTTTAATCTTATCATTTACAGTACTCATAACGCTTAGTTTTGTAGGTTAACGTTTGTGGTTAGAATGTTTACAAACGCAACACAGCCCTAATTGTTCGCAGTAACTAAAAATTCGCCGCGATACTTTTTAGGAAAAATCTGCGCCGAGTGGGACGCACTGGAACAGGGAGCAGCTTGCAAATTGTTGTTTTTGAATGCTTCATCCCGGATTTTCCTGACAGTAAAATATTGTTCTGTTGGATATAAAAAATCGCGTCATCAACAAAGTTTGAGGACCTATCTGTTATTGATGGGAATGTGCTCCCGGTTCTTTCTTCCTATAGACTTATCGCGGAATTTCCTGCTGCGTCAGTAAATCCTGGATGACCTCATCGGGCGTGGTACCGTCCATTTCTCTTTCAGGTGTAAGACTTATGCGATGGCGCAAAACCGGCGGGGCCATGTACAAAATATCTTCGGGTGTCACAAAATCCCGGCCACGCAATACAGCCAGAGCTTTGGCCGCCTGTAACAATGCTAACGAAGCACGGGGCGAGGCCCCCAGGTACAAAGCTTTGTCGCTGCGGCTGGTATGACTGATGCGGGCAATCAATTCAACAAGCCTGGGTTCTACATGTACCTGCTGTACCAGTGCCCGGCAGTGCAATAATTGTGTTTTGTCGATTACAGGCAACAAATGCTGCAGCAATATCTTGCCTTTGTTATCCTGATAATCGCGTAAAATACGGGTTTCCTCTTCCAGGCTGGGGTAGGGTACCTTAATTTTAAACAGGAATCGGTCGAGCTGCGCTTCCGGCAGGCGGTAGGTGCCTTCGTATTCCACCGGGTTTTGGGTCGCGATTATTAAAAAAGGCTGCTCTAATGAGTAGGTCTGCCCGTCGACGGTCACCTGCTGCTCCTCCATCACCTCAAACAAGGCCGCCTGCGTCTTTGCAGGAGCACGATTTACTTCATCTATCAAAACGATATTGCTGAAGACCGGTCCTTTCCGGAACTGGAACTGCGCCTCACGGGGATGAAATATACTTGCCCCGGTAACGTCGGAAGGCATGAGGTCAGGGGTAAACTGAATGCGGCTAAAACCGGCGTCAATGAGTCGTGCCAGGGTTTTTGCCATTAATGTTTTTGCTACACCGGGCACACCCTCTATCAGTACATGTCCGCCTGCCAGCATTGCCGCCAGCAGCAACTCAATCGTTTCGTCCTGACCAACAATTATGGTCGATGCAGCTGTTTTTATAGCAGCGGTGAGCTCGTGTACCGGTTGCAGATCGGTACGAGGGCTAAAGCCCATGTTGGTTTGCTGCGTTGCGTCGCCTGGTAGTTTATGTTCGCTTTGTTCCATGGTAGTACTGTTGGAGGTTATGGTAAAGGCTCTGAAGTTCGGTTTCTTTGACTTTGCGGCCTTGCTGAATTTGTTGTATTTCGCTGATCAGTGCTGTGACCTTGTCCGGCGCTATTCCTGATTTTGCAGAAAGCAATTTTACGAAATCCCCGTCTAAAGTTCTGGTGGGCAGAAGTAGCTCTGTACGCAGGTATTCCATAAAATGTTGAATCATTTTTCGTGCCAGATTGGTATGGTCTTTTTTGTTGAAGTAGAGCCTGCCAATGGTTTCGGCAAAAGCTACTGAGGCATTTTCCGGTGGCTTTATCAAGGGTATGATTTTCTGTCTTCTTTTCCGCTCAAACAATACGTAAATGACCAGAGCTGCGATGGCAAGTATCAATGCCAGCCGGGTACTTGGGTGCCGCCACAGTACCTCCCAGCCACTACTGCCCGGCTTTCGGTGAGTGGTCGAAAGCCAATAAACACCGCCCTTTGGTTCGGGTATGTATTCAAAAAGATGGCGCAGGTAGCGGCGGTTATTGCCTGTAAGCAGGAAGTAATTTGTAAATGCAAATGGTGCAGTATGCAGGTATATTTGTCCCTTACCCATGCGAACTACAACAACATTGGCTGCGCCGTTGGCGGCATTGCCGATACTGCGGTATATCTGTGGCAAACTGTCTGTCCCGTATAAAAATTGCTGAAAGCCCATATTGGTCCGTCTGCAACGATACAAATACCTTTTTTGATCGGAACTGTGGATCCATGTCGAATCTGCGCGTCGGCGAACGGTCTCTACATCCATGCTTCCGGTACCCAGTCCCAATAATGACAAAAGCTGGTCATCAATATACTCGGCCGATATAAGGAGATGGTGTCCGGCGGCCACATAAGAAAACAGTGAATCTATTTCCGCGTTTTGGAACATGATCCTTTGGGCAATCAGAAATATCAGGGAAGGTGCCTTATGCTCTCTAAGTCGAAAGCTGAGGTTGCTCAGGTAGGTAGCACTCTTCAGCTCGGTTACAGGCAGGGGAGAAATTTGCTGCAGGTAGTCATGCGTCAAAAACAGGCCGTGTGGCTGACGGCTTTCCGCATCGAGCCGAATGCTCCAGTCGGTAGTTGGCTGCAATTTGTTACAGGCCTGCAGGAGTACCAGAAGGCATACAACAATCAGCGACAATCCTGAGTGCCTGCTATATTTCATCAGAGAGCTCATTGGGCAGGCAGCATTTGTTTGATTTTGGAAAATTGCAGCCGGAACTGCTGATATACTGCTTCACTTGTATCCAAGCCACCGTACCAGGCATACTCATAACGAAGTGTCAGTTGTGCGAAAAGCGGTAAAATATCTGTTCCCTTCAATTGCTTCAAATACTCGGTATTGGTATAGCCTTGTTGGTACTGTATTTTTTGTGCCTTTTGTAAGAGATGAAGTAAATAGCGGTACGATTCGCGTACGGCCAGCCTGTAGTTACCGGCGGCCACGGCCTCCTGTATAGGACCTTCGTCACTAAGCGGGCCAGCCGCATCCGTACAGTTGCTATCATCGGCATCTTTATTTTGCAGTGGTTTACTTTTTGCTGCAAACAGTCTAATGCCTTTACCACTAATGATCCGGTAAACTAATCCGAAAACCATAGCACCCATCAGAATAGTTAGTATAACTTTTCCGGCGGCTCCGGAAAAAAATGCCAGAACGACTTCCAGAATTTTCAAGAAAATGCCGGGATTGATGGATGTTGGTTGCTTTACCTGGGGCTCCCTGTACCGGAAGTCGGGATGCGCGGTAATTTGTTGCCAATGTTCCTCATCGAAAGCTTTGTCGTAGTGCCGCAATTCAGGCAGACCGGCCCCGTAGCGCTCGACAATTTCCAATCTCTTAATATCTGCTTCATTGCTCTCTTCCCCGGACAATGTAAGCTTTATAACACTGTGCTGTGCATAACCGGCTGTACTATTGAGGTTGTACAGTTGCGAAAGCAGGAAGATAAACAGTGGATAAAAGTAACGGGGCATTCGAATGTGACAATGGTCCTGGACTGGGATAAGGTTTTTTATAAACTAGGGCATTATTCTAAGCCATATTCGCCGGACTAAGAGCGGCTTTTTTCATTTCCAGCGCGCGCTCCTTACCGAGGTAGCGTTCTATGCCCCATTCCACTATATACAGCAGGGGTGTAAGTGCAATGGCCATCACAAATTTGTACGAATAATTAACAAGACAGATGGCAAGGACCCTTTGCCAGCTCCAGTCGGCACCGATTTTAAATGCGATGAATAATACGATGAAGCTGTCGAAAAGCTGGGATACCAGCGTAGATCCGGTGGCGCGTAACCACACATGTTTTTCGCCGGTACGTTGTTTTATTTTCTGGAAAATGAATACGTCAATTATCTGCCCGATCAGAAAGGCAACTATGCTGGCGAATATGATCCACATACCCTGTCCGAATACAGCGGTGAAGCCAAGCTGCATATCGGGTACACCGTTTTGCACCTGGCTCCCTATCCAGAAATCGCTGGGAGGTGTACCTATGGCAAAATAGAACATGAAGAAAGCATATCCGATAAGCACAACTGCGGTATAGGAAATACGCTTAACCGCGCGTATTCCATAATACTCGTTGACTATATCGGTAACTACAAATTCGAGCGGCCATAGCAAAACACCGCAGGTTAATGTGTACGATAGTCCGCTCTCGCCCAGCAGGCTGAACGAGGACACGGGGAGGCCTAATAATTGCTCCAATGAAAACAGTTTACCGCCAATACATTCGGCAATAAGGGCGTTGGCTACAAAGAAGGCGGCGAGGGCCAGAAAAAGTTTGGTCGGTTTATCGGATAGAATTTTATGTATCATATACAAAGGGCTACCAAAAGTAATTTTTTTTCGGAAGAATTGCGTTTACGCTCCTATGTGACCATAGCATGGATGAAATGGCTGCAGATAAATACGTCGGTGACAGGAAAATACAGACAGGATCTGTTCCTCCGATAAGGATATAAAGCACAGCTAAATCGCCTCTATTGTTGTCTCCGGTGCGGTTAAGGAAGCATGTACGGGAGGCCGGAGGGTATAGTGTGGCGTGAGGTATATTTATGATGAAAAAAAATCTTTAAAAAAAATAGGAAGAGAAGTTTGTAAAATCAAAATCACGCCCTACCTTTGCAATCCCAAAGCAAACGGTACTACAGCTGCCGGACACAAAAAGGGAATAGTTCTTTGTAAAATGCATTGTAAAAGGCCACTTTAGCTCAGCTGGTAGAGCAACTGATTTGTAATCAGTAGGTCGCTGGTTCGATCCCGGCAAGTGGCTCTTTTAATTTGGGTAGATGGCCGAGTGGTTAAAGGCGACAGACTGTAAATCTGTTCTCTCGCGAGTACGTAGGTTCGAATCCTACTCTGCCCACATTTTTTTTAGTTTTCGTGAGCGTTAGCTCATAATTGCGGGAGTAGCTCAGTTGGTAGAGCGACAGCCTTCCAAGCTGTAGGTCGCGGGTTCGAGCCTCGTCTCCCGCTCTTGAACTGGAATCGTTGAATTGATAAATGGTTGAAATTTGTTATTTTTCTAATTAAAACAATTTAGCAATTTCAACCTTTTAGCAATTCAAATTGCTGTTGTAGCTCAGTGGTAGAGCACTTCCTTGGTAAGGAAGAGGTCGGCAGTTCAATCCTGCTCAACAGCTCATAGACCGATGTAAATTTTTTTTTACAACACTATAATTAACAAAAATTCTTTTAAAAAGAAATAACAATGGCAAAAGAGACCTTTAAAAGGGAGAAACCCCACGTAAACATTGGTACCATTGGTCACGTCGATCATGGTAAAACCACATTGACTGCCGCTATTACCAACGTTTTGGCAAGTAAAGGTATGGCAGAGAAGAAAGATTACGACGCGATCGATAACGCTCCTGAAGAAAGGGAACGTGGTATTACCATTAACACTGCGCACGTGGAGTATCAAACTGCCAATCGTCACTATGCGCACGTTGATTGCCCCGGCCACGCTGACTATGTGAAGAATATGATTACCGGTGCTGCGCAAATGGACGGTGCTATCCTTGTAGTTGCTGCTACAGATGGTCCAATGCCTCAAACTAAAGAGCACATCCTGCTGGCTCGCCAGGTAGGTGTACCTCGTATCGTAGTATTTATGAACAAAGTCGACTTGGTTGACGATCCGGAAATCCTTGAGCTGGTTGAGCTTGAAATCCGTGAGCTGTTGAGCAAGAACGAATTTGACGGTGATAACACTCCTGTAATCCAAGGTTCTGCTCTGGCTGGTCTGAATGGTGATCCTGCTGGTGTTAAAGCTATCGAAGATCTGATGGCTGCAGTAGACGAATACATTCCATTGCCTCCCCGTCCGGTTGATCAACCATTCCTGATGTCTGTAGAAGACGTATTCACTATCACTGGTCGTGGTACTGTAGCTACAGGTCGTATCGAGCGTGGTGTGATCACAGTAGGTGACAACGTTGAAATCGTTGGTTTTAACGAATCTCCTCTGACTTCTACCTGTACTGGTGTGGAAATGTTCAAAAAACTGTTGGATCGCGGTGAAGCCGGTGACAACGCTGGTATCCTGTTGCGCGGTATCGATAAAAAAGATATTCGTCGTGGTATGGTTATCGTTGCTCCTAAATCTATTACTCCGCACACTGAATTCAAAGGTGAAGTGTACGTACTGGGTAAAGACGAAGGTGGCCGTCACACTCCGTTCTTTAACAAATACCGTCCTCAGTTCTACTTCCGTACTACCGACGTTACCGGTGAATGTATGCTGCCAGAAGGTGTTGAAATGGTAATGCCTGGCGATAACGTACAATTGACTGTTAAACTGATCGCTCCGATCGCGATGGACAAAGGTCTGAAATTCGCTATCCGTGAAGGTGGTCGTACAGTTGGTGCGGGTCAGGTTACTGAAATCATCAAATAAGCTTAAGGACTTAATCCAAAAGCTAAACATACTAAGCGCTCCGGTTACGGAGCGCTTTTTTTTCGCTGCTGAAATTCAGAATTATTCGGACCTAGCTCAGGTATGAACTTTTCTTTTCACCTATCTTCGCTGATGGCCGCATTAAAGCACCAGGTATCTAATTTATGGATGCTATAAGCAAACATTTAAGTAAGGATAAAAAATTAGCAGCTATCATCCGGAGCAATTCCCTCCCGGTACTTTGTCCTAAACCTAATTTATACCTGGAGCTGGTAGAAGCTATCGTTAGTCAGCAATTAAGTACTAAAGTGGCACAAGTGTTTATCCGCCGGTTTTATGCCTTGTTTCCAACGCCGGCGCCCTGCCCCAATGATATATTAAAACTTGAGGTTGAAGTTTTACGCAGCATAGGCTTAAGCAATTCCAAGGCAAATTATGTACGCAACGTATGTTTGTTTTTTGAAGAACAGCAAATAACCGATCAGGATATTTTCAAGCTGAGTAATGATGAGGTGATTGCTTTGCTTACGCAGATTAAAGGGGTGGGCAGATGGACGGTGCAAATGATCCTGATGTTTTCGCTTTGCCGGAATGATGTTTTTCCTGAAGATGATTTTGGAATCCGCAAAGCCCTTAGTCAGATTTATGGCGTAGATATAACAGACAAAGGGGCCATGAAACAGCAAATGGATTTGCTTAATAAGCGATGGTCGCCCTATCAAAGTTATGCCTGTCGTTATTTGTGGCGAAGTCTTGAGGCTGTATAGCCAGGCACTTGGCCGGCGATAGAAAACCTTTCCTTATCTCTGCGATATAGTAGAATTTTACAAAAAAAACAGACCGATCGCAAACGACCGGTCTGTTTTTGTATTTATACGTTTCGGTTATTTTACATTCGGGGTTTGATAACCAGGAAATATATAGCGCCCAGGATAATGAGCCCAATTACACCACAAAGCATCATAATGGTATTTTTATAACCTTTATTGATGATGCGCATCTTATGCAATTCACTGGCATTATTAATTACATTTTCTATTCTTGAAAAGGCGCTTTCACCCTTTACTACGTAATCATAGGCGCCGTATTTCATGGTGTCTACAGCTACGTCTATTTTATCCTGTCCTGATAGTACAATGACCTGAACCTGCGGGAAATTGTCCTTCATTTTTTTCAGAATTTCCACGCCGTTCTTGGCATTTTTGTTGTGTGCACTAAGGTGGTAATCCAGAATCACAATTTCCGGGTTGAGGTGCATATTGTTCAATGCCTCTTCGCCGTTGTCAAATATTTTGATTTCATAAAGGAATCGCTCATCGAGATAATCTTTGAGCATTTCGTTTTGAATAGGTTCGTCATCAACGAGGAAAAGATAACGTTTTGGTTCATTTGCCATGGCAGAAGAAATGGATTTTTAATAATGAGCGAAAGATAATAATTGTTTTTGGAATGGCAAAGCTGCTTAATTAAATCGTTCTCCTAATTCTTCAAAGGCCTTTAGGCATAGGCGTTCCAGGTGATTGATGAGTTGGGGCAACTGTTCCCGGTGTGCTGTTTGCCCCGCGCTTTGTTCAATGAGAAATATATTACTTACTTCTTCTTTGACACCCATGTACGATAATTGTGGTTTCAAGGAATGTGCAGCAATCCTGAGACTTTCATAGTCTTTTTCCTCAATGGCCTGTTTGATTTTCGCTAATAACTTAGGGCCGTTATCCAAAAACATGCCGATGTATTTCTTTTGCTTTTCCGGATTGCCTCCCGTAAACTGGTTCAGGAAATTCATATCGGTTACCTGCTCAGGTAAGGCCATTAAATTACCAACACCTTTTTCCTGATCAGTAGCGGCGGCTGTCGTCGCTTGTTCGTCATTGCCTTCTAACACGCCCAGCATTTTATGTAATAAGTCGTCCGTCTGGAACGGCTTTGAAATGTACGCGTTCATGCCGGCATCCAGGTATCGCTGTACGTCCTCCTGCAATACATTCGCGGTCATGGCTATAATCCTGGTATCTTTCGATTTGCCGGGAAGTTGTCTGATGAGTTTGGTGGCATCGACGCCGTTCATTACGGGCATTTGTATATCCATCAGAATCAGGTCATAGGTACGTTCTTTTACCTTATCTACGGCCAATGCTCCATTCTCTGCAATTTCGATCCGGATGTCCGGCAATAGTCCTTTTAAAGTGTCTTCAGCCACCAGCCGGTTAAATTCATTGTCTTCGACCAGGAGTATACTCAGATTGCGAAGCTTCCGGAACATGTCTTCCGTAAGTTCATTTTGCCTTACGGGGGCAGTTTGGTCTTTGGCAATTTTTAGCGGGATATCCACGGTAAATGTGGTGCCTTTTCCATGTTCACTTTCTACACTTATGGTACCATGCATCAAATCTGCCAGTTGTTTTGAAATTGTCAGGCCGAGTCCGGTGCCGCCAAATTTTCGCGCGGTATCTGTGCCTGCCTGCGTAAAGCTTTCAAATATTTTTCCCACATAATCTTCGGAAATACCAATGCCTGTATCTATTACTTTCATGCGCAGCCTTAGCTCGTCGGTGTCTTTGCTTAAGAGACTGCAGGTAAGTGCTATATATCCTTTATCTGTAAATTTGATGGCGTTACTGATCAGATTAATCAAAATCTGGTTGAGGCGGGTTGGGTCTCCGGTCAGTCTGTCGGGAATATTGTTATCAATGTCCAGTCTGAATTCCAGGTGCTTTTGTTCTGCTTTCAGCCACATGATTTCGTGTATGCTGTAAATCAAATCGCGTATGGAAAAGTCGATGGACTCAATGATTATTTTTCCTGCTTCAATTTTGGAAAGGTCTAATATGTCATTGATGATCACCAGCAGGTTGTCGGCCGACTGGCGTATGGCGTTCAGGTATTTCAACTGCTCGGGTTTAGGATCGTTTTCGAGCAATAATCTGGTAATACCTACAATAGCATTCATCGGTGTTCGGATCTCATGGCTCATATTGGCCATAAACTGCTGTTTCAGTTCCGCGGTTCGTTCTGCTACCTCTTTTTCTTTTTTTGCTACTTCAATCTGGTTCTTGATTTGGAGGTTGCGAAGTTTGTTCAGGGTCGCCTGTTGAAAGATTTCCTCTTTCAGTTTCTCAAAGCCTTTGAGGTGATAATAGGCTTTGGGAATATTTCCCATTTTGTCATATAAATCAGATAAGAACTCATGGATGCTCATCAGGTCATGCCTTCTCAGCGAGTCTTTGGCCAGTTCGTAGGCATGTTCGAGTGATTCCAGCGCCTGACGGTAGTTGCCGTGCAATACATGTAATCGTCCTAAATAATATTCTGCAACAATTTCAGCTTCCGGATTCTCCAACTCTTTTGCCTGTTTCAGGGCCTTGTCCAGGTATTTTTTTGCATTTTCGAAATCATTGAGTCGATAATACACTTTGCCCACACCGCTGTCGGCGAGTGAGCGTCCCTGTGTTTCTTCTTCGGTTAATTCCTGGTTGCGCTGAAAATAACGCAATGCTTCTTCGAGGTTATTTTGTTTAAAATAAATATCGCCGAGCGTATTATATATATTTACCAGGCGGCTGTTGTCATTGTATTTTTCAAATATTGGCTGACATTTGAGCGCATATTCAAGTGCGGTATCATAGTCGCCCAAATCGTAATACAGGTTGGAAATATTGGTTAAATTGATGGTCAGGTTCAGTTCATTGCCCAGCATCTCGTTTATCTCCAGTGCGGCTTCGAAGTCGCGCAATGCACTGTCGATGTCACCCAGTCCCCGGTAAATACGACCGAAGTTGTTGAGCACTTTAGCTTCGAGGGTTTTGTCTTTTATTTCGCGGGCAATTACAAAGGCTTCTGTTAATTCGTCCAGACCGTCTTCGTATTCACCCATTAGCCAATAGCATGCGCCTTTATGGTTCAGGCCATTCCCTTTGCCGGCGCTGTAGCCTATTTCTTCCGATCTTTCTATAATTTCTTCGGCCATTATCATGGCCTTTTCCGGATCGTCATTGCGGACTTCCAGTGTCATATCGACGAGTAAGTCAATTTTTTCTTTTTCGGTCGAAGCTTGTTCATATCGCTCCTTTAGCACCTGATAGCGTGGGGTATCCATATATAGTAATAAATAGCGGGCTGAAGATAATAAAAATAAAGGGCCGATTTAAATCCGGCCCGTATCTCGCGTTTGCATTATTGTTGTTCAATAACCGGGCGGTCCATATCTAAGCATGCCGATGTGATCAATGCCATCTTCCTGATATATGTCCGTTACGGTTTCAAATCCAAGAGAGCGATAAAAACCTTCCAGATAGTGCTGGGCACTGATATGTATAGCCTGACCTGGCCAGTGATTCAGAGTTTTTTCTATGGCCATTTGCATCAATACACGCCCCAATCCTTTACCTCTGGCATATTTTGCGCATGCAACGCGACCTATAGATGCTTCGGGATAGGAAATGCCCGGTGGTAACAACCGGCAATAGGCGGCGATCCTTCCTTGCTGATCCCTGCCGAACAAATGCAAGGCTACACGATCTTTATCGTCCAGGTCCTGATAAGCACAATTTTGTTCCACCACAAAAACTGCTGCCCGTAATTGAAGGAGCTCATATAATTCAGTCGTTGTCAGCTGCGAAAATGATTTTAAGTACCAGTTCATCTTTCTATTGTTATTGCAAAAATAATCTTTGTACCAATGTTGTACACCCTATCTGTGGCGCATGCAAACCTTTGGGTTGACTGTTGCTACCATAGCTATCCCCGGCTGTGGTAGAGTAGGTACTTGCCCCATATATACCGACTTTTTTTAAAGCGCTTTACCGCGAAGTAAGGCCTGCAGGCGCGTATTGCAACTGTTATTTTGCCTTGCAACCGGGCTTTGTGATGTATTGCTGTACAGCTACTCGTCCTAACATCTTATTAGCTTTACTTTAGTTGCCATTCCTTATTTTTACGGCTCAACAAATATTCATCTCCAATGTCTCAGACAAACGAAGCCGGATCTGCCGCTACGCATCATGCCCAAACGCCCAAACGTGGCGCGGGTTATTATCTGTTACAGTTTATCCGCGTATTTGTGGGCGTTTTATTTATTTTCTCCGGTCTTATAAAAGCGAACGATCCATCCGGTCTGGCGTACAAGATGCAGGAGTTTTTTGAGGTCTGGGAGATTACCTGGCTTTCTCCATATGCGCTCGGCTTTTCAATAGCAATGATCGTGTTTGAGATTATGGCGGGTATAGCGCTGTTGTTAGGCTATGCCTTCCGATTATTCTCCTTCCTGTTGCTATTGCTGATGGTGTTCTTTACTTTCCTGACTGCATACGCAGTATTCTCCGGAAAAATAAAAGAATGTGGATGCTTTGGCGACTGTATTCCACTTACAGCAATGCAAAGCTTCATGAAGGATTTGTTGTTATTGGTATTGGTATTGATTCTGTTTGCAGCGCGGAGGCATATTCGCCCCTTGTTCCAGAACGCAGCAAATACTTCCCTGATGATACTGGCTTTGTTCGGTTCAGTATTTATACAATGGTATGCACTCGAGCATCTTCCTTATGTCGATTGTCTGCCCTATAAGGTTGGCAACAATATATGGCAGAAAATGCAGGTTCCCGAAGGTGCAACACCTGATGTATTCGAAATAGAATATCAATTAAAACATACCAAAACCGGGGCCTTGAAGACAGTAAGTCAGGACGAATACCTGACCACCGTTTGGATGGATTCGCTTAACTGGAAAATCGAGGGCGAACCCGTGTCTAAACTGGTGAAGAAAGGCAACGACACCCCCGAGATCACCGATTTTAATGTAAGTGACTACGATGGTAACGATTACACAGAAACCTTGCTTAAAGAGCCTGGTTATAACTTCCTGTTCTTCGTAAAAGACGTAAACAAAGCCTCCAAACGAAATATCGACGATCTTAGGAAGCTTTTTGCCAAGTGTGAAAAAAGTAATGTCGGATTTTATTTGTTATCGGCCAACTCTGAAGCAGCCACAAAAAAGTTTGTAGAGGAAAACAAACTCAATATCTATTATTTTGTGATCGACGGTACCGTTTGTAAAACTGCATTGCGATCCAATCCGGGTCTCATGTTGATAAAAGGTGGTACTATTCTGGGCAAATGGAGTTATAACGATTACCCCTCCGATTTCGAGATTTCAGGAGAACGTATGATAATAAAAGATTAATTTATTTGCATTTCTTTAGCGATTAGTGCAGAACTAAACCAGTATCAGGACGTTAGTTTTCTTATAATCAAAACAACACATTATGTCTGGTCTATTGTACTTAATCGCCGTGATATTGGTAATCGGTTGGATTTTCGGTTTCTTCGTGTTTCATGTAGGCGGTGGCCTTATTCACATACTCCTTGTGATAGCGGTTATTGCCGTATTGTTACGACTCATACGAGGCGACCGGGTATAACCAACCCGATTAATCAGCAAACAGGCAAAGTATTCCGATACTTTGCCTGTTTTTTTCTGCTTTCAGGGAATTATAATTCTGGGTATATTCGCCGGAATAAATATTTTCTTTCAGACCCATTGTACTGCCTGCGGAATAAAGCGCGCAACATCTCCATGGTTACGGATAACATCACGAACCAAGGTGGAAGAAATCGTTGCAAACTCCGGGCTGCAGGGTAAGAAAATGGTTTCTACGGAGGGTTCCAGCATCCGGTTCATATCAGCGATCGCTTTTTCATACTCAAAATCACTTACATACCTTACGCCCCGCAGTATATAGTTCGCGTTCAGTTTTCTACAGAAGTCTACCGTTAATCCTTCATAGGCCGCTACTTCTATTCTGGCATCATCCTGAAATGTGGCACGAATCCAGTCAACTCTTTGTTCAGCTGAAAACATGGGCTGTTTACCCGAATTGATGCCGACACCAATTACAAGTTTATCAAACAGCGAAACCGACCGGCGAATGATATCGACGTGTCCGTTTGTAATGGGATCGAAAGAACCAGGGAATAAACAAATGCGGGAACTCATGTAAATATTTAGTTCGTTGTTATAATTGAATGTTGGACCAGTATTTTATTAGCACCTCAAATGCTTTATGGATTGGGAACAAAGAAAGAGAAAAGAGTAGTTCCGTAATTCTTTACTTTCAGAAAATGCGGATGCTGTTCGTAATTATTCCGGGGTGTGTGCTCGAGTACAAAAATGCCTTCCTCCTGCAGTAAATTTCGCTCGAAGATAATATCTGGTATGTCGTCAATTTCTACGAGTGCGTAGGGTGGGCCCGCAAAAATGAAGTCATACGGTCCTGCAGCCTGCTGCAAAAATTTAAATACTTCTACCTGTAATAATTTTATCTGCTCAAAACCGAAGCTGGTTGCCGTTTTCCTGATAAAGGCTGCCATTTGTTTGTCTCGCTCAATAATAGTCATATTGCTGGCGCCTCGCGACGCCAGTTCATAACTAATACTGCCTGTTCCGCCAAACAAATCCAAAGTTGTGGTATCTTCAAAATCAATCATATTTTGAAGGATATTGAATAATCCTTCTTTGGCGATATCGGTAGTGGGACGGGTATACGGCATTTGTGAAGGCGGTTGAATCCTGCGTCCTCCATGCGTACCTCCTATTATGCGCATGCTATAAGTTTTCTTAAAAAGGTAAAAGATAAATATTGTTCAGAGCCGGGAACACTCATATTGGGAAAATAGGCGCTTAGGCTCCTGATCATATCCGTGTCTATGCACAATCCGCTTAATGAAACGCGCAGTTTGTGCTGTACGATACCATATTCCAGGCAGGCGGACGCTATGGTATATACAACATCATCTATGTTCTTACCATGGCTCACTTCGTGTAACAATAACTGATTCCCCTGAAAAATACTTAAAATGATGGTATCGCCTAATACCGTAATATCTGCGGCATCTGTAGCCGATTTTAGTTCCTGAGAACTAATTATGGTTTCAGACACGGCGCCTACTCGGCTTTCCTTGAAATATTTGTCGAGCAATTCGTCTGTTTGCCCCTTGGATGTGAATGCGATGCCTGCCTTTATATTACCATTCAGTTGCGAACAGCGTACGTTTTCGTCAGCCTCTACGAAATAAAATTGCTTTAACCAGTTCGCGGCTTCGTTGGCATCAAACAACTTGTGCGGAACAAGTATGTTACGGTCATCAGCGATCCAGATATGGGTAACCGGCTGCGGACCCGCCACCAGGGGTTCATTAATAAATACCGACTCAATTGTCTGCTCACCTTTGTCATCGTGGGCATACACTTTTGCAGTTAGTATTTCTCCATTTGCATCAAAGCCGGCAATGCACAACCCTTTGGTCCAAATTACCAAATGAATCGTTTCGATATTGGTGAGCGGATCGTCATGCATATTAAACTGACGGACAGGGCGCTGGATATCATACTTCATCTGCAAAATATATTATACTATGTTTTTCTAAATTTTTATGATGAATTTGGGTGCTGCGCAAAATTAATAGAATAATTTTGTCCATGCTGAATAAAAAGCGTTCATCACCGCATGCAATTCACTGTCAGTAATCGGCAAATATTTAAACTTGCGGCGCCCATTTCGCTTTCCCTGCTCATTCCGCAGATAAGTTTCATGGCCAATGCGGTGTTCCTGGGCCGGCTCGGTCAAATGGAACTGGTAGTCAACGGACTCACCAGTATCTTCTATTTATTGCTCACCTATATCGGTTTTGGGCTCAGCAACGGTATCATGGTACTGTTATCCCGACGAGCCGGGGAAAACGATCGTGCAGCCATCAGCCGTACTTTTGCAAACGGCCTTTTTCTGAATGCACTGGCATCACTCACCCTTATGTTGCTGGCATTTTGGCTGGCACCGCTGCTCTTTGGCTTTGCTTTACAGGACACCAATATTTTTTTCAACACGGTCGATTTCCTGTACGTTCGGATATGGGGTCTGCCCTTCCTGATGCTCACGCAACTGGTCAACGCATTTTACATTGCGACCAATCGCTCCAGGCTGCTTATTTATGGAGCACTTTGCGCCAACCTGGTCCATATTTCCCTCGACTACCTGCTCATATTTGGTAAGGCCGGTTTCCCTGAATGGGGCTTATATGGAGCAGCTATTGCCTCGGTTTGCGGCGAAGTTGTGTTTTTTATAGCCATGTATAGCCTGTTTTTTATAAAGCGGATGTATAAGCGATATCCCATCATCAGTTATTTGCATTTCGATCCCCGCCTGGCTTTTCAAACCCTAAAAATTTCTGCACCATTAATCGTTCAGTATATTTTCAGCATTGGCGGCTGGCAGATTTTCTACATCTATATCGAACATCTCGGACTGACGCAGTTGGCAGCCTCGCATATTTTGCGCAGTGTGCTGGGCATTGTAAGTATAGGTACCTGGGCCCTTGCATCCACATGTAATACAATGGTAAGTAACCTGCGGGGGCAGGGACTGGATCAGAAAGTAATACCGTTGGTAAAGCGCATCGGCACCATCAGTTTTATATACACTTTCATTATTTCCGTGTTCCTCTTCAGTTTTCCCGAAACTTTTTTGTCGGCCTATTCAGAAGAGTCCTCCGTGATAAAAATGGGTATCAGCAGCCTGCGCATGCTTTCTATGTCATGCCTGGTAATGTCTGTGGCAACAATATGTTTCAATGCTGTAATAGGCACAGGTAGTACTTTGGTGAACTTGTTTATCGAAGTATTCTGTGTATGCGCCTATATCGTATATATTTCTATTGTAGTAGAAAAATTCAGAGCACCCCTGCATATTGCCTGGGCCTCAGAATTTGTCTATTGGAGTTTCCTGTTATTGCTTTCGGCTTCCTATTTGGTTTGGGGCCGTTGGAGACGTAGTTATTTGTAATAATAAATTGTAATAGTACGAGCGGCCAACAGTGTACCGTCAGCCGCTCGTTGTCTGTACCCTGTTATTATTCCTGAGGTTTTGCAGCCGACATACTACGCCGGCGTTCTTTGGCAGCTTCCTCCAGTTTTTCTTCCCGCTCTTTTTCTTTGTCGTAAGCTGTAATCACAGCTTTCACAAGGCGGTGACGCACCACATCTTCTCCAGTCAGGAATATATGGGCGATGCCCTGTATGTTTTGTAAGATGCGTACTGCCTTTCCAAGTCCCGAAGTTTGGTTTTTGGGTAAATCTACCTGGCTTAAATCACCCGTAATGATAGCTTTGGCAGAGGGTCCAATCCGGGTTAAAAACATTTTGAGCTGCAGATCGGTAGCATTCTGGGCTTCATCAAGAATTATAAAAGCATTATCGAGCGTGCGGCCGCGCATATATGCCAGCGGCGCAATTTCTATAACCCTGTTCGCCATGAAATAACTCAGCTTGTCAGCGGGAATCATATCGTCCAGCGCATCGTACAATGGGCGCAGGTAAGGATCAATTTTTTCTTTTAAATCTCCAGGAAGAAACCCCAGGCTTTCGCCGGCTTCTACGGCGGGTCGGGTTAGGATAATCTTGCGCACGGCCTTGTTTTTGAGTGCACGTACAGCCAATGCCACAGCAGTATAGGTTTTTCCCGTACCCGCCGGCCCGATGGCAAAAATGATGTCATTCTTCTCCGAAACAGCGGCGAGCTTCTTTTGATTTTGCGTGCGTGCGCGGACTACTTTTCCATTTGGTCCGAAAACAAGAATATCATTTCCGTCCGTAATATTGGCGTTGTCGCCATTGCCGTCGCCTGCTTCTTCATCGGCATCGCCCAGTATCTGAGCAAAATAATGCTCCGACAAATGTCCGTTCCGTTCCAGGTATTTAATAATCAGGTCAATTTTCTCGCGCGCGGCTTCTACATCTTCCGGTTTTCCCGAGAGTTTTATTTGCGTACCGCGCGATAATATTTTTAATAAAGGGAATTTTTTCTTCAGTAAGTCAAACTTGCTGTTGTTAACCCCAAAGAATTCAATAGGGTTAACGGTTTCCAGGTTAATGATAGCTTCTGTCAAATCTTCGTAATTAAAACGTAAAAGATGGATTTATAAATGGCTCGCGCCGGAAAGTACCTGGAGCAGGATATGATTTTATGGATGTACCGCCGTCCTCCGTTCCGGCTTTTTGTATATCCTGCGTCCGTTCCTGTAAGCGCAAATTAAAGGTAATTATTAAAAAACGTACTTCGTCGTCTTCTGTTATCGTTTCGTCGACTTATTCACGCGATACTGTTTGGTATGTGGAAAAATAATTTAATCTTCGCAACCCGATACATATTTCATACCCAGAATGCAGCGATATGACGCCGTCATCATTGGATCCGGTCTCGCCGGAATGTTGAGTGCCGTTTTTCTGGCGCGCGAAGGTATGCGTGTTGCCCTTATAGAACAAAATAAACAACTGGGTGGTTGTCTGCAAAGTTTCTCTTTTCAAAAGAAAGTATTTGATAGTTGCGTACACTATCTTGGATCACTGGAGGAAGGTCAAACACAGGATCGTATTTTTCGATATGCCGGAATCAGGAATGACCTGCGTATGAAGCGACTCGAGATAGATGGATTCGATCGTATTATACAGGATGAAACAACCACCGAATTTCCGCTGGCACAGGGTATGGATAATTTCTGCCGGCAATTATCGGAGTATTTCCCTCAGGAACAGCAGTCAATTTTACGTTATACAACTTTGCTGCAGGAAGTGGCTTCCTGTTTTCCGCTTTTTAACCTGAGAAACGGCGATCCCTCATTGAAAGATCGTGTTTCCTCCTGGGAGTTAGCCAGTGTAATCCAAAGCATTGGTAGTGTACAACTGCAGCGTGTACTTACGGGTAATAGCTTGCTGTATGCTGGTTGTCGGCACAGCACTCCTTTTTACGTACACAGCCTGGTCAATAAAAGTTACATCGACAGTGCGTATAAATGCGAGGGCGGAAGTTCTCAGATTGCTCTGCTCCTACTCAGGCAATTAAGGTCTTTGGGGGCAGATGTTTTTCGGCGCGAAGAGGTAATCAGACTACATGAGGAAGGCGGATTAATACGTTCGGCGCATACGGCATCAGGGCTTGTTTTTGAAGGCAGGCAGTTTATCGCCAATGTACATCCGGCAAAAGTCATGGACTGGATCGATAGTCGCTTAATTAAAAACGTGTATAGGAATCGGGTCAGATCAGCTGGAAATTCTGTTTCAGCCTTCATGGTTAACATAGTGCTGGAACCGGGAAGTGTTGTCTATCCTAATAGCAACGTGTATTGGAACCGTGGCGATAGTCTGCACGCGACGAGTTACCTCCCCGAGCACTGGCCGGTCAATTACGCTATATATTATAATGAAGATAAGGCACGTCCGGGTTTTGCAGAAACGGTCTCTTTACTCAGCTATATGCATGCGGATGAGACAACTCCCTGGTGGAACACACGCAATATTACTGCAGCCCCCCGGATGCGCTCCCGCCAATACGATGATTTCAAGGAAACAAAGGCGGAGCAGTTATTGAATCGGGTGGCTGAACGCTACCCGGAGATTAAGGCCAATATGCGTTCCATACAGGTAGCCACCCCGCTGACTTTCCGCGACTATATGGGATCACCTGACGGAAGCATGTATGGTATTATGGCCGACATAAGACAACCGGCGGCATCCCGTATCCCTGTGCGTACCAAAATCCCTAATCTATTACTCACCGGTCAGAATATAGGCCTACATGGGGTGCTGGGCGTCAGCATTAATGCGGTTGCAGTGAGCGGCGAATTGCTGGGGCTCGACTATTTGCTGGGACGGATTAACAGAAATTTGTAAAATTGCCTGCTGTTTGACATTACAACGCATTATCTTATCTTGCGTTCTATATCCGTTTGTTTCCATGAAAAATAAATTGCTGCATCAGCCGATGTACACCTTCTTGTTATGCCTGATGTTATGCTCAATTCTTTATCTTCCAAGCTATAAAGGCGTATTCGGTGCCGACTTTACAACTTTTATCGAGGTACACGGGAAGTTGAGTTTCTGGCAATACCTGATGTTGACACCTTCCAGTTTGTACCAGGGTGTAAATCTTGTGCATTATATCGCAATAGCCCTTTTTGGATTAAACCCAATCCCATGGTTTCTCTTTTTCATGAGCTTGCATGCCCTAAACGGGGTGCAATTGTTTTATTTATTCAGGCGTTATCTCAATATGCTCGGTTGGGAGTCTAAGACCTCCTTGACGATTGCCTCAGGAGGAGCCGCGCTATGGCTACTGGGGCCACTGGCGGTAGAAGTAGCGGTTTGGAAAGCCTGCAGTCACTACTTGGTATCCTTGGCTCTGTTTTTCCTCATACTGTCTTTCTTACTGCGATATATTGAATCGGGTAAAATAAAGTATATCTACTCTCTTCTGATCACGTATGTTATTTCAACTGTTTTTCTCGAATATTTCTATATAACACCAATTTATGTACTATTTTTTACTGCAGCATTGGTGTATGCAAGAGCGTATCCTGCACAATTGATTTTCCTTATCATAAAGAAGGCCATACTGCCCATGGCGTTGATTTTTGTTGCCTATTACGCGGTATTTTACGCAGTCTCAGGAAATATGCTGGCTCGCATTGGAGAAGGCGAAGTGCCCCGATCCTGGACGGGGTATTTTTACAAATTGATGAAATATGTGGTACACATATTCGCAATGGAATATTTTTATCCGGAAAAACTGAAACATGCTATTTACAGGATCATTGAAAATACTTACACATTAACCATATTTATTGCGGGCCTGTTGCTTCTGAGTTTCGCTGCTGTCCGTGGATATTGGACGTGGTCGCTACGGGCAAAAAGCCTTTTTGTTTTTTTGGTACTGTCTCTTGCGAGTTGTACGCTGACTCTTCCCATGTGGTTTTATGACATGTTTTCGTACCAAGGTAGCCGGTATTTTTATTTTCCTAGCGTATTTTTCTACATGCTATTTTCTATCTTTTTATTGTCATTATCGCGACGGTTTAGGTTGTCGGCGGCGTTATTTTGTGTATTTCTGCTAGTGAATGTGGTGGCAACGTTTAAACTATCGATTAATGCTGGTTATGCGGGTCATATTTTTAATAAAATCCTGTACGATTATAAATGGGAAAAGGAGCCGCAGGTTTTTCTGTTAAGCCTTCCAATATTTTTCCGTGGCGTACCGGTCATAGATGCCCTACGTGAGCAACACTTCGCAGAACATCTTAGAGCATTCAGGAAGGATACCATTTCCGGCGAAATATATGACGTTTCCGCGTTTAATATGAACGGGCGCTGGGATGGGGCTAACGTTACGGTATTCGATAGTCTTACTTTTAAAGTTTCGTTGAACCAATATGGCTCCTGGTGGTGGTTCGAATCCGTTGGGGGCAAAGATTATGAAACTGACTTGTATAAAGTCACTTATTTGGAAAACGGATTTAGCTATCTTCTTCAATTCAAGGAAATGCCGCATCCCAATGCTAAATTTTTATATCTTATCGGCTCTCAATGGAAAGAAGTAGATCGCTCCAAATTACACGAAGCGCAATGGTAATGTGCAATCGTACCTGCATGTTGCTGTGAAATTTATATTTTATTACCCTATATTCAAGCGATATGGGTGCCATGTCAATTCGGGAGTACTGCCTAAGTAAAGATGAAGTTGAAGAAACTTTTCCTTTCGGACCCGATACACTCGTATTTAAAACCAGCGGAAGAATATTCCTGCTGGTGTCTCTGGATACTTTGCCAGCACGCTTTAATGCTAAATGTGCACCTGAAAAGGCACTAGAACTTAGAGAACAATACGCAGGTATCGTTCCTGGTTACCATATGAATAAAAAGCATTGGAATACAGTGCAGCTCGACGGCAGTATTCCTGACACCCTTGTTAAAGAATTAATCGATGATAGCTATCAGCTGGTACAAAAGCGCCGCGGTTCAAAACAAAAGGGGTAAGGAGTAAAGATTAGCTTGTTTCTGTAATTACCTGCCAATGCTCTTCTGTAAAGTCTTCCAAACTTGGAATAACGAGGTCAGCGAGGCCGAACTTTGGATCGGATAAACGGGCTGGCTCAGGTACCGCCACCACTTTCATACGGGCAGCCTTTGCCGATACCATACCATTTACAGAATCTTCGAAAGCTACACAATTCCAGGGCATTTCAATAAGTGCATGTGCGCATTGCAGATAGACCTCGGGATGCGGTTTTCCAGAAAGTGCCGTGTCGGCCGACGTAAGGACATCGAAATACGTATTGAGACCAAAATGATCGATTAATTCCTGCATCATTCGGGTGGGAGAGGAAGTAGCCAAACCAATCTTAATATTCTTCCGGCGCATCCACTCAAGACATGCTATTGCACCCGGCATTATTGCACCCTCTTTTTTAGCAAGGGCGATGATATCGTCCAGAATTTCATCGGCCAGCTGGCGCGGACTTGCAGTACCCGGCCAGGGAAATTTTTCAGCCCAATATTCAGTTACTTCATATATACGTAAGCCCGTAGTATGCTTGAAAAAATTGGGACCTCCCGGTACCTGGTAATGTCGGGCTATTTTCAACATACTTACGCCCCACAACGGTTCTGTATCCAACAGCAGACCGTCCATATCAAAAATTGCAGCCATTAATCAAGATAGTCTTTCCGGGAAAAACAGTCGATGGCTCCTATTGTTGCCACCATTATTCCGGTTGCCATAGCCCTTCCAGATGTGAAGGACATTTGTAGGTTTTTAATTGAAAAGAAAGTGAAAATTGTACCATCAGGTACTGGTCTTTTGAGGCATTATCGCCGCGCTGCTTGCCAGCCCGCCCCAGTTTCTGCCCGTCCATTGAAATAGAAGGATCCTGCAGCGTCGAAGCAATAGTGGGCCGCATGGGGTCACTTATAAATTTATCAATTCCAACATAGGTATTGCTCACATCGTCCATATAATCGGTTAACGTAAACCTGTTTACGATTTCAACACCGAAATTAACGCCTGGAGCCAGCCAATACTTGATACCGGCACCCACCGGAATACACATACTATAGTTGCTGTATTTGCGGTCAGAAAATTCAGCCAGATTCTGTCCTTCAGTGCCCATCGGTTTCAGGTTGTACCGTTTGCCGCCGTATATGGTATAGGGGTTATAGTAAAAAGCGCCCAGCCCACCGGTCAGATAGGGCGTGAAGCGCCGATGCTCGTCACCCGTTGCAAACCAAAAGAAGTTGAATTCGGCCATCACATTGGCCTCCAATATATCCGATCTGAAGTTTAGATTCCTTTGCTGCTGAAAGGGATTACTGGTAAACTTATCATCGTACCCAACTTTCGTGTAGTTCACAGCACCACGAACGGAGATATAAGGATTGATGTGAAAACGTGCAAATGCTCCACCAGCCGGTCTTATGTATTTCACTCCGTAATTTGGGTTGATATCACCAAAATACGTGGACGCACCCAGCAAAACTCCATATTCTCTGGATTCATAAAATTCCTGCGCTGCAGTACGAGTACGCAACGATACCAGGCACAGAAGCAGAAAGAGTAAGCTACGGGATTTTAATGCCATTGATTAAATTCATTTCAGGTGTTGAAACGCCATAATCTTGTTATTTATTATAGCGTTTCAATTCCGGTTTATGCTACTGCAACAAACTAAATGTTGTGATTAAGCCGGCTATGAACTATTTTTTAATATACATTACTTCTTTCACCAGTTTAACTACGCGTGGTACGTCGGGCAGATAAGCGGCCACGAGGTTGGGCGCATAGTGCATATTGGTGTCGGCCGAACAAATGCGGCGGATAGGCGCATCCAGATAGTCGAATGCATCTTTTTGCACGCGGTAGCTAATCTCTGAAGATACCGATGCAAAAGGCCATTGTTCCTCCACTATTACAAGTCGGTTGGTCTTCATAACAGAATTAATAATGGTTTCGTTGTCCAGCGGACGAATAGTTCTCAAATCTATAACTTCTGCACTAATGCCTTCTTTCGCGAGTTCTTCTGCTGCGCCCAGTGCTACTTTCATCATTTTGTTAAACGAAACAATAGTAACGTCGCTGCCTTCACGTTTTACAGAAGCCTTGCCTATAGGTATCAGATATTCTTCTTCCGGTACTTCTCCCAAATCACCGTACATCATCTCCGACTCAAGAAAAACTACGGGATCATCGTCGCGGATGGCCGATTTTAAAAGCCCTTTTGCGTCGTATGGGTTAGAAACAGAAACAACCTTCAGACCGGGAATGTTAGCATACCAACTTTCAAAAGCAGAAGAGTGCTGTGCACCCAATTGGCCCGCCGAGCCGTTAGGCCCTCTAAACACAATTGGACATCCAAATTGCCCCGCACTCATTGCCAGCATTTTAGAAGCATGGTTCATTATCTGGTCCAGCGCCAGAACTGCAAAGTTCCAGGTCATGAACTCTACCACCGGACGTAGGCCGTTAGATGCAGCACCTACTGCAATGGCGGTAAAGCCAAGTTCCGCAATAGGCGTGTCAATAATACGTTTGGGCCCGAATTCATCCAGCATTCCCTGGCTTACTTTATAGGCTCCGTTATACTGAGCTACTTCTTCACCCATTAAAAACACACGTTCGTCACGACGCATCTCCTCACTTAGCGCTTCACGAAGTGCCTGACGAAAAGCTATTTCTGCCATAATGTTAATCTTGATTTAAGAGGGCGTAAAAGTAAGGTATTATACTGAAAACAAAAAGGACAGCCATACCTCCTGTTTCCAAAAGATATGGCTGCCGTAGCGGTGCTATTCCACCTATTTTTGTTCTTCTGTTTTTTGAGTTTCTTCTTTTGCTGATTTACTTTCTGTGGCAGCCTTCATATTGATATAGCTTATCGAACCAGCTTTTGCAATTTTTAAGCGAAGTTCATTCGAACTTGATTTGTCAATAAAGAAGGTGTCTTTCGAATCCGGCGCTCCGGGCATTGGGTTCAATGGAGACAATACAATGGTTTTGCTGTCAGCTAAAAACCACTTAGCCGAATCAGAATTTCCCATTACAGTTTGCAGCATAATGCTGTCGCTGCGGAACTCCATTGTTATTTGTTTCACATATTCCTCAAATTGTTTTTTCCGTTCAGCCATACTCTTGTCGAAATCAATTTGAATTTCTTTCTTTATGGAGTCGAGATTGGTAGACTGAAAGTACTCAATCATTGCGCTGTCAAGAGTGGAAATAGTGTCGATCGATTTTCTCTGCACGTTCATCATTGAGTCCTGTGAAGGATTATCTACTGATTCAACTTGCCATTTACGAACGATCTGATCATTTGAAGATTGGCAGGAGGCCAAAAAAAACAGGCAGCAGCCTGCAACGAACAAAATGTTTTTACGATTCATGGCTGCAAAGTTATGATTTTGGGTAATATCTTTTGTAAGGATTATTTTTTGGCAAAAATCAATACTATGTACACCAATGATATTTATAAATAATTGCAGCCAGGCAATATCCCTCCTGTTTCCGATAAATTTCGTGGAAAAATGCAGGAAGTGAGCCCTCACCTTTAATTGGTTAATGCGGACGGTTTCCTAAAAATGGTTACCTTTAGTCGTTTTTTTTAAAAAAAGTACTTAATAATTATTCAATGACTCAAGTAAAAGAAAATTCTGTGGCGAATCAAACCTTAGGCCTCGACGCGGCAGCTAAAGAGCGTTTGGCCAACATTAAAACAGTGACAGTTATTGGTGCGGGAACAATGGGCAACGGTATCACCCATGTATTTGCTCAATACGGGTGCAAAGTACACATGGTCGATATCTCCAGAGAAGCGTTGGAAAAAGCAGTAGCTAAAATCGGCACTAACATGGATCGCCAGATTGCAAAGAATCTGCTCTCTGAAGAAGATAAGCATAAAGCCATGGGCAATATTGAAATATTCACCGACATGGGCGAAGCTGTACAAGATGCGGATCTGGTGGTAGAGGCTGCTACAGAAAATATAGATTTGAAGGTCAAAATATTTCAGGAGCTCGACAGGCTTTGTCCTGAGAAGACGATCCTGGCCTCCAACACATCATCTATATCTATTACCCGCATAGGTTCCTTCACCAAACGCCCTGGTAAAGTTGTCGGAATGCATTTCATGAATCCTGTTCCGGTGATGCGCCTGGTTGAAATTATTAACGGTTATGCAACGGATGCAGAGGTAACTCAAACAGTATTTGATTTGAGCAAAATGCTGAACAAAGTTCCCTGCGTAGTAAATGATTATCCAGGCTTCATTTCCAACCGTATCTTGATGCCGCTGATTAACGAAGCTATTCTGGCCTTACAAGAAGGTGTTGCGGGCGTGGAAGAAATAGATACAATTATGAAGTTGGGTATGGCTCACCCTATGGGGCCTTTGCAGTTAGCTGATTTCATTGGCCTGGATACCTGCTATTCTATTATGAATGTGCTGCACATGGGCTTCGGTAACCAAAAGTATGCACCCGCAACTCTGCTGATCAATATGGTTCAGGCTGGATTCCTGGGAGCTAAAAGCGGCGAAGGTTTCTACAAATACACTCCGGGAAGCAAGGAACTCGTAGTAAGTGAGCGTTTTGCCGGTAAAAAATGGAAAATGTAAATTAACTTTTTTATCAAATTTAAAGGCTGCCAATCTTGGCAGCCTTTAAATTTGATACCATATGGGAGTTGTTCAGTTACCTTGAGAAACATGTGTTGGTTCTGATTTATTTCCAACCATTCACAAGTAACTTATACCTGATTATTCGCTTAACTGATTGTTGAATTTGCTTCGACAGTGCGTCGTTTTGATTCAATGCGGTTACGATACGATAGTTGAGCAGGCGTGCATTTTTAGGCATGAGAATAAGATCCACCCCTGCTTCTACTGCTTTAAAATCTGCATCAGGTATTTTTGCTGCTGCCTCCATATTTAACGCGTCCGTAGTAATTATGCCTTTATATCCCAGATCCTGTCTTAATAAACTTTTAATAATAGCAGGCGATAGGGTAGCAGGCAACTCCTCAGTACCGTACTTCTTGTTGTTACGTACTACAATATGCCCTACCATTACTGCCACTGGTGGCTGCGGAGATTGGAGCAACGTGCTGAAATTTTCTAGTTCCGTTAATGCACCATCAATGTACACCGATTGCTTGTGGGAGTCGCCTTTAACTGCTCCGTGCCCTGGAAAATGTTTCAACGTAGCCCCAATACCTGCGTCCTGCGTATGCTCAACAAAAGTTGTGGCAAGCTCACGCAGAGTTTTTGGGTCATTTCCAAACGAGCGCTTGTTAATAACAGCCGCATTAGCGGCAATGTCCACCACGGGAGCAAAGTTGAGTTGAACTCCTACCGACTGCATTGCTGCATTAATTTTGTTCGCTTGCTCTCTTACCATTTTCTCATTCTTCTGTTGCGATGCCGGAATTATGCCCGGAACGTCAGACCATTTGGACGACATAAGGCTTGGTTCACAATCACAGGCAAAAAGGGGCGGTAGAAGATTTCTTTCCTTGTTTGAAGCATTTAATTCGGCTGCCTGTGCTTTGAATGCAGTAGCTGTACCTTTTAAAAAAACAAGGTTCGCTGCCAGGTCGCTCACAACAAGCTTTTTTGCATCGCCAAAAGGATAACCCAACTGAGTAGCGGTGCTGCTGGCGGTCATTATCATTTGGGCTGCCCTCTGTTGCGGACTCATTCTATCGTATATGGAATCTACTGCCTTTTCCAGCCGTTCACTAGGTTGAAAAAAGAGCTGGGTCCAGTCTTCATGAGGCTTCGAATAATTAGCTTTTTGAGCGTAACTTGAACATGTCGACGCAAGGAGAGCAACTAATAAGATGGCTTTACGCATACTGCAGGTCGTATTTTCCTAAGGCAAAGTAATCGAAAGATGTTCAAAATTCAATTTTAGGCGGATTATATCTTTTTTGTATATGGATAAAAGAAATTTGCAAAATATTGCACTAAAACTTGGAAATTAGGATGTGCAATTTTACCTTTGCACTCCCTTCAGCAATCGGGTTGAAGAAGTTCTTATAAATCGGAAGCATAGCTCAGCTGGTTCAGAGCATCTGCCTTACAAGCAGAGGGTCCGCGGTTCGAATCCGTGTGCTTCCACTTAGTTCTTTTTAAATTGGAAGCATAGCTCAGCTGGTTCAGAGCATCTGCCTTACAAGCAGAGGGTCCGCGGTTCGAATCCGTGTGCTTCCACATCGTTCTTTTTAAATCGGAAGCATAGCTCAGCTGGTTCAGAGCATCTGCCTTACAAGCAGAGGGTCCGCGGTTCGAATCCGTGTGCTTCCACTACCTTCTCAGTTTGCGTTGCCTATGCAACGCTTTTTTTTTGCCCGAACTTTTCATCCCCGTCCTTTATTTTATCTGCTACGAATTTTGAATCCTCGGTTCTCTTAGTCGCTACAAATTTAATTGGGAAATAATTGTCTCAGCAGTCTTCTAAAAAAGCCACACCTCGAGGCAATGATATTTTTCGAGCCGCATCAATTAGATATGAATGTAGATAGGTTGACTTACTGCATTAAATGTATGTTACTTAAAAGCAACCTGTGTTTAAGTTTAGACCTGTTGCAAAGGCCAGTCGTAAGGGTCCGCTTGGTCACTACCGGGTTTTTACGAAGCGTTCCCAAGTATTTTTGTTAGCTGATCATACGAGACCGATGGAAGGATAGCTTTAATTCCATACTCTTTCAAAATCATAAAAATTGCTCCCCTCGTGGTCGCGAAGGAATTCGTAACAACGTCATAGAAAAATTCGAAGTTCAGCTTCCCCTCGCTTAATATTTTCCCCATTTCAGGGACGAAAAAAGTAGAATGTGTTTCGAATACTGCGATCAGATTGTCACCGGCAGGTGGGTGCTCAAATATTTCAATTGTCGAGACCAGGACTATGTCGTCCGTTTCTTCGGAAACCAACACACGGAAATTAACCTTATACAACAATTTCATGTCTTCAGTCGGCGTCTTATAAACAAGCTGCTGCACTACTTCGAAATCTGTAAATTTCCAGGCGACTGTAACCTCTTCTGATTGCATGAGGAAGGCAAATTATAGTTTGAATTCAAAGTTGCGGCCTGGTACGCTCACCTCGGTTGCACCGTAGTGGGAGTAGGTCATATCCTCCGCCGTAATGCTGAATTTTACTTCTCCTAAAAGTTCATTTTTAGGTACGGTAATGAGCTGAATACCCAGCGCCCGCTCAAATTTGCCGATAGTATCAAGTGTCAGGTTCTCTGTACCTTTCAACACTCGACCCACATATTGTGGCGATGATCCCACGCGCTCAGCAAGTTCACTCGCACTTATACCCGAACTGCGCATTTGTTGCAACATTCGGTAGGCAATCTTGATGGATACTTTCCTCCAGGGATTGCTCGCCAGCAATTCAGAAGGGTTGTTCCAGTTGCTGATTTGTCCCTCGGACATTCTCGCGAGGGTTTTCCCAATCGGTTCTGTTTGTTTTATCTTTTTCATAATAATGATGGTTTTGGTATCTTTTAAATAATGCTCATTTTCTACTACTCTTTAAAACTTGCAAACCTACGTGCAAATTGACCCTAATCGACCGGTAATGATTGAAAATCGGATCCTGCACTTGGGCATTATTCTTCTTCGTTTAAAACTAATATTTGATGTCTTTTTAAATAGTCAACTACCATTTTTGCCTTTTCTACCTCTTCTGTAAGGCCACTGCTCTGCTGATAGGTTCTTGTCAATTTTATGCCGCCTCCCGTTATTACAATCTGACCTTCCTCCAACTCAACCCCATAAAGCCGAATAATCGGCGGTCGCTGTTGCGATTTCCCTTTAACGACAAATGGTATGGACAATCGATAAAGCGGATTGCTAAATAATCTCTGAAAAATACCTTCAGCCGCAAATTTCCCATTTTCAGCATCAATAAGCAAAATCTCTAATTGCTCAACCTCATCCAGAATAAAATCTATAATAACCTCCGGACTAATCCTTCTCCAAAATGCAGTTTCCAGCAAAGCCTTATTTTCTTCAAAGTAATTCTCCAGATAATAAGGGTTTTTGAAATTCCCAATAGCTTTCGCAAACTCATCTTCGTGCTCTCCATCCAACACAACAGTCCAAAACCTGTGCTCCTCCAGCAACTTCTCTCGATCCACAAAGATAGGTATAATTTTCATGATAAACCTATAAGTTTAATTTTTTCACCATTTTTTTCTCAATCACCACTTATTAGCTCACACGCTCCCTTCCCTTATGCATACGTTAATACCGTTCGCCTGGCTCGCCAGTTCTTATCGCCTAAACTCACCATTTGGAGTTTAGCATTCTAATTCATCAGTTTATATAGTTACGAGAAAATTTATTTTCAGACAACCTCTGCATTCTTTCTTTGTCTACCCCTAATCACAAAGATAAGACACATAATTAATGTATTTGTACTTTTAAAAATATTACCCCGGTTAAACGCTTATTTTGGGTATTTTTCCCCACAAAATTTAATTCAATACGCCAGCATTCTAATGTGTATCATCCCGATTTTTTTGAATTAGGTCAGCTATTTCAAATCAGATGGTGCGGCTTTTTAGCCAAATAAAATGTACAGGCTCTTCCGTTCAGCATCCCTCCAGGCTTCAGGAATGCCTCTGCCATCGTAAAGGTTACTGCCAAGCTCACTTCTTCTGTGGAGCTGGTTCATTGTTGCAACTTGTCACAATCCCCCCGGGAAGTATGCTATTAAATTCCGGTTATATGTTTTATTACAGCACTTTCAGGTGGACTCGGCAATTTGTACTATTTACAGGTACAAGCCCGGACTATCTATCGTAGGGGCAGTGCTAACCGGATATCTCAATGGTAATAAACTAGTACATCTAAAGGCAATTTATTTTGGAGAAAATGGTAAGCTGATGTTTGACTTTTTTAGACAGTTTCTTCCGTCTGTCATTTTAAAACAACAGGAGATTTGTTACGATAGACCTATTTACGTGGATGGGATTCCGCTAAAAGAAATTAACGAGAAACAATGTTACCTGGGTCATATATGGGAGCTGTAAACGATTAACACCCGGGATGAAGGCGTCGCAGTCCTATAGCTGATATGCATACTATTCTGGAATTATGTCAGAACGACTTTGCTCAATTGGTTTCAATGCTATTTGAAGAGTAATAATCTATTTGGTTTTTTTTATTGGGGCATCCCTGCGGGCCGCGCCATCCGCTGCTACGCTTCACCGCAAATTCGTCCATCACATGTGATATGACTGTTCGCTCCATGCTCGCTAGATCGGTCCATTTATTGTAAGGCGGTTGCAGGGTATTCGCTACTGTCGCTATGCCATGAGCTCCGCTGCCAGCCAATATTACCTGGTGCAGAATCCCTTGCACGCGAAAGGGCATTCCCCTGGCTGAATTCTTTCAAAAGGCCTTAACGGTAGTTCAAATAATAATGCGGCCACCTACACTTAGATGGCCGCATCACGCTGAATTGTTCAAATTAGTTTATACATTAAAACGGAAGTGCATAACATCACCGTCAGCTACTACATATTCTTTACCTTCTATCCGCAATTTACCTTTTTCTTTGGCTACTGCTTCGCCACCCAGCGTTATAAAATCGTCGTATCCAATTACCTCAGCCTTAATAAAACCCTTTTCGAAATCAGTGTGAATTACACTCGCGGCCTGAGGGGCTTTCCAGCCTTTGTGAATCGTCCATGCGCGTACTTCCTGAACGCCCGCAGTAAAATAGGTAATCAGGTTCAAAAGGCTGTACGCTGAACGAATCAGACGGTTTAATCCGGGCTCAGTAAGTCCATACTCCGAGAAAAACATTTCTTTATCTTCTGCACTCTCGAGTTCCGTGATTTGGGCTTCAATATTGTTGTTCATTACAATAACCTGCGCTCCTTCGTCTGTTGCCACTTTGCTGATCGCTTCGCTATATTTATTGCCGGTCAGAATCGAGGCCTCATCCACATTTGCTACATACAGCACTGGTTTTTGTGTAAGCAGAAAAAGGTCAGCTACAGCTTCTTGGTCTTCTCCTTCCAGTTGCAGTCCCCTGATATTCTTCCCCTGCTCAAGATGCTCTTTGCATTTTTTCAAAGTATCCAGCACTCGTTTCGCTTTCGGATCCATTTTGGCAAGCTTCTCCGTACGGGAAATTTTCTTTTCTACGCTCTCCAGATCCTTTAGCTGTAGTTCGGTGTCAATAATTTCTTTATCTCCCACAGGATTTATGGCTCCTTCATCGCGCAAAATATTCTCGTCTTCAAAACAACGCACTACATGTATAATAGCATCAACCTCCCGGATATTTGCCAGAAACTTATTACCAAGTCCTTCGCCCTTCGATGCCCCTTTTACCAGGCCTGCTATATCTACAAATTCAATATTAGTTGGTACCACGCGCTGAGGTTGTACTATTTCGGAAAGTTTCACCAGTCGTTCGTCAGGTACATCTACGAGTCCAACATTGGGCTCTATGGTACAAAAACGATAGTTACTTGCCTGCGCTTTTGCGCTATTGCTTACCGCGTTAAATAGTGTTGATTTTCCTACATTGGGCAGTCCGACGATGCCAACTTGTAATGCCATTTTTTCAAAAATTTGTGCAAAGGTAAACTTTTATAACGCATTCCTGAAAGTCAGCCAGCGTCCTGCCTTTTTCCGTCCCTGCCAACCCCATAATGAGATTTTTATTTGCCTTACAACTGACCTTATAAACCAAAACAACACGGATATATATATAATTTATGTACACATTTTTATGTAGGTATCAACCTAAATCTGTGTTTTGATTTTCTCAATTAATTATTAAATTTGTGAGTATTACTCACCAAAAATCGCTTCAACTATTATGGAACACACGATGATTTTAAAGGAGGAGATTGGCCAATACCGCATGGTTCCTGCTACTACCGATTTAAGCGCACACTGGAAACAGGAGTTGTCGTACGCAGTGAGGCTTGGAAATGAATTTAAAGGAAAAACCACTATCACATTCGAGACGTCAGAAGGCCTTCGTACGGTGCAAACTACCGTTTGGTCCCTTACCGACAAATATATTGTCCTGAAAGGTGGTGTGACTGTTCCCCTCAATAGTATTGTAGAAGTGCATTTTTAGCAGGCAAAAAGTTACTTTTGCCGGCATTATGCGCATAGCGGTCAATACAAGGTTATTCTTAAAAGGCAGGTTAGAAGGCGTCGGTTGGTTTGCACATGAAACACTCTCACGAATGGTGCAAAACCATCCTGAACACCACTTTATTTTTTTCTTCGACCGTCCTTTTCATCAGGATTTTGTTTTTGCGCCCAACGTCACGCCCGTGGTATTAAAACCTCAGGCGCGGCACCCTGCTTTATACTATTTATGGACCGAGTGGGCGATTCCTTATGCCCTTAAAAAGTATAAAGCTGATATTTATTTCTCTCCCGAAGGATTAGGTTCCCTCCGTTCCAGGGTACCTACCTGCATCACTATTCATGATTTAGCGTATAAACACTATCCGCAATTCATGGATAAACTCCATAAATGGCATTATGCACACTATTTGCCGCGTTTTGCCCAAAAAGCAAAACATATTGTGGCTGTGTCCGAATACACGAAATCCGATATCGTATCTCAGTACGGAATAGCGCCCGAAAAAATTGATGTGGTATATAATGCTGCTCACGCCCAATACAAACCACTTTCCTATACGGAAAAGGAAGCCGTCAGAGAACAATATACAGAAGGCGAGGAATTTTTCCTCTTCACCGGTGCCCTCCACCCGCGCAAGAATGTAATTCACTTGCTGAAAGCCTATGTAAAATTTAAACGCCGTCAGCGAAGCCGCATTAAGCTTGTTATTGTAGGCCGGATGGCCTGGCAATTCAAAGAAATCGTTGAAGCCAGGGAGTTAATGCCCTTCCGCGAAGACGTTGTCTGGACAGGCTACTTAGAAGTTGCTGAGCTGGCCCGGATAACTGCCTCTGCCTATGCAATGGTCTATCCCTCCCTGTTCGAAGGATTTGGTATCCCCATAGTAGAAGCCATGGCCTGCCATGTCCCGGTAATTGTTTCCAATACTTCTTCAATGCCCGAAGTTGGGGGCGATGCAGCCTTACTCGTTGACCCGGATAATGTAGACGATATTGCCGATAAAATGATGTTGATTTATAAAGACGAGATGCTGCGCAACCGCCTGATCGCAGCTGCAAAGATTCAAAAAGATCGTTTTTCGTGGGAACGCTCTGCCAGGCAATTATGGCAAAGCCTGATGAAATGTATACCCCAGTCCTAGTCGGATACTACAACTCCGGGTTTGAAGTTTGCGAACCCTAAAAAGGCGGCCTCAACCGAAGCCACCTTTTTTATTTCTGATATATACTGAATTTTACGCAGAGCTTCATTCGATAATTCTCAAGTACAAAATTCGGCTGCGCATTAGTCCCTTCAATTTCGCCCTTCAATGCCTTAGTAAAAAGCCTAACGAATTAGCATTTGCCGGTCCGCATCGAGCCGCAGCAAGATGAATAACAAAATACTGAACGATAACAACGATGTCCCGCCATAGCTGAGCATAGGCAGCGTGATGCCAATTACAGGAGCCAAACCCATGGTCATCGACAGATTAATAGCAAGGTGAAAAAACAGGATAGATGCTACACAATAGGCATATACCCGGCTAAACATCGAACGCTGGCGCTCAGCTATATGTACAATGCGCAATAGCAAGGTAACATACAGGAGTATCAATATAGTACTGCCCACAAATCCAAACTGTTCTCCTATGCCACAAAATACAAAGTCCGTGTTTTGCTCCGGTACAAAGGAGTATTTGGTTTGTGTGCCGTGCATAAGCCCCTTTCCCAATAATCCTCCGCTGCCAATGGCAATTTTTGATTGACGCACATTATAGTCCGCATCTTTTCTTACTACCGATCCGGGTTTTTGATATTCGTCCGGAACATCTTGCCCAAGCATAGAATAAATTCGCTCGGTTTGATATCCCTGAAAAACATTCTTAAATACATAAGGTACTACAACCTGCGAAAACAACACCGCTATCAGCCAGGCCCCGCCAATCACAATCGCTACCATTTTATTACGCTTAATCTGTTTACGCAACATTATAGCGCTAAGCAGAGGTATAGCTGTAATTATAATAAATAACGGAAGCCGTTCTACCAACAGCGTTCCCAAAACAAGCCCGGCTATTGAAAATCCGATAAGAAGTATCGCATTAGGCAAGCCTTCTCTATACATTGCAAGAAAAAAGGCAAAATATACAAGAGCGAGCCCCGTCTCGTTTTGTTTGATGATAATAAGACAGGGTAACAACACTATCCCTGCCGCAATCAGCCGGTCTTTCAGCGTTTTGAAATTGGTTTCCGGCGTTGAAAGGAAGCGTGCAAGGGCAAGCGCCGTAAATATTTTGCAGGCTTCCCCAGGCTGAAAACTAAACGATCCAAACTTAATGAAACTATGCGAACCCTTGACTTCTGAACCAATGGCAAAGGTGGCTAACAGCAGCACAATTCCTATCAGGTACGACAAGTACGCCACTGCCGAGAAAAATTTACTATCCGTGAGCAATATGATCATTCCCACAACCAGAGAAATCATAAGCCAGGTGATCTGTTTCATATGGCTTTTGGACATATTAAAAAAGGGCTCACTAAAGGAAATGTATTCGACAGAGTAAACGGCCATAATTCCTATAAAAACCAATATCAGGTATAGGTAAATCACGGGCCAGTCTACTCTGCTGGATATCGGTTTGCGGCCAAGGCTGCTCATACTGATAGATTTGATCGGGATTAAATAATGTTGTGCCGCTTAGTTTTCTAACCGGTAATGTAGTTCGTTTGGTTCTGACGGCCCATTGCTCTTCAACTGGTAAAAATCTTTCAGAATTCGTTTTACCAGCATAGTGTCTCTCATACGGCGCACGCTATCCTTGGTACGCTTGTCTGCAGTACGAAGTAGATCGCGCATCAATTCCTTCTGCCGGCGCAATGAATCGATTGTTCTGATATATCCTTTCACCGTGTTCGAATTAAACATTTTCTCCTGAAGTGCGATGCGTGCCGGTCCCTTTATGGTATCTGTCAAGTATTTTTCCATCATGAGACTCGCAATGGGGCCCGCCCAGGTAGCACCGTAGCCGGAGTTCTGCACTATAACGGCAATCGCAATTTTGGGGTCCTCCTTGGGAGCGAAGCAAACAAACACAGAGTGGTTATCCAATTTCACTCTTTGCCCGTTGATTAACGCATAGTTTTCAACGGTACCAGTTTTGCCGCAAACAGATACGCCTGGCAAAATGGCGACTTTTCCCGTTCCTTTGGTTACCACATCTTCCATCCCATCAATTACCTCTTCAAAGGCAGCACGTGATATCTTGGTAGGTGTATGTTTTTCGAGGTAGGGCTGAAGCATTGGATCTTTAGGGTCGCCGCCTATGCTCTTCACGAAATGCGGTATATAATAATAGCCTCTGTTGGCAATCATTGCCATAGCATTTGCCATTTGCAGGGGCGTCATTTCGATTTCACCCTGACCCATGCCAACCACCACCATATTACATGAGTTCCATTTGTATTTGTACACGCTATTGAAATAGCTTGAATCCGGTACGCCGCCCGGGTTTTCGTTGGGTATGTCAATGCCCAACGGGTGGCCCAGGCCAAATTCCGACAGGTAATTATGCCAGACCTGAACCCCTTCGCGAACCCCGCCAGCCCAGCGTTTCGCATCTACCGTAAGGCGAAATACATGACAGAAGTAGGAATTACAGGAATTAGCCATGGCCAATCGCAAATTGGCCGCGTGGCCTGCGTTATGGTGTGTACACCCGATACGCCGGCCACAACCGTAGTATCCACCACTGCAGGCTAAACCGAATGATGGAGTAATTACGCCCACATCAAGCCCAATCAGTGCTGTCAGCGGTTTGAACGTTGATCCGGGTGGGTATTGCGCCAGAATAGCATTGTTGAAGAGCGGCCGTGTATAGTTTTTCGAAAGCTCGGTATAATTCTTGCTGAAGTTCCCGCCCGACAGTAAATTAGGATCATAGGTAGGTGCCGAAACCATCGCAAGTATACCGCCTGTTTTTGGATCAATGGCGATAGCGCTTCCCAGCTTGCCCTGCATCAGCTTTTCACCATAAGCCTGCAATTCTGCGTCAAGATAAAGTTCAAGGGTTTTACCAGCAATGGAAGGAGTATCTAAAGTCCCGTTTTTATAGGAATCGCGCGGACGGTTCAGTACGTCGCGCACCATGTACTCCACACCGCGCTGCCCGCGCAAAACTTCCTCGTATTTGCTTTCGAGTCCTGCCTGGCCTACATAATCACCCTGACGATAGGAAGCGTAGCGCGGATTGCCAAGCATACGTTCACTTACTTCGTTAAGATATCCAAATATATGCGCGCCTATTCCTAAAGGATAAGTACGACTCGAACGCTCAATTAATTCAAAACCTTCGAACATATAGATGTTCTCCTGAATGCGTGCATTCTTTTCCGGAGCCAGTGCCGATTCGTACACACTCTGGCGCTGGTAACCATTACGCTGAATCAGCTTTTTCATGGTCTTTACGAAAGTCTTTTCATCCGTGGCCATGACTTCGCAGAACAAGGCCGTATCCAGGTTCTTAATTTTATTAGGCGTAAACGCCAGATCGTAGGTCACATTATTAATCAGCAATGCCTTACCCTTGCGATCTACAATTGCGCCACGGGCAGGGTAGATAACCTTACGGAATATAGCCTGATCATCGGCCAGCATTTTATATTTGTCGTCTACCAGTTGTAGTGAAAACAAACGGGCAATGAGTACGATAGCCAATGCAACAAACACGCCTCTGATGATCCACGGGCGGGGATTCTGACTGAATGCGGACATGAAAAGGATGAAAATGAAATACGCACAAAGATAACATCTCGGAAATTCTGACAACAAAAAATTAATCCATATTTCCCCAAATCCTGATGTTTAACTTCTACATTTGTTTAAAACCATTTTGCCTTGTCTGTAATTGGCTCTAAAAATACTTCCCCGGCCCTTCTTTCCTTCTTTACAGCGCTGGTGCTGGCTATAGTCATTTTGCTATGTACACTGCTCCTGAAACAGCCATGGTATGTCGATGTGTTGGCATTTATGCTCACCTTTCTGGTTGCTTATACCTTGTATTTTTATACGCTCCAGTACTTTATTTATCGAAAAATTAAGCTTATCTATAAGTTTATCTACCATACCAAAGCAACACGGAGAGAAGAGTTTTTTTACCAGAATATCCTTCCTCAAAAATCTATTGACGAAGTACGAAAGGATGTGGAACGGTGGGCCATAGAAAAAAAGGACGAAATCGAGAATCTGCAGAAACATGAGTCGTTCCGGAAAGAATTTTTAATGAACCTGGCCCACGAATTGCGTACCCCGATTTTTACGGTACAGGGCTATGTTCATACCTTGTTGAATGGAGCCATCGACGATCCTGCTGTAAACCGCAAATTCCTTACCAACGCTACTAAAGGAATAGAGCGGCTGGTGCAGCTCGCTGACGATCTGGATCAGATAAGTAAACTGGAATCAGGCAAAATACCCATCGTACCCGAGTCATTCATAATGCAGGATCTCGTAAAGGACGTGTACGAGGAAATGATGCTTCAGGCAAACGAGAAGCATATAGACATGCAGATTAAAAAAGGTACAGAATCATCTGTTACCGTGTACGCCGACAAGCAGAAAATAAAACAGGTGGTGGTGAATCTGGTCGAAAACGCCCTCAAGTATGGCAACGAGAATGGTACCATCACTGCGGGCATTTATCAAATGGACGATAAAAGTGTATATATCGAGATATCAGACGATGGGCCCGGTATTCCCGAACAACACCTGCCGCGCATCTTCGAACGTTTTTACAGGGCCGATAGAAGCCGCAGTCGCGAAATTGGCGGTACAGGACTTGGTTTGGCTATTGTAAAGCATATTATTGAAGCGCACGGACAAACCGTGAATGTACGGAGTAAAAAAGGCGTGGGATCTTCTTTCGGTTTTACGCTGGAAAAAGGTAAATCGTCCACGGTACTTTAAATCTCCGATCAGTGCTTACGGCAGAAATAAATGGTTTCGTCCTTCGATAGCCGGTAACGGTCTATTTGCTCAGGAGTAAGTGTTTGCACGAAATTGTCTTCTGTTACATCAAACCCAGCCGCAGTCAGCCAATCTTTATAATCCAGGCCGAATAACCTTAAATGGTCTTTTTGCCAAAAATGCTTTTCACGTTCTTCCGGGTCCGTAATCGATTTATCCTCGTACGTTTCGTATCGGCTGGTATCGATCGGTACCTGGAATATGCCCCATCCGCCCGGAGCCATTATGCGAAAAAGTTCGCGCATACATTGCGCAGCATCCTCTACGTGTTCCAGTACGTGGTTACAGAATATGACGTCGAAACTATTGTCGGGGAAAGGTGCTTTATGTAAATCAAAATGAATATCGGCTATCGGTGAATTGTAGTCGCCCGTAACATACTCCAGATTGTCCATGCTTTTGAAAATTTTGTAAAAGCATTGTTCCGGAGCAATGTGCAGCATCTTATGTTTCGCAGTAAAAAAATCTGTTTTCGCTTTCAGATATAACCACAAAAGCCGGTGACGCTCTAATGAAATGGTTCCCGGACTCAGTACATTGTTCCTTTTTGCAATGCCACCATAGCCATATGGAAGAAACTTACGGTAAGTTTTTCCATTGATAGGATCTTCGTATCGATTGCCTGCATACAATACTGGCGATATTTTTTGAAAAATCAGACTAAGCTTTATGAGTATCGGGCGTGGAATGGTTCTGAGCAGGAAATGGAACATAAATATTTCTAAGCGGCTTGAATATAAATTTTGCCAAAAATAAGCAATTGAAGTAAAAAACGGCCCAGGGTTAATTTGCCTTATTCCGCGGCCTGCAGTATCAGTGACACATTGTTGCCGCCAAATCCGAATGAGTTGGAAAGCACATATCGCAAAGGAACCTGCTGCAATAACGCAGTTTGCGGCTGTATATCCAATTCCTCCATTTTTTGTTCGAACCGCAAATTGGGTGGAACAAACTGATGCTGCAAGGCAAGACAGCAAATAATAGCTTCTACGGCACCTGAAGCCGCAAGTGTATGACCCGTATATTGTTTCGTACTGCCAAAATAGGGGTGATTTTCCTTTCCAAACAGGCGCTGTATGGCCGTTCCTTCTGACAGGTCGTTGCCCAGGGTTCCGGTACCGTGTGCATTTATGTAACCTATATCCTCCGGATTAATTCCTGCGGTTCGGAGCGCCAGCTGCATGGTGCGGTAGGCTCCTGCTCCATCGGGCGAAGGGGCAGTAGGGTGGTGAGCTTCGTTGGTATTTCCGAAGCCTGCAAGCTTTGCTATCGATTTGGCCCCACGGGCAATTGCCGAGGTTTCAGATTCTAACACCAGATAGGCCGCTCCTTCTCCCAGATTAAGCCCGTTCCGTTGCTGATCAAATGGACGCATCGGAGATTTGTCCACGTTTTTGAGCGCATTGAAACCATTGAGCGTAAAACGGGTGAGTGCGTCCGTGCCGCCGCATATTGCGATATCGGCAGCCCCCGCTTTTATCATTCGCGCCCCAAGTTGTATTGCGTTTGCAGAAGACGAACAGGCTGTACTAATGGTAGTCTGAAATCCTTTAAGTCCGAAGTGACTTGCCATTCGTTGTGTACAATCAGCACAGTCGAGGGCGTCGACATATTCCAGAAAATGCCCTGTAGTAGCATCCGAAATCATTTCGGTGTACAATTGCTCTACGTCGCTCATGCCGCCCACGGTAGTAGCATTAATAAATACGAATCTTCGCTCCCTGCGCCGGATTTCCGGTATTGAGTCCAGAGCTTCAGCGAGCGCATGCAGGCCAAGCAGGGTAGTGCGGCTATTGCCAGCGGGAGCTATACCACATGCCGCCGCCAGCATCTCATTTGTTTGCTTTATTTCCGCCACCACCATATCCTCTTTTCTTCGAGTCAATAAAATTTCCGGAGGTCCCAATACCTGCTTCTGCGACAAAATCGCATCCAGATGTTCGGCTACATTGTTGCCGATAGCCGTTATCATTCCGGTACCGGTTACCAGTATTTCCATGGGTTGTGTGCAGATTGACTGCAAATAAAAGACAAAATATTTTACGAATACCAGAATTGCAACCTAAGATCAGGAATAAAAAAAGCGGATAAACAGTCATTTAATACTGTTTATCCGCTATTCCCCTATGGGTTGCTCTTAGAATTTACGATTGGCTTGAATATAGTCGGCCATAGTTTGTACCGATGTTAAAATAGTACGTCCTTCACGGGCGTCTTCGATCTTAATGCCATAGTTGCGTTCGAGTAATACCATCAATTCAAGTGAATCAATGCTGTCGAGACCCAGGCCATCGCCGAAAAGCGGCGCGTTGTCATCAATGTCTTCCGGCTTCATTCCCTGAAGATTCAACGATTCAATGATCTGTTGCTTGAGGGTGGTTTTTAAATCTTCCATTTGTTTGAGTTATAAGCGGCGCAAAGGTAATTTTTTTTTCGAATATTTATTTTGAGGGTTTGGGGTCGTATACTGCAGGCTGCAGCGGGTGCTGCCGGCGCCATGTATCCAGAGCAGCATACTCCTTACTATTTGTTTTGGTCCACAGTGCAAACTCCTGAGAGTTGTCTGCTGCGCCAAATAACCATTGATTATACGCATCAAATACGCCATCGTGCAGCATGCGGTCCAGGTAACTAAAAAGCGTGGATGGGTGCCGGCCCGCATAGTTATTCATCCAGCTAAGCATGAAACGCGTACGTAACATTATCAGATTTTCTGTAGTCAGTCCATCACTTATCACCGGCGAATGCTGCGACATCAGATTGCGGAACAATTGCTCAAATCCCAGAATCTGCTGTGCATTTCTGCTATCTCCGGCGTTGAAACCCGGCAGGCTCTCATCTTTACTGGGCGAAAACAGCTTGCGGTACGCGTCAATCATCATCTTCTTCATTTCAATAGTACGTTGCGCCGTCGGATCCAGGTTCACGTATATTTCGGCATACAGCAATGCCCAAACCGCATTGCCCCCCTCATAATAAAGACGGGCCGCATTATAATAATTCATGGGATAAGCCGGCTCTGCCGCAATGCCGGCGTTATACGCTACCAGTGCATCCCTGATTCCCTTGTCTTTACTTAAAATATTGCCTTTGCTGTTATATAAAAGTCCTGAATTGGGGAATTTTTTCAATCCCTGATTGATGATTTTGCGGGCGCGGCTACTATTGCCTAGCACATTTTCTACCGCAGAGGCTACCTGAAAACTCTGCTCGTCGGCTGCCTCAGAATTTACTACGGGGTCTATTATTTCCTTTGCTTTTTTTGCGTCACCTGACAGAAAATAGGTGTAGGAAAGATCACGTCTGAGCGACACGTCGGAAGGAGCCAGGCGAATTGCCTGAGAAAACATCATGATGGCGTTAGGATAGTCGCCGCGACTCAGATATCCATGGGCGTTTTCCTGCATGCGCAATACATCTGCACTTAAACCTTCCTGAGCCCCAACATACGAAGTATGCAATACAAGCAGGGAAAAAACGCTGGACAAAAATTTCTTCATATTCATCTGATACAAGCTGCAAAAGTAGGGAATTTAACACGCAGGCTGATATGTACCTGTTCTCGAGCCCGTATAGACCGTGTTAAATCATGGGATGCCGTCTGAAAGGTTTGGTTCGGTCAAATAAATAGCGGTAGGTGCTCAGGCGCCGGGTCACTTTGGCTCCCAGATTATGAGCTACATTTATCATTTTCGGATTGAAATCACCAATCCATTGCATTTCGTAATCTTTGAACTCCGTCTGATAGCAAATTACTTTTGATCCTTCTAAAATCAGATAAGCATCCATACCCTTGCCCTGCCACTCGGGTACCACGCCGAAAAGTATCCCCAGAAATCTTTCGCAACGGCCAAATTTCTGCAGCCAAAGGAACCTTAGTTTTTGTAAGAGTCCGAATTTACCATTCAAATGTTTAAAATACTGATTCAGGTCGGGAAGGTTGATCCAGCAGGCCACGGGCTCTTCCTTGTCATATACAAACCAACTCAGCCGTTCATCCATAACAGGTTTCATCGTTTTAAACAACTTGATCGCCTGACGTTCATCCATGGTCTTACCGCCGCCATGACTGGCCCAGGCTTTATTATATACCTTGGTAAAGTCACGGGCATATTTGTCTAAATCTCTCTTTAAAATAGGGGCGGCGCGGAGATTTTTGTTTTCGGAAAGCGCTTTATGCCTTTCGTAAAATTTGTCTTCGAATTCGTAGATAACCTTCATGCCAAAGCATTCCTGATTAAAATATACTTCGAATCCATAGTTTTCAAATAGTTGTTTGTAGTAGGGAGGATTGTAATTCATGCAATAGAGAGGTTCGCGGAAGCCTTCCACCAATAAACCCCACCAACGGTCCCGTTCGCCAAAATTAATTGGACCATCCATAGCCTCCATACCCTGTTGCTGTAACCAGTTGCGGCAGTGGTCAAACATGAAATTTGCAGCAGCCTGACTGTCGATACATTCAAAAAAGCCGATTCCTCCAGTGGGCTGCTCCTGTTTATATTTCTTGTTTATGAATGCCGCAATGCGACCGCACAACCTGTGCTGTGCATCGTACAGTAGCCAACGTTTGCAAACGCCCTGTTTAAAAAACTTGTTTTTTTCTTCGTCAAAAACTGCTTCTATATCCTTATCCAGCGGCCTTATCCACTGAGGATCATTACTATAAATACGGAGCGGAAGTTGAAGAAAGGCGGTTTTGTCTGCTTTGCTGACTACCTCTTTGAGTTGGTATTCCATGTTGCAAATATACTATTCAGCAGAAAGCATTTTCTTTTGAACCGTCTTGTTGTTTTTGCCAAATAAGACATACCCTATATTGCATCCCGCGTAGCTGAAGCCAATGGTAGGTTCGCCTTTGGGGTTCCTGAGATATATATCGTGGAAGCTGCGGTCGAAACTCAAGCGGGCAAATATGCGTTCTTTATACCAGTAGGTTAGTTGCAGTTTTAGGGCAGCATCGAATATATTCAGATCGCCGTGCCGTGTTGCTGAGGTCTGTACCAGGCCTTTCCTTATTGGATTATCCCTGCTCAAATATTCAGCGGCTGCTGATTGAGTGCTCGACTGTATGATATAAACATCTCTCATGGCCCTGAAAAGAAAACCATAGTTCATGCCCAGCTCCATACTTAGCCCTTGTCCGGAGGAGCTCATTATATCAAATGACAGCAACAACGGAAGGTTTATATAGTCGAGCCGGTCGGTATGTTGTACCAGATCCCGCTGTACATTATTGATATCCCAGCGTTCGTAATTTTTAGTGAGGTGGTACGACTTCCGGTTATAAAAAAGGCCCGTTTCTAAATTTATACCCTTTTGGATTTTCGTGCGAAGTCCGATGCCAGCCATAGGGCTTACTGTTAGTGGGTCGGTAAGACGGTCTGGTGTCCGTTTCTGATCTCGTTTGTCCGCAAAGGACATGCCTCCGCCTGCATACACAAGTAATTGCGTTTGTGCGCGCGTAGCATCCGTGCAGCATAATAAGAATAGTATCAGGAAAAAACGGGACATATGTATTCAAAACGTCCCGCATCAACAAATATTTTATGTCCTTGGTTCAGCTAATTTTTAATTTCGGTTAATTCTTTAAATGCTGCCCCCAGAAAATCGCAGATATCGCCCGCAATCAGGGATTCAGCTGAGCCTGCACTGGCGGCCAGGTCGCCCGCCCTTCCATGCAGATACACACCCATCAGCGCGGCTTCTGAGCTGGTATAACCCTGCGCCATCAGTCCTGTAATGAGTCCTGTGAGCACATCGCCAGATCCGCCCGTTGCCATGCCTGGGTTGCCGGTCATATTGTACCAGCACGCACCCGAAGGCATCAGTACGGCCGTATGGTGCCCCTTAAGTACAATATGCACATTGTACTTCATTGCCTTCGCACGCGCAAGTTCGGCCAGCAACATGCTGTCGTTTGCCGGTCCAAATAAGCGTTCAAATTCCCTACGATGCGGTGTCAGAACGCAGCCAGGTGGTAAAATGCCAAGCTGTTCGGGATGCAAAGCCAGTATATTCAATGCGTCGGCATCGAGCACTACAGGCTTTTTACACTGTTCCAAAAACTGAAACAGTGCAGCGGCGGTAGCCGGATCAGTACCCAGTCCCGGCCCTATACCTGCAACGGCTGCTGCGTCTGGCAAATTAATTTTGCTTACAAAAGTTTCACCGGCGCTGACAAACATGGCCTCAGGCTGCGCAGTTTGTAAAATATAATTGCCGCATTCTGGAGCTAATGCGGTTACCAGGCCTGCTCCCGAACGAAGGGCGGCTTGCAGCGCGAGCAATACCGCGCCCATTTTACCATAACTTCCGCCTACTATTACGGCTTTGCCGTAAGTACCCTTATGTGCAAACCGCTTTCGTGGCCGGAACATTGTTATAATGTCAGCCTGGTCGATGGTTTGACAACGTGTATGCGTAGCATTTACAAAATCAGGACTTAAACCGATAGGGAGTGTGTGAATAGTCCCACAAGCAGCGGCGGTTTCCTCGTGTAGCTGACTGCGTTTGATAAATTCGAAGGTAAGTGTATAATCCGCACGCACTACTGCACTGTCGCTGTTCGGCAAATTGTCGGCAGGCAAGCCGGAGGGTATATCAATGGCAATTTTTTCGTTGGATATTTCGTTGATTTCCCGGATAAAATCTGCAACCCATCCCTCTGGTGGTCGATTCAGGCCAATGCCGAACAAGGCATCCACAACCAGTATGTCGTCAGCAATTTCCGTGATAAACATACCCGGCTCCAATATTTTCAACTGTTCTGCATAGGAATCATGCAGGCGGGTGAGGTTAGCAGCCGCATCGGGTGAGAACTTTTCTGCATGGCGAAGTACCACAGCTCGGGCCGGGTAACCATGTGTTAATAATAATCTGGTCAGGGCCAGTCCGTCACCGCCATTATTTCCCATACCACATACGACCAATACCGGGGTACTCACAGGATATTTGTCGCGAATCCAACGGAAGCATGCTGTGGCCGCACGTTCCATAAGTTCAAGAGAAGATATGGCTTCCTGATTAATAGTAAAGGCGTCACATTCCTTTATCTGGGCTGCGGTGAAAATTTTCATATCCGTAAATATCCAAAAAAATATGCGAAGCATAGCTTCGCATATGGGTCGATTGTCTTATTCAAATATTGCCAGGGTGTAAGTGCTGGGTCCTTTTCGGATAAGTATATATTTATCTTTTATCAGATGGCTTTCATCGAGCTGTACATTTAAACCTTTGACTTTAACCTTATTGATGCTCATGCTTCCTGCTTCCATCATTTTTTTGGCATCACCTTTCGACGAAAGTATACCTGTTTCGGCCAGGAAGCTAACTATGTTCAATCCGTCTTTAAGTGCTTCGCGCGAGTAGTGAATTTTATTTACTCCATCCATTATTTCCAGCAGGTCGGACTCGTCCATTTCGGCCAGAGCGTCCGTAGTGGCTTTACCAAATAGTATTTCGCTGGCCTGACGTGCAAATTCAAAATCTTCGCGGCTGTGTACAAGTGTTGTAATTTCCTCGGCCAGTTTCTTTTGTAATATGCGTCGTCCCGGATCCTGGGCATGTTCGGCTTCCAGGGCCTCAATTTCCTCCATTGGTAAAAAAGTAAATATCCTTATCAGGTTCTTTACGTCTTCGTCCGTAACGTTGATCCAGTACTTATAAAACTGGTAAGGACTGGTCTTATTGCGGTCCAGCCAGATATTACCTGATTCCGTTTTGCCAAACTTACCTCCGTCGGCTTTTTTTAACAAAGGACAGGTGAAGGCAAAGGCATCGGTTCCGCCTTTTCGGCGGATTAATTCGGTACCGGTTACAATATTGCCCCACTGGTCGGCTCCGCCCGCCTGCAGTTTAACCTGCTGATTTTTATGCAAATGATAAAAATCGTAGCCCTGAATCAGCTGATAGCTGAACTCTGTAAATGATAGGCCAAACTCCAGCCTTTTTTGTACCGAGTCTTTAGCCAACATATAATTTACGGTAATATGCTTGCCTACGTCCCTGATAAAGTCCAGAAAATTGAAATCGCGAAACCAGTCAATATTATTTACGAGCTCCGCCTTATTGGGCAGCGAGTCGTCGAAATCAAGAAATTTCTGTAGTTGTCCTCTGATGCCTGCAACATTCTGTTCCAGGGTAGCGGCGTCCAGCAAATTTCTTTCTGCTGATTTTCCTGTTGGATCGCCAATCATTCCCGTGGCTCCCCCCACCAGCGCATAAGGCTTGTGGCCCGAACGTTGTATGTGCATCAGTAAAATAATAGGTAGCATGCTGCCTATATGTAGACTGTCGGCAGTAGGGTCGAATCCGATATAGCAGCCTGTAATTTCCTTGCTAAGTTGTTCTTCTGTTCCAGGAATTATGTCCTGCAACAGTCCTCTTTGTCGTAATTCCGGTATAAAGTTATGCGCCACCTATAATATAATTTATTTAAAAAAGGAATATCAACCGCGATTCCCGGATGATTTGCTGCGCAAAAATACGGGTGTTTCTCAAATTCCCAAGTTGACCGCCTGCGCGTATAAATAGACCTAATGTTAGTAACTTTGTCGGGTTTGAAATATAAAAAGCAATAAACTGTTTCAGGCATCGTTTTTAAGCCGGACTTTAAACGGTATCCCAGGTATCCGTCACCCTCGGTATATATGCCTGTGGCTGCAATAAGGCTAAGCGGAGAAAGCATTAATCCAGATGAGAGGAACTTTATTTTTACTGTTACTAACGGCTGCAGGGTTTTCGGCACGGTCGCAGAGCCGGATTTATGTAAACGAGTACCTGAATATTGGTGTAGGTGCACGGGGTTTAAGTATGGCAGGAGCTACTACCGCCTCGGCCGGCGATGTATATGCGGCTTATTGGAATCCCGCTGGTTTAATGAATATGGAATCAGATATTCAGGCGGGACTGATGCATGCGGAATATTTTGCCGGAATTTTTAAGTATGATTATGGAGCGGTAGCTATTCCCTTGAAGCAAAAGACGCGGGCCCTCGGAATCTCTTTCATACGTTTCGCTACCGATAATATTCCCTATACCCTCGACTACGTTCAACCCGATGGTTCCTTTGATGAAAGTAAATTGAAAGATTTCTCTGCCGGCGACTATGCTGTATTGCTTTCCTATGCACAGCGGCTCAGCATCTTTCCCGATAAAACAGGTATCGAAACGCGTATTGGTGGAAATGCAAAGGTTCTTTACCGCAATGTAGGAAGTATGGCTAATGCCTGGGGATTTGGAATGGATCTGGGCATTCAGGCAAGCTATAAGAACTGGCGGTTTGGTATCAGCGCCAAAGATATTACTACCAGCTATACTGCCTGGAGTTTTCATTTGACGGAGGAAGAAAAACTAAAATTTGCAGGTACCGGTAACGAAATTCCCATAAAGTCGTACGAGGTGATGTTGCCCCGTTTCAATTTTGGCGCGGCGCATTATTTTTTTAAGCCGGAGAGCGACATACAGGTGCTGGCCGAACTAGGCTTTGACCTTACCACGGATGGAAAAAGAAATACGCTGATTTCCTCCAAACCATTAAGTATTGACCCCCGTTTAGGGATTGAAGCCAGTTATAAAAATACGCTTTATATCCGTGGAGGCGTCGGTAATTTTTACTCGGCTTTGGACAATGCCGACACCAACAATCTCAAAAAATTCCTTGTCTTTCAACCTTCAATCGGTGTAGGCTTTAAAATCAAGTCATTTAATGTGGATTACGCATTTACCAGTTTGCAAATGCAGGACAATCCGCTTATGTCTCATATTATTTCTGTACGGTTGGATATTAACAAATCGGCGCCTTCGGTGCCTTCCAAACCCCTGGGTACTGAAGTCGAAATACCGGTGCAGAGCCCGGATGGAAACAAACAGTAAATTGTATTCGTGTAAAGTTCGGAAAATGAATATTAAAAATATACCTAATCAGATTGTAACTGTCCTGCTATGTTGTTTGGCGACCCTGTGTAGTGTATCAAAGGCAGCGGCGCAGGTTGCAGGTAATGAATGGATCCGGCCTGGTAATACTTATTACAAGTTCCGGATAGCGAAAGAAGGTATTTATCGAATTGGAAAGGCTCAGCTGGATCAACTAGGTTTTGGCACTGTTCCGGGAAATCAATTCGCCATTTTCAGAGAAGGGCAGGAGGTGCCTGTTTTTACAACAACTGTTGGAACCTTCTCCAGCAACGATTACATCGAATTTTATGCAACAAAAGCCAATGGATTGATTGATAAGGAATTGTACACCTCGCCTTCCTTTCAGCCAAATGAGGACATCAATTTGATTTCCGATACTGCGTATTATTTTATCACTTATGATAATACGCCCCACCAGCGACTTGCTCAGATAAACAATTCTGTTCCCGTTCCCACTCCGGGGGCTTCCGCCTATTGTTGGGCTACTGTACGACCCGTCAATCAGCTCCGATCTAATTTCAATCAGGGGCAGTCACATGCGGCGGATGATTATTTTTACAATTCGACTTTCGACCTTGCAGAGGGGTATGCCTATAACGGATTGAATGGCCCGAGTACCGGGGTCACTATAAACACCCCTCAGGTATATGCGGCAGGTCCATACGCCGAATTCAGTTTCGCGTTTGCCGGACATTCCAAATCTACGGTATCACCTTTTCCCCCTGTGCCCCATGCTACAAATGTCAGGATTAACGGAAACCAGATATTTGATACCACCTATACAGGTTATGATTTGATAAAGCGGAAAATCAACGCAAGTGTATCCCTGCTTTCGGCGTCAAATAGCTTTACCGTACACGATATCGCTAACTTCTTTCTTCAGGAAGTGTCGATCCGCTATCCCCGCACTTATAATTTTTCAGGCGAATTCTCGTCCGAAGCCGCATTTCAAACTCCGGGTAGTGACCGGTACCTCGAAATAAGCGGATTTAGTACCGGAGCTGCCCGGTTATACGAACGAAATACCGGTAAAATTTATACAGCCAGTGAATCAGGCGGTCTGCTTCGCTTTTATCTGGACATTGCCCCTGGCAGCACCTTGCGTAATTTGTTTCTGACAACAAATAGCAGTATCCAAACGGTTACGAGCTTTAGCCCGGTACAGCTCCTTGATTTCTCTTCTCCGGCCGCACAGGGAAATTATATTATTCTCAGCCATCGAAACTACATTGAGGCCAGTCCATCCTACATCAACGAATATAAAGCTTACCGATCAAGTATAGCCGGTGGCGAATACAGCCCCGTGGTTGTAGATGTGACCAGGCTGTACGATCAGTTTGGCTATGGTTACGAATACCACTCCATAGCTATTAAGCGGTTTATAGCTTATGCCCTGGAGCATTGGGACCTGAAACCTGAGTATCTGTTTATTATAGGAAAGGGTGTTCGATATATTTCCTATAATGCGTATCTGAACAATGCATCATCGTATTCGTATTCACCGGTGCCCACCTGGGGCGATCCCGGATCGGACGTTTTGTTTTCCTGTTTTGATAATAATAAGCAAACCCCCAGCCTTATTACGGGACGCTTGTCGGCCTGGAACAACGAGGAGATAGGGAACTATCTGGAAAAGGTTAAAAAATACGAACAGGCACTGAAGCCCGCTGCCCTGCCTACAGCGGCCTCTGAACTATGGAAGAAGAAAGCTGCCCATATCGCCGGATCATCAGATATTAGTTTGCAAAGCAATTGGCTGGTGCCTTCGTTGAGAGCCTGCGCTGATGTATACGAAGACACACTTATTGGCGGATCGGTAACAACCGTCAGAAAGAACAGCACTACAGTAGGTGAGGATGATAACAGTAAACTGGTCGACACCATGATGAACCGGGGCGTTAGCCGCGTTACCTTCTTCGGACATGCTTCGTCCAGCGGTTTCGATTTTAACCTGAATACGCCGGAAAACTACAACTCGGCACCGCGTTACCCGATATTTGACGCATACGGTTGTTTTGTAGCCACGATATTCACTCTTACACAAACCCGGACTATTAGCGAGCGCTATATTAATGCGCCCAATGGTGGTGCCATTGCCATGATAGCAGGAAATAATACCGGCTGGACCGGAAATCTGGCCACTTACATGCAAAATCTGTATAGGAGTTCGGCATTTCGGAATTACGACAAAAATTTCGGCTTCCAGTACAGAAGTAATATCGAGTTTATTCAGAATTCGTTCAACAGCCCTTTCTGGGACATTCATACGCAGAGTCTGCTGTTTCAGGGAGATCCGGGACTACAGACTTTTAAACCTGAGCTGCCGGACTATTCGGTTGAGGACGAAGGCTTATCATCGCTGCCCGCTAACGTAACTACTGCCAACGACTCTTTTGAACTGAGGGCAATAGTGCATAATCTGGGTAAGGCCCGCCATGACAGTGTATGGGTGAAATTGCAACATTTCAGGCAGGGTGCCAATTCAGCTACATTCATCGACTCGGTGTTAACCACCCGGCTGTATTTTTCTGATACGATACGTTTCAAAATTCCGGTGGATCCAGTACGGGATATTGGCCTGAATAGCTATTATGTTAAGGTTGATGCCCGCGAGGAATTTGAAGAAGGTTCGGAAGAAAACAACCAGGCAGTACTGCAGCTTTTTATTTATTCCGAGAATCTGATTCCGGTTTATCCCAGAGAATTTGCTATAGTTCACGATCAGAATATAACACTGAAGGCATCGACCTTAAATGCATTTGCACCAGCACGTAAATACAGGCTGGAGCTGGACACAACTATTCAGTTCGACAGTCCGCTGAAGCAATCCACGGAGATACTAAGTTTTGGCGGTGTTGTGAAATGGAATCCGGGCGTGGTATATCAGGACAGCACCGTGTATTATTGGAGAGCAGCGCCGGATTCGATGATTAATGGCGCTTACAGCTGGACCACCAGTTCGTTTATTTATTTGCAGAACGGTTCGGATGGCTGGAGTCAGAGCCATTATTATCAGTTGAAGCGTGACGAGCCTTTCAGGGGACTGGCTTTGTCAGAAAACACGGGCCGCAAATTTGCATATACTTTTTTCGAAAATATTCTGAAGGCAGAAAACGCTGTTGTATTTGAGGGCATTGGAAATTTCGATCAGGTTCGGGAATCGTTGAATGATGTTCCGCTGTTAAAATTTGCCTGTCAGCACGATGGTACCATCTCGGTGGCAGTGATCGACTCTGTTACAGCAAAGCCATGGATGAATACAGCGGCAGGACTGTACGGATCATTGCCCGCCTGTAGTCCGAATGAAAGAGAAATGTTTGAATTTCCCGTTCGTAATACGGAAGAAAGGAACGTACTTAAAGATTTTCTGGAGAGCATTCCTCAGGGTAATTACGTCTTAGTGCGCAACTATCTTTTTAATGGCCCGCCCATTATTGCCATGGACTGGAACCGTCAGGCGGCGCCGCAGTGGATGGCCGATCAGGATGTAAATGGTCCCGGTGTGTCTTTGTACCATACACTAAAGAATATGGGATTCGATAATCTGGATCAGTATGATTCCAAAAAGCCATTCATATTCTTCCGGCAGAAGGGAATAGCGACCTATCCTGTATACCAGGTAGTAGGTGCAGACAGCACCTCTTATATTACATTCGATGCAATAGTTAAAAGTTATCCCGATACCGGAATTGTGCAAAGCACTGTAATAGGACCTGCGCTGGAGTGGAAGTCAATAAAACTGCGTTACTCGGCACCAGACAATCTTCCTGATAATGATTCGGCATATATTCAAATTCGCGGCATTAATCCAACCGGCCAGGAATCATTGTTATATCAGGGTTTTACACGGGATACTTCTTTGTCGTTTATTGCTGCGGGCGAATATCCTAATATCAGGCTGGTTTGGTATAGCGTGGATAATATTAGCCGTACCAGTGCACATTTAGACTATTGGCGTGTATTGTATAGTCCTGCCCCGGAAGCGGCTCTCAATGCGGCCGGCTATTTCGAATTTACGGACTCGCTGAGTGAGGGACAAACCGGTAAGCTGAACATTCTGGTCGAAAACCTTACTCCTGTTCCGATGGATAGTTTGTTGGTTAGTTTCCGCATTATTGATCAGGACAATGTATCCCATCCCTTATCGGAAATACGCTACCGGCCACTTGCCGGCGAAGACACGCTGATGGCGGCACTGGATTTGAATCTGGATCAATATCCCGGGCATAACCTGATTTTTGTAGAGGTGAACCCAAGGAAGGATCAGCCGGAGCAATACCATCCCAATAATCTGGGTTACCTCAAACTGTACATGAACGCCGATAATAGGAATCCGTTGCTCGATGTAACCTTCGACGGAGTACATATTCTGGATAAGGATATTGTGTCGGCAAAGCCGTTGATCAAAGTACTCCTGCACGACGACAGCAAGTACCTGGAGTTAAACGATACGGCGCTGATGAGCTTGCAGCTGCTTTATCCGGGCAGCAACACTCCTGTAAATATTCCGATGGACGGTACCATCTGTAAATTTATTCCGGCTAATATTGAAGCAGACAAGAAAAATGAAGCATATATCGAATTCCGGCCAACGCTGGAATATGATGGTGTATACCGGCTAATCGTAAGTGGTCGTGATAAAGTGGGTAATCTTGCTGGCGGTACACTGAAGTATGAGATTAATTTTACGGTAGAAAATAAACCTTCCATTACTCATGTACTCAACTATCCTAATCCATTCTCTACGTCTACCCAGTTTATATTTACCATGACGGGATCTGAGGTGCCTTCGCAGTTTAAAATTCAGATACTTACTATAACGGGTAAAGTGGTTCGGGAAATCAAGAAGCACGAACTGGGCAACCTGCATATCGGGCGTAACATGACCGATTACAGATGGGACGGTAAAGATGAATATGGCCAGTTGCTGGGTAATGGCGTGTATCTGTACAGAGTGGTTACCAGCATACGTGGCGAGAACATAGAACATCGTAAGAATGCTTCGGTAGACAAATTCTTTAAGAACGGATATGGTAAGTTGTATATCATGAGATAGGTGAACGGAATGCAATATCCGGAACGAAGAAAATAAAAATGCCTCCTGCTTATGGCTGGAGGCATTTGTTCATATGTAGGTGCCTGCCGCTTGCAGAATGTGTTTGCAGACCGGTATTTTTCGATACTTGGTGTGGGACAAATAGCCCTGTAAAAATCTTCGATACAGATTTATTAACTGCGGTTTATCTTTGAAAGCTCATAAACCGGACCGGACATTGATTATTGTATAAAATCGGATTAGAATGAAAAGAATATTATTAGTATTAGGTTTGTTATTTGCAGGTGCGGGCTCATTTGCACAGCAGTACAGACCTGTGCCTTCGGCTGAAATTTACCGAAAACTGCAACAGCTGAATGTATTGGGAACCGTAATGTATGTTGCGGCTCATCCTGACGATGAAAATACCCGCCTGCTTTCCTACCTGGTACACCACGATCATGTGCGGGCCATGTATTTGTCACTGACCCGGGGCGATGGCGGACAAAATATATTGGGTAATGAGCAGGGCAGTACCCTGGGTTTGATACGTACGCATGAGTTGATGGAGGCACGGAAGATTGACGGTGCCGAGCAGTTGTTTAGTCACGTAATCGATTTTGGATTTAGTAAGAATCCGGATGAGACCTTTCAATTCTGGAAGAAAGACGAATTGGTTAAAGATGTAATGGCCACCATGCAGCGCTACCGCCCCGATGTAGTTATCTGCAGATTCCCTACTACCGGAGAAGGCGGTCATGGACAGCATACAGCTTCTGCAATTGTAGCGGAAGAAGCCTTTAAGATGTTGGAAAAGGAGAAGAGTAACGAGTCGGACAACAGCAAGGTATGGGTGCCCACGCGGCTGCTTTTTAACTCCTTCAGGTTTGGCGACCGGAATACTACCAGTGAAGATCAATTCAAATTTCCCATCAATCAATACGATCCGCTGCTGGGAGAGGGATATGGTGAAATGGCCGGACGCAGCCGTAGCATTCACCGCAGCCAGGGTGCAGGTACACCACAATCAGTAGGCGCCAGCAACGAGTATTTTAAATTGTTGGGTGGCAAACCCATGCGGGCATCTTTGTACGACGATATAGACATTAGCTGGAATAGAGTGGGGCGACCTGACATCGGAACGAAAATTCAACAAATTATTCAGCAGTTCGATTTTGTAGACCCATCGCGTAGTTTGCCCGCATTGGTGGCTCTCAAGAAAGAAATAGAAAAGGTGGAAGACTATCATTGGAGAATAAAAAAACTGGCTGAGCTCAATGATATTGTGAGCTCGTGTGCGGGCATCATGGTGGAAGCCCTGGCTAATTCTCAGGAAGCTGTGGCAGGTGCTGAATTACCCGTGTCGCTGCAGGTGATTGCACGCAGCATTACACCCGTACAGCTGGAAGGCGCGAGCTTTGGTGCCGCGATAGAGCAGGGTAGCGCCCGGCCATGTACATTGGTTTCAGACTCGCTGTATAAATTCACTTTTAAAATAAAGATTAATGAGAAGGAACCCGAGACGGAGCCCTATTGGTTGCGCTATCCCGGTACGGTGGGGGCATACGAATATGACGCAGACAAGTATGCAGGCCTGCCGGTAGCGGGAAATTATTTAACGGGTGGCATTACTTTCAGCGTGCTGGGTGAACGCTTTTCGGCCCACGCGCCCATTTCGTATAAACGACTGGATCCGGTAAAGGGTGATGTGGTACAGCGCTTACGGATTGTGCCGGCTGTATCCATCGGACCGGTACATTCACTATTGGTATTTGAAACAGGGCGGGACAAAAAAGCCTGGTTGAGAATACGTTCGTTTAAGCAAATAGAACAGCTGGAAATAAGGGTTAAAGAAAGTGGAAAAGTAATACATTCGGTTGCTCTGGGTAATCTGGAACAGGGAAAGGATACCTTAATAATGGTGGATGTACCCACAGCTGGCTTAAGCGGTACCGATGATAAAACCTATGTGACATTTGAAGCTGTAGCTGATGGAGCCGCCTTTAGCCGCAGCATGCACCTTCTACAATACGATCATCTTCCCGAATTACAGTACTTCACGGGTTCATGGATGAAAATATTAAAAAAGGATTGGAAGACCGCGGTGAAGAAAATTGGCTATGTAGAGGGCGCAGGTGATTACGTAGACGGCATACTGGATTTATGTGGTCTGGATGTTGAACATCTGAATAACAGTGCTTTAAGCAATCCGCAAACTTTACAAAGTTTTGATGCCATTGTACTGGGTATTCGTGCATTGAATACAGAAAAGCAAATGAACGCCTGGATGCCCGCGCTACTTCAATATGTCGAAAATGGGGGAACATTGCTGGTACAGTACAATACCAACCAAAATCTTGTAACACGCCAATTGGGGCCCTATCCGTTTACACTTACCAGAAACCGTGTAACCGAGGAAGAAGCGGCTGTGACTATAACCCAGCCCAATGCACGCCTGTTGCAGTATCCGAATAAAATAAGTCAACAGGATTTTGACAACTGGGTTCAGGAGCGTGGCTTATACTTCCCTGCTGAATGGGATAAGCGCTATCAAACGCTGTTTTCGATGCATGATAAGGGAGAGCAGCCTTTAGAAAGTGCAGTGTTGTACGCACCTTACGGTAAAGGTCACTTTATATATACATCGCTGGCATTCTTCAGGCAGCTTCCGGCAGGCAATGTGGGTGCCATACGCCTGATGATGAATTTGCTTTCTGCAGGTAAATAATAAGGTTGAAGAAAAACGAGTTATATGGACAAAATGCTGACACTCCGTATTTTTTTGTTCCTGGCGATCAACGCCGGTCTTTTACTCCTGCACTTTAGTTTGTTCAACAGGCAACCCGTATGGGGTTTTGCCAGCGCATTTGTTCAAATTATAGTACTGCTGGTGTTACCCTATCGGCGCATTTTTAAATATTGAAACTATGATGAAGCGTAAACTTATAGTATCGGTCCTGGTGGCTTTTGTGGGCGTATTATTGATTATAATTCTGGCGAATAGCTGTGCCCGGGTGGAACCCAATTATGAAGGAGTACTGATGACCAATTATGGCCGCAACGGGAAGGCCGACTTTCGTTCGGTAACCGGCCGGCAGAATACCTTACTGCCGGGGACTACATTGTATCAGGTTCCGATGTTTGAACAAAAGGGTGATCCTACATCGGTAGTTATCACCGCCCGCGATGCCGGTGTATTTAGCGTGGATCCTACCTATAACTACCAGCCAATTCGCGGCAGGGGTATTGATATTATATTCAATTATAAGCACGTGGGTGTAACAGAACCCAGCGTGATGATGGACAATATTGAAAATGCCGTGCTGAATCAGCTGGTGATCAATGCGTACCGGGAAGAGGCGCGAAATTATACGACGGACTCGCTTATGAACAATCTGAACCTTTTTGAACAGAAAGTAGAGCGACGATTGCAGCAGGATTTTCAGAAGAAATTTTTTGCACTCAATAACCTTACTTCTGGCCTTAAGCCACCGGAATCGATGGCTCACGCTATTGAAGCGCGTAACAATGCCATACAGCAGGCCGAACAGGTGAAGAATGAGTTGCAGGTAGCGCAAATGAACCTGGAGAAAGCTAAAATTGATGCTGAAGCTAACCGGGTACGTGCGGCAGGCCTTGATGCAAAAGTGTTGCAGGAAAAATGGATTGAAGCTATACGCAATACGAATAACAAAGTCATTATCACAGACGGCAGAACACCGGTCATTATCACTCAGTAGGGAAATAAGTAAAGGCAAGCCGGTTCAGGTATGAGGATACCTGAACCGGCTTGTTTGCATTTTGGTTACATGATACGGCAGTGCCGGCATTCGACACATTCGTATTCTGGTCATAAAAATTCATTGGCTCCTAACAGGGATTTTAGTTTGGAGGAAAGCACAAGGTTCCTTCTGCCCTTTTCTTTATCTTTGCACGCAAAATTTTAAACTTTTCCTTCATGAGTTTTATTACTGACGTTCATGCCCGGCAAATACTCGATTCCCGCGGCAATCCTACTGTAGAAGTGGACATTTATTCAGACAGCGGAGCTTTCGGGCGCGCGGCCGTACCATCCGGTGCATCGACCGGTATACATGAAGCGAACGAGCTTCGCGACGGTGACAAGGAAAAGTACCTGGGTAAAGGGGTGCTGAAAGCTGTTGAGAATGTGAATAAAGTTATAGCTGAAGAACTGTATGGTATTGATGTAACCGACCAGGCAGGTATCGACAAACTGTTGATTGCAATGGACGGTACTGAAAATAAATCGAAACTGGGGGCAAATGCTATGCTGGCTGTAAGTATGGCCGTAGCTAAGGCTGGCGCTGAAGAAGCGGGTATGCCCTTGTACCGCTATATAGGTGGTACCAATGCAAAAACTTTGCCGGTGCCGATGATGAATATCCTGAATGGCGGAGCACACGCTGATAATAAAATCGATTTTCAGGAATTTATGATTATGCCGGTAGGCGCCGAAACCTTCAGCGATGGTTTACGCTGGGGCGTGGAAATTTTCCACAATCTGAAAACCGTTCTGAAAGAAAAAGGATTCAGCACCAATGTGGGTGATGAAGGTGGATTTGCTCCCGATATTCAAAGTAATGAAGAGGCCATTGAAATTGTACTTAAAGCAATTGAAAAAGCTGGTTATACACCAGGTGAACAAGTGGCTATTGCCATGGATGCGGCCAACAGCGAACTGTATGATGCTAAAACCCAGCAGTATGTTTTCCATAAATCAACCGGAAAACATATGAGCAGCGAAGAACTGGTTGAGTACTGGGTGAACTGGTGCAACAAATATCCTATCGTGAGTATCGAAGACGGTATGGCCGAAGATGATTGGAAAGGATGGAAAATGCTGACCGATGCTCTGGGTAAAAAAGTACAACTGGTAGGTGACGATTTGTTTGTAACCAATGTAAAGCGCATTGAACAGGGTTTACAGGAAGGCGTGGCCAATAGTTTGCTGGTTAAAGTAAATCAGATTGGTACCCTGACTGAAACCATTGAAGCAGTAACATTAGCGCAACGTAATCTGTATAATACCGTTATGAGTCACCGCAGCGGTGAGACCGAAGACTATACCATTGCTGATTTGGCAGTAGCATTGAACTGTGGTCAGATAAAAACTGGATCTGCTTCACGGAGTGATCGTATGGCTAAGTACAATCAACTGATTCGTATTGAAGAGGAACTGGGTAGCCTGGCTTATTATCCCGGTAAGAAACTGAAGTTTGGTAAATAATTGATAGTTAAATGAAGGAAGGGCATGAACGTTTGGGTTCATGCTTTTTTTTATGTCGCAACGTGATTGCCTGAATACGATAATAATGGTGTTGCCGGCCTGTAAGGGATTGCTGCCAGGGTATTGGTTGGCTGTAGAAAGCCTTATACTACGTCAGTAGCGATTAAAAATAAGTATTACGGGGCAATATGGGCAGGCCGGTGGCCTTACGCCCAGGATAGCAGTGGATAGCCCGCAGCCGCATTACAGGGCCCTCTGAAGTGTAGGGTCGAGAACCCTGCGAGGCAGGTTACCGGAACTGAGCCTTGCCGGCGGCGAGGACTAGGAACGGATAGCCTGAAATGGCGCCCTGAAAAAAGAAACAATTTGGACGATTAGTAGGAGAAAGCGCTGCTGCCAGGAGAATTTGCCCCGCGCACAACCTTTGCAGGGAAAAATTGTTGGGAGCTGGAGATCAATTATTGCGCGATGATTACGACCAAGGAAATGAATGCTATTATATACCAGGATGAAGCGCATCTTATTGAGCATGAAGGATGGGTAGAACGGTTTTATGAATTGTGGATGGAGCGGTATCATGCCCTGAATATAGTACGGAAGCCTTCGAAAGTATTTAAACTGGGAAAAGAGGTATTGCTGAAAATTATTAAAACGCTTCGCTTTGACGAAATGCACCTGTTTAAGGTGTACGATGGTGCCAATGTATATGCCTTGCTGACGGATGCTGGTGATGGCTACTGGCGCTACGAGTTTATAGTAATAAATGCCGAAAACCAGGATCGGATTGAAACGGGGCTGCATACAGTAGAGGAACTGAAGCAGGCGTTTGGCGGGGCTGAACCAATATTGGAGATACCCCTGCCCAATGATCGTAAGTATGTGGATGATGCTTCCGGAGTGCAAGGTAAATAGTAGTAATATATAAACACTAATAATAAAAATATGAAACGTACAGCAACGGCCGTTTGGCTGGGTTCGGGTAAAGAAGGCAGCGGGCACCTGAGCAGTGACAGCAAGGTGTTGGACCAAACACAGTACTCCTACAAAACCCGGTTTGAACAGGGTAACGGTACCAATCCGGAAGAGCTGGTGGCGGCGGCGCATGCGGGTTGCTTTACCATGCAGCTAACATTTAATATAGACGGAGCCGGATATACGGCTACAGAGTTGGAAACCCGCTGTGAGATTACTTTTGAGCAGGGCTCGGTTACAAAATCGCATTTGATTGTGCGGGCAAAAGTTCCGGAAATATCGCAGGAAAAATTTGACGAATTGGTGGCTCATGCGGAAAAAAACTGTCCAATTTCAAGATTGTTCAATACTGAAATATCGGTAGAGGCTACGCTAAATGCCTAGATCCGGGTTGATGTTAATATACAGCCAGGGGAAGAGCATGATGTAATGTATAATGAGCTTATATTTGCGCTATATTTAGCTACAATGAAAAGTCGTTTACTTGCAGTATGCTTTTTTCTTGGCGGTATTGTGCCATGTTCAGATGTGAAAGCTCAGGATACCACAAAGGTGGCTGCAGCCGCTGCCGAACTGCCTGTTCCCAGTTTTAAAGCCGAAGCAGCTAACGAGGGTCTGGCTCAGTATAAGGCGATTATGGACGAGCTTGGGCCGCGTCTGGCGAGGAATGATGCAAGTGTATTTACTGAATTTTCGACACGTATATCTGCATGGTCTACTACTTCGCAAATCTGGATGAAATTGTTGTCGAAGGAAGAGCAGGATCAGTTGAATGCCTATTTAAATTATACGGCTAAGAAATATACACCATCGGCACCGGCGATAGAGAAATCGCAGCATTGATGCCCTCGTTTATTTCTGCACAAACCGGAGTATTTCTTCGAGGTAACTGCGTTCGTTGCTAAGGCGGGGTACCTTGTGCTGGCCCCCTAGTTTGCCTCTGCTTTTGAGCCAATCGTTGAATCCGCCTTTTTGCATTTTGTGTACGATGGGCATGCGCAGCGCGATGTCTTTGTGGCGCTTGGCTTCATAGTCGCTGTTGACCTGTTGAAGTGCCTGGTCCATTTCCTTTACAAAAAGTTCGAGCGGTACCGGCAGATAGTCAAATTCTATAATCCATTCGTGTGCTCCGTTTTCTGATCCGCTCATGTATACGGGGGCAGCTGTATAATCGTTGACTACGGCTCCTGTATTTTTACAGGCCATTGCAATGGCATGGTCGCTGTTGTCTACAATAAGTTCTTCGCCGAAGGCATTGATGAAATGTTTTAATCGTCCACTTACTTTTACGCGGAAGGGTTCGGTACTCGTGAATTGAATGGTATCGCCGACTATATATCGCCATAAGCCGCTGTTGGTACTTATGACCAAGGCATAGTTGACGCCGGTGCTCACTTCTCTCAGCGATAGCGTGCGGGGCTGTTCTTTGCCATACTCATCCATAGGCATAAACTCGAAGAAGATGCCGTGGTTGAGAAAGAGGAGCATGCCTTCTTCGTTAAGATCGTCCTGCGCCGCAAAGAATCCTTCCGAGGCATTATACGTCTCCATATATTTCATGGAGGAAGAAGGTATCAGTTGTTCGAATTGCTTGCGATAGGGCGTGAAGCTTACGCCACCATGGATATACAATTCGAGGTTAGGCCATATCTTTTGCAGGTCTGAAGTGCCTGCTATTTCGAGTATGCGCTTGATAAGTACAAGCGTCCAGGTAGGAACCCCGGCAATGAAGGTGATATTTTCGTGAAACACGCTGTATATCATAGCTTCGAGTTTGGCTTCCCACTCATCCATTAAGGCTACTGATAGCTCGGGCGCTCGCATGATTTGCCCCATGAAAGGCATATTTTGAAGCATTACCGCAGAGAGGTCTCCGTAGAAGGATTCACCCCCCAGGTGATTTACCTGGTGGCTGCCTCCGATGGTGAGGCACTTGCCGTTCATTATATTGGTTTGCGGGAATTGCCGGAGGTACAGCGACAGTACATCTTTTCCTGATTTGAAGTGTGTATCGTCCAGGGCATCTTTACTTACGGGAATAAATTTGCTTTTGTCGCTGGTAGTACCGCTGCTTTTTGCAAACCAGTTGATAGGATCGGACCAAAGAATGTTCTGGTTTCCTTCCAGTATTTTCTGAATGTAGGGTTTAAGAGAGTCGTAATCGTTGACCGGGACGCGCTCTTTAAATTCTTTAATAGAGTTAATATGTTCGAAGCCATATTTGCGACCATATTCGGTAAACTGTGCAGAACCCACCAGGTAATTGAATACCTGTTTTTGGGTATCGATGGGATTTAAAACAAAGTTATCAATTGCGCTCAGACGCAATTTCATGTATCGTTTTATGGCCGGAGAAATAATGCTCATCTAGAGTTCAAAAGTAATATAATTATGGGGAAAGTCAATACCCGTAAGCACTGCCTTGATTCGCAAAAAAATAAATGTCAGGCCTTTACCCAACGCAGTTTCCAGAGCTTGTGTCTTAGGTACTGAATCCCATATCAAATTTTGCATAAAAGCCATATTCAATGGAAAAATGTATTTACAAAAATGCGTTAGGGGCGATCTTATTGGTTGCTGCCAGCACAGGAGCATTTGCCCGGAGCGGGCATCCTGCAAAGGGTCCACGGTTTCTGGAGCCGGTTAATAAGGGTATAGACTTTGTTGAGAATAAAGGACAGTGGGAGCAGGCGGCAAGGTTTAAGGCTGCTGTGCCGGGAGGAGTAATGTTCCTCACCGATCAGGGTTTTGTCTACAATTATGCAGATCAGAAGCAGTTGCAACACAGGCATGAAGATGATCATGGTAATGCAAACGGTTCACAGGAAGAATTGTTGAACTGCCATGCGTACAAAGTTAATTTTGTAGGTGCACGAGCCGATCTCCGTTACGAACCTGCAGAGCGCAGAAGTTATTATCACAACTATTTTTTAGGCAACGACCCCTCCCGCTGGGCGGGCAATGTAGGCCTGTATGGAACCGTGAAACAACAGGGAGTGTATGAGGGAATCGACCTGGTTGTGTATAGCAAAGAACAGAATTTGAAGTATGACTTTATTGTAGCGCCCGGCGCTAACCCGGCTCAGATTCAGCTGGCATTCGAAGGTGTACAACCCCAGTTGCGTCAGGACGGCAGCTTGCATATCCGCACATCTGTAAATGAAATACATGAGCTTGCTCCATATACCTATCAGTTGATTGATGGTAAGGAAGTGCCGGTGGCCAGTAGGTATGAGTTGTCCAAAGGTGTATTACGTTTTGCATTTCCGGAAGGCTACAACCAGCAATATCCATTAGTGATAGATCCGGTACTGGTGTTCGCCACCTTTAGTGGCGGTGTGGCTTCGGGCGGTAGCAGCGGCTATTACGCTTATAGTACTACCTACGATGAAGAAGGTAATACATACGCATCTTCGGGTGCTTATCACCTGGGCTGGCCCACAACTGCAGGTGCATATCAAACCACTTTTGCAGGTGTAAGAGATGTATCGGTGAATAAGTATAATGCAACCGGCAGTGCGCTGATTTATTCGACCTATTACGGCGGTTCCAACCAGGAATTTCCTAATGCGATGAAGGTGAACGCCGACAATGAACTGGTAATTATCGGTGGCACCAATTCAAATAACATTCCGGTTACCGGAGGTTGTTATGATAATAGCCTCGATGGACCTTCCGATATTTTCGTAGCTCATTTTAATGCTACGGGTACGGCGCTTATAGGCGCTACCTATCTGGGAGGCAGCGGCTCAGAATTCAGAGGATTTGGCAGCCAGACCAATATTGAATCTTTTTTTGATTTCAGTGCCAACAACAATGGCGTGTTAAGTCCAATGGAACTGGACTTTGATACGGAGGGAAATATATGGGTGGTAGGAAACAGTAATTCTACCGATATTGATATTGTAGGTGGCGGAGCACAGAATTCATATACCGTTAAAAAGTGGATTTGCAATGGTACTTCCTACACCTTTGGCACGCAGGTACTGACCAGCAGCGGTGTGTACACCCAAACTTTTAGCAGCCCCGGCGCCTGCGACAGCATGGTTACCCTGCATCTGGAAGTAGGTGCGCCTATGGCCGATACTATAGTGGCGAACATTTGCCCGGGTGAGGGATACACATTTGGCACTACGGTATTGACCAGTTCCGGTGTATATAATCAAACTTTTGTTTCGGCTTATGGCTGTGACAGTTCGGTGCAGCTGGTACTTACCGCGTTGCCTTATAAGACCAATGCAGTGGCGGCAACTATATGTCCCGGCTCCAGCTACTTATTTGGTGTCAATCAGCTGACCGATGCGGGCATTTACATTGATACTTTTGCCACCAGTGGTTGCGACAGCATAGTGACCCTGACTTTAGATATTGCTCCGTATCAGTATGATACCCTGTCGGCGACAATGTGTGGCGGCGCATATTATTTTGGCACGCAGTTGCTGACCATGCCGGGAATATATACCGATACGTTTGTGTCGCTGCAAGGTTGCCAGGTGATCACTACTCTGCAATTGAGTAATGGAGCAGATGCAACCTATAGCACTGCCGCCAGAATGTGCGAGGGAAGTGTGTACACTTTCGGGTCGCAGACGCTGACGCAGGCAGGGGTGTACACCGAACGTTTTGCAGGTGCAAATTGTGACAGCGTGGTTACACTTACATTATCCGTACAGCAGTATAGCCTTGATACTATACAGGTTACTATTTGCCAGGGTACCGGATATCCATTCGGTGATGACACGCTGATGACTGCTGGTTATTTCACTCATACCTTTGAGTCGAGCCTGGGTTGCGATAGCACCGTAACGGTACTGCTTAATTTTACCCCTTATATTGTAAGTTATATTTCGGACAGCGTTTGCTATGGCGGCAGCTATGTGTTCAATAATCAGGTATTGACCACAGCAGGCACTTACATCGATATTTTCCCAACGGCGGGTTGCGATAGTGTAGTAACACTTACATTGACCATTATCCCGCGCGATACCTTTACGTTTGTTGAAAACTATTGTACTGGTAGTAACTACTATTTTGCGGGTACCGCCATTACCAGTCCGGGTGTGTATTACCACAATTTTGTGTCGGCCAGTGGTTGCGACAGCGTGGTAAAACTGGTGCTTACGGGCCCCTGGACCAATTCCAACAGTTTGAGTGGTGGATTTGACGTAGTGTTGTTTAAGTTAAATCCTGACTGTTCCGATTTGCTGTTCAGTTCCTATTTGGGCGGGCAGGGCGACGAAGCTCCTACCGGTATGTTGTTTAATAGTGCTGGTCAGCTGATAATTAGCGGTTTGACCCGCAGCAACGATTTCCCAACTACACCCGGCACGCTGCATCCTACGGCGCCCGGTGGAAATTTTGACGGATTTGTTACCATCATTGATCCTGTGTACGGCAATTTGATCAGCGGAACCTACCTGGGAACGCCGGCTTCCGATATGGCTGTGTCGGTACAGGTAGATGACCACGACACCATATATGTGCTGGGACGTACTATGGGTGCATACCCCATATCTGCCGGTGTATGGACAGGCGATGCCAATGGCGATTTGTTCATTCAGAAAATGGATCCACTGTTGACGGAGTCGCTGCTGACCACAAGGCTCGGAAATCCTCAGAGTAACAGTACCCGTTATTTCCCTTCGGCATTCCTGGTTGATATATGCCGCAATGTATATGTTGCAGGCTACTATGCAGGCACCGGATTACCACTTTCGGGCGATGCACAGCAAACAACGCCGGCATCGTTCTGGTTTGGGGTATTAACGCCTGATTTCGGTGGACTGTTCTATGGCTCCTACTTTGGCGTATCGGGCGACCATGGTCACTGCGGCGTGAGCCGTATGGATCCGAACGGCATAGTGTACCACTCGATATGCTGCTCCAGTCTTACGTACCCTGGTACTACCGGATCGAGCTATGCACAAAACAAGAGTGCTGGAATTTCACAGGACGTGGTAAGCTTTAAATTTAATTTCGAAGCCACCGGTGTGCAGTCTAATTTTCAGCTGAGCCCCGGCCAGAATGATACCGGATGTGTACCTTACACTGTACAGATGGTCAATAATTCATCGGCCGCTATCAATTATCTCTGGGATTTCGGAGATGGATCAGCCCCCGTTACTGCTTCAGATCCGACACATACGTTTACCGCTCCCGGAACCTATACTGTACGCTTGTATGCCAATAACCCCAATACCTGTATCACGGACGATACTGCCAGTATGGAAATTACCATCCTGGAAACCGCTATGCCTGACATTGTAGTGCGTGACACAGTACTATGCGCTAACCTCACTTCACTCGATATAAGTGTGGTGATCAATAATCCAAGTCCTAATAATTCCATAGAATGGGGACCTGCAGCGGGAATTCTCACTGCCAGCAATTTGGCTGATGTTAGCGTAAATCCTTCTTTGTTTGATCAGTTCTGGGTAACTGTAAAGGACACAATACCGGGTATCTGCGGATTCTCCAGAACCGATACGGTTCATATTGATCTGGCGCCGCGGGTGCTGAATGTATTTAACAATGATACCGTGGTATGTGAAGGAGCCGTTATTCAAATTGAGGCTGAGGGTACCCCGGCTTATAGTTATCATTGGTCGCCGGCTACTGGTGTAAGCGATACCAATGCATTGGAGCCGACTATTACCGTTACCGAGCCGGTAATGTATACACTGGTAGGTAAGTATAAGGATTGTCCCGACACCACGATATTCCTGAATATTGATATGCATTATATGCCGCAACTTGAAATGACGGCAAATATGAGCGTGTGTCAGGGTACAGAACTATCGCTGAATGCCAACGTTGCTCCTTTTAGAAACGACTACCAGTACCAGTGGTCTCCCGTGACGCCCGGGATGAGTAATCCGAATAGTCCGAGCATTGACCTGGTAGCAGATACCAGTATCACATATTTCCTGGATGTGCGTACACCTATTGGCTGCTCCGACAAAGACAGTGTTCGGCTGACTGTTTATCCGGGCGACTTCGGATCTATATCGAGCGATACCGGGTATTGTCCGGGAAATGCTGTGCAGCTTTGGGCGGCAGGTGGTAATGTGTATACCTGGTCACCGGCTTATGGTTTGAACACGACCGACGATGCAGAAGTAGTAGCCAGCCCCTTAACCACCACAAGTTATTCGGTACTTATCCGCGATCAGCATGATTGTCTGGATACCCAGTACGTAACGGTAGAAGTGTATCCTGATGCCATATTTGAAATGCCGGATAGTATTGAAATCTTCTCGGGTGAGCGTTATCATCTGGAACCTGGCACCAATGCCAACTATTTCAAATGGTTCCCGCCTTCGGGTATTAGTGATGTCGATGTTTCTGATCCTTATCTGTATCCTACAGTTCGTACCCGGTATTTCGTGACAGCTACTACAGTTCATGGCTGTACGTTGCTGGATTCAATTGACGTGCTGGTGCGTGAAACCCAGATAGATATGCCCAATGCATTTGCCCCGGGCGGTGCTAACCCTGTATTTAAGCCCTCGCGCAGGGGAATTGCGCAGCTGAAGCGATTCGAGATTTTCAACCGCTGGGGAAATAAGGTATTCAGCACCACCGATATCAACCAGGGATGGGATGGAACCTATAATGGAACTCCTCAACCTATGGGTGTGTACGTGTATGTAATTGAAGCTGTAAGTGATACTGGTGCGGTATTTACACAGGATGGCAATGTTACGCTGGTGCGTTAAATGGCCTTTTAAGATCGGGAAAGGGAGCCGCAAATGTGGCTCCCTTTTTGTTTAAGTTTATTTTTTGAAAACGAATCTGATTTTCTTTGGTAAAATAATGGACGCTGAAAATTTGGATTACTTTTTCCGGAAGAAGATTTTGATAGGTACTCCGGAAAAATCAAAATGGCTTCGCAGTTTATTTTCCAGGAAGTTTCGGTAAGGCGTCTTAATATCATCGGGGTGATTAGAGTAAAATGCAAATGCCGGCGTATGTGTGGGAATCTGCATCACAAATTTGATACGCACTGTCTGGCCCCTTACTACAGGTGGCTGGAAACGCTCGATCTCTTTTTGCATGATATCGTTTAGTACCGACGTTTGTATTCGGCGCAGGCGGTTGTCAAACACATCCAGGGCTTTTTCCATTGCCTGGAATATGCGCAGTTTTTCGCTGGCCGAAGTGAATATTACGGGTACATCCGTAAAGGGAGCGATTTTTTCTTTAAGTCTTTTTTCGTAATCGCGGGCTGTATTGGTCTCTTTGTTCTCCACCATATCCCATTTATTCACCAGAATCACTATTCCCTTCCCTTTGCGGGCTGCAAGTGAAAAAATATTGACATCCTGTGCGGTGATACCGACGGTAGCATCGATCAGTAACATACATACATCGGCCTCGTCCATAGCACGAATGGCACGAATTACGGAATAGAATTCCAGGTCTTCAGTGACATTTTTTTTCTTGCGCAAGCCAGCGGTGTCAATCAGGATAAACTCTTTGCCGAACTGATTATAATGTGTATGGATAGGATCGCGCGTGGTGCCGGCGATGTCGGACACAATAGAGCGTTCGGTCCCGGTAAGTGCATTGAGCAGTGTAGATTTTCCCGCGTTGGGTTGGCCAATAATAGCAATTTTCGGAATGGGATCTTTTTCCCGCTCCATAATTACGATATTGCCATCCTCATCCTCTACTTCTTCCTGGATCATTTCTACGTCGGCACTTCGTTCAGATTCGGGAATACGGCTGGTGATATCATCGAGTAATTCGCCGGTACCACTGCCTGAAATTGAAGACAGAAAATAAGTAGGTTCGAAGCCGAACAGGTAAAACTCGGTTGCATCGAGTTGGCGTTCCGCATTGTCTACCTTGTTTACCACCAGAAACACCGGTTTATTGGACCGACGCAGCACCTGAGCCATCTCATCGTCCAGATCAGTAATACCTGCCGTCACATCGGTAACGAAGAGTAAAATATCGGCTTCATCAATGGCGATATGCACCTGTTTGCGTATTTCTTTTTCGAATACATCTTCGGAGCGTGAAACAAATCCCCCGGTGTCAATTACGTTGAAGGTCTTGCCATTCCAATCGCATATACCATATTGCCGGTCACGAGTAACACCACTAAAGTCGTTTACAATTGCTTTGCGTTCCTCCAGCAAACGATTGAATAGTGTTGATTTGCCCACGTTGGGCCTTCCTACAATTGCTACGGTAAATCCTGGCATTGAATGCTTATTTTAACAGCAAAGGTACGTTAAGCCTTTGTAGGTTAAGCCGCTCCGGCAAAAAAACTGCCGTAATACCGTATCCGGATATAAGAAGCCGCAAGTGGTTGTGTACCGTAACCGGATGCGCCTGACGATAGCCAAAGGAGTGTTACCAGGGCCAGTAGCTGCAAATAAGGATTGCCGTAATAATACCTACCAGGTCGGCGAGTAACATGGCGCCTACGGCATATCTGGTGTTCTTAACACTTACGGCGCCGAAGTACACGGCTATTACATAAAATGTTGTGTCGGAACTTCCCTGGAATATACAACTTAGCCGGCCGGCGAAAGAATCGGCACCAAAGACACGCATACTGTCGACCATCATACCACGGGCTCCGCTGCCGCTTAGTGGTTTAATGAGTGCTGTGGGCAGTGCATCCACGATATTGGTGTTGAGTTGCAGACTGTGAAACAGGCTTTTCAACCCTTCAGTTATTAAATCGAAAGTGCCACTGGTCCGGAGCAAGCTAATAGCCACCAGCATGCCCACCAGATAGGGAATAATTTTGACGGAAGTCTCAAAGCCCCCTTTTGCGCCGTCGACAAAAGCTTCAAAAACATTAATTTTCTTATACAAGGCACCGAAAACAATCAGGAAGAAAATAAGTAAAATAAGCCCGTTGCTCAACATGCCGGAGAAACCTTCCATGGCCGTACGGTTGAGGCTGTTGAGGTACCATATCAGGGCGGCAATAACTGCCGAAATGCCCAATATCCAAGCTAATATTACAGGTTGAAAAAGGTTGATTTTCTGTTTGATGGACACTATAATCATGGCCGCCATGGTGGCTACAAATGTGGCAATCATGCAGGGAAGGAAAATGTCGGTGGGGTTGGCAGCATTCATTTTTGCTCTCATAGCAATAATAGATACCGGAATAAGTGTTAGCCCGGCAGCATGCAGACAGAGGAACATAAGTTGTGCATTGGTAGCTCTGGATTTATCCGGATTTAGTTCCTGTAAGCTTTCCATTGCTTTGATGCCGAATGGTGTGGCTGCATTGTCGAGACCTAATAGGTTGGCCGAGAAATTAAGCATCATATGCCCCATGGCAGGATGCCCTTTGGGTACTTCGGGAAATAGTCTGCTGAAAAACGGGCCGATAATTTTGGATAAGAGCCGGATGCCCCCTGCATTTTCAGCTATGCGCATAAAACCCATAAACAAGGCCATAATGCCAATCAGGCCCAGACAAATTTCCACCGCTGTTTTGCAGGTAGCTAAAACGCCGTCGGCTGTTTGTTCGCGATAAGTGATGATACCCTGTTCGGTACGTTGGGCGCGAAAATCTCCTTTCTTATATATATCATTACCCTGTAAGGAGGCCGCAAGGCCCGCAGGTGCATCGCCGGTTGTGTACAAGCGGGTCATACTGGTATCGCCCGATTTGCCCACTACCATAGTACTGTATATATTGCTATAGCTATCCGGACGGCGAAGCAATTGTATAGATGCCATAAGGATGGCTATGATGATAAACGCACTCCATATTTTGCTTAGCGCCATGGTGGATGGAATTAATGCGGGCGAATTTAGCTAAAAACATTCAGCTTACATATAGCGGTATTTTGATCCTGAACTATACTTTCTGCCGGATGTTAGATGACAAAAAGCAGCCGTTATGAAGTACAGCGTCATTAAAGATGAAAGCCCTGCAGCCCTTGTTTATTACCTGGTACCTCTGGAACTGGAAGCGCAGTTTGCCGACATAGATTGTGATCACGCAGCCCGAACCATCGCACCACTCGACGAACTATTGCAAATCCTGAACGAGTTTGAAGGGGGGAATAATGAGTTGCGTAAAGATTTTACCTCTGAGCATTACCAGTTTTTGTATCATTTTCCGGAAAAAGAACCCGGTATGGAAGTTAAGGTGCTGGTTCGCTAAAAATAAAATGGCGGGAAATGGCCTGAAGTGAACTTTTTTACTGCATGACTGTATTTTATCCGGTTCTCCATTACTATCTGGCACCGGGGCTGGTCAGTCCTACGACTAGCCTCTTCTTTTTGTATCCATATTGTTACCACTCTATCCGCCAATGGCGGCAAACCGGACGCAATAAAAGCGTCGTTCCCAACACAAAAAATAATTCTGGTGTCTTTGCATAATATGAATAGAATGCTTATTATTGTGAGCATTTCTTTGAGCATAATAAAAATTAAGAATGAATCTACGTAGACGTTATTGGGTTATAGCCGCTTCGGCCATGTTTTCAGTTGCAGCATTGAGTTCCTGTAAGGATTACAGTCCCGATTTACCGCTCCCGGATAAATATACCAAGACACTGTTCGTTAGTAGCAATAATCAGATTGTTTATGCCATTGATCCTATATCCAGCGAAAAGAAATGGAAATTTTCTGTAGAAGGAGAAGTGCATGCGACTCCGGTTCTTCATGGTAATACTTTGTGGGTAGGCACTACCAGCGGTAAGCTGTATCAAATTGATAAACAATTCGGTAAAGAAATTAAACAGCTAACCTTAGGTGGCCCTATTGTAGGTACGCCCTATGTGTATAATGGCCGGCTTCTCCTTGTTCCGGCCGGCAATACTTTGTATGCCCTGGATTTGAATGATATTTCTACAGTCGTTTGGAGCTATACGGCAGGGGGTGCGCTGGAAACTTCACCCACCGCATTCCGGGTTAAAATTGACGGCGTAACCAGTCCGGCGATTTTTGTGGCAGATGCCGGAAATAACGTAGCTGCACTGAACGATGGCGGCGGAACGCTCTGGACGTTTACTCCGCCTGAGGCCGGCGCCTTTTATTCATCTCCCTGTGTAGTGAACGACGAATACCTGTATGCTGGTAACGATAATGGCAGAATGTATGCCGTGAATACCAATGACGGTAGTCTGAAATGGAGCTTCCCTACTGCAGGCCAGGTTCGGAGTTCTCCTATTCATATCGGCGGTAATGTACTGTTTGGCAGCAACGACCGCAATTTCTATTCCGTTGATTCGGCCAGCGGTATGCTTCGCTGGAAGGTTGCAACAGCCGACGCCATTCAGTCTTCGCCTGCTGTATTTAATCAAAATGTTTACTTCGGAAGTTATGACCGTAACTTGTACTGCGTCGATATTATTGACGGTACTGTAAAATGGAAAATGCTGACGTCTGCGCTGATCAAATCCTCTCCTCTGCTGTACAACGGTGAAGTGTACTTTGGCGGCTATGATAAAAATCTGTACCGTCTGGATGCCATGGACGGCTCTCAGAAATATATATTTAATGTGAATGGTCAGATGGCTACTTCACCTATTATCGACAGTGTGGGCGGTGCCGCAGTACCATCGATCAGCGGTAACTACAGATACTAATCAGTAATTATATTACTTCTAAACAACAGGGATTGTCTTTTCAAAAAGGCGATCCCTGTTTTTGTATTGTGCCCTATAAGTGGTATTTACTTCGTTGTATATGAAGGTGACTATTAATTGTTTTTCCGGGCAGAAAAATAAGATGTTTTTATGCTGAGCGCCTTTCCATGTGAGAAATATTATTAATTTGCCCTTTTTCATAAAATGAAGGACGACACATCGCATTCCTCCGCAGCAGATTATATAAGAGGCTGTGTTGATTTTTATATTCGCCTCGCAGGCCGTTTAATCTTTTACGTGTCCCGGAGCTGGAAAGTTCCATTGGTGGTATTGTTTTTATGCTTGGTATTTGCAGGCTACAAGTACAGTAAACTTGCAACTGTGTACACCGGACAGCAGACCCTGGTATACAATACCCTTCATAAGAAAGTATATGGGGAATGGATTCAGGCTATCGACGATTTGATTCAAAGAAAGGAGTATGCAGTTCTTGTCCAAAAGCTTCAACTGTCCGAAGCCGATATACGAACGCTGCGTAGTATAAAGGCTACCAATATTGCAGGCAGCCCATTGCATGAAGATATAACCGAGGCCAAACTTCCCTTTTATATTACCTATGTTTATTCCGGAAATGGTAAGGGGCAACAAGATGCCGTTTTTCAGCGTGGAATTCTGAATTATCTTAATCGACACCCCAGCGCTGTAAATAGTGTCGAAAAATTAAGGTCGAAGCGGCAGCTGCGCATGTCTTATCTGGAAAGGCAGCTGGGCTTGTTGGATTCTATACGGCGGCAAAGCCTCGGGGCACAAGCGGCGGTACCGGATATGAAGGAGCTATATGCGTTGAGCGACCAGTATTTTGAGGAGCTTTCAACCTTACAGCAACAAGAGAAAGTAATCACTGCGGTCGAATTGTTTGACGCTCGGGAGCCGGTTGCCACATCCCCCGCGTCCTGGTTGTGGAAGCGCGCTGTACCTGTTTGTTTGTCTATTTTATTGATTTCGATCCTCGTCAATGCGTTCATCTACTGGTACAGGCGGCCCCGGGTATAAGCTGCTGAACGTATGGCGGTCGGCCAACTTTCGTAACTCGGTCTGGAACATAGCCGAAGTATTGCTTACACCCGCTGTTTTTTTTGTTTCTATACCGCTGTTCTTACACTTGTTGGGAGCGGAAGGGTATGGGGAATGGATGTTTTTCAATACCCTGATTGTAGTGTTGCAGCTGTTTGATTTTGGCTTAAGTATTTCAACGTATAAACATATCGCCCAGAACATTGCAACTAATAGAACGAAGGCATCTGCCGTATTACTTCATACCAATATTCTGCTTTCTTTATTTATTTGCTTAGGGATTGTATTGTTATTTCTTCTGTTGTATAGCCTGCGCGGATATCTTCCTCAAGGGTTGGCCCGTCTGGTTATTTCTGCTGATGGTTTGATTTGTACATTGATATCATGCGGCATACTATTTACGAAGCTTGCCGAAAAAATTCTGTACAGCGCCTTCAGGGCTTATGAGCAATTTAAGACCGTAACCATATTGTCCATATTCTCCAAACTGATTGTGGTGCCCGCTACGGCGCTGATGGCTTACTTGTATCAGTCTGTAACCGGTATACTGTTCACAGTACTGGTTTTTCAATTTCTGGGACTGGTGCTGTTGCGTCTGCGACTCAGACCTTATCTGGAGGTCGATTTCTTTTCTTTCCGGTTTCGTCTGACATCGCTCCGGCTGCAGTTGGGTTACTCGGTGTATGCATGGTTGCAATCGATAGCGGTAGTAGTTGCCTATCAGATGGACCGTCTTTTTGTGTCACTGGCTTTTGGTATGGCTACGCTGTCGTATTACAGTATTGCTGCAGCATTATTCAGTTATATCCATATGGCTTTGATGGCACTCACGCCCTGGTTGTTCCCAAAGGTAGCCCGGATGGCTGCAAAGCCGGAGAAGGTGCAGTATCTATATTTTTATGCCCGCAATATTACTGCGGTTATTTCTATTCCCTTGCTTACACTGTTTGGAGTTATGTATCCTTATGTGATACCCTGGTGGTTGGGTACAGGACGCTTCGAAGAGGTGGATGGATTCTTAAAGTGGTTCACGGTTTTTGAACTCTTTTTCATTTTCACTATAAATCAATACACTTACCTCAACGCGGCCGGGCAGGGACGGCTCGCGCTACTCATCACCTTGATGTTTACAGGGCTCAATATATTGGGAATGGCGCTCGGTTACTGGTTGATTAGTACGCCCGAATCGTTGCCGGCCGGTTTAGCTTTGTCCTCCGTTCCGGCTATGTATTGCCTTCATTATATAATAGGTCGATACCTGAAACAATCCAATAGTGCGCTACATAGTTTACTGCTAATAATACCGTCTTTATGTGCCAGTGGAATCGTATTATTTTCTACGGTGTATGTTCAGATTTGTTTGGTACTTCCACTTGTGCTGTCACTCTATTTTATATTTCTGAAGCCGGTGCTTCAGACTAAAAGGTTGTCGTCATGAAACCAGGTACGTTCTCACCGCGTTCTTTTTTTCTCCTTGCTGCCCTGCTGGTATTTTGCAACCGCCTTCTGTTGCCTTTTGGCTTACAGTACTCACTGCTGCTGACACCGCTTTGGGTTTATTTTTTGGTTCGGGAAGGCGGGCTCAGGTGGTTGCTCTTATGTATACTGCCATTCGCGGTCTGGAATCTGTATCATCTCTTGCATGTTGTTTCGCCCTTGGCAAATATCCTTTCCTTTGTGCTGCTGTGCAGTACGCTCGCTTTTGCATGGAGTGTATATTATCAGTTAAAAAAGCGGGACGACTGGCATACTTTGTTTCGCTTTCTGGCCGGACTCAATGTATTTCTACTGCTTGTTTCTCTTGCGGTATATCCCTTTGAAAGTTTACGTCCGTATTGCTGGTATCTGATTGACTTCACCCCCAATCACCGGCCCATTCCCCGGCTCAAGGTTTTTGAGTTGGAGGCATCGCATTATTCCATGGCTATCGCACCTTTATTCCTATATTTTCTGTGGAGCATACTGCGTCAATTCAACTGGAGAGATGTATTCCTTCTGATAAGTTTAGGACTAAGTCTCCTTTTGTCTTTTTCATTTGGCGTGCTGGCCTGTCTTGTAGTTACTTTTCTAATGCTTTTCGTCAGCCGAATCACTAAGATTTATCGTAGCAGAAAATTAAAATGGTTTTTTATTTCCGGAACCATATTGGGCCTCCTGATATGTTTGGGCCTGGTGGTGTTATTTCCGGAGAATGCTTTGTATTTCAGGCTGCAGAATGTGCTTTCGGGCGTGGATACCAGTGGTCGTGGCCGGACTTACGAAGCTTTTATTTTGGCTCATAAGATACTTACGCAGCAACACGCTGAACTCTGGGGTATCGGCCTGGGTCAATTGAAGTTAGTCGGGCGAAGTATAATTATACAGTATTATCACTATACTGCGATGCCGGCTGTTGTTCGTTTGCCCAATTGTACAGCGGAATTTTTATGCTATTATGGTTTTGTGGGTTTTGCTGCTCGCCTGGCAGTTCAATTGTTTTGTTTTTTTCGGTTCCAGGTATATCGAAATCTATTCCGGATGAGCCTATTTATCTTCATCTTTATATATCAATTCACGGGTAGTTTCATTTTTAATCCCGCGGAGTATATTATTTGGGGCATGGCTTTTCTGCCTTCCTTTTCAAAGCTCGACTTTAAGTCCTTTACATGTTACCAGGTACCAGAAGGAAGAGACAAAGATTAGCAATGCAAGTAGAAAATATTACAGCAAATTCAGTTCGCAGCCGGCTTCCGAGTATATTACTTTTGGGAGCAACAGGTTTTATTGGTAATGCGGTTTACCGCCTGCTGTCTCAGCGCAGCGATATGGAGTTATGTGTTTTACTTCGTAAACCGCAGCCCGGCTTCGATGGGGGGCAGGTCTTTTATGGTACACTCGAAAACTTTGATTGGGAGCAACTGGAAGTGGTTCCTGATGTAATCATACATCTTGCCCGTATCAACAGCAGGCGATGGGCCGGCTGGGGAAGGTGGCTGGCGGCACGCAGAGGATATACCGCCAATAAGCGCTTGCTGCAATATCTGGACAGGCATGGCGCCCATACACGCATTATATACGCCTCCGGAAGTTTGATGTACGGTAATAACAACAACCCGGTGTATGAGGATTCAAACCTTTCACCCATAAGTTTTGCGCGCCAGTATATAAAGGCCGAACGGCCCTTCCTGCGCCGGTTGGAAAAGCAAACTACTCAGGGCCCCGGCATTTGCCTGTTAAGAGTTCCCTGGGTATTGGGCCGGGGTTCCTGGTTTCAGGCCTTTTATCTCAACTTCATTCGAAAGTATAAGTGTGTTCCACAATATGGTTCCGGTGAAAACAGGATGAGCTTCGTCGCCGTAGAGGATCTGGCCCGCTGCATCCATTATCTGGTGGTACATCCTTTTCAGGGCGTGTTGAATGTAGCTGCTCCCTTTACCGCAACACAAAAAGCCTTTTGCTCCGCCTTTGCGCAGCAATTACAACTCGACGTCAAAGAACTTCCTCTTCATAATCAGGAAATCGCCGTACGCGAGGCTTTTACTTCGAACATAGCCTTGTCTAGCAGGCATGATTTTCTACAGCCCTGTATCCTGTGCAATACGCTGGAAAAACTAATTGAAAAACAATTACCCTTTCTTAAAGATGTACAATGAGTATTCACCCAGGTTCCAGAAGGGTGTCTTTTGCAACCAAAGGTCAATTTTCCAAAGCCTGCGGCTTAGTTTCGGGAATTTTTGCGTAAGGTGATTCTCATACCATGCGGGGAATAAAATACTGAAACCGCGTCGGTGCAGGAGTTCAGAGTTCGGGAAAAAATTACGTACCTGCCGGCTCGAATAACACTTGCTGGGTAGGAATTTTTTGAGCGAGTAGCCACCCCAAACTTTCTTAAAACGCCGGAATGCAATTTTGAACCGCATTTTTAGCAATGGTTTCAATACGCCCAGCAAATACCATTTGTTGACGATGGTCAACATCATAACTCCATCGTCGCTCAATACCTGATGAAAGATATCTTCAGCATGATCAATGGCCGACTCGGTGTTGAGCGCTCCAAAGAACACGACAATCTGGTCAAATTTTTGCCCTTGAAATAACCGGGGGATATCGCTTAAGGTGCCCACCTCCAATTGTACGTTTTGCAATTGCTTATCGGCTACCTGACCAAGTGCTACTTTTCTCATGTCGGGCGAAATGTCGATGCCGCATACCTTTCGGTCAGGATACTTAGCTGCGAAATACACGATGTCAAACCCCGGGCCGTAGCCTATTTCCAGCATCGACTTTGCGGGATATAGCTCAATTTCAGCGCGAAACTCGTCCCGGATTTTTTGCAGGGTTTGGTTTACTTCATTGCGCTTTTTGAAAGTAACAGAGTCCTGGTCGTAATAGCTTTTGACATGCTCTTTGTGCGCCGAATTCATGATTCAATTCTTTTCGCAAATGTAAAGCACTGACTTGTATGTCCATTATCCGGATCAGATAGAACGTATAATAAATTTGGTTGAAGCGGCAATTGTACTATTTCAAATCGCAGGCGCAAATGTTCTGCTCCTGTCTTTAAACAGGAATATTTGAACCAATCAGCTCTGCTTACAGGTGATGGTATAGCTACTAAAAGCGCCCCGTATGCAACAGGGTGTACTTTAGGTGGTTTTGATATTTACCTTGTAATTCATGGCCGAAACCCGGTGATGCTTTTAAGATTCAGCGCCATTGTTTGTATCGGTCTATAAGGCCGTTGGTGGAACTGTCGTGTGTTTGCGTTGGTCCTTCCTGGCTAAGTTCCGGCAGGATTTTTCCGGCAAGTTTTTTGCCGAGTTCTACGCCCCACTGGTCGAAGCTGTTTATATTCCAGATTCTGCCCTGTACAAATATTTTGTGTTCGTACAGTACTATCAACATGCCCAGGTTATATGGATCGATTTTTTTCAGCAGAAAAGTATTGCTGGGGCGGTTGCCTTCGAATACTTTAAAAGGGCAAAGACGTTCAATCTCTTCCGGCTGGAGACCCTGTTGCTCCAGCTCCGCCCTGACCGCTGCCTCTGATTGGCCTTTCATTAATGCTTCTGTTTGTGCAAAGAAATTAGAAAGGAGGATGGCATGGTGGTTCCCCGTGGGACGTTGCGACTGCGCAGGTGCGATAAAGTCGGCCGGCACTAACTGTGTACCCTGGTGCAAAAGTTGAAAAAACGCATGTTGGCCATTGGTGCCGGGTTCGCCCCAAATCACCGGCCCGGTAGCGTACGGCACTGCGTTGCCATGCAGGTCTACCGATTTTCCGTTGCTCTCCATATCACCTTGTTGCAGGAAGGCCGGAAAACGATGCATATACTGGTCATAAGGAAGGATGGCATGTGTGGACGCACCAAAGAAATTATTATACCATATACCCAATAAGGCCATTATCACCGGTATATTGCGCTCGAGCGGGGAATTTCTGAAATGCTGATCGGCTGCGAATGCGCCTTTCAGTAATTGATCAAAGTGCGTATAGCCAACTGCGAGGCAAATGGAAAGTCCGATAGAGCTCCAAAGGGAAAAACGGCCACCGACCCAGTCCCACATTTCAAACATATTGGCTTTACTGATGCCAAATGCTTCTACCGCTTCTACATTGGTAGAGATAGCAACAAAATGTACTGCAATATCTTCCTGGCTTGCGCCCGACTGAAGCAACCATTGCCGTGCAGTATGAGCATTGGTCATGGTTTCCTGTGTGGTAAAGGTTTTAGAGGCTATCAGGAAAAGGGTTGTAGTCGGATCTGCTTTTTGCAAAACTTCGGCAATTTGACTTCCGTCGACATTGGAAACAAAGTGAATGTCCAGATGATTGCGATAAGGTTTCAGCGCCTCTGTAACCATAAATGGACCGAGGTCTGAGCCGCCGATACCTATATTAACTACCGTTTGGATCGGCTTGCCGGTATAGCCTTTCCAATGTCCTGCAATTACATTGTCCGAGAAGGACCGCATTTGTTTTTGTACCCGCCTTACTTCGGGAATGATGTCGATACCATCTGGCAATACCGGCGCGTCGTGCTGTTGGCGCAATGCAGTATGCAGGGCTGCACGGTTTTCTGTTATATTTATTTTGCGTCCGCTGAACAAGTCTTCAATCGCAGCTGGTACCTTGCAATCAAGGGCCAGTTCCAGCAACAATTGCATAGTAGTTTGATTAATCCTGTTTTTTGAATAATCAAAAAGCAGGTTTTCGAGTTCCAGCGAATATTTTTCGAACCTCCCTGTATCTTCCTGAAACCAATCGGACATTCTCAGTCCGGCAATTTCGCGGTAGTGATCCTGTAACTTCAGATAAGTTGGTGTAGCAGTAAAGTCGTTTTTTGTCATCTGTTCAGTAGGTCCTTTTCGGCCGATAAAATTAGGAAGTATTTACGGAGCTTCCTGCAATTTTCTGCTGCGCAATAACATAGCCGCTGCTAAACTGTTCAAATTTGTGGATAAAACCGGCTTGAGGAGAGAAGCCTGATGTGCCATTATCCGGGTTTAAAAAAAGAAAGCCGGCCCGAGAACGAGCCAGCCCCTATAAACCCTATCACCATGAAAACACAAAGGTATGTTGAGGGTCTGTGTCAGCAAAATTTTTTTTCTTATCGGGACGTTAATATTGATCTTTGCCAATAGGATCAGCACTGTATTTAATCTTTTCTGTTGTTTAGTTCGGAAAAGTCGGTGAGGTTAAGGCTGAGTGGTGTAATAGATACCAGGTCGTTTTCCATGGCCCAGCGGTCTGTACCCTGATCCGCGGGTTCGAGCGCCTTCACGGTAATCCAATAGTGCTTTCGCCCTAAAGGGTCAATACCGGGTACGATTGTGCCATCGTACATTCTTACCGATTGGCTGGTCCATGCAATACCTTTCGGGTTTTCTGGAAAGTTGATATTATACAAACCCTGCAGCTTGTTGATGAAAAGTTGGTTTAATACCGCTTCAACATAAGGACGAAGTTTTTCAAAATCCGGCTCGCTTTTTCCAACCGGAGTGCTGAGGGCAATACCAGGTATCCCTAACAGCGTTGCTTGTCTGGCAGCCGCCAGCGTGCCCGAGTGCCATACGGAATTGCCCAGATTGGGGCCCATGTTAATGCCCGAAAGAACCACATCGGTCTTATGCCATAAATGCGTACCCAGGGCCACACAATCGGCGGGCGTGCCGTTCACGCGATAAGCTTCTATGCCTTCAAATTTTTTCAGGGAACTCTTGTAAGATAAGGGCCGCGAATGTGTGATAGCATGTCCCATCGAACTTTGCTCAACGTCGGGCGCTACAATTCTTACTTCTCCGAATTGCCGCGCAATATGGGCTAACGCTGCAATACCGGGACTGTAGATGCCATCATCATTGGTTATCAGTATTCTCATCATATAAATGGTTGGGAACCTTTTGTTACTCCCGTTTGTATTATCACCGTGGTTCCGACATTGCGGAACCTTTTATGAAGCTTAACATGAAGAAGGTATTATTGGTTCATAATCCTGGAGCAGGTGATGAAGATCATGCTGCTGATACTATAACTGCGAAACTTGAAGCGGCCGGATATACCGTACGCTACCTTTCAACCAAAAGAAAATCCTGGAAGAGGGACTTGCTGAAAGACGAGGACATAATCATGGTAGCTGGTGGCGACGGAACGGTAAGAAAGGTTTTGCTGGCATTGAATGCAATACCTTACGGCACTAATATCCCGGTATTCATTTGGCCTGCAGGTACCGCTAACAATATAGCCCGGAGTCTGGAAATTGATGTACCTCATGAAGGTAATATTTCACTACAGAAACCCTTTACGGATCGTCTCTTCCACATAGGCCAAATTGCTAAGGGCAGCGATCAGCATTTTGTAGAAGCCGTTGGCTGGGGCCTTTTACCTGCGCTAATTAAAGCTATGGACAAAGTAGAGGAAAAGGGCGATCGCGAACAACGTATCAGGCAGGCGCGCGATATGCTGTTGCATATCTGTAACAATATTAGTTACCATCATTATGACATCTGGCTCGATGGTGTAGCTTATACAGGAAACTATGCAATGGTTGAGATAATGAATATTCAGTCCGTAGGCCCCAATCTGCAGCTGGCTCCCCATGCCGATATGGCTGACCGGTGGTTGGAAGTGATTCTGGTGAATGCCGGAGATATGCCTAAGTTTGTTAGCTATGTACAGCATCTGCTCCGTGGCGAAGTGGTTGCTTGTCCTTTGCAGGTAAGAAAAGCGAAGCATATAAAACTCGCCACCACAGCTTACCTGATGCATATAGACGATAAGGTTGTAGCGGGTGAGGACAATCAGGTTTTTGAGATCGAACTGTTGCCGCATCCGCTTACTGTACGCTGTTTTCATCGTTAGCAAGGGCTTGATTTGCTTATATTTGTTACTGGTTGATTTATAAGGAAATTAAAAATTATTGCTTCAGTTACTAAAAAATACACAGAATGCATAATATTGCAGCCTCAAACTAATAGCCGGTTCTGAATAACAATCTAAGGCCGGGCATTCTCAAAAGAAAATGAATAAAAAAACAAATATCCGGTTGGCTGAAAGCACTTATTGTGGGTGCTCCGATCAGGTTTTTTTTACTGTACATCTTAGTGCAGTTTTTTGCCCCAGCATTACTCCCTTCATAGTTCGACGTTGATACCGGATAGCGTCTGTGCTGCTGAAGCATAGATGATCCTCCGGCAAAATTATCGCAGCGTTATTACTTGGACGAATAACAGGCATGGTTACAGCATGTCTGGTATCAAACTATATTATCGAAAATGAAAAACCATTTTCAGGTAATGGTAGCGAATGCTACGCATTACCGGTTCGCGCAGCTTATCTGCGACGAAATGGCCTCTTCTGCGCAGGCCCGTGGCACCGGCATTGCCCGTCGTCAGCCATCCTATATCGTTAATAAAATGATGGAGGGTAAAGCAGTAATTGCACTGGACCACCAGGGGCAATGGGCCGGCTTTTGTTATATCGAAAGCTGGGAACATGGAAAGTATGTAGCCAATTCAGGTTTGATTGTCGCACCCCAATTTCGCAAATGCGGCCTCGCAGCAACTATTAAGCAAAAAATATTCCAACTGAGTCGCGCGCTTTTTCCCGATGCTAAAGTATTTGGCCTTACAACAGGCCTGGCCGTGATGAAAATTAATTCAGACCTGGGATACAAACCTGTGACGTATTCTGAGCTTACGGGCGACGATGCGTTCTGGGCAGGCTGCAAGAGTTGTGTCAACTATAATATTTTGCTGAGCAAAGAGCGTAAGAACTGCCTTTGCACCGCAATGTTGTTTGATCCGACACAACCCAAAAACAATAGTCCTCTCTGGGAACCCGCTGCCGGCAAAGTGTACAGAATTCCTTCCTTCATTAAAAGATGGCGTAGGGCAGGATTATTCCGAAGGGTAGGTAACAAGTTGAAGTCGATAAATAATATTGAAAAAGCCAAAATCAATTGATCTATGAAGAAAGTTATTCTAGCCTACAGTGGCGGACTGGATACCACTTATTGTGCTGTGTACCTGAGTAAGGTGTTGCAAATGGAGGTGCATGCAATTACGGTAAATACAGGCGGCTTCGATGTGCAGGAGCTGGAGCAGATACATGCACGCGCAATGGAGCTAGGTTTGGCATCGCACCGCAGCATCGATGTTATAGAGGAGTACTATCAAAGCTGCGTGCGGTATCTCATTTACGGCAATATGCTCAAAAATGGTACCTACCCGCTTAGCGTAAGTGCTGAGCGGCTTGTACAGGCCATGACGGTAGCCCGCATTGCAAAGGAAATGGATGCTGACTATATAGCACATGGAAGCACCGGCGCAGGAAATGATCAGGTTCGCTTCGATGGTGTATTCCGAGTTATGGCTCCCCACATCGGTATATTAACGCCGATTCGCGATCAGCAGTTAAGTCGTGAGCAGGAAATAAGTTTTCTGAAAGACCATGGTTTTAAAATGGATTTTCAGAAAGCAGCCTACAGCATCAATAAAGGTTTGTGGGGTACCTCTGTAGGCGGGCGTGAAACATTGGGTTCATGGGAATATCTGCCTGAAGAAGCCTGGCCTACCGCTGTTACCAGGACAGGGACTGAACAGATTGAACTGGCGTTTACCAATGGTAAACCTACTCATTTGAACGGCGTGTTGTATCAGCATCCTGCAACATTAATTCAGGAATTGCAAGCGCTGGCTCAGCCTTATGGAATTGGCAGAGATATACATATAGGCGATACTATTATTGGCATCAAGGGAAGAGTAGGGTTCGAAGCCGCTGCACCTATGCTGATTATAAAAGCGCATCATCTATTGGAAAAGCATACCCTTACGAAATGGCAATTGTACTGGAAGGATCAATTGAGTACCTGGTACGCCAATTGGTTACATGAAGGTCAGGTATTGGATCCGGTTATGAGGCATATTGAGAAATTTTTGGAAGATAGCCAGCAGACCGTTAGCGGAAAAGTGAGGATTCTGCTAGAGCCCAGAATGTTTACGTTATTGGGTGTAGAAAGTCCCCACGACTTAATGCGTGCCGAATTTGGAAGTTATGGCGAAATGAACAACGGTTTCACAGGGGCCGACGTGCAGGGCTTCACCCGGATATTCGGTAATCAGACCGCTATTTTTCATCAGGTAAATAAAGCCAATGCCCATGATTAAGGTTGGAATAATAGGCGCAGCCGGATATACCGGGGCCGAGCTCCTACGCATACTGCTGCGTCATACCGGCGTAGAACTATGCTTTGCACATAGCCGTAGCCATAGCGGTCAACCGGTAAGTGTGGTTCATACAGACTTATGGGGCGAGACGGATCTGCGTTTTGCCGCTGAAATTGACTGGTCGGCCGACCTGCTGTTTCTGTGCAGCGGACATGGTGAAGCGCGTCGGTTTCTGGAGCAGCATCCATTGCCTCCCAAAATGAAGATTATTGACCTTTCACAGGATTTTAGAATTGAGCCAGAGTATTCCGGACGGTCATTCGTGTACGGCCTGCCCGAAATGAACAGGCCGGATATTGCAAATGCCGCCAATATTGCTAATCCTGGCTGTTTTGCTACTGCCTTGCAACTTGGACTGCTGCCCTTGGTATCTACCGGTTTTTCAGGCTCTGTATATGCTACAGGAATTACCGGTTCCACCGGTGCCGGACAATCGTTGTCAGCGAGCAGCCATTTTTCATGGAGAAATAACAATATTCAGCCCTATAAAAGCTTGCAACACCAGCATATAGCTGAAGTCCGCCACCAGCTGGCCCAACGGCATCCGGCTGGCGATGCAGTTCCAATAAATTTTATTCCGTGGAGAGGAGATTTCAGCCGGGGTATAATGGTATCGCTTCAGTGCGAAACCCCGCTGTCGTACGAGCAGCTGATTAACTTATATAGTACGTACTACGATCAGCATCCTTTTACCCACTTCTATCCGGGCGATATACACCTGAAACAGGTAGTGCATACCAATAAATGTCTTATTGGAATTGATTTCAAAGAAGGACAGTGTGCGATTCATATTGCCCTTGATAATTTGTTGAAAGGTGCCAGCGGACAGGCTGTTCAGAATATGAACCTGATGTTTGGGCTGGAAGAGGATTGTGGTTTGAATTTGAAAGCAGGTTATTATTAAAATACAAATAATTCAAAGTGAAACTACTCGACGTTTATTCCATTTACGATATAGCTATTGAACGTGCCAAAGGCTCATTACTATGGGATGAAAAGGGTCATCAATACCTCGATTACTACGGAGGCCACGCTGTTATCTCAATAGGCCATGGTCATCCGCACTACGTACAAAGGCTTACCGAACAACTTGGTAAAATTGGTTTTTACAGCAATTCAGTGCGTATCCCGCTTCAGGAACAATTGGCGGTGAAACTGGCAAATGCATCGGGAAAGACTGAGTACCATCTTTTCCTGTGTAATTCGGGAGCGGAGGCCAATGAAAATGCACTCAAATTAGCTTCCTTTCATAATGGTCGCCGCCGGATAGTTGCCTTCAGCAATGGATTTCATGGCCGCACTTCGCTCGCCGTTGCCGTGACCGATAATCCCAAACTGGCTGCACCTGTAAACCAACAATCGGGTGTTAGCTTACTGCCATACAATGATATAGAAGCCCTCGAAGATTTTTTTCGTCGTATGGGAAATGAAATTTCGTCCGTAATTGTGGAAGGTATACAGGGAGTGGGCGGAATAAGGGAAGCCTCAAGGCCTTTCCTGCAGGCCATTCGCAGGCTCTGTGACCAATACGGTGCGGTATTTGTTGCAGATACGGTGCAGTGTGGCTACGGGCGAAGCGGGCATTTCTTTGCTCATGACCAGGCTGCTGTCGAAGCTGATATTTACACTATGGCCAAAGGTATGGGCAACGGCTTTCCGGTGGCAGGTATGCTGGTAGCACCGCATATACATGTTACCAAAGGAATGCTGGGTACCACATTTGGTGGCAATCACCTTGCTTGTGCAGCTGCACTCGCAGTACTGGAAGTTATAGAGCAGGAGCAATTGATGAATCACGCATCCTCTATGGGTCAATATATTCTTGATCAGCTTCATCAGGTGCCTGCGCTAACCCAGGTGCGTGGCAGAGGTTTAATGATTGGTTTTGATGTGCCCGGTTCGATACCTGATTTGCGTGAAAGGTTATTGCATCGACACCGTATTTTCACCGGTTCCGCCAATCCTAACGTAATAAGATTGCTGCCATCCCTTACTATTTCAAAGGAAGAGACAGACTATTTACTGGAAGCTATCCATACGGAACTGGAAACCTGTTCATCTAATCAATAAAATTTAAACTTTGAAACATTTTCTCTCAGCACCCGATATCTCTGTAATAGACCGGCTACTGACTGCCGCGTCACGTTACAAAACAGATCCGTATTGTGATGCCCTGCTTGGTAAAGGAAAACGTGTAGGCCTGGTGTTCTTCAATCCCAGCCTGCGTACCCGCTTAAGTACACAGGTTGCTGCGCAACAATTGGGTATGGAAGCCATAGTACTCAACGTGGGTGCTGAATCCTGGGCACTTGAGTTTGAAGACGCTGCTGTAATGAATGGGCAGAAGGTAGAGCATATTAAAGATGCCGCGGCGGTATTGGGTAGTTATTTTGATATACTTTGTCTTCGTACGTTTCCCGGCTTGCAGGACAGAGAACTGGATTATCAGGAAAAGGTAATGCAACAGTTCGTTCGCTACGCCGGTATACCGGTCGTTAGTTTGGAAAGTGCTACGCTGCATCCGCTTCAGTCGCTGGCCGATGTGTTTACCATGAAAGAAGTTATAAATGCAGCGGGCATAGTCCATAGACCCAGAGTAGTATTGACCTGGGCTCCGCATGTAAAGCCTGTGCCGCAATGTGTGGCTAACAGTTTTGCTCAATGGATGCAAGCCTGGAATGCAGCCGACTTCACTATTGTACAACCTCAGGGTTATGAACTGGCAGAAGCCTGTTCCGGCTCAGCCACGATTTGTTATAATCAGGATACAGCTTTGGCCAACGCAGACTTCGTATATATAAAGAGCTGGAGCAGCTATCAGAACTATGGTACATTGGAAACCGGTGTCTACGACCATTGGATGCTGACTGAATCCAGGTTGTCGGTTGCGCCCAATGCTCATATCATGCATTGTTTGCCTGTACGGCGTAATGTAGAACTGAGCGATGAGCTGCTGGATGGTTCGCGTAGTCTGGTACAGCAACAGGCGGCTAACCGGGTATGGGCAGCACAGGCAGTATTAGCAGAAATTTTAAAATCAGGATAATGGTTAAGGATAAAATTACCGTTGTAAAAATTGGCGGTTCCGTAGTTGATGATCGCCTTGCGCTCCAATCTTTCATTAAGAGTTTTGCGGCGCTGGAAGGACGTTTGGTGCTGGTACATGGCGGAGGCAAACAGGCTACCAGTTTAGCAGCCCGCTTACAGATACCACAACAGATGATAGATGGCAGGCGCGTTACTGATGAGGCCACCCTGTCGCTGGTGACCATGGTATATGCAGGCCTTAACAATAAACGTCTGGTGGCTCTGTTGCAGGCACATGACGTAAACGCTATAGGCCTGTCGGGGCCCGATGCCAATATTATTCGCGCACATAAACGCCGGCATCCGACCATCGATTATGGCTATGCGGGAGATATTAAGCAGGTGGATGCACTACAGTTAATGAGGTTGTTGCAGCAGGGTCTAACGCCGGTAATTGCACCTATTACGCATGATGGTGCAGGGCAGTTATTAAATACCAATGCTGATAGCGTGGCGGCTGCGGTGGCTACCGGTCTGGCTCCAGTGGGTGCTGTACAGCTTATTTATTGCTTCGAAAAAGCGGGGGTATTGAAGAATACAGAAGACGAAACCTCTGTAATCGACATACTGCGGCCCGAAGATATGGAGGCTATGAGGTTGAGCGGCCTGATACATACTGGTATGTTGCCAAAACTGGAACAGGCTTTTGATGCAAGGCAGAAAGGAGTACACAAAGTGAGCATAGGAAAGGCCAGTGAACTTGCTGGTCTGGTACATCAAATTAAAGGAACCAGCATTTTATAAAATGAATACAGACTTGTTATATACAAAGGCAGTGCAACTGCTGAAGCAATTGATTGCTATACCTTCTTTCAGCAAAGAAGAACATGGTACGGCCCAATTGTTACAACATTGGCTGATGCGCGAGGGAATTGCCGTACAGCGCAAAGGAAATAATATATATGCGGTTGCAGGACGAACAAAAAAGCCCGTTTGCAGCCTGTTACTCAACTCACACCACGATACGGTAAGGCCGGCTGGCGGGTATACCCGGGATCCCTTCCTGGCCTTTGAACAGGAAGGGCGTTTATACGGACTAGGAAGTAACGACGCAGGCGCCAGTCTGGTAGCGCTGGCTGTTACTTTTTTGCATTTTGCCCAGCAGGATATTCCGTTCAAACTGATATTGGCAGCAACCGCCGAAGAGGAAATTTCAGGGAAGGGTGGGATAGAGTTTATTTTGCCGGACCTGGGTAATATCGATTGTGCTATAGTTGGCGAGCCTACCGGAATGAAAATGGCGGTAGCCGAACGCGGTTTAATGGTGCTGGACGCAGTAGCCAGGGGCGTCTCGGGTCATGCCGCACGTAAAGAGGGCGAGAATGCGATATACAAAACAATGCAGGATATAGCCTGGTTTGCCGCTTATACTTTTGATCACAATTCTGAATTGCTGGGTCCTGTGTCGATGCAGGTTACCGTAATTGACACAGAAAATAAGGCGCATAATGTAGTTCCGGATCAGTGTCGCTTCACGGTTGATGTCCGGATGAATGAACACTATACCTATCAGGAACTGCTCGATACGATAAGGGCCAACGTGCATTCGGATGTGCAGCCGCGCAGCACCCGCTTACGCAGTACCCTGATAGCATCCGGCCATCCACTGGTACAGGCTGGTAAGGCATTGGGATTTGACGCTTATGGTTCGCCTACGATATCGGATAAAGCATTAATGCCCTTTCCGGCACTGAAGATCGGGCCGGGGGCTTCCGAGCGTAGTCATACCGCCGACGAATTTATAATATTGGAAGAAATCAGGCAGGGGATAGAAGGTTACATAGCCTTAATCAACCAGTTTTCTCAACAAATAAATAATGACAAGCATGAAGCTATGGCAGAAGCATCCCACATCCGTTAACGGACTGGTAGAGCAATTTACTATTGGCCGTGATCCGGAGTTCGACCTGTTGCTGGCTCCCTACGATATACAGGGTTCCTCCGCACACGTATGTATGCTGGCTTCGGTAGGTTTGCTGACTAAGGAAGAGGAAGCATCTATTCAGGAAGGCTTGGAACAAATCATGCAGTCGGTCAACGCCGGCAGCTTTGTAATAGAGCCCGGTGTTGAAGATGTACATTCTCAGATTGAACTATTGCTAACCCGCAGTCTGGGGCCTGTCGGGAAAAAAATACACAGCGGAAGGAGCCGCAACGACCAGGTGGCTGTCGACATTAAATTATTCCTGCGGGCTGAAATACAAGCCATCAGGACGCTGGTGTCAGATGCCTTTGATTGTCTGCTGCAAATGAGTGAACATCATAAAGACGATTTATTGCCGGGTTATACCCATATGCAATTAGGTATGCCATCGTCTTTCGGATTGTGGTTTGCGGCCTATGCCGAAAGTCTTGTGGATGATATGGAGTTGTTACTGGCTGCATATAAGGTGGTCAACAAAAATCCTTTGGGCAGCGGTGCCGGTTACGGTTCCTCGTTTCCCCTCGATCGGGCCCTTACCACCAGGTTATTGCATTTTCGTGATTTACACTACAACGCAGTGTATGCCCAAATGAGCAGGGGCAAAACCGAAAAATTCGTAGCCAATGCATTGGCGGCAATAGGCGCAACATTGGCGCGGTTGGCAATGGATATATGCCTGTACATGAACCAACAGTTTGCATTCCTACGTTTCCCCGACAGTTTAACCACCGGCAGTAGTATTATGCCGCACAAAAAAAATCCCGACATATTCGAGCTACTGCGTGCAAAATGTAACCGGATCCAGGCAATCCCCAATGAGTTAAGCCTATTGCTTACCAACCTCCCTTCCGGATATCATCGCGATCTGCAACTGACTAAGGAAGTGTTGTTCCCGGCCATTTCGAGCCTGAAGGAGTGTTTGCAATTACTGTGCTTTGCGCTGCCACAAATGCAGGTGGCAGAAGGCTTACTTTCCGACGACAGATACAAATATCTTTTCACGGTAGAATCGGTACACGATCTGGTGCGGCAGGGATTGCCCTTCCGGGACGCATACCGCGAGGTGGGGGCGGCTGTGGAATCGGGTACTTACGCGGCACCTCCTTTTCATCCGGCACAGCATACACACGAAGGCTCCATGGGGAATTTATGTAATGAACAGATTCGGGAGACAATGAACCTTGTAGTCACAGGTTTTGACGAATAGGCATTTAACCTGACTGAAACAGATACAGATGGGCCGGTATGTGTATATATGGGTCCATGTTTTATTGTATTATGTAATAATATAGAACAACTATAATCTGCGCTGGGATCCACATCGGTTCAGACATATTCCTGAATTTTTGTACTTTACCGCTGGGGAGTTTCTGTCTCAACCCTTGTTTGTCTAAGAATTGTTTGCGTTGGTCTAATTTCCTGCTGTTGCCGCAATGTCCACAATACCTTTACGCCGTTATTTATTACGCTCAATCTTTATTTAATTTTTTTAGCTATGCTCAAACGCAGTTTATTTTCTGTACTAGCCGTACTTTTAGGCATGGTACAGACATTTGCACAAGTTGACGGCGCGTGGAAAGGAACACTCGAAGTATCCGGCGCCAGGTTGAATCTTACCTTTCATCTGAAAGAGGAAAATGGTACACTTACCGCAACGCTCGACGTTCCCGACCAGGGCGCAATGGGTATTCCGGTAGATAAGGCCAGCTATGTACATCCGGAGTTGAAGCTGGGTGTATCGATGGCAGGAATGAGCTATGAAGGTAAGCTTGAACAAAACGAAATAAAAGGCGTGCTGAAACAGGCAGGCCAGGAACTGCCTTTAAACCTGGTAAGAACTAAAGTCGAAAAGCCGGGAGATACACAATTGCCATCCAGTGATGCAGATATTGCGCGTCTGGTAGAGCAGGCGAAAGGTGATTTCAAATATGCTGTAGAAGATTATTTCCGTAAACCTACCTCTTCGAGCTTTCAGTTGTCGCCCAATGGTAAATATCTTTCCTACAAAGAAAAAGATGAGAAGGGCAAGACCCATGTATATGTAAAGGACGTTGCCAGTGGAAAGGTGAATCGTGCTATTGAAGAGAAAGATGAATTAATCAAAGGTTATGGCTGGATTAACGACGAACGTCTTTTGTACGTAATGGATAAAGGCGGTGACGAAAATTACCATGTTTATGCGGCTGATATCGACGGCGGCAATACCAAAGACCTGACCCCTTTCGATGGTGTACAGGCCAGTATCCTGAACATGTTGAAAGAGCAAAAGGACTATATCATTGTTTCCATGAACAAGGAAAATAAACAGGTGTTCGAGCCTTATAAAGTAAACGTGGTAACAGGCGCTTTCGAAAAACTGTACAGCAACGACGATCCTTCCAATCCGATTGTAGATTATTCATTTGATAAAGACGGAAACCTTCGTTCTTTTTCAAAAATGAAAAATGGTACTATATCCCAGCTGTATTTCAAATTGGACGGGGCTGCCGATTTTCACCTGGCTTCAGAAAGCAAATGGTACGAGGGATTCAGTATACTGGCATTTAACTATGCTTCTTCCAACCCGGACGATGCATACATAGCAACCAATCTTGACAGCGACAAAACCCGTATTGTTTTGTATGATTTTAAAACCCGCAAAATCATTAAGGAAGTTTATTCCAACGATCAGTACGACGCCTCTATCCTGGGTCTTTCCCGCAAAAGAAACTGGGAAATTGATTATATGGGTTACGAAGGCGAAAAGTTAGAAATAGTTCCCGTCAGCAAGACATTCAGGGAAATTTATAAAAACCTTGAAAAGCAGTTTAAAGGATATCAGTACACACTTGCGGGTAAAACCGACGATGAAGATAAATTCCTGATTGTGGTACAAAGTGACCGCCTGTACGGCACCTATTACCTGTATGATACAAAGTCCGGAAAAGCAACGCTGTTATATGATCTGATGCCGCAATTGAAAGAATCCGATATGGCAATCATGAAGCCAATTACGTTCAAAAGTCGCGACGGACTGACTATTCACGGCTATATCACGCTTCCCAAGGCTGCTCAGGATGGCCGCAGGGTTCCTCTTATTGTAAATCCACACGGTGGTCCGCAGGGAATAAGGGATAGCTGGGGATTCAACCCGGAAACTCAATTGTTTGCCAGCCGTGGTTATGCTACGCTGCAGGTTAATTTCCGTATCTCCGGTGGTTATGGTAAAGAGTTTCTGCGGGCAGGCTTTAAGCAAATAGGCCGTAAGGCAATGGATGATGTGGAAGATGGTGTTCGTTATGCGATTGAGCAAGGCTGGGCAGATAAAGACCGCATTGCGATATATGGCGGTAGCCACGGTGGATATGCTACCCTGATGGGACTGGTGAAAACGCCTGATTTGTATAAGGCGGGGGTTGATTATGTAGGTGTTTCCAATATTGAAACATTCTTTTCTTCATTCCCCGATTACTGGAAACCTTATACAGAAATGGTAAAAGAAATCTGGTATGATCTGGATGATCCCGAAGAAGCCAGGATAGCCCGTGAAGTATCGCCCTTTTACCAATTGGATAAGATCAATAAACCGCTGTTTGTAGTGCAGGGTGCCAATGACCCGCGGGTCAATATTAATGAATCGGATCAAATTGTTCGTGCCTTACGCGCCAAGGGTTACGATGTGCCCTACCTGGTAAAATACAATGAGGGACATGGCTTCCATCGTGAAGAAAATTCGATTGAATTTTACAAAGCGATGTTAGGCTTCCTGAAAGAAAAACTGAACTAAGAATAAAGTATTTATCCATAAAAAATCCCCACTGTATTACAGCGGGGATTTTTTATGTCAAACCAGATCTAGTTGTCGCTAACGCCGATAAGTTCTACGCTGCGGTTTACAAACTCAGTAAGTTGCGCTCCGGTTAGCATACCTTGTGACAGCAGGGCCAGGTCAAATGCCTGCCGGGCCAGACGGTCGCGGGTAGCTTCGTCCTGTTCGTCGAGCATTTTCCGTATAAGTTTATGGTTTCCGTTGACAGAAACTTTGTAGTTGTCCGGCCGATTTCCGTAAAAATTCATCATTCCGCCACCCCCGGTTTTGGCCATATCCTTCATGCGGCGCATAAATTCATCCATGGTTATGGTAACGGGCATTTCATCAGCACGCAAACCGGTAACCTCCACATTCATATGGCTGTTGTTGATGGTCTTTTCAAATAGTTCTTTTACGGTTTTACTTTGCTCTTCGCTCAGCACCACTTCAATTTTTTCATCTTTCGAAATCAGCTCATCAATCAGACCAGCATCTACTCTTTTTAAAGAAGTCTTTTCCAGTTTTTGCTCCAGGTGTGCGATGAAGTGGTTGTCGATAGGTGAGTTCATTTCCAGAACGTCATATCCTTTCTTTTCAGCGGTATGAATAAAGGTATGCTGTTTGCCCGCGTCATTGCTGTACAGATATACTACGTTTTCATCCTTATCTGTTTGCAGCGGTGCTACCATTTCACGGTACTCGTTCAGGGTATATAGATTTTTCTTTACGTTCTGCAACAGCACAAAATCCTTGGCTTTATCGTAAAATTTGTCCTCGGTAATCATACCGTATTTCACAAACAAACCAATATCGCTCCATTTTTCCTCGTATGCTTTACGGTCAGCTTTGAACAGTTCGTTCAATTTGTCTGCTACTTTCTTCGTAATATAACTATTGATCTTTTTTACATTACCGTCGGCCTGCAGGAAGCTGCGCGATACGTTGAGCGGAATATCCGGACTGTCAATTACACCGTGCAATAACATCAGAAATTCAGGCACTATATCTTTAACCTCATCCGTAATGAAAACCTGGCGACTGAACAGTTTTATTTTGTTTCGCTGTAATTCGAAGTCGTTTTTTACTTTAGGGAAATACAAAACGCCGGTAAGATTAAAGGGATAATCTACATTCAAATGTATCCAGAACAAAGGCTCTTCGGACATAGGATACAACTCGCGGTAGAAATTTAGGTAATCCTCATCCTTCAGTTCAGTTGGCGATTTAGTCCAGATGGGGCTGGTATTGTTGATGATATTATCAACTTCTGTTTCCTTGTACTTTGTTTTACCTTCCTCATCTTCTCCGTCCGGCTCGCGTTCGGTACGGGTGCCAAATTTGATGGGGACGGGCAAAAATTTGCAGTATTTATCCAGTATACTGTTCAATTTGTATTCTTCCAGAAACTCTTCTGAATCCTCGTTGATATGCAGTATAATGTCGGTACCGCGGGTACTTCGATCACCTTCCGTAATTTCAAATTCGGTGCTTCCGTCGCAGGTCCAGCGGGCAGGCCTTGCGCCTTCCTGATACGATAAAGTATGTATCTCGACTTTATGTGCCACCATAAAAGCCGAATAAAAACCCAGGCCAAATTTTCCTATTATCTCGTTAGCATCCTTAGCTTCTTTGAATTTTTCAACAAATTCGGTAGCTCCCGAGAAGGCAACCTGATTGATGTATTTCTTGATTTCTTCCGCGGTCATCCCAATTCCATTATCGCTAATGGTGATGGTCTTGGCATCTTTGTCGACCGACACTGCTACCTGCAATTCACCGGTTGCCCCCTGGAAGGTGCCAATGGACGAAAGGCGTTTTAGTTTTTGAGTAGCATCTACGGCGTTGGAAACAAGCTCCCGAAGGAAGATCTCATTGTCGGAATAGAGGAATTTTTTAATAATCGGAAAAATATTTTCCGTATGGATCGAAATGTTACCTTTCTCTTGCATGCTGCTTATGTTTAAATGATTATTTCCATGTGCATAAATAGCAATAGCTATTCCATTTATTTTATTTTTGACAAATTGACATTTCAGCTGCTATCAGCCGGGGCTATTCCGAAAAAAAATCAGGTGGCCGTCTTATCTTGTCATTGAAGCTATCCGAAAATTATCTGCCGGGAGGATTGAACGGATTTTTTGAAATTATGTATTTAGATCAAGCTATAATTCCATGGAACAAACACAACAACAAACGCCGGTACCTTTGCCGCTATTACTCATGAAGAAAATGGCGCAGGTTATGGCACACGATATCCGTAACCCGTTAAACAATATTTTACTGTCCACGGCCCAGTTCAAATCCGGTAACCTGCCTGATGCGGAAGACACAGCTTTTTTTATTGATATAATAGAACGAAACTGCGACAGGTTAAACAGCCTAATGGAGGAAATATTACAGGCCATGCAGCCCCTCCCGGCGGCAGAAGGCAGTTGCAATCCGATACTTGTAGCGCAGGACCTAGTAAAGCAAGTGGAAGATAAGTGTGCACTGCGTAATGTACAATGTTCATTGCAAAGTTCCGGAGAAGCCACCCTGGCGGCTCCTTCCGGGCAATTTGAAAAAGTACTCCACCATCTTCTGGACAACGCTGTTGAAGCTGCTCCTGAGAGGGACGGCAGGATATTGCTGGACCTTACCGCAAAGAATGAAACACTTATAATAACGGTAAGAGATAATGGCCCGGGCATCCCGGAGGAACAGCAAGACGAGGTATTTCTGCCGTTTTTTACCACAAAAGACCGACACCGTGGTTTAGGCCTCTGTTTCGTTCAACAGTTTGTAAACGCTCATCAGGGTCACATTGAAATGGTTAGCAATTCCGATGGCACATCGATAACCCTGGTGTTACCCGCGAAGACAGTCTAGACAGCGAGTCAGTTTCTTTGTTTGCACGGTACATAGTTTCGTTCCGTTATTTTTAGAATACAAAAACCGGTTATGTATCCGTTCGAATGTACATAACCGGTTTTGAACTAATTACAAGATGCATGTTACTGTTTCGTTTGCATCGAACGTAGTTTATTGTAAAGTGTTTTTCGGTCGATATTCAATATTTCAGCAGCTTTGGTTTTATTAAATTTTACCTGCTGCAGTACTTCCATAATGCGTTTTTGCTCGCCAAGAGTGGCTGCACTCTTTAAACTGGACGCCTGCGCCTCTTCTGTGCCTGCTGCGGTGGCTGTACCGACTGCGGGCTGCTGCTGTAAGAATTGGAGGGTTTTAGAGTTGAGTAGTTCCAGTGGCAGGGCTTTTGGCGTTACTTCTTTTCCTGCCGGTGTTAATAAGCAGGCCCGGCGAATCACGTTTTTTAATTCACGGATATTACCCGGCCAGGTATAACTTAACAGCAATTCCCACACTGCTTCACTGAAGCCCGGTATGTCTTTATTAAGTTCCCGGCTTACATCGTTCATAAAGGTATTTACAAACAGGGGAAGATCTTTGGCACGTTCTCTAAGCGGCGGAACCTTAAGGGTAAATTCGTTTAAGCGGTGGTATAAATCTTCGCGGAAACTTTTGTGCAGTACATTTTCGTACAGGTTTTCATTGGATGCCACAATGATGCGTATATCTACTTTTTGTGTTTTTACGCTCCCTACGCGACGCACCGATTTTTCCTGCAGGGCGCGCAGCAGATACACCTGTACTTCGTAGGAAAGATTTCCAATTTCATCTAAGAAAATAGTGCCGCCTTCAGCCTGTTCAAAAGCTCCTTCTTTGGCATGCAAAGCGCCGGTGAAGGCTCCTTTTTCGTGTCCGAAAAGTTCGCTTGCTGCCAGCTCTTTGGAAAGAGATCCGCAGTCGATAGCGATAAAAGGTCCATTTTTTCGGTTGCTGCGGTTATGAATCAAATGAGCAAGTGCTTCCTTGCCCGTTCCGGTCTCGCCATATATAATAACGCTGTAATCGGTGGGAGCCACCAGGTTTACATGTTCAAACAAGTGCCGTGCTGCTTCACTTTCCCCGGTTACGTAGCCTTCTGCATGCGCGTATTTTTCAGGAGCGGCTGCGGGTTTAGGAGCTTCGGCAACAGCTGTGCGTGCGGGCGTTTGCCCTTCACCACGACTGGCCGTTTCAATTATTTTAAGTATCTCGTCGGGATACAGTGGTTTAGAGAGATAGTTGTATGCCCCGTTTTTAATGAGGTCCACGGCAACGCGTACGTCGGCGTATCCGGTAATAAAGATTACAATGATATGGGGATAAAGTGGCTGTATTTTTTCAAACAGTTCTTTACCATTTATATCCTGCAAATGGTAGTCGCATAAAATGATATCGAAGGTTTGGGATTTAAGCAAGCGCATGGCCTCCGTGCCAGACGTACAACTTTGTGTTTCGTACCCGTTCTTGCTTAAAAATCGTGTTAACAGGGTACATACTGATATCTCATCATCGACAATTAAAATTCGCTTCATACAGGTTCGCTCCCGGGTTGGTGGTTAAGACCCAAATATAGTGCAAAATTGTGTAAATGAACCCGTGATTATATTATAAATGAAATAGTTGTAGTGATAAAATTCAAGCCCCAAGCGCCTTTCGGTCGAATTGATTTTCCTTTACACAGTTGAACTTTAACTATGCTATTACAAATATTTTGTATTTTGTTTTATTTCAAGTGGTTCGATACCGAATTATGAAAGAGGTTCTAATATTTCGGCGGTAGTGTACATAGTATCTTCCGGTTCCGGAATTAATTTGGAAGCCAGCATTTTTATGACCCTTTGTGCAAATTCGAGTGGTACCGCATGGGCGTGGCGGGTGTAGGGTACCAGCTTTTCAGCATACAACAATTTATTGAACCTGGTTATGGCTGCATAGGCAGGTTGGTACAAACCTCCGGCATTGGTTGCTGTTCCGTTGATAACAATACCAATATCACTGTTGAATTTTTTTGCTACTGCTTTCGCAAGTTCGATGGTCATCGACAAATTAGCCTGATGTGGGTTGGCTATGTTGTCGAAAGGCGGTACATCGAGGCAACTGGCCAGTTGGTGATGATTCCAGGCGGTAATGCCCCCTTTAAAATATTCCCTTGCTTCCGGAACTGCGCCAAAGATCAATTGCAAAGACCCTGACGTTATATTTTCTGCAACGGCAATGGATTCGTAGTTGTAAGTGCAATACTCTTTAATACTCTGAATAACGTTCTTCATCCTGCTCTGTTTTAAAGGGTTAATAACCTTTGTGCCAATACCAATTCAAAATGAGTGCCTATCTAAAACGAAGTAAAAAATCGGTATAGTATGAAAAGGGCAGACATTTTTTAAATAACTAATTATTAGCTACTTATGGTGTTTTCAAAAATTCAGATCTTTTATTTTGCAACGCCGCTTCCCGGGAACAAATTTTTTGGGCAGGGAAAAAATTCCACACAATTCCCCTGATTCTGATTCGTTAACAAAAAATCATCCAGCACTTTTATTCGAAATTGTAACTTTAGCCCTTTATGGCAGCAAACCGGATTTTCTCTCTACTCATACTTTTACTATGCATACCCGCTTCAGCGTTTGCTTTAATCATGAAGGGTAAGGTGTATGACCTGAAGACAGGTAATGGCCTGGCTAACGTAAGTATCTTGAATACATTTTCTGAAATAAATATTATCACCGACAACACAGGCGAGTTTTCGCTGGAAGTAGAAAAAGGACATTTGATTGAGTTCAAACGAATCGGATATAAAATAGTGCGTATACGGGTCAATGCCGGCGAATTGCCTTACTACAGTATTGCCATGACAGAGGGTGCCATTGACCTCGATGAAGTGGAAATCAGAGGGAATAATTACAAAACAGATAGTATTGAAAAACGAGAGACCTATAAATGGGCTATTGAACATTACCGGCTGGACGGCCTGGACGTGATTCAGCATCCTTTCGACGCCCTAAGTAAGAAAAACAGGCAAATCTGGGCCTTTCAGAAGCGCTATGAGTATTTTGAGCAGGAAAAATTTATCGACTTCGTATTTAACGAACGCCTGATCCGCAAGGTTTCCGGAATGCAGGATAGTACCGCTATTGCATTGTACCGGAGGTATTACCGACCCAGTTATATGCAAATCAAACTTTGGTCGGAGTATGAATTTCTGAAGTATATAAAAGAGACTGCGATTCTTTTTCAGAAACGCAGAGAATAACCGAATGCAGCAATAAAATCAAACAGCTATTGTTTAACGAGTCCTGAAACCATTTCCTCAAACTCTTTCAGATCGAAGGGCTTTTTGATATAAGTATCTGCCTGCGCCTGTGCGGCCAGGTTTTCGACGTCGCGGTTGGCAGAAAAATACACTACAGGTATATTCTTTAAATCTTCAGCGCTCTTGAGCCTTCGCGTAGCTGCGATGCCACCATCCTCCGGAATCCAGTTATCCATCAGAATTACGTCGGGTTGCTCTTTTCTTACTTTATCTATCACATTGTTGCAATTCTCTGACGCACTTACTTCCCAGCCCAGGCGTTTAAAGATGAAGGTACAAATGGACAATATATCTTTATCGTCGTCGAATATCATCAGTTTGTTTGGCATCGTTGTTAACTGAATACGTTGGTTTGTTGCGTTTTAAAGGATTGTTTTAGCAGGTGATGATAGTTACAATTCAGACCGGAAATTGTTTTAACGAATCTATAAGTTTTCGACGAAAACTTTTTTACGGGCCCGGACAAGACTCATATTTGCTGTTTCATCTTAAGCGCGTAGATGAGTAATGCATTTTTGGCCGGTGGCAAATTTAGCTTTTTAATGATATGGCTTCTGTGCGTTTCTACTGTTTTCTCTGAAATGAATAACAAAGATGCTATTTCTTTACTCGATTTCTGCTGTGCAACCAATTGAAGAATTTTTCTTTCTGCAAAGGTGAGCGAACTCAAATCTGCCTCACTTTCTTCACTGTTCCCGATTGATAGTTTATGGTCGAGGTGTTTACTGAAATAGGTATTTCCGGTAGTGACTTCAGCCAGGCATTTTTCCAGTTCATCCATGGCAAATTCTTTCAGCAGGTAGCCAGATACACCTAACTCTTTGGCCCGGTTGAACAGCGAAAGCTCGTTGTGCATGGTAAGTAGTACAACCCTGGTACGGTTTTTAACAGTCGAAAGTTTTTCGGTTATTTCCAATCCGTTCATGCCCGGCATACTGATATCCAACAAGGCTATATCCGGTTGCCGGGTAACTATTTGGTTAAATGCTTCCAGGCCGTTGGAACAGGTGCATATTACCTGATAGCCGTTCTGTTCCAGAAAGGTTTTAGTCCCATACAGTACTACAGGGTGGTCATCGGCAATGAGAATATTATACATAGTGTTTGGGAACTTCTATTTTGATTTGCGTGCCTCCTGTTCCTGAGTTTATTTCGGCTTTGCCGTTCAGGGTTTTGCTCCGTTCTACAATGCTCAGCAGGCCAAATGAATTCTGGCTGTCGAGCTTTTCGGCCACGTCAAATCCTTTACCATTATCAATTATCTCTGTAATAAGTATATTGTCGCTCTCTCTGATAATAACTTTGGCAGCTTGTGCTTCGGCGTATTTTACAACATTGTTCAATCCTTCCTGGATGATGCGGAACAGTTGTAGTTCCATGCTCTTGTCCAGACAATCGGAATAGTTGATGTCGGCAGTTACAAACAAAAGTCCGCTTTCCATTATTTGATTGCAGGCATGTTCTATGCTCGCTTTCAGACCAATTTTATCGAGCATAACCGGGTGCAGATCCCGCGATATCATGCGGATGTCACGAATAATCCCGTCTATTTTATCTGTTAGCTGATCATGATTCGAATTTACCTGGTGTTTTAATATCAGGAGTTCCTGACTTATGCCATCATGTAAATCGCGTGCTATCCGTTCCCGTTCTTCCTCTGTATTTCTCAAGAGTTGGTTCGTGAATTTCTGGTGTAGCGCCGCATCTTTTTTCTTGCGGTTAAGTTGAATGCGGGTTATAACAAAGGCAGCGGCGAGTAACAAGGCGATGATCAATGCGGCCATAATCCATAAAAGTCCGTTTTTTCGCTGTATTTCTTTCTGTTGTCCCGCAATTTTTAATTCTTTTTTCTGTGTTTCATAGTCAGTTTCCAGCCGGCTGATGAAATCGCGGTTTTCTTTGTCGGCCAAATGACTTTTCACCGAATCCCACAATTTATAGTAGGTAATAGCTTCTTTAAAATCGCCTTTTGCCGAGGCAGTAGCATAAAGGGAGAAATAAGCGTCCTGTACGGATTTCAGATCCCGGTCTTCATTGAACTCCTTTATCAGATCAAGAATCTTCTCCTTCTGAACATCTCTAACGTAGGCATAGGCCGGGGTAGAGGCTATTAAAAAAATAGCTTCTTTTTTATGGTTATTGATATTCTTGAGTAGTTCTTTTGCCTTGTCGTAATAATGTCGTGCACTGTCTATTTGTTTGCGTTCCTGGTATAACGCAGCAATGTTAATGTTATTTCCAAAAGCGGTGTGTTCGCTTTTAAACTGCCGCGACAGTTCGGAAATGATGATATAATATTTCATTGCCGAGTCGGTGTTTCCCATACGCACGAAATCGGCACTGATGCCCTGGTAGCCAATCATCATATTCATCGTGTCTTTATTACGAACAAAATAGCTGACGGCTTTCTTCTTCATTTCCAGCGACTTGCTGTATTGTCCCATGCGGGCATAAACCATGGCAAAATTTCCATAGTTGGAGGCTATGCCCAGGCTGTCCTGCAGGCGTTCGCAAAGTTCAATTGTTTTTATATAGTATTTGGCCGCTTCGGGAAACTTAGATGTGACTGCCATACAGCCCGCAAGCAGGGAATATTGAACTTTTTGCAAAGTGTCGTTAAGGGGGCCGAAGCGAGATGTATTCTCATTCAACGTTTGCTGTGCTGCTTTAGGATCACGTGCAATATAGAGTTGGTAGGCCGCTATCAGGTGCATGACGCCGGCTTTGGCGCTATTGGACAAATCATTTTCGGTAACTATTTCCCGATAGAAATCGAGTAAGCCGGCACCCGTAGCGGGTACGCGGTACACGTTGTCAAATAACTCGTTTGTAAGTCGGTTTACGATGATTGATTTGCATTTTGAATCAGGGATCTCTTTATAAAATGACCGTGCCGCCTGCGCAAATTCGGCCAGGTCACTTATACTGTCTACCAGCTGCTGGTATTCCTGCTTAACAGTAGAATCGCAACTTTTCCCTGTAACTGCTTTAGTATTCTCCGCCCGGTTGTCGCAGGAAAACAATAAGAGACAATAAAGAAAGGCAAGTGCTTGAAACAGCCCGGCTCGGAAGGCATTCATATAGGAATGATACTGGTTTTACCGGCACAAACATAAAATTAAAACCCGTAAAATCAAGGTAAACCCCTATTTAAAATTACAGGGCATTCGAATAGATTTGTTGCTTATAAGACCCTGTAAGGCTGGTTTTAGTACTACCTTCTAAAGCGGCTTTTCAACCAAAACCCAAAGCTAATGATCAGGTTGTTGAAGAAAATTTTTGTACCCGGAAATATCGATAGTGATGGACAGGAACTACTGACCAGCAGCGGCGATGACGGCGACGGGATATATAATTTATTTGCGACAAATATTGCCCGTCTTCCACTTTCAACATTTACTCAAAAACATTCCGAAGTGACGCCCGGGGGGGAACTGGTGAATACCTATACGCGCGATCTCGAATATAAAGAATGCCGTATTTTCGATTCGCTCACGCTAAAAGTAATCGGTGGCTCAAATACCAATGTCATTTTTCGCAATCAGGAACCTGAGCGCGTGGACATGCTGCACTTACGCACATTGGTCAATAACCTGTATTCAATTTATGGTCCCGACAGTGGTGGTAAGGGACTGTTTTCTGAGGAGGACGAACAGGCTTATAACGATAGCCGGTTTTATGCATTGTTCGGCCGCAACTGGCTTGAGTATCCCCGATTCCGGCATCCTGTAATTCTTCGCCGTACCGATACTGAAATCTCTCTTTCTGTTTGGGGCGCACGGGGTATATCCGGATAAGGTCACACTTCCTGTTTGTCTTCCGCCCCCATAATGTTTTGCAGAAAATAAGTATGCAAAAAGGTGCATTGCTAAGCCTGCCTGTATAGCAGGCGGATTGTTTTAAAATAAACTCAGTTGTGCAGCATATTCCTGTCTACGCCTTACTAAGGGCTGCGGATTTATATGAAATACCGGAGAGGCTCCATACCGCGAAGCCACAGTAATATTTGTTGCAGTACCCTGTGCCGCAAACAGGCCGGCTACTAGGTCCGGGTCATTGTTGTCCCTGGAAAGATGCGCCAGAATCAGGTGGCTCATATAATGGGGCCGGTGCTGAAGAAATAGCTTTAAAGCCTGGGTGTTCGATAAGTGACCGCGTCCGCTGCGGATTCTGTTTTTCAAATGCCAGGGATACCTGCCTTGTTCCAACATTTGTTCATCATAATTGGCTTCCAGAAATGCAGCATGACATTGCGAAAAATGTGCTTCCAGATTGCTGCAAACACCTCCCAGATCAGTAAATACGCCAACAGTGGTGTGCTCCGTGCTGATGGTAAAACTTATTGGGTCTGCAGCATCGTGTAATTTCGAAAATGACTTTACCCGTAAATCGCCTACCATTATATCCTGTCCTGCTATAATGTCAAAAAGCAACTCTCCGGGAAGATTAAGACCCGAATGCCGGTAGGTTGCCTGGTTGATATACACCGGCAATTGGTATTTGCGGGCGAGTACCGCAAGGCCCCGTATATGGTCTGAATGCTCATGCGAAATAAAAATCGCTTTTACATGACGTATATTCAGTCCCGACTGAAGAAGTCTTTTTTCAGTTTCTCTGCAGGAGATGCCTGCATCTATCAATACGGCCTCTCTATCGTTGCCCGCATAATAACAGTTACCATTACTGCCCGAATTCATAGATGCAATCACCATCGACATGCCCTGCAAAGAAAGTACATTCTGAGGAATCCCTGCACAATTTTCACCATCGGCACAGCGCCGAATCAATAATCTGCTGTGGCAGTAATGTTTATATCAAATGGTTTATCTTGAAAGGAAATCCAGTTCTGGCTCTGCCAGGCCGGAAATTTTTTCAAGGGCCGTTAAATAAAAATATGAGGCTGCCTCTTGTAATAGAGACAGCCTCAACCCTCTTGTGCGGTTTGTTGGGAGTTATTTTTTTATTATATGTACCTGTTGGTACTTGCCGTCAGCACCTTTGATTTGCAGCAGATATGCCCCGCTGGCATAAGGTGTAAGGTCGATACCATCACTAATATTCGACTGGTTAATCTGTAAGAGTACACGTCCGTTTACATCCATTAATCTGGCTTCTGTCACATAACCTGCCTGTGTCGATTGTATATAAATACGGTCGAAAGTCGGATTGGGATATACTTGTACTGTTACCGCTTCAACTGTAAATCTCAGTAGGCGAGTCTCGCTATAATTGGTGCCGCCATTTTGGTCTTGCTGTGCAATTCTATAATAATTGTCGCCGGGTAGGGGTTTGTGATCTATGCTTTTATAGCGCAGTACCTCGCTGCTGTTTCCGTTGGCAGCCTTGCTCTGTTCAAAAGCAATTTTTTCAAATTTCCTGCCATCGGCACTCCGCTCGATATCAAATCCGGCATTGTGCAGCTCGGCGGCTGTTGTCCAGTTAAGTAGTGCTGTATTACCTTCTGCCACAGCATAAAACTCCAACCATTTAACGGGCAGCACCTGACCGGTTGTAATAGAGTAGGTGGCGGGCGCACTGCTAAGACCTGCAGCATCTTCAATCTGGTATTCGAACTGAACTAAGTGATCAACTGCGCCCTGGTAGGTGACTGTAAGTGCCGCAGGATTGAAATTGGCTATTCTGGCGCCTTCTTCCAGATCTGTTCCTGCATAGCTGATGCGCGCTTGGCAAGTGGGTTGTGCTCCGAATATAAAGGTACAGCCCGTGTTTTGAACACCGTCTTCCGGATCATTACCTTCCGGCGATTCGGTAAGTGCAATAGCTGTGTGAACGGTGGCTGAGCTCAGGTTAATCGATTTGTCGTACGCTTCGGGCAGCTGCTCAATGCCAAAATATACCGTTGCTAATCCTTCCGGTTCATAGCCGGTGTAAATGCTGAGTGTGCCGTCGCTTTCCCCATCATTCCCTGGGCCGCTGCCCAGCCGCTCTCCGGTATAGGTCCAGTTGCCGGGGAGTACCGTTTCCGGTGCCGGTTCAAACATTTCGCCCGGGATGGTGGATAGCTGTATCAGCAAGTTGGTCGCGGGACGTACCGTACTGAACTCGAAATGACCATTCGCAGCGACGGGTGCTGAACCTAAAACCCTTTGGGTTTGTGGGTCAATAAGGTTGGCATACAACTGCTCACCTGATACCTGTCCGATACCCGGACCGTTTATGACATCATCCGACATACCATTGGCATCATGACGTACGTAACCCGATAAACCGACGGGGAACAGGCTAATAACATTCATGGCGGGACTGGGATCAGCAAATCCGGCTTCATCTATGGCAGAGTAGTGAAACAACACTACAGTGGCACCATCCTCCGGATCGGCGCGCAGCATACCTGCCTGATAATTATACAAGGTATCGCCCTCCTGTACAAGGTTTCCTCCGTAATACAACTTACCTGCTGAAGGCGTCTGAGTAATAACGAAACTGCTGCTAAACGATTTGTTTCCATCTTCGGGATCCCAACCCGAAAGGTGGGGTACCGGAACCGTGACGGTGTCGCCGGGGTTAAGATGGAATTCAACCGGTGAATTATTAGTATTGGGTAACTGCTGAATACCAAAAGCGAGGTCTAAATGGTCCTCCAGTACCTGACCCAGGTTACAGCTGCCATCCGCCTGCGCATCGGCACCCATGCCCGCTGTCGCTTCTTCGCCTGTATATACCCAACCGTCAGGCAACAATGGCGGTGGAGGCATATTGCTAAAGGTTCCACTCCTGCTGATGAGCACCCGGTAGTTACCTGCGTTCACATCCTGGAAGCTAAAGTTTCCGTTTCCGTCCACATAGGTAGTATCGGTGAAAATGTTCTCTGTGGTACGTATCAAAACCGCCCGCAAATCGCCGGGATTAATGCCTGGCCCGTCGATTGTATTAGCTGGTAAACCCAGGAGCCCGTTGTGGTCGTGGTGGACCCTGCCAGCTATCTGGTAGGCAATAAAAGGCATTTCGATCGTCGCCGGATTGCTCTTGGAACCAGCTTCATCTTCTGCATAGAAATGAACTACGACAGTTACTGCGCCATCGGCCGGATCTATTGCAACCGGTAATGCAGGCACACCGTTGTTATCGGCCGGAACCCACACGCCGGTCGGGGGTACGGGCGTATAAATATTGTACAAAGTAGTTCCTATTAACAAGCCTTTCGCATTATCCGGCATGGCGGTAATTACAAAACCCTTTACGGCCCCGGGGCCGCTGTCTGCTGCATCAAAAGCCGTTGAAGGCAGTTGAACAGTATGTAGCATGCCCGGATTGGGTTGGGCGGCAACATAAGAATGATAAGCTACGGGCGCCTGTTGAATACCCAATCTGAGCCAGTGCACATCCTGGTATACGGGTCCTAGTTGAATGATGCCATTGGCATTTCCATCGGTACCAGATCCCGTACCCAATTGTTCGCCTACATATGACCAATCCTCAGGTATATCGGCTGCCACCGGTGCTAAGCTGCCTTTAGCTACTGCAGCGGTGTATAGCATCGCTCTGTAGTTGCCGTCCATAATTTCGTTTAGCTCAAAAGTTCCATTCGCATTCACCCCGGTAAACTGGGTTACCTGTTGTGTGTAGTTGTCGATCAGTAAAATGTACAATCCGCCTGCATTTGTCCCCGAACCGTCAATGGTATTGGAAGGTGAACCGTTTAAACCATTGACATCATTGCTGACCTTACCGAAGATTTTATGGAGTGGGGTAGCTGTTACCACCACAGGCGCAGAAGTATGAGCACAGCCATTCAGGAAGGCGGTAACCGTATAGGTGCCCGAAGAGTCGACCACAATACTATTGGACGTAGCTCCATTGCTCCATTCATAGCTGTTACCTCCTGTTCCGGAAAGCGTTACCGAACCGCCCAGCTGAAAAGTGAGCGGACCTGATGCGACGATGCCGGCAACAGGCAATGGTTTTACCTGTATAGTTATGGTGTTTGTATCGGTACAGCCATGCAAATCGGTTCCGGTAACGGTATAGGTACGTGTCTGGCCGGGTATAAAGGGACTGTTATCCGTTACATTATAGTTCCAGTTGTAGCTAAGGGCACCACTTCCTTGCAGTGTAAGGCTGCTGCCAGCACAAACCTCATTGTTTGCTGCGCTGCTGCCGGCAGTAACTACCGGACTTGTGTTCAGGGTCAGATCAAGATAGAGCACGCTGTCGCATCCAACCGCATTGGTATACAACTGCTGGTAGTAACCTGTTTGATAATATGAAATGCCATTGTATTGTACACTGTCGCAATGGCTGGCTACAATAGTGTGTGAACTTCGCTGGTGGATGGTAAGCTGCAATGTAAGAACACTGTCGCAACCTTTGGTATTGCTGAAATACTGCGTGTACGTGCCGGATTGCGTATAGTATTGTCCATTGTACCAACCGGTGTCACAATGGGTGCTGGTGATAGTATGCCCGGATTGCTGGTTGATGGTTAAAAGCAAAACGAGCGTGCTGTCACAATTTTGAGCGTTTGTAAAATGTTGTTCGTATATGCCGGATGCAGTATAAAATGCGCCATTGTACCAGGCTGTATCGCAATGGGTGGCGGTAATACTGTCGCGTGTACTCTTCAATAGGGTAAGTTCGAATACAAGTGTGCTGTCACAACCTGCAATGTTCGTATAGTGTTGTTGATAAACGCCGCTCTCTGTGTACGTAACATTGTTGATAACAACACTGTCGCAATAACTGCTTACAATCGTGTCGGAACTGCTCTTGTTTATCGTTAGTTCCAGGGTAAGAATGCTGTCGCAACCATGCGTGTTGCTGAAATACTGAAAATAGGTCCCGCTGCTGGTATAGTGCTCGTTATTGTACCAGGCTGTATCGCAGTGAGTGGCAACAATGCTATGTGCCGAAGCCGGCAATATGCTAAGATCAAGCGTTACGGTACTGTCGCAGCCGCTGCTGGCGGTGAAGGTATGGGTGTACATGCCTGCAGTGTCGATTGAATGACTGCCGAACGTCAGGGGTAACTCATTGCTGCAAATCCCGAGCGCAAACGTATCGGGCGCTATTACTGCAGGTATTCCCTGAAACTCGTATGCTCCTAAATCTGTACTTGCGCCTGCGATGCGTGGGTTGCCTGCTATGTCGAAGGGTGGAAAATAATAAGGCACCAAACTGTCGGAGCCGCCATCTATGGCAGGACTACAATCTTTCAGCTGGTAGTTTCCTGTATGGAAAGGTGCCGAGCTGTAATCAGGAGCTGACTGGAAGAAAGGATCTGATATTTTAAAATTGACGAAGTTTACATAAAGTGTGAGTGTCGGATTATAGTCTTTCAATATGCATGATATCAGCGAAAGCGGAAAAGTATTTCCTTCTTTAAAAATTTCCTTTCGCCCCGGATTAGTCGCAGATGTGGTATTATTACCATATATAATTGAATTGCTAATATCTCCTCCGCCCCAGGTGCCCAGATACAGCCCTCCTCCGCCCATTCCTGCTTTATTGCCCGCAACTGTGCAATGATCTAACATGATGGTGGCTTCCGAAGCAAAAAGTCCACCGCCATTGGTGCTAGCAAAATTACCGGTTAACAGGATATTACTGAAGTCTGCCAGGTAAGGGTTGCTAATATACACACCACCGCCGTTAATCGCTGAATTACCACTAACGTTACTTTGGCCTATCTTCATCATAAAGGTGCTGTATACAGCGCCTCCGTTCCGCCCTGCTCTGTTTTGTTTCAGTATATTTTTTTGAATGTTAAGTCTCACGTTCGACCCTGCGTATAAGGCACCGCCATCTCTGCCAGAATAGTTGTCGTAGAATATACAGCTGTCGATGGTAATGCTTTGATTCACTTTAAGGGCACCGCCACCGTTATTTCCGGTGGCTACTGTAGCTGTATTCGCTGCGAAGGTGCAGCCGTACAAATAAGGTGCGGCAGCATTCATAGATATGGCCCCGCCCACACTGGCCGTATCTGCGAAAAAAATACAGTTTTGGATAATAGTCTTTTCGCCATTTTCCACTGATCTAAGATAAAGACCACCCCCTTCAGTACGGGGAACGCTATTGCCACGATAGCTGAAATTGGAGCTTCCGTTAGCATAGCCTCCGGTGAAGGTAAATCCGTCTACGACAATACTATCCGCACTGCTGCCAACGTTGGCGATTACCATAACATGATAACAATTATCGTTATAGGCTGCCGTTCCAATGGCGCCGCTCAGTACGCTGGGATAAAGCAATGTATTTCTGCTGCCCCCTCCGGGAGCATAGCCGCCCAGCAGTTTCAAATTTCCTCTGCCATATATCAGAAAGGTACTATCCCGTGCGTTCCCGGAAGCCGGAACGCTGGGTGTATAGGTACCTTTGGCCACTAAAATACTGTCGACATCCGTATTCACAGCTGCTATTGCCAAAGCTTCTGATAACTTCTTAAATGCATGGCTCCAGTTTCTGCCCGTTCCCGAAACCGCTACACTGCTGTCGACATACAGCACATTGGTCGGGGGCGTAACTGCCTGATATTCGTATGCCCCCATGTCGACCTTAGTATTTTTGATACGTGGATTGCCATCCAGATCTGTGTCGACCCCGGCGGGAATCCATGCGTTTGCACCTGTATTTAGGGCTGGACTATTTTCGGTAAGATGGTAATTGTCGACAGCTGCATCTACAAAAAGTGGGTCAAAGTTAAAATTACCTGTTCCAGGGTAGCCACCCTTCACCAGAGAATTCGATACCGGCATGATATCGTTGAATTTATAAATCTGGGCATTGTTGGATGACAATTGGCTCCATATAATACAGCTGGAAACCTGCACGGAGGTACTATTTTCGCCTACATAAATCGCATCACCTTCGCCCCAGGGATCTGGTGTCGACACATTGTCCATAAAGGTACAATTGATATACCGGGGTATTCTGTTGGCATTACCATTAGCGCGGGCTCCGCCACCACCCATATTGGCGGAATTGCGTAGAAACAGACAGTTTACATAATAAGATGAATCCGCCATATCCATTACAGCACCGCCAAGCCCATCGGCTGAGTTTCCAACGAATATTGAACTATATACTTTTGGATGGGCGGATAAGCTATAAATAGCGCCACCTGAGCCCTGGGCTATATTGTTTTCGAATCTGCAATTACGGATTTGCGTGTTATTGGAGTATTCGATGTACAATCCACCGCCTCCGGCCGAAGTATTTTGCCGGAAGACGCAATTTTCCAGTACAGGTGCCGATTGATGGTTGTACATACCTCCTCCCCAACCCGCCGAATTTCCATATATAATGCAATTGCGGAAAGTGGGTGACGCGTTTCGGTTACAAATTCCTCCTCCTTCACCCGTCGACTGTCCACCGGTGATTACAAAACCATCTAAGACGGTTGCGGGTGTTAGTGGAATTTCTCCCATCAGCGGACTGATAGCGTTCACGATTACACGTGCGTTGTTTCCCAAAAGTGTATCTCTGTTGGTTTCCCAATCGCGCTCACTGAACATCGTTTCCAGGCCCGAAAAGCCTCCAAAAATGCGTACGCCTTCTTTCAATGCAAAGCTTTGCCCGTAACTTGGTTGGTAGGTTCCTTGTGCCACCCACAAGCTGTCGCCTGCTGCGGAGGCATTGATGGCAGTTTGCAGGTTATTGTAGGCTAATGCCCAGGTACTGCCGTCGCCCGGACTGGCATTGTGCACGTCAACTCTCTTTACCGTTGCGCGGGTAAAAGTTGAAATGAACAAAAGCAAGCAACACAGTATAGATTTTTTTAATTTCATTTTCGGATGTTTATTAGTCGTTTGGATTATCGTGTTTCTTATTTTATATTATTTATTCATTTATGAAATTAGAATTGTAATTAATTTTTTGGGTATGTGTAAGGGCTGGAAAAGCACTTTCCTCTACACCGAAGTGCATTTCATGTTTGCTGAAAATTAGTATGTGTTAAATTTATATTTGCCGGCCTGGGTGTGAGCGCCTGAAGCATGTGCCAGCATTTTTTCAACGGAGACAAACCTACGTTCCCGCGGTTAATTCGCCCAAATTTATCGTCTTACAATTTTCTTACAATTTGGTAATAAGATTGTAATTTCGTTATTTAGAGCTATATACGATGACTAAATAAATAATACCTAATATTTTTGTAATGTGTTTTCGCTGTTGGCATCAGAGCCGGTGAATCAGCTCTTCCAGTGCCTCATTATTAGGCAGGTCCAATTTTTTCCGAATCCGGTGTCGCATCACCTGTATGGTATTGGGCGAGACACCTAGCATTGCCGCCATTTCTCTGTAGGATATTTGTAAACGGCTGAGGACAAAGTAGCGAAGTTCGCCCAGGGTTAAGTCGGAGTAGGTTGTCCGGGCTTTTTGAATAAAACCGGGATGTAATTTATCGAACAGGCGTTGAAAATTGGTCCAGTCTTCTTCTGTTAAGATATAACGCTCCTGCAGTTGTGCTATCAACTCCTGCCGATCTTCGGTCGATTGAGATTGCTGTAATTGTTCGATAAGTTCATTTTTCTCAGCTATGCTGTCGGTAAATTTATGGAGGTTGAGCCGGGCAAGCTCAAGCTCCCGATTAGCCGATTGCAATTCCAGTTCTTTAGCCTGTTGTCGCTTTTTGTGAATAAAATAGCCCAACACCATGGTGGTGATCAGGGCGCTTACTGCAAGTATGAGCAAATTGCGTTGGGAGGTCTTACGCTGTTCCTCAAACCGCAGGTCTGCAAGATGAAGCTCTTCTTCTTGCCGTGCAATTTTTTGTTGCACCCGCAACAATTTCAGCGCGCTGAAATTTTGTTGATGTTCTCTTATTGCTGCTATGGCCGAGTCGAGGTATTCCTGCGCGAGTGCCTCCCTGCCGGCAATTCCATGCCATTTGCTCAACACTGGATAGAAGGATTGCAGCCTTTCCCGCTGTCCGGACTGCTTTATATAATATGCGGCGCGTTCTATGTAAAAACCGCATCGCTGTACATCACCACGTCGTATATATATATCGGCCAGCGTAATTGCAGCGCCGGCAGCGGCTCCCATATCCCTTTCGTCTTTTGATGCCTGTTCGTAATCGTATTGAAGAAGCGGAAGCGCCTCATCGTAGGATCCTTTCAGGTAATAATTGGCACCAAGATTTCCCTGCGCAATATATCGCCACGATTCACGCGGCTTCTTAAATTTGGTATTCATGATTTCCTTAAAATAGAAATCTGACTCCTTGAACTGTTTTTCCTTTTGATAACATAAACCAAGTGTATTTCGGGCGCCATTGATAAACATGGTCGTAAATTCTGTTTCGGGAAGGGCTATGGCACGTTTCAGGTATATTTTTGCTTTTTCATAATCATTGAAAAAATAATAAGCCTGGCCAATCTTCTGAAGATCTCTGGCCATATCCGGATAATCGGCAGCTGATAAAGTACTAAGCGCCCTGTCTTGCAGCAGGTATTGTTCAAAGGCAAGCTCGTAATTCTGTAATTCCTCCCAATAATAGTCTGCCAGCACCCTCAGACCCCGGATTTCGACATGCCAGACCTGTGCTTCCGCAGCACGCTCAATGACTGCCTTAAGGCCGGGAACTGCTTGTTCGGCGGGAATTTTCAGAATACAGGCGTGGTAATAAGCAGTGAAAAGATCCATTTCAAGATCCAATTCCGTATTCCGGTGTTTTTGTGCAAATTGCCTGAATGCTGTAACCTTTCGGGCTACCGCCGCTGAGTCCTTCTCGGCCAGTAACTGATTGTACAGCTCATGTATTTGTTCAACTTTCTCAGCGTACGAGCCTTTCAATAAACCGTCGTAGTTCTGCGCCTGCAGCAGCAGCGGCATAAGAATAGTTAGTACACATACAGTAATTATTTTTTTCAAGGAGTTCGGCGTTTTTGTTTTCAGGTAATATGTTTCCTGTCAATTGGCAAAATAAAATCAAAAAAATGAATCCGTTAACGGGTTGATATGTTTGTTTATTAGTTCCTGCTGCGGGCAGTGTATTTCTGATTTTGTGTTTGCATGGCTATTGCCGTATTTTGCAGCTCATTGTAAAAATTAAAGAATGAGTGAAATACTGAACCTGGCGCCAGAAGTAGTTTGGCGCAATTTCGTAGCAATAAATGCTATTCCCCGGCCCTCCAAAAACGAAGCGCGTATAGCAGCTTACATGTTGTCATTTGGGGAAAAATTACAACTGGAGACCTTACAGGATAAAATTGGTAATGTGATTATACGCAAGCCGGCAACTCATGGAATGGAGAACCGGCAAACGGTGATTCTGCAGGCACACCTGGATATGGTTTGGCAAAAAAATAATGATGTTGCTTTTGATTTCGACAACCAGGGTATCGATATGTATGTGAAAGATGGCTTTGTAAAAGCGCGCGGAACTACGCTGGGAGCCGATAACGGGCTTGGGGTTGCCGCAATAATGGCCGTGCTCGAATCCCAAGATATAGCCCATCCTGCAATTGAAGCACTCTTTACCATTGATGAAGAAACCGGCATGACTGGAGCTAAGGAGTTACAACAGGGAATTTTAAAGGGTAGTATTTTACTGAACCTCGATACTGAAGACGATCGCGAACTGACCATGGGCTGCGCCGGGGGAATAGATGTAACCGCTACCCAATCGTATACAACGGAGAAAGTTGCAGAGAGCGCTGTAGGTTTGAGCGTTACAGTTAAAGGACTAAAAGGAGGCCACTCCGGCGCCGATATTCATTTGGGTCTTGGAAATTCCAATAAAATGCTGGCGCGCTTCCTGTTTGAAGCATTGGCAGCCAATGTTCAGATTGCGACCATGGAAAGCGGTAGTCTGCGTAATGCCATACCCAGAGAAGGTAATATGGTACTGGCCCTGCCTGGCGCTTCGCTTGCTTCGGTGACAGAAGCCTTTAGTACACTGAAAGATGCGGTAATGCTGGAGTATAAGCGCGCCGAGCCTCATCTGAATATTAGCTGGGAAGAAGTTCCGCGCCCTGTTGAAGCTGCCTCTGCGTCAGTTACGCGCCAACTGGCATATAGCCTCATGGCTGCACACAATGGTGTTTATCGTATGAGCGACGAAATAGAAGGGCTAACCGAAACATCTAACAATATAGCAAATGTACGTGTCGGAAGTGGTGAAATGAGTATTTTGTGCCTCACCCGTTCCGCATCTGAATCTGCAAAAATGGCATTAGCTAATAGTCTCCGTGCTGCTTTTGAACTTGCCGGTTTCACTGTGTCTTTCTCCGGAGCATACCCGGGCTGGAGGCCCAATGCTGATTCGAAAATTTTGGGAACACTGCGCTCGATATATACAGAACTCTTTAATGAAGCGCCGCTGGTAATGGCTACGCATGGAGGACTTGAATGCGGTATCATTGGCGGTCGTTATCCTGGTCTCGATATGATTTCCTTTGGTCCCAATATTTCCGGAGCGCACTCTCCCGATGAGCGTGCCGAAATAGTTTCCGCACAGAAATTCTGGAAATTCCTGGTCACTGTACTCGCTAATATTCCGGAACAGAATTAATTCTTTGTTACAATCGTTTCGGCCATTCGCCACCGACTGTAAGCCTGTAAATATCCTGTGTCCTTCTTATCGGAAGCTGAGAAAGGACCAGGATATTTCCATTTTGCAACTATACGCCTCCTGGCCGGCTATTCACTACTTGCCATACATCAGTACATCAGGTACCTATTTGCTGTTATTGCGATCCGGGTTGTGAAACAAAGTATCTTGTCTATTTTTGAATAAATAAAAAGAAGAATGAGGTTGCTACATACTGCTGATTGGCATATTGGTCAGTTGTTTTACGAATATGACCGTAATTTTGAACATGAACAGTTTTTAAACTGGCTATTGAATACCTTGCAGGATGCCCGAATCGACGTTTTACTGATCAGTGGTGATGTATTTGATTTGTCCAATCCTTCGGCAGCTTCGGTGAGGCTGTTTTATTCTTTTCTGAACCGGGCTATTGTGCAGCAGCCCGGCTTGCAAATTGTCATAACAGCAGGTAACCATGATTCGGCAGCCCGCCTCGAAACACCGAAGCCTCTATTATTTTCAACGAATATTCATATTGTGGGGCTCATTGGAAAAGATGAAAAGGGTGCGCCCGACTACAGTAAACTGGTCATTCCCTTATTTAATCAGAATGGCGATCCCGAAGTCATGTGCATTGCCGTGCCTTTTTTGCGCCAGGGCGATTATCCTCAGCTAAACGATTGCAGCAATCCCTATGCGGAAGGGGTGACTGCGTTTTATGAGGAGGCTTACCGCTATGCCGCAGGGTTGAAGCAGGAAGGACAGGCGATTATTGCCATGGGGCATTTGCATGCCCAGCAGGCAAGCGTAAGCGATATAGATCAGATGGAACGTCTGATAATGGGTGGGGTGGAAAGTGTCGCGGCCAGCGCATTTCACGAGGACATAGCCTATGTTGCGCTGGGGCATATTCATAAAGCACAGCGTATTGGAGGGAAGGAACATATCCGGTATTCAGGAAGTCCGTTGCCAATGTCGTTCTCTGAAACCAATTACAAACATCAGGTGATCGTTTTTGAGTTGTCTGAAGGGAAACTGTCCGGCCTCGAGGCTTTGGAAATACCCCTGTCTGTGCCTTTGCTTCGTGTTCCCGCCCGAAATTCTGTCCCGGCCGATGTATTGCATGCACTACATCAGCTGCCTGTGTACCAGGGCACTCGCCAGACAGCGCCTTACCTGGAGGTGCGCGTATTACTAAAAGGACCGGAACCCGGTTTGCGCCACAGTATCGAAACAGCTATCGAGGGTAAAAATTACCGGCTGGCTAAAATTGACGTATGTTATGAAAGTGACGGTGATAAACAGAAGAGACCTGTTGTTTTGGACGACGCTGCCCTGCGGGAGCTGAAACCTGTAGATATATTACAATCGGTATACGAGCAAAAATATAATGTACCTGTTCCGGAGGGCTTGTTGAATCTGTTTCGTCAGGTCGAAGCCGAGGTGGGTGAAACGGAGAATTTGTTATGAAGATATTGGCTATAAGAATCCGTAATCTGGCTTCTATAGAAGGAAACGCGGAAATTGACTTTCAGGCGGAACCCCTGTGCTCGGCCGGCATATTTGCGATTACAGGTCCTACCGGCGCGGGCAAATCAACCTTGCTCGATGCTTTGTGCCTGGCTTTATACGCCCGCACGCCCCGCTACCGGTCAGCAGAAAACGGAATTGAAGTAAGCGACGTACAGGGTAGCACCATTAAGCAGGACGATGTACGTGGAATATTGCGCGATGGTACCGCCGACGGCTTTGCAGAAGTAGACTTTGAAGGGGTGGACATGCAGGAATACCGGGCGCGTTGGAGCGTACGCCGGGCGAGGAACAAAGCAGAGGGGAATTTACAAGCCTATGAAATGGCTTTGAAAAACCTGAGTGCCCAGACAGATGTGCCGGGACGAAAAACGGAACTGCTCGAAGAAATAGAGCGCCTCGTTGGCTTGAATTTTGAACAGTTCACCCGTTCTGTATTGCTTGCACAGGGCGATTTTACAGCGTTCCTGAAGGCTGGTAAAGATGAGAAGTCCTCATTACTCGAAAAGCTGACCGGTACACATATATATTCGGAGATTTCGAAGCGGATCTTTGAGCACCAAAGGGAGGAACAGCAAAAATTAAAGGATCTAAAGCAAAAAATTGAGGATCTTACCCCCTTAAATGATGATCAGTTAGCGGAGCTGAACAGTGAACGCCTGGCATTGCAGCAACAAATCGGACAAACGGATAAATTACTATCCACATTACATCAGGAACTGACCTGGACCGAACAGTTGGAACTGCTGCAACACGAAGTGGATGCCGCAATACAGCTGCAACAGAGTGCTATGGAACAAAAGCAGGCAGCCGCATCGCGGGCCTTGCAGCTTCGTAAAATAGAATCAGTACAATCCTTCCGCAGCAATCGTGACCAACTTCGTCAATGCCAGGCAGAAGACAGGGAATTGCAGGAAAATTTGCTGACTGAAAAAAAGCAACTGGAACAGCTGGCAGTACAGCTGGACGAAAGTAATAGCGCCTTAAGGCAGGGCGAAACGCAATTAGCTCAAACCATAAAAGAACAGGAAGACGCGGCGCCCTTAGTGGCAGAGGCCAATAGCCTTGATTTGCAATTGGCCGAAAAGCAGCTGCAAATAGAAACATTGAGTAGCGAAACGCAGCTGGCAGCACAACGACTGAGTTCCGTTGCGGACGAAAAGCGGCAGACGCAAGAGGCATTGGAAGTTCAGGAACGCGAAATCCTCCGTTTAGGTGTCTGGAAAAAAGAGCATCAGGGACGCGCGGCAATTGCTGAAAATGAAATTTTGATTAAATCGAAACTCGAGGACGCAACAAAAGTATTACGTTCTTTAGCGGAATATAAGGCACGCATTTCCCGATTGGAGGAAGCAGGCAAACAGCAAGAGGAACAAAGGCGCCGGTTACAGATGGAAACGGATGCGTTGAACACATCTATAATGCACCTGTCAGCGCAAATAAGTGCATTGCAGGTGGAGATTGATCAAATAGAGCCGGGCAGACTGGAAACCGATAAAGCAGGGCTGGAAAAGACAATTGAAGAATTGGTGTCGGCGGCTGCACAATGGCAATTGCTATACCAGGCAAAAGCCACGTACCATCAACTACTGCAAAAAAGCGGGCAAACCGATAAGGAATACCATCAGTTGCAGGTTCAATTGTCTGAAGCCCTTAACTCACTGCTTCTTAAGAAACAACACCTCGAAAGTACAACGATAGCCTGGGACCGGGCGAAACTGATAGCAGCAGAAAACGTGGAACAACTTCGTGCCGGACTTACAGAGGGTATCGCTTGTCCCGTTTGCGGCAGCGAACAACATCCGTATGCCTCGCACAGTCCCCTGGCCCAAAAAGTGTTGGCCGATATGGAACAGCAGCATAGTAAAGCCACAGCTGCGTATAGTGAGCAGGTGGCGCTCGAAGGGCGCTTATCGGAGGCAATAGCGCGGACCGAACTTCTGTGCGCCGAGCTGAAACAGAATGTGTCGCTGCAGCATAAGACTCTGGAGGATTTGGAACTGACCTGGAGCAGGATGGCTGTTCATAGTGCAGCAGAAAAAATTCCGGAGTCAGAGCGCGAAGAATGGCTGCAGCATTTTTTGCTACAGCACCGGGAAAAGCTAAGCTTTTTGCAGCAGCAACTCCAGGTCTACGCCGGAAAAAAGGCCGACTGGGAGCAGGCACGTAACCAGTTGGTGGCATTGGAACGAAAAGCGCACCTGATGCAACAGCAAATTAAAGAAGCAGAGCACCAGATGCGGTTATCGACCGAACAAATAACTAATGATGGACAAGAAATAGACAAATCTGCTGCAGCGCTTGAGGAGCTTAGCCATGCACTAGGTATATATTTCGCTTCGGATATATGGATGCAGCATTGGCAAAAAGCCCCGGAACATTTTGTTCAAAAGATAACGGACTTTGCAAGCGAATGGCGAAATAATCATAAACTACTCGAGGAGACGGAACAAAGCCGGGCTGTACTGCGCGAACGACTGAAAAATATAGAAGATCGGTACGTACATGCAAGGGCTGATACTCAGGTTAAAGAAAAGCAATTGCAGGAGGCCCGGCAGCGTTACGATCAATTGCTGGAACAGCGCCGAAAAATATTTGCCGGGGTCGATGCAGCACTGGTTGCAGAACAACTAAAGAATAAGGTAACACTTCAGCAGGATGTAGCCGCGCGCGCCAGGGAAGCTTTCGAATTGCTGCAGACAACTAAAATAAAGTCTGCTGCGCGTGTTGAATCACTAGGGCAGCGACAACTTGCCGTTGCACAACAGTTAAGAGAATGGCAGGCTAAACTGGAAGATCAACTCCGCGTATTCGGGGAACAATATGGAGCTCCACTGCAGCCGGACGAACTTGAGCAGCTATTAGCCTATGATGATCTGTGGAGAGCAGCCGAGCGGGAGTATTTACAAGAAGTGGAAAACGCCCTTCTGAAGGCTGCATCTGTACTGGAAGGTAGACGCAAGGCACTCAGAGAACATACGGAACGTCGATTGTCTGAGCGAAAAAAAGAAGAGCTGCTGCAGGAGCAGATGGTACTTAAAGAACGGTGGAAACAGCAACATGAAGCGCTCAATCAAATTGGTTTCCGGATCAATGATGACGCGGAAAAGAGGCTCAAGTTGGGTCGCATCCTGAAAGAGATTGAGCGTCAGGCTGAAGTTGCTACTGAGTGGGCGCGACTAAGCGAGCTTATTGGTTCGGCCGACGGAAAGAAGTTCCGACAATTGGCTCAGGAATATACGCTGGATGTACTATTAGGCTATGCCAACGTGCATCTCGAAGCGCTCAATAAACGATATATTCTGCAGCGCGTTCCGCATTCACTGGGGCTACAGGTACTGGATCAGGATATGGGTGACGAAATCCGTACCGTATTTTCCTTATCCGGTGGTGAATCGTTTCTGGTGTCGCTGGCACTGGCATTAGGTCTTTCGGCACTATCGTCCAGCAGGATGAAAGTGGCTTCGCTGTTTATCGACGAAGGGTTTGGCTCATTGGATCCGGCTACGCTCAATATTGCTATGGATGCACTGGAACGATTGCATAGTCAGGGACGTAAGGTAGGTGTGATCTCCCATGTTCAGGAAATTACAGACCGCATACCGGTACAAATCAGGGTTTGCCGTGAACAACGCGGAAGAAGTTCTGTAACTGTGGTTGGTTTGTAAGAAAATATAATGGGATCCTGTTATCCGGCGCTGAAACCGGCTTTTATCTGGCTTATTTCATCTATGACCAGATCCTGATGAACAAAAGTGCCGGCCTTCGTTCCTGTAGCAATAGCCTCTGCAACGGAGCGAAAACTGCTTACACAATCGCCTGCGGCATACAGGCCGGGCACACTGCTACGGTAACATGCATCTACTGCAATGCGGCCGTTCCCGGTCAGCTCATATTTCAATTGGTCGCGGAAGGTATTTGATTGCGTGTTAATTGTATTTACAAAAAGAAAGGAAACCCGGATTTCACTTTGGTCATAGAATCGAATAGCCTCCAGTACGCCATTGGTGTGTTGCAGGCTGTCGATTGATTTAGTGACCACCGGAATGCCGCGTTGTTCGAGCACATAAAGGTGCTGCTCGCTCAGTGTGGGTCCCGCGTTGGTAAAAAGGCTTACGGTATGGCTCCAGCTACGCACCAGATTGGCCAGCTGATAGGCCTTTTCATCATGACCAATTACACCCAGTGCCTTACCCTCCTGTTCATAGGCATGGCAATAAGGACAATGCACCACCGATTTGCCCCAGCACTGATCTAACTGGTTGATGGCGGGCAGCGTATCCAGCAGGCCGGTGCACAAAATTATTTTTCTGGCTTTCCAACTGCTGACATTATCGGATATCCGGAATATTCGCTCCAAAGGCTCTATCTGCAGCACGGTAGTAAATTGGAATCGAAATGTGGGATAGTTGTGCAGGTTGGATTTAATCGTAGCGCGAAAGCTCGCCAATGGTATTCCGTCCATGCCGGGTACATTGTAGGAGCGATCTGCATTACGATTGCATGGTCTTTCATCATCGAGCACAAGTACGCTTCGGCCTGCACGCAGGAGCGACAGTGCGGCTGCCATTCCGGAAAAGCTCCCGCCTACAATAGCAACATCATATACTGCCATCTTTTCCGATGCCTGAAAGTTGGTTTGGAGCCGGTCCTCATCAGTTGTCTTCATATAGGGGTACAGGGCGTTTTAATCTTCATCGTGGTATCCGGAAGGTAACATACCACTGTCTTATTTGTTTTGTCCCAACTTATAATTGGCGAAGGAAAATGTTCACCGGGCTTGAAAGTCCAGCTTTATTTGATTGTTTGAATCGCTTTTCCTACATAAAAAAAGCAGGCCATTTGCGGCCTGCCCCTTCCTTTTTTATCACATAACTATTTCAGGTCAAAACGATCCAGGTTCATTACTTTATCCCAGGCCGCAACAAAGTCCTTTATAAATTTTTCGCCTGCATCATCACTTGCATATACTTCGGCTATGGCGCGTAATTCAGCATTCGAACCAAATACCAGATCTGCGCGTGTGGCAGTCCAACGTTTACTGCCTGTTTTACGGTCACTACCTTCAAACAATTCCCGGTCATCGGAAATGGCTTTCCATGCAGTACGCATATCCAGCAGGTTTACAAAGAAATCGTTGGTCAATTGTCCCGGACGTTCGGTAAGTACACCATGGCTGGTTCCGTCCCAATTGGCATTGAGCGCGCGCAGGCCGCCTACGAGTACAGTCATTTCAGGTGCGGTTAGTGTCAGCAACTGTGTTTTGTCGACGAGCTGAGCTTCGGTAGACATAGGCGAACGGCCTTTTCTGTAATTTCTGAAACCGTCGGCCCGGGGCTCCATATAAGAAAACGATTCCACATCGGTTTGCTCCTGGCTGGCATCCATACGGCCGGGCCTAAAGGGAACGCTGATTTCGTGGCCCGCAGCTTTGGCGGCCTGCTCTACGGCGGCGCAACCACCAAGTACAATCACATCGGCCAGTGATATGCGTCTGCCATCGGTTTGCTGCTGATTAAACAAAGTTTGTACTTCTGTAAGCTTGTCGATGGTATGGGTAATTTGTGGCGTATTGTTTACCTGCCAGTATTTTTGCGGAGCCAGGCGTATACGTGCTCCATTGGCTCCGCCACGTTTGTCGGAGCCGCGGAAAGTAGAGGCTGATGCCCAGGCGGTAGCAACCAGTGCTGCACCGTCTTTAACCTGTTCCAGTATCTGCGACTTCAGCGCAGCAATGTCTTCATCACTTACGAGGGGGTGATCGCGTTCGGGAACAGGATCCTGCCACAACAGTATCTCCTGTGGTACTTCTGGTCCCAGGTACCGGGAACGGGGTCCCATATCTCTATGAGTAAGTTTAAACCAGGCTCTGGCGAAAGCATCGGCAAAGGCGTCGGGATGTTCGAGGAAATGGCGCGAAATTTTTTCGTAAACGGGATCGAAGCGCAATGATAAATCGGTTGTCAACATGGTAGGGCGATGCTTCCTTGAGGGGTCATAAGCATCAGGAATAATTTCAGGAGCATTTTTTGCTACCCATTGGTGTCCGCCGCCCGGACTTTTCGTCAGTTCCCATTCGAAGCCGAATAAGTTTTCGAAGAAGTTGTTACTCCATTGTGTCGGGGTTTTAGTCCAGGTAACCTCCAGCCCGCTGGTGATGGTATCGGGGCCTTTACCGGTTCTAAAGCTATTGTGCCAGCCAAAGCCCTGTTGTTCCAGGTCAGCGGCTTCAGGCTCTTTTCCTACATGTTCGGAGCTGGCAGCGCCATGTGTCTTGCCAAAGCTGTGTCCGCCTGCAATCAGGGCTACTGTTTCTTCATCGTTCATGGCCATACGGCTGAATGTGTCGCGTATGTCTTTAGCCGCTGCAATTGGATCCGGGTTGCCGTCCGGCCCTTCCGGATTCACGTATATTAAACCCATCTGAACTGCAGCCAGTGGCCGCTCCAGATCACGGGTATGTATTTTTCCATCGGCATCGTCGTCTGAAGATACCACGCCTTCTGTTCCCGGTACGCCTTCCGAGCCGCTGGTATAACGGATGTCGCCGCCCAGCCAGGTTCTTTCTGAACCCCAGTAAACTTCTTCGGCGGCTTCCCATACGTCTTCGCGACCACCGGCGAATCCAAAGGTTTTAAAGCCCATTGATTCTAATGCTACATTTCCCGTTAGTACAATCAAATCGGCCCAGGATATCTTATTGCCATATTTCTGTTTGATGGGCCACAGGAGCCTCCGGGCTTTATCCAGACTCACATTGTCGGGCCAGCTGTTAAGTGGGGCAAAACGTTGCAATCCCTGCCCGGCTCCGCCGCGACCGTCGAATACCCGATACGTTCCGGCACTATGCCAGGCCATGCGAACAAATAATCCTCCATAGTGGCCGAAGTCGGCAGGCCACCAGTCCTGAGAATCCGTCATCAGGGCATGCAGATCGCGTTTCACAGCTTCCAGATCCAGGCTTTTGAAGGCTGTAGCATAATCAAAATCTTTGTCTAACGGGTTCGATATCGAAGCATGCTGACGCAAAATGTTCAAACGAAGCTGGTCAGGCCACCAATCGCGGTTCTTTGTGCCACTTTCCCCACTGCGCTTCATTGTCCCGTTGTGAAATGGACATTGACTGATATCTGCCTGTGGCATTTGGTCTTTGTTCGGATGTTGCTCCTTGTTTTCCATAGTCTTTAATTTGTGATCAAAAATAGTTGGCAATTCCGGGAAACAGTACCCGGAAGGTCATAGAACTAATTGAGTCTCGGATAAACTAATATGATACTTGTGTGAGAAATTTTTATTTGCTCTATTCCGCAGTACTATTTCCTTCGTCTGTATTACGTTCCACGGTAATGCTGCATTCGCCTGCCACGGCTGCCAGGGCACCTACCGCTGCGAATACGGGAGCAAGTACCACACCTATTACGCCAATGGTGAGTGGAAAATTCATTAGCTCCTTCCCCGATTTGTCGGAGATGGTGATTTTTCGTGCATTACCTTCCGCAATAATTTCTTTAACCTTCTGCAATACCTCTTCACCTTTGGCGAAAAACGATTCTTTACTACTCATAAAATACAGTTTTCGTAAAGATAACTAATCCGATTCCTAAAACAAAGATTCCTATAGTGTTAGCATATCCCATGACCAGTTCTTTCGCTATAAACAGAAGGTTATAAGTATACGGATACGCTCACTGAGCTGTTAAATTCTGTTTAAAACCGGTGGTTTCGTCAATTTTGGTTCGTCTTTCGCATATTAAATTAGAAAATAGCTAAAGATGAATAGCCTGGTTTTTATTGTAGAAGATGATTTTTCAATTCGTGACTTAGTCCGTCTGGTACTACAGGATCGCTATTCCGTTGAAGTTTTTTCAACTGTTGGTGCATTCGAACAGCGTTTGGCATCCGTACATCCCGACCTTATTATAATGGATGTAATGTTGCCCGATGGTAATGGTTTACAGGTATGTAAACATTTAAAACAACGACCACAAACCGCTCATATTCCGGTGCTGGTAATGTCTGCCCATGCCGATGCGAAAGAGGCAAAGCTGACGGCAGGTGCCAACGACTTCATCCCTAAGCCATTTGACATACTGAACTTAAGGGAGCGGGTAAGCGTACACCTTTAACAATCCCTTCTGGGTAGTAAAAGTGACAAGTTGGGGAATAGATGTTTCCTGCTTGTATGCCAACAACCTTGTTCAATATAAGTAATTACTATCCGAGCGAATGAATGAACGCTCTATAAAAAGTGCATAACCATGGAATCAGCGCTTATTTTAAAGCTTGGTTGACGGTTTGGAAAAGAATTTTACCCAGGGATGGAATGGAGTTTGTAAAAGTGTTCTTACACCAAAATTCCTTTTTTATGAAGAGCATAATCATGGCATTGTCGGCCACCTTGTTGATTGGATTTAGCGCCGAAGCTCAGGACACCTCTCGCCGTAACCAGCAAAACAACCAGCGCAACAACCAATCGGAAATGCGCCGTTCGGACACGTCCAATATGGGACGGACAAAAACATACGAAGAACGCAAGGACCAGAAACGCAAAAACAAGAATGCTAACAGGCAGGCAGACAGCATGCGCAACGGAACGAAATCAAACCGTCCTTAACGTCAGTATTGTTTTTCCTGTAAAAAAGCGGGTCGATGATGCATCGGCCCGCTTTTCTTATAGGAGTATTTTCAGGAACAATCTGAAAATATAACTGTCAGTTTCATGACCTCTATGTTTAATGTTCCTTCAATTGGTCTACGAAACTTGCCAATGCAGCTTTTAATTTCGTGACAGAACCGTTGAACGCTTCTTCAACCGTATCGGCGTGGTGATTACTTACAATGGAAGGACGACCTTTTACATTGGCTTGTAAAATGCATCGCTTGTCGCCTGGGGTATCTTTGGGACCAGACTCATCGGCCAGGTGAACGTCCACTTTCATTACATGTTCGGCAAAACGGGACAGCTTGCTGTTAATTTCGCTACCCATCCATTCGTTCCTCGATGCACTGCCCTGAATGTTGTTGTCTGTTGTTACTTGAACTTCCATAAATTTTAGATTTTGTGTATTTACATAACATAAGTATTACCGCCGTACCGGCGGTTAACATAGGCTGCTCCGTACAAAAAATTAATGAGCTCCGCGGCTGGTGTCACCTAATTGTGCAGTTGTATCGCCTAATTGTGCAGTTGTATCGACGCCTCTCGGATTGGGAATATGTGTACTACTATCGGCGGAATAATACGCTGTTTCTGCAATGATTCCTTCCGTGGCAGGGTAGGAGGTGTGGAAATAGGCAACACTGTCGCGACGCTCTTCCTGTGCCATTCCATCAATGGAGGAACCATTGCAAGCGCCAAAAGCTATTGCCGCAAAGATCAATGCTAGTCCGGTTCTTATTGTTTGCATAATGATATCATTTAAGTGGATATAATTCCGATATCACTCATTAACGTTCAATAGGCCTCTCCGGTTCGTTTTTTATTTCGACTCGGTATCATTTAATCGTTGTTTGCTTGATTTTAGGCTGGCTTCTCGCGTTGATGTTGTTACGAATTGGAAGCTGCTGTATCCGATCGTCCAAATAAAATATTCCGTCAGGGTATAACGGCTGGCATACGTCAAAGGCAGGATGTGCACGTACTGCAACACCCTGCCTTTGAGGAAATGTCTTCCGGCTCCGGAAATAATTACCGGGTAATCATTATTTTTTTGGATGCATGTAGTTGCCCTATACTATAGAAGCGGAGCAAATAGGCGCCCTGTGGGAGATGGCTCACATCCAGTGCGTGGATTTGTGATGCTTTACCAAGCGCAAAATTTCCTACTTTCTTACCAGCAATATCAAACAGCTCCACGTTCATTTCCTGACGACCCTCGGGTAAATTTACCTGTACGTGTACAAGGCCGTCTTTGGCAGGATTGGGGTACACGGCAATGTATTGATCGTCATCATTTTTTTGCATTACCTCTATTGCGGTATGGCCCATACAGGCCGAAGTGCTTGTGGTGTTAAGGCTCAAGACCTCCGAATTGGCCGGGTCAAGCCAGGGCTTAAGCCGGCGGTTGTTCTCGGTTCCATATTCCCAGGCATCGTCGATCCGGGTAAACAATCCCAGGCTCAGGAAAAAAGTATCTGTCGCCGAAGGGTTGCTCAGGTCATCTGTGCCACATTCAGGCAACGGTTCTCCAGCCTGTGCTGCTATTCCCATCAGCAACTTTTCGCCATTAAATAAGCCACTGCCCGAACTGCCGGGCGCCAGCCCGCCCGTACTCGCATCCGACGCAAACATAAGTACGCGGTACAAAGGCATGTTTGCCGTAATACCCTGCGTGAAGCTAAGTTTTTTCACATCGCCCTGTGGATGGTGGAAACCAATATACTTTTTGGAGCCGCTAAGGGTTTGCGCCTGCTCACTGGCACGGTCCCAACCGGCCAGGTACACATCCCAGCTATCAGGTATGGCATCCTGCAATTCAAGCAACATAAAATCCGATACATTCAGCGAATGCCCCTGGGGATTGTAAGGCGAACGTGCCCTGAACTTAGCTCCTACCAGGGTGTTTACAGTGGCTGCCACTGTATCATCGCAATTTTCTTTCTCATAGTTGAAACGGAATAACCATTGGGCAAAGTCGGCATCCGTAGCCCCGGTTCCGGTAAATTCACAATGGGAAGCGGTAAGCAATAACGGTTTGCAAGTGCCGCTGCCATCATTGCCCGTATTATTGATCATAGTACCGGAGCAGGCTCCCAGGCCCGATCCAAACGGTATCAGTATCTGTACGGCCGACTTACGTGCTTCGGCATAATCAGCGCCTTCAGGGCAAATTGCATTGATCATACATGTAGAACTAGTTCCCTGCAGACCTGCCGTATCCGGATCACTATTGATGGGGCGGACATGGGCATATTGTGTAAGATGTTCTATTGCCCTGAAATATACTGCTGCCCGGTTTATATGCAGTTGTATGTCTGCCGGGTTTACCTGTTTGGATAAGTTCAGTTCTAGATGCACCGTATTGCCCTGCACTGCTTCCGTAGCAAACTGCCCGCTGGCGGTATTATTCAGAGAAGTGAACGCACCCAGTATCTGCGTCCGGGATTCATTATAGAGGTATAGGCTGCAGCCTTCGGGCAATTGGAATTTATCGAAATATAAACCTATACCAGGTGCCTGGGCAACCTGGATACTGCTGCGCCATATAAGGTTGCCCTCGCGGGTCTGGCTAAAGCTTCCCGAGGCAGGAAAATGTATGTCGGCTTCCGTAAACAAAGCCACCAGGGCTGGTGCGTTTAGTGATGGAACCGGTTTGGAGGCTTCCCTCCAGTCAGGTTGCTGCAGTATATGTTTCGTATGTTCGCCGGTGGCAACAAACTCCTTCATGCTTGCCGGGATGCCTCCTTTGCTCATTTGAGCCTGGCTGGCGAAGGGAAGGAGCATTAAACTCATCGATAGTAATTTCCTTATCATCTTGGATTGATTTTGAACAACAAAGCTATTGGTCTGATGAAGGCCTTGAGGTTAATGGCGGATTAAATTAAGTTAAATAAGGTTAATGGTCCTGTATAAGACCGGTCAGACCATCAGCCAACGTATATGGTCATTGTGTTAAATCTATGTCGAAATAGCCGGAAAGCTTGGAATCGGCCTTTTGAAAGTGTATATTTGAAATATGATCAGGATCGACTACGCAATATATAAATACCAGAAGGCAGTGGTCCGTCGAATTAAATCCGGCAAACTGTTGCCGTCTGAGGTATTTACCATAAACGCCGTAAAGGAAACTCCAGCACTTATGTATGCCGATTCCTATTTGCTAAGGCAAAGAGGTAGGTTACTTCTGGACCGTTTCCGAAGTCTGATGCAGGATGCCCGTCAAATGCCCGCGCGCCGGGAGTTAGACCCGGCTCCGCACAGACGCCTACGACCGATTGCGCCTACCAAGGCTGATTAATACTTGCTGGCAGTTGTGGATTGTGCAGGTTGTTATGTTACTGCCTCGCCTGTCGTTGTGAAATTTGCCTGCCCGGGAACAATGCTTGATCATTCGTTTTTTTTAATACCCGGATACTGAGTTGCGAATTGCAGGATGCATTTTATCTTTAGCCTTTATTTATAAAAAACTGGCTATCCAGAGAAGGATAGCCATTTGCGTGTTTTGAAAAATTGTACCGGGTATGCATCTGCATTGCCGGACATATTAAGCTTTCTTTACAAATTCAGATTTTAGGGCCATAGCGCCAAAGCCGTCTATTTTACAATCGATATTATGATCACTGTCTACGAGGCGTATATTACGCACTTTGGTGCCTGCCTTAATACTTTGAGCCGTACCACGTACCGGCAGGTTCTTGATGGTTACTACAGTATCGCCATTCTGTAAAATGTTACCGTTACAATCTTTTACTACAAAGGTTTCTTCAACTGCTTCTGCCGCAGGGTTCCATTCGTGTCCGCATTCCGGGCAAGCCAACTGATCATCTGCTTCATAGGTGTACGTCGATCTGCATAAAGGGCAGGGTGGAAATTCAGCCGTAATCAATTCATTTTAGGGCGCAAAGGTAATTATTTCATTTGGGAGCTGATTTCAAAAATGGAACAGCCAGCTTTTACCGATTTCTGTTGCTACTGTACGCCTTGCTTTTACAACGCCTCAGGAAGGTAATCGCTCAAATCCTGCGCATTTTTTTCATGGTAATTTTTGAAATGAAATGCGTCCAGCTTTTTCAATAATGCCGCCAATTGTAATTTTTCCCCCTGCTGCAATGGTGCGGTAGCCACCCGGCCTAAAAGGTCCATTTGCTGAAATACATTGGTCAGCGCTGACACGCCCTTTGATGTTAGTCTGATAAGCTGCGTACGCATATCAGTAGGATGATGTACCTGCTCCAGCAACCCTGCTTTTATAAGACGGTTGATAAGCTCAATGCCGCTGCTTTTTTCAAATATATTGCGCCGGATTAGTTCCGATTTGGAGCATTCCCGTACCTGTAATAAAGTGGCCATGATGGCAAATTCTTCCAGGCTCCGTATAGGACTATGCAACAGCGCTATTTTTCCATAAAATTTGATATAACGATAGGTGATCAACAGGTGTTGAGCAATTACCCGTTCTACATTATTAGGTAAATAGGATTCGTTTTTATTGCCCGTTTCGATCCAGTCGCTGGTCAATTCGTCAACATCACTGCCGGCATGTATATGTGCCAATAATCCTTCTACACTCAACTGATCTTTTTCGCCAACAGTTTGTTCGTAGGCTTCCAAATGAGTCATCAGAATTTTTAATACCTCTATACTTGTCATTATTTTATGAAAATGTACGTAAAAGTACTTGAAAGTATAATTTTGTACCAAACTCCTCTAATAATGAGATGCTCCGGAATATTTCTTCTGTTATTATGCGCTTACGCTACCACGGCGCAAACGTTTAAAGGTCAATTGAATGGTACGGTAAAAGACAAGGATACGGAGCAGCCCTTACCTGCCATAAATATCCGGCTTCAAGGTAAAGACACCATTTATTTCCAGTCGGACCTGGACGGTAATTTTGCGGGCGAAGCACCGGTCGGTACCTATTCATTGTTGGCAGAAGGACTGGGTTATAGTCCGTTGACCCTGTACAATATCAATATTGGTTCGGGCAATGCGCAGGTCATTCAAGTGGAAATGGAAGCCAAAAATGAGCAGTTGGACGAAGTGGTGATTAATATAAATCGCTCGGCACGCGCCACGGATATGACCACGCCGCTTTCTACTCAAAAATTAACCTCGGAGGAGATAAGAGTTAATCCAGGGGGTAATTTTGACGTGTCTAAAGTTATACAGGTGCTGCCTGGCGTCGCCGGCGGAACCTCTGCCAACCGAAACGACATCATTGTACGGGGTGGAGGGCCTTCTGAAAATGTATATTATCTCGATGGTATCGAAATTCCGGTATTAAATCACTTTCAAACCCAGGGCGCCAGCGGCGGAGCTACGGGCATCTTGAATGTTTCGTTTATTAACGATGTGCAACTTACTTCATCTGCATTCGACAGTCGCTACGACAATGCTTTAGCGAGCACCTTTGTTATTAAGCAACGCAACGGTAATCCAGAAAACCTGAGTGGTAACCTGCGTTTGTCGGGCAGCGAATTTGCCGCTACGCTGGAAGGTCCCCTGGGTAAGAAAACTACTTTCTTAGCATCGGCACGTCGTTCCTATTTACAGTTTTTGTTTCAACTGCTCGATCTTCCGATCCGGCCACAATACTGGGATTTTCAATACAAAATCAGCCATCAATTCGACAAAAAAACAAGTCTGAACCTGATCGGTATTGGCGCAATAGATAAATTTAAACTGGTAGCTCCTTCCGATGCCAGCCCCGAGAATCAATATATACTTCGCGCCAATCCACTCATCAGCCAATGGAATTATACGGTGGGTGCATCGCTAAAACGACTGGTTAATAACGGCTCATATACTATAGCCTTAAGCAGAAACATGTTGTACAATGGTGCCAGACGATATGAAAATAGTGTTACCGCTTCCGGTGCCAAATTATTTGAACTGGGCAGTCATGAAGCGGAAAATAAATTGCGCATTGACGTCAATAAATTTGTAAACGGATGGAAATTAAGTTATGGACTCGGCGCGCAGTATGTAAAATATGACCTGGCCTTATACAACCTAATTCGCCTGCCGCAGTTAGACAGTGCCGGCAACGAAACAGCTCCGGCACTGAGCGTAAGCCAGACCTCTGAAATCGATTTCTATAAATTCGGCGCGTATATTCACACGAGTAAATATTTCCTGAACGATCGTTTGCTGGTATCCGGTGGTTTGCGCAGCGATGTCAATACTTTCACAACGGAGGGACTCAATCCGCTGCGCACCATTTCGCCCCGCATTTCTGCAGCATATTCGATTGATGCAAATTGGAATATTTCCGCCTCGGTTGGTAATTATTACAAACTGCCTTCTTATACGGCTCTGGGTTACCGTGATACAGCGGGTAATTTACTTAATCAGGATCTGCAATATATCAATGCCATGCATTATACCGTCGGAACTCAGTTTATTCCGCGCAACGATTTCCGTTTTACGGTTGAAGCTTTTTACAAACGCTATAACCAGTATCCCGTATCTCTGGCAAATGGTATATCCCTGGCTAATATAGGAACAGAGTATAATGCCATAGGTAATGAAGCATACACCGGCAGCGGAAATGGCCGCGTGTACGGTGTAGAAGCTTATGTACAGCAAAAGCTGGTTAAAAAAATCTTTTATGTATTGAGTGCTACGTTTTATAAGTCTGAGTTTGCCGGTTTGGACGGCGTATATAAACCCTCTACCTGGGATTACGGCTATGTGGTAGCAGCTACGCTGGGTTATAAGTTTGGCAGTAACTGGGATCTGGGGCTCAAATACCGGATTGCGGGAGGTCAGCCTTATACGCCTTATGATTTGAGTGCATCTGCTGCGCAATACCTGTACACCGGAAGGGGCGTATTTGATTATACCCGCCTGAACGAAGATCGCCTGCCTTTGTTTCAGCAATTGGATGTCAGGGTGGATAAGAAAATCAATTTTAAACGTACCAGCCTGGTCTTGTTCGCCGATTTTCAGAATTTGCTGATGTACAAAACAGCCTCCGTGCCTAATTATACTTTTACACGGAACGCAGACAATACAGATTTTGCTACTTCTGATGGCAATCCAGTAGCCAGTGACGGCAGCAATGCCATACCATTGATTCTGGATAATCGAAGTGCTACGATTGTTCCAACAATAGGCTTTATTTTCGAATTTTAATACGCTCCGCTTAGTCTTTGATTGTCTGGGGGGTGGGGCAGGCCTGAAATTTATACATAGGCCTTGCCCTCTTCGAAATGGCTCCGCACTTGTGCCACTCCATCTACAGTAGCCTTATGTTCGTAATGAGGCATGTCGGGAAAACTCTTCCAATGTCCGCCCCATTCGAGGTTGGGCAGCTGGGGTAGTATATGGCTGGCAATGGTTTTATATTTAGAAACAGCGGTAATATAACTACCGCTTTCAAACAATCCGATATCCCAGGCAATACCAAAATTGTGGTTGCTTTGTCCGCCGCGTGCATTAGTAACCCGGGGCCCAGGGTCGCCATACCGGCCTTTGCGAAATAATATATTTTGTTCCGCATAGGTACGGGTACCGGAAATAATCCGCACATCCCATCCGGCCTGTAAGGCTAGTGTGAGGAACCTTCGTGCCAGTACCTGCACCTTGGGGGAAAGTGTCAGGATATTGGATTCGCTGCGTGTGTCAAACTGTCCTTCAGCTTCGGCTATATGCTTTGACTGTTCGCTGAAAGCCATATCAGCAGCATCGGTCCTGGGTCCCCAGATACCGTCCAGTTTGCCCTTGTAAAATCCGTTCGACTTCAGAAAGCGTTGGTAAAAGAGCTGGTCTTGTTTTAATAATTGGTAGCTCATTTTATTATTCTTTTATTAAAAAAATGAAGAGATTTTTCGTTGTCTGCAGCGTCCGGACTTATTCCCGTTCCAGGTGCATTCTTAATCTGTTTTGGGGTAAAAATCGCTTTCTAAAAAGGCAGCCGTATTCCTCTGCGCAATCTGCTCCCAGGCATTGGCAAGACCCGTTTGGGGCGCAGCCGGCCTGGCCAGCGCGCTGGATTTGAACTCACTGTATAGCAGCCGCTCGGCCTGTTCCCGCTCTGTCATAAAGAAGTCGGTACCGAACATTAAACGGTCCCAGCGACTGCTTTGTAATTCTTCAAATATGAAGTCGTAAGTGTCCTTGTTCGACAATGAATAGGATATGTCGGTATATACCCCTTCGTATTGCATTAGATCTTTAATCTGCCGGCACCAGTTATGCCCGGGTCGTGTGCCGTAAAACGCTTTACTCATGTCTCCTTTATGTTCCAGAAGCATATGCTGGTCTCCGCCATAATGCGCAAAACAGATTTTAAGTGGCTTACCCTGCACGGCAAAATAACGGATCATGGATTCGTAGCTGCAGGGTTCCAGGAAATAGCTGCAGGACCGCAGATTATTTACCCGGGCTTTCTTGTGATCCGAAATATAGCAGGGAGTTTTATAGTACATATTATTGTAGGGATCGCGGGGATTCAGGCTGGCTTTGACAAAGTCTGCATCATTGCAATAAATTCCTCCCAGGTACGCGCAATGCGTCATAATGGGCACTCTGTGTTCGGCTGCCCATTCCATCACAGGTTTCAACCTTTCGTCGAAGGGATAAAACCCACTGCTAGGATAAATTTTCAATCCTACGAAGGGGCTGTATTCCTTGTTATTGGCTACAAATGTTTCGCGGAAATAACGTTCAACTGTATTGCGTAAGGCTATACCATTTCCCTTCCATCTCGGATCAACACATAAGAATGGAAGCAGACGCTCGGGGTATCTTTTTTTAAGCGTTATTATTTCTTCGAGTTGTCCTTCGTAGCCCGACATGGAAGCCTCGGCTCCCAGTTTTTCCATATACAGCGTGAGTGCCACCATTTTCATTGATGTATCTTCGTAGCTATCAATCATGTGCCGGAACACATTGTTCTGGTTACTGCTTTTTCCAATCTGCAGAAAACTTGCATATCGTTTACCGCCCGCTCCACCCAGCTTCATTAAAGCTGTACGTACCAGCCAGGATCCTACCTGTGTATTGGTTACTATATCTACCGCGCTGGCAGCCATTTTAGGGAGGTACAGTTCCAAAAACTTCCGGGGCGCATTATTCATGGTAAATACGTGCGTGTGTATGTTGTAGCTGTCCATAACTTAATTTTTGCCGGGTTTAACAGAATAGGCTTTTTTCAATAAATCGAACCAGAAGGGAGCGCCGGCGCTGGCTGCAAAACCCGAGAAGAGGCATCCCAGTAGGACCATCAGGATATTGCGGTTGTCGGATTTGGCGCTGAATACATTATAACGGAACCCCACCGGTAATTGGGCCGCAGCAGCCAAACTGTCCATTTCAGATTTTAAGAGCTTTATACGCTGTGCATACACCTGAGTACTATCGGTTGAGGCCATGGCGGAAAGACGATGAAGTTGTGCAGTATTTGCTTCATAATACTGTATCATTACCCTGCGGGCTGCCGGGTCTTTCGTAAAATGCTCCAGTAACTGAATGCTGTCTACGTTCAGGATAAAGGCCAGCAGTGAGCCTAAAAAGAACAGGTTCCTTTTGGTTTTCTTTCTGTACCAGAGCGAAAGTCTGCTCATCATTTCGGAATACCATTGCTCTACCTGTTGCACCAGGTTCCGGTACACAGCCGAGTCACGCGAGCCCTGTACATCGGCGGTTATAAGTTCGGCACTGGCCATTGCCTGCCGGAAAAAATTGACTACATCACTTTGCTGAAGCAACAGGGTGGCGGCTTTAAAATCGTTCAGCAGTTCGTGCTCGTAATTGAGCTGCCCGCTCAGCTGCATGCGCACTTTCGGACCTGGTTCCTCCTGCATCATCTGATGACGGGCCATCTGCGTAATTTGCGCCCGGGCTACTACCTCTATCAGTGTTTCGGCAAAAATGCGGGGATTGATATCGCTGGTGGGTTTGTTTGCTTTTCGTGTGAGTAAGTCTACGGTGCCGTGCATATACAGCATGCTGGCCCAGTTGACACCATTAGGCTGATCGTATAATTGTTTGAAGAGGTATTTCTTCATGTATCGGCCCCGTTCTGCTTTGATCTGAACAATGGCCTCATGCAAAAAGCTGCAGAACAAGGCATACAGCGACCAGCTGATGACAATCGATAAAGCGATAGCAACAATGGGTATTGTTTCAAAATTCATGTGCGGCTGTTGGTTTTCTTTGGAGAATGGGGTGAGGGGATAAGCCCTTTGCGGGCTCAGTTATCATTATTTTATACCAGTAATAAGCCAGATATTAAAACAGCAGGTAAAAACGGTTGATAAAACCAAGGCAGTTATAGTGCAGGGAGGGTCGTAATCGCAGGGTGCCGTGCAGCAGCGTCCGGGTTCTGGGTCCGTGTTCTTTTCTGGGTCTGTCGTTTCGTGTTGGGTGCAATGAACACACAAGGTAAGAAATAAATTACAAAAAAAACAATACGCTGGGTTGACCTTGCCGGCCGGCCAATTGTTATTGGGCGCGATCACAAAGTGTAGCTTCAGGTTCCATATGCAAAAAGCCTTGTCGATACCGCAGGGTGCAGGTAGCGACAAGGCAGCGCAGGATGGTCGCTTTTTTAAGCGGTTTTACGACTGGCCGGGCGAAGCGCCCAAGAGGACAGGGTAAGAACTAACAGGAGCAGGGGGCCGAACAGGTCCTTCGCTGTGTCTGCTTTTTCCAGATGTGCCCACACAGCGCCGGTCATCAGGAAAAAGAATCCGGCATACGCCCATTCTTTTAATATTGGCGTGCGGGGTATCAACACAGCAATAACGCCCAATACTTTTGCAAGGCCGATAATGGTAAGCAAATAGGCTGGAAATCCCAGATGCTTCATCATTTCTGTTTCGGATGCTGCATGTGCCAGTTGAACGGCTGCGGTAGAGGCCATGCCCAGGGCCAGCCATACTGTGGCTATCCAGTAAGCAATTCGTTTCGATTTTGTCATTTGTAATTATAGTTTGTTAAGCATTATTTTTTCGAGCCGGTCATGCGCCATATTAATTCCATAGGCAAAAGGCATACTTAGCTGGCGGTCGCGCAGCGCTGCTGTGCGGTATAAGGTATGTATCCGAAGTTGACTTCTGTCTTCGTCCAGGGCTTCAAACTCCAGGAACTCGAGCTGGGCTCCCAGGCCTGCACCTTCCATTTCAAAAGTTCGTACTATTCTTTGTTCCGGCAGCACTTCGTGTAAAGTGCCATGCGCTTTGAACAATACATTGCCCTGGCTGTCGCTGGTTTCAAACCGGTAGCCACCCATGCTGTGCCGGTCGAGTTGCAGTACTTTAGTACCCATCCATTCGGCTACAAATTCGGCTTCCGTATAGGCACGGTACAATAAATTAAGGGGCAGATCGAAGGCCCTGGTAATGCTGAGATCGCAGCGGCCTTCCGCAGCGTCTATTATTGTTTTTCTTTCCATATTGCTTATTTGTATTTTTTCATGAGGTTTTCCAGTTTGTTGAATCGATCGTCCCACATTTTGCGGAAGGGTTCTATAAAGTCGGCGATCTCTTTCATTTTATGCGGATTCAGATGGTAGTATATTTCCCTGCCCGTTTGCTCAGGCTGTAATAATGCACATTCCGTAAGTATCTGCAGGTGCTTCGAAACCGTAGGGCGGGCGGTGTCGAAATTGGCGGCTATGGCACCTGCCGTCATGGCCTGTGTAGCCACCAGACTTAATATGGCTCTGCGTGTAGGATCAGCTATGGCCTGAAATACGTCTCTTCTGAGATTCATTGTGTAGTTATTTGGCTACAAATTTATGTGTAGTTATTTGACTACGCAAATTTATTTTGCTCCTGTGCTGAAATTTAACTTGTACGATGCAGCTGCGGCGCAATATATTTGTAGCCTATGTATACAGCTTTACGAGCCCTAACCAAATGCGTTTTTGCTTATTATAGCCTGGTACTGCTGCTCCTGCTGCTCCTGGTTTCAGCGGCAGCATGTCAACAGCCTTCAGACAACAAGGGACATGTCGGCACAGCGCGGCCGCAGGCAGATACTGTTTTTCAGAGTGCTGATCTGGTATTGGTACAACTTAGTCCGCACAGCTATCAGCACATAAGTTTTTTGCAAACCAATGATTTTGGACATGTGCCTTGCAATGGCATGGTAGTGGCTGTTGATGGCGAAGCCCTGGTATTCGATACGCCGGCCACCGACAGTAGTGCTGCTTCATTAATTCAGGTAATACAACAACAGTTGAAATGCAGGCTGAAGGCGGTAGTACCTACGCATTTTCATGGTGATTGCCTGAATGGCATGCGCGGATTTGAAAAAGCAGGCGTTCCGGTATTTGCATCTTCACGCACAGGGGAGTTGGCGTCGGAAAACAACCTGTACCTGCCTGTTTCGACACAATTTTTTTCGGATAGTATGGAGCTGTCTGTAGCGGAAGAAAGCGTAAGAGTTCAGTATTTTGGTGAGGGCCACACCGCCGATAATGTTATTGCTTATTATCCTGCCGAGCGGGTACTGTTTGGTGGCTGCCTTATTAAAGAACTGGATGCCGGCGAAGGATTCCTGGGCGATGCTAATACGCAACATTGGCCGCTCACTGTTGCTAAGGTGAAGCAGGCATTCTCAGACGCAGACATCGTAATCCCGGGCCATGGTACCGCAGGTGATGCCCGGTTACTGGATTATACGATAAAGCTGTTTCAACAAAAAACTGAAAGCATAAAATAATAAATCATGGTTCGTGACGTCTTGGTTGTGATACTGCTTCTGGCCTGGCCGGTAGCAGGCGCCATAGGGGGCAGGCGGGGTTTCAAAAAGCCTGCAGGATCGCTGTCACGCTATTACCTGATGGATATATGCTTCGCGCTTTTTTTGCTTTTGTTATTTTTCATTGTTGATGCAGGCCGCTTCCTTCAGCAGCCTGCTTTCCCGAACAAAGGAATAGATCTTAGCGAGGTACTTCCTTCGGTAGCTGCTGTAATGTTTACCTTACCTATTGTATTGGCAGTAACTCCATGGAGCCGGCATTATCCGGATGATGTTCAGAAGGCAGCGCACTTATTTGGTTACCCGGTTGTATTGCTTCCGACGAAGGCGGGTGAGCATATGCTGTTTATACTTTCTTTATTATTCGGTGTAGTGGTCGAGGAATTAATTTTCCGGCAATGTATGTTCCTTACCATTTTTCGCATCTGGCCTGCTTTTCCGCCCGATGCAGTTGTTGTTGTCGGCGCAGTATTGTTTTCGCTCCTACACTGGTACCAGGGCTGGAAAGGTATGGTTTCCGCCTTTTGCGTCGGTATAGTATTGGGAAAGGTATTTCTGATGTATGAAACGCTTCTGTATCCCATAGTACTGCACCTGTTGCTCAATGGTACTGTTGTAGTTCTGCACCTGCGCCGGTTACGTGATTTAAGGCGTCAATGAGATATCCTGATTTGTCTTGTATTTGATCCTGTTCCTGGTAAATTGAAATAGGTTGATAGCCCGGGCGTACATTTCGGGCCTTTAGGATTTCTGCCGGAGATCATCCCTTTATACATTCTTTTGAGCGCCTGCCGCTCCGGCAAAGAGCATAACAGGTGTTTTCCCACTTGCTGATATTTGGATTGTAAGGCAAATATTAGTTTAGCCTGAAAAACTAGTATGTTTCTGTTTCGCGGCTGTTTTTCGATCGTATAAATATCATTGCGATAACTGTAGTTATAACGCCCATCACGAAGGATCCAAAGGCTCCCTGAATCGCATAGCTTTTATAGTTGAAATTGGCTTCTGCCGCTTCTCTTGTTTTAAAATGCCCTAATTCTACCGAGCGTTCAATGACATTGGGGAAATATTCGGGCGAAATTATATAGGTGGTGATCCATTGGGTAAGCGGACTAAGCAGGGCTATGAAGGCGGAAAGCATTATTCCCGACATAACACCCTGTTTGTAATTCATGACGCCGCCATAGTACCTGCACTTCTTCTCCCTTAGGGCCATTACCATTATTATAATGGCAGGTATGGCAAAGAGATTGGTGAGGTACATATGGTAGTCGATGTACCTGCCGTGCAAACCGCTGAGTTTTTCCAGCACCATCCAGAGCAATCCTACGATGGAGAATATGATGGCCCATTTTAGTTCAATTTTAATCTGGTTCATAAGCGTGGTTTTTGTGGTGTACTGCCGTTTTATTTTTTGCGGAAAATGTGTATCCGGCCGCTAATATATAAATATTTTAATTAATTGTTTGAAATGGGAAAAAGGATGCTTCCTTGTTCAAATATTGGCTGCTGCGTCAATAACCGCTACTAACTCTTGTATCAAGCAGCTGCGTATGCACGCCCGAAAGGCAGAGCCAGTTGCCGGAAGGGAACTTTTTGGTTGACTGTACGTTTATAGCTATTTGTCCGCTGTAACCGTCTGTCTGTTCGGAGGTAATGCAGCGGGTGCACATTGCGGCAGGCAGCGCTGAATTTCTTTCACGGTATATCGTTATATGAGTAGCAATAAGGTTCCCGGCATCTGGCAGCGATGGAGCAAAAGTTTGTCACATCGATTTAATCTTCATTTAGACAAAGCCGACGAAGAAGAGGTAGTGTATTCTATTAAGAAGAATGCTGACTTTGTTGGTGCGAATTTGTGGACTTTGATTTTTGCAATCTTTATTGCATCTATTGGATTAAATGTAAATTCTACCGCAGTTATAATCGGAGCCATGCTCATTTCACCCGTAATGGGTCCCATTATGGGGGTAGGCCTTGGAATTGGTATTAATGATTTTGAGCTGGTTAAAAAGGGAGGTCGAAACCTCATTGTGGCCACTATCATCAGTGTTATCACATCTACATTTTACTTTTGGCTAACACCTTTGCATGATGCGCAAACTGAACTGCTGGCCCGTACCACCCCTTCTGTCTGGGATGTGTTTATCGCATTTTTCGGAGGACTGGCAGGCATTGTAGCAGGTACGAGAAAAGAAAAAAGTAATGTTATACCCGGAGTAGCCATCGCAACCGCCTTAATGCCTCCACTGTGCACCGCCGGATTTGGCCTGGCTACTGGTAATTTCAAATATTTTATTAGTGCCCTATATCTGTTCTTTATAAACAGCGTATTTATATGCCTGAGCACTTATCTTATTGTCCGCTTTTTGAAATTCAGGAAAAAGCAATTTGCCGATAAGATCACCGAACGGAGAGTTTCGCGCTATATGCTGATATTGGTCGTTCTCACAGTATTGCCCAGCGTTTATCTGGGTTACGGAATCGTTCAGAAAAGTATTTTCGAAACAAATGCCCAACGCTTTGTCAGGGATTTATTCAGGTTCAAAAATACACAGGTAGTCAGCCGCAACTTTACCTATAAAACGGACGGTGGTGAAATAGATTTGCTATTGATAGGGGAGGATCTTTCGCGGCAAAAAATGGATTCAATCCGAAAGCAATTATCGAATTACAACCTTGCTGGTACACGCCTGCTCATCCGTCAGGGATTGAATGCAAAACAGGAAATCGATTTTACACAAATAAAGGCCAGTATACTGGAAGATGTATTCCGGCAGGATTCAAGCCGCCAGTCTGACGAACAGGGCTTGCGGGCAGATGAAACGCTGTATCCTGATATCAGGGGAGAGTTGCAGATTCTGTTTCCTCAAATCAAGTATTATTCGGTTTCAGCCCTGGCCCGCTTACGCACTGATACATCTGTAGTCGACACTATAACCACAGTATTAGCCGCCACCAATGGCCGTATGACCCGCGCCAATACCCTCAGATTTGAACGTTGGTTAAAACAACGTTGGGAGCTCGACACACTGCATTTGGTCCTTGAACCCTGATGTGAAATAAAGTTCGCTCAATATGAAGCCAGGGTGGTCTGCCGACAGTTCCTGCCTCTGTAGCTGTGCTGGTTATAGCATATCAGGTGTCTAACCGATGTCCGCATCTATAGCAGAATTCAGCATCATTGTGATGACCTTCTTTATTGCAGTGTGCGCATACTATTCCATTGAGGCGGTTGTGGAGATCTGATTTACTTTCGTTTTCGCTTCGTTTTATCTCTTTCGCGATCTCCACACCAACTATGCCCGTAGGTACCGCAATGATGCCGTAACCCGTAACCATCAGCAGCATCGACAAAAATTGTCCCAGCGGAGTTACCGGAACCATATCGCCATAGCCCACCGTAGTGAGCGTAACAATTGTGTAAAATACACTTCTGGGTATACTTGTGAAGCCATTGGCGGGCCCTTCTATATAATACATGAGTGTGCCGATTAAGATGGCGATCACCAGTACTGTAAATAAGAAAACCGAAATTTTTGCCCTGCTGGCTAATAAGGCAACCTTCAGCTTGGAAGATTCTGCAATGAACTCGCCCAGTCTGAACACCCGGAATATGCGTAATAGTCGCAGGATACGCAAGCTGCTCAATATATGGCTGCCTTTAAAAAATATAGATAGGAACATAGGTAGCAGCGACAACAAGTCTATTAAGCCGTAGAAGCTGAATATGTACTTCAAAGGCTTTTTACTTACAAAAATCCGCAGCGCGTACTCGAGGCTGAATACTACGGTAAATATCCATTCCAGAATGGTAAGTTCTTTATGGTAAAGGTGATCAATGCCTTCGACCGTCTCTGCCATTATGGTAACAACACTAATCAGAATGGCCACCAGGAGTCCGATGTCGAAGGCCTTCCCGGCTCGGGTGTTAACACCGTATATGATAATGTAAACCTTTTGCCGGAAAACGTCCAGTTTACTTTTGGGTAAGTCCAGGCCAGGCATAATGGAGTGTTTTACAGGTTATGCAATCCCTTATATCATTGTTGAATAAAGCATCCGGTATTTGTTGGCTCCTTTTCAATTTCATAACTGTTGTTGGTTTCTGGTGCCGGATCCTTTCAATACCCAATACCCGGCCAGTCCACCAATAATGGAAGCTGCAAAAATGCCAATCTTAGCCTGTGTTCTAAATACTTCATCGTCAAAGGCCAGAGATGTTACAAACAAGGACATGGTAAATCCTATGGAAGCCAATAAACCCAGGCCGAATAAATTCCGGGTATTCATTCCGGTGGGAAAGGGTGCGATTTTTAGCTTTACTGCAAGCCATGTAAACCCAACCACGCCCGCTACTTTGCCGATCAGAAGTCCCAAAGCTACGCCTATGGCAATATGCGTGCTGAACAGTGCTGATACGTCAATATCAATGACCGAAACGCCCGCATTGGCCAGGGCAAATATGGGTATAATTACGAAAGTTACCATGGGGTGCATGGCATGTTCCAGCTTCTGAAGCGGGGGTATAGCCTTATCTGTATCTGCTTTTACCTCGTCCAGTATATGCAATTGTTCGTTGGTAAGCGTGGGCGTTACATTATTGCTATCCGCCTGCCTGAACAAGCGAAGGTACTTTTCAATCTGCCTGATATAGGTATCCTCCTTGATGCGTACGTTCGCAGGTATGGTAAATGCCGCTAATACCGCAGCAATAGTGGCATGTACACCGGATAGCAGGAAGGAAGTCCATACCACGGCAATACCTAAAATAGCGTAGTACAGTACACTCCGTATACCCATCCTATTGCCTGCAAACATCAGAAGCAGGCCTATGAAGCCGATAAGCAGGCTTATAAATGATATCTTGGAGGTGTAAAAGAAAGCAATTACCAGAACGGCTCCCAGGTCGTCGACGATGGCCAGTGCGGTCAAAAACACTTTCAGCCCCAGTGGAATCCGATTGCCTAATAAGAACAATACCCCCAGTGCAAACGCTATATCTGTGGCCATAGGTATACCCCATCCATGTCGTACTGCGGCATCTGAGTTAAACGCGAGATAAATCAAAGCCGGCACCACCATGCCGCCGATAGCCGCCAGTATAGGTAAAGCTGCCTTGCGTGGGTTAGATAATTCTCCGGCCACAATCTCCCGCTTGAGTTCCAGGCCAACCACAAAAAAGAATATTGCCATTAACCCGTCGTTGATCCAGTGGTGAATGCTGTACTCTAAAAAACTATTGCCGTTGAACTGGAAACCCAGTTTGTTTTCAAAGAAATGATGGTAGGCCTCGTGCAAGGGCGAATTGGCAAGTATCATAGCCAGCAATACACTCAATCCTAAAACGATACCTCCGGCCTTTTCGTTCTGGATGAATTTCTGAATCGGGCGTGTTACTTTCTCTATGGGGACTTTTTTTGTCATTCGATATATTGCTCGTTTGGTAGGCGCAAAGGTACTTGTTTGCAACCAGTTAAAGGATAATGCCGGGATGTGATGTCAGCCCTGTGCTCAGCATGACAAAAAACTAGGCCGGCGGGTTCAGTTTCCCGGGCTTGAAGCGATACCATAGCCTGGGAAAAGCCTGCGCACTCCCTGATGCAGGTATGTGGTTAGGCTGCCCTGTTTTTACCTGGTTTGTGTACCTGATACAAATTGCAAAAACCCGCTTGCATTTACGCGCCCTGCAGCTCAGACTTACGCCCGCCTTCCTATTTATTAACTTAAGTGAACGTGTTGTTTTGAGCCGCCCATCTACTTTGCAGCCTGATTTTAAAACAATTTAAGAATGCTAAAAAAGATTATTCGGCTGGGGCTGGCCGCCGCTGCCTTCTGTTGCCTGGAGGCCAATGCCGCCACAGAAAAGGATAGCACTTTCAGGAGATTTTATGTGGGAAGTTCGCTGTTTATGTTCGGCAATTTTTCCAAGGTTAATAATCCCGAATACCTGCAACTCAACCTCGGGTATAGAATCACGCCAAAGGATGTAATCAGCGTTGAGTTCAAACGATCCATTTATGCCTGGCCTATTGGTATTCCCTTCGGGCCCGATTTTGATGCCCCGGGACTTAATTATCCCGGACATGCGCGCATACTGGCGCCTACAGTAGGCTACCAGCGTTTTTGGTGGAAGGGGGTTTACACTTCTATTTACGCGTTGAATGCTTTTGAGAAATACATGGATGAGGAAAAAAGAAAAATCGGAAATGGTTTCACCGTATACATCAACTTTCACCTGGGCTACCAATTTCGATTTTTTAAAAACCGCCTCTTCTTCGAGCCGGCCATTGGCTGCAGCTATTGGCCCCTAAGAACCGGTGTGCCGGCTTCGTTTAAAGCTGTCGAGCAAAAATGGAATAACTATTTCATCCAACCGGGACTACACTTCGGTGTGAACTTTTAGCCTTACCATCATGAATAACCAGATCAAAACAATGTACTCATAATGCCGGCGCCTCGTTACCGACAGTCCATGCGGGCTTTTCTTCCTGGCGCCGCAGCAGTAGGGCGTTGCATCATCTCAAAACAATATTCGTATACGCGAAATGAAAACTAAAACATTAATCATTGTATGGGCATTTTTTATAAGCAGTTTGCAGCTACACGCTCAATATGGCCAGTATAGCGGCTACCCACGTTGGTTTGCAGGCAGTACTTTGTTCTTGTTGGGTAATCTGGCCAGGGTTAATCCGCCTGATTTTGTCCAGTTAAATATCGGCTATCGTATTACCGGGACCGATGTAATTACACTGGAGCCCAAAACCTGGAAATATGCCTGGCCTAATGGGATCCATCCTTTTTTAAATGAATCCTATGGAAAAGCGGCAGAGAAATTTCCGGGTTATGTACGCGAATACGGCATTTCAGTTGCGTATCAGCGCTTTTGCTGGAAGGGTCTGTATGCCGAATTGAATATAATGCCTACGCTGCAATCATTTGTAGATATTGCCGGTCGCAAAATGAGCAAGGGCTTTCAGTTCTTCAATACCTATAGGGTAGGGTATCATATCAAGTTGCTTAACGACCGGGTTTTTCTCCAGCCTTCGCTGGCTGTTACGCATCGTGCCTACCATACCTCTCTGCCCGATGGTTTTGAGCAACTAGACAATAAGTGGTCAAAATTTATCTTCGGCGAACCGGGCTTACATTTCGGAATAAATTTCTGAATAGGTAACGGATTTGCATGGCAATTCTCGGCGTACTTGTTCTTGCTGGCAGCTGCGGATCGGGGCCGGTATGCCAGCGTCCTGGAAAAAATCTACTGGCTCTCTTTGCCAGAATACTCAGCTTCAAGGTGGATCAGTTTACCGGAATAGTCAATAAGTCTTGAACCATGATTTTAAAGGATTAAACGATTGCCATGATTAAAGAAAGCGAAATCAAGCCAGGAAGGTACTCTTGGAATCGAGGTGCAACAAGTCTTGAACCATGATTTAAAGGGATTAAACGATTGCCATGATTAAAGAAACACGAAATCAAGGCATCAAGTTACTCTTGGAAATCAAGGTGAAGTCTTGAACCATGATTTGAAAGGATTAAACGATTGCCATGATTAGAGAAAAAATACGTAATCAAGATATCAGGCAAATCTTGAAAATCAAGGTTCTGACAATAAGTCTTGAACCATGATTTGAAGGGATTAAACGATTATCATGATTAATAAAAGCGAAATCAAGCCAGGAAGGTACTCTTGAAATCAAGGTGCAATAAGTCTTGAACCATGATTTGAAAGGATTAAAGGATTACCATGATTAAAGAAAGCGAAAATCAAGCCAGGCAGCCAATCTCGAAAATCAAGGTTCAGACAATGCAACAACATGAATATAAAGTTGCAAAACATAAATACATAACTTATATTTGTCTACGCGTATTTCCCTCTTATTTCTATGATAATTGATGCGAAATAATTTATAAACCAAAATTAAGACTTGATGAAACCCCGGACCCTACGAGATGGTTTTATCTCCATTGATGTCGCTTATTTCAAAATAGTTTAGTCTCTGAATTAAGCCTCAGCCTGACTACCAAGGGTAATACCTTTTGTATTCTTGGCCCTACAGCTAACTAGACCAACTGAACAGCAAATATTGTAGTTTGTAAATTTAGCGAATAGCTGTGAGCGGGTGCTCAAAAGTTAGAAAAATGGGTTTCCGATTTGTGTGAATTCAATAAAATGCTCACCATGAAAAAAGTTTTATTGTCGATATTCCTTCCTTTATGTCTCCTTGGTGCGCCCAAGGCTATCGGACAATCGAATCTTTCAATCATATGCGAAGCATCTTTTCTTCCGTCACCAAGCTGGGGATCCGCAATGTACCCTGATACCCTATTCCCTCGTATTACACCTCCGAGCGGAGAAGTTATGATGTTTAATAAAAAGTATTTTTCCTTTGGCTGGGAACAGCCGGCGGGCAATTTAACATCAACAAACGTTACCTACGGATTGTTTCATTTCAACGGTTTTAGTGATATCGGGATCGATAGCGGCATAATTATGGCAACTGCTCGAATAATTAATGTTCCGTTCAACTATTGGTCTGGCTTTAACCCTTCTATTTCAATTCCTGCCACCTATACCAGTTCCGGGTTTAATCCGGGGCCAAATATCGTCGCTCCATATTGGGCAGAGCCATACACCCAGACCCGACACAACCAATTTGTTCCCGAACTTAATGACCTCAACAATGGCGACAGTGTGATCGATGCTAACGTGATGCAGTTTGATTTTATCCCGAAAGGTCCATTCATATCCATGCAATATGTATTTGCTTCAGAGGAATACCCGGCTAACGCCTGCAAAACACCCAATGATGTGATGGGTATATTCCTGAGTGAACCGGGTCAATCCTGGATTCAGAACATAGCATTGGTGCCGGGAACGAATATGCCGGTGGGTCTCAACACCATCAATAATGGTTCCGGTAGTTGTGAAGGGCCTAGCAACGAACAATACTATATAGACTATTTAGGCAACAATGGACAGAACCTTGTTTTCAATGGTTTTACGACTCCGCTGATCGCGTCCGCCAATGTTACACCCTGTGATACCTACAGACTTAAAATTGCGGTAGCCGATGGCGCCCGGCACGACGACTTTGTGTATCAGCCAACAGATATCCAGCACATTAATCCACGCTTAGGATTACATGATTCAGGATTGTTTATCAAGGCCGGCAGTTTGCGTTCGACCGACAGCTTATGGGTAGTGGCTATAGGTGGGGCTGCCAGTACTTCAGTCACGCCTTACGCGGTTCGGGATTGCATGCCTGCTAAGTTTCGCATACATCGCTCCACTGCCATGCATGCTACATTAACCGTACAATATGTGCTTGCAGGCACCGCACAGGCGGGGGCCGATTACCAGCCCCTGACAGGAACAGCTACCATTGGCTCCTGGCAAAGCTATGTAGATGTTCCCGTACAAGCCATAGGTACGGGTGATGACAAAACCTTGAGTCTTTATCTTCTTTCACCGTTTAATAACTGTGGCACTTTAACGCCGGATACGCTCGGCGATGCTTCGCTTTCCATACTGCAACAACTACCCGTTCATATACTTACCAATGATACCACTATCTGCTATGGTTGCAGTATTCAGATAGCTGTAACCTCCGCGGATCCAGGATTGCAATACTCCTGGTCGCCAGCCAAAGAATTAGACAATGCCAATGCGCAAAGCCCCTGGGCCAGTCCGACCTTTAGTACACATTATGGACTTACAACTACAGCTTCGGGAAGTACCTGTATGGCCAAAGACTCGGTTTGGATTTATGTGGATAATTCATCGACACGTGACAGAACTGCTGCTGCCAGTGTACATTTACTGCCCAACCCTTTCAGTAATAGCCTCCATTTCGAAACTAATCACGATCCGACTACCATCTTTGAATTCAGTGTTTATGATTTGCTGGGTAGAAAGCTCATCTACTGTGCAGGAACCAAAGCAACCATCAACAATACGCTTGCCCGACAAACAGCAACATTGCCCAATGGATCCTATTTCGCTATTATTCGTTTTGCGAATAATCAGTCCGTGATAAAAATTATAAAAGCAACCAATTAATTTTTCGATTTACATAGTCACTATCACCTGGTTTGTTTTGATCCTGATGGCGAGGTACTCCTTAATTTTAGTGTGTCTCAACGGACACTAGTTTTTACTCAGCAGGCAAAGCAGATATTTTCGCCTATTTGCGAAGGGTGATAATGTCGTGATTTCTCTGAAGCACACCTTGCAGCATATCAACACCATCCAGTACAAAAACCTCACAGACCTATACCCGCACAAATTAATAAACTAGCGCGACGCTAACAATACGGGGCTGGCCGGGCGGATACATTTCGGCAGCGAAGTTTCCGTGGTCGTTTGTCAAAAGAGTGAAACGTCAACTTTCGGCGAAGGAGACGGCATTTTTAAAGCTTGTTTGTAGCGAAAATGACTATACCTCCGAACAAATCGCCGGCATTATGGGAGTTACAAGGAGAGCTGTAGATGGAGGGCGTCAATGTTCTTTAAATTTGATTAGATCTAGAATTTTGTCTCGCGCTATTTGCCCATAAGCACAAATTGGTTAAATAAAAGGCATAACCTTTTTAATTTTTTGTGCCACAGTTTAAATTATAGTTGACAAGTAAGACCAGGCAATACTCCCTGCTCTTACTTGTCTCTGCAGCAAACTATCTTGAAATTATAAATTTTTGACCTGCTTTAATATTCTCACCTAAGGAAAACTGAATATAGTACAAGCCAGGGGAAAGGTCACTCACATTTAGCTGCAAATCCTTTTTTGGAAAGATCTGCGTTTGAACGATGGTCCCAGTTTGTTTCAAACGTCCTAACTGATCAAATACTGTGTAATTCCCCAGCGTTGCCAAATCAGTTTTCATTTTGATGTTCAGGACGTCGCACGCAGGATTGGGGAAAATTACTAAATTAGATTCATCAGTGAATTTCCCATCGTGAATTCCGACCTTACTGTCTGAACCTTTAAGCACGAACGATACACATGCTGTGTCATTGACAGCATTGCTGTCGACAACACTATTGAATAAAGAATAATATAAGTAAAAACAAATATCAACGTTGTCGTCTGGAGCTTGCGAACTGAATGATGTTATTCCTCTTCTGATAATTGTATCACCGACGGCGATGGTATCAACAACCAAAATATTGATCGGAGCACCTGATATTCTCAGTATTAGCGTATCTCCAACAATATCATTTGGACCGTTGTTTCTGATAGAAAGCATTATATCGAGGGTATCGCCATAAGGTATGATTTGATTATTGGTAGGATGAACAACGCTTAACTGTAAGTCGGTCGCTACTTGGGCATTTAGGGTTATTGATTCAGCGAAAAGCGACAGAATCGAAAAGCTAAGAAAAGAGATCAATTTTAAAAAGTTAGTCATGGTTTTGAGATTTTAAGGTAAACAAGTGTTTTTGGCATCAATAGGCAAGTATATGTAATTTTTTTTTAAACTCATCAATCAGAGGATACAGGTATTCCGAATTGATCGCTTTGTTTAGAACTATTTTTTTCTCTTTTAAATTGTACTTGGTAATTTCTTTCGGTCACCTAAAATTACATCATCCAAAAGGTGACCGAATAGGTGACCGAATGGATTGATATACATTGATACACAATGATATGCTGAACAATAAAAATAGATATTATGGACACTGCGAATATTACCTATCCTGCCTTAGCGTTTCCTGCTTCCGAAATATCGGCTTTTGCGGTTGCTATCGACTACTTTATTTTATCTCTCAAAAATGGAGAAATAATACACTTTCAACCCGATGATACCCAAATTTTTTACGATTGGCTAATCGCTCACAGCATTAGGGATATACAAAAGGAAGAAAAGGCAAAACCTGTCGTTGTTACCAACAACATAGGTTGGTTGGGATGGTTTAAACGCAAAAAATAAACAATAACGTTATGAGCAATACTAAAAAAACTATTCGGGTTGCAGTTGTGGATGACAATGCACAGCTTCGGTATATTGCCGTGAACCAACTTGAAAACTCCGGTTGCATCGTTCAATTCCAAGTGAGCGATGGGCAAAAAGCAATTCAAAAAATAAAAGAGGATGGCACGCTACCCGATGTCTGTATTATTGAAGAAAACTTTGAAGCCCCCAAAGCCCTGCTTGCAAGCTATCCCTGAATGTGGCTGGAAAATTTAGCAAGTTGTAAATATAGTTTGATGTATTGAATTTTGCAATTGGAAGCTGAAACGTAAGTGGGCTCTGCTGGGGAGCAACCCACCAGGGATAGGCTCCGCCGACGAA
>Ga0206112_100063_pt1 | contig 167498 bp, 152 predicted proteins | sample 2B1ome_FD_177998 | JGI IMG/M metagenome (GOLD analysis project Ga0206112, IMG submission 177998) | Enriched microbial communities from leaf-cutter ant dump, University of Wisconsin, Madison, United States - 2B110A | ecosystem: Environmental > Terrestrial > Nest > Insects nest > Nest dump...
GTGCCGTAGATCAGGTCGTTGATGCGCTGGACGGTGTCGGTGTTGTTGTATTGGTAGCCGAGTTGGTGGGTGCCGGTGGTTTCGAGCTGGGCCACGCGGCCGTCGGTGTCGTAGCCGTAGGTTCCCACGTGTTGAGAATTCATTGCGTTCACCCCTACTTATCAAACCGCGACAAGCTATACAAAACAGCGAACTCCATCAACTTGAGAAGAAGTGCCCCGTCAAAAGCTTTCTCAAGCAATTCTGACGCCCTACGCACACATGGCATGGCTGTGGCTTCATCGAATTTCTCGACCTGCATGCGTAGCGATCTGTAGGCCGCAGTGCCCCCCGATTTCACCTCCACGAGGGGGCTACTGAAGGCCGGCCCTACTTCGCGACATCTTGCGCAGCAGATAGCTCATAGCCTCGAAGGCCACATAGACAACGCCAAGCATCGCGAGATATCCCCAGCCGCTCGCAATACTCGGGCCACAGTAGGCCTCAGTGAGGCAAGCAAAAACCCGTGCGCAGATTTGAACATCGCCCCATAGAGCAGCAGCAGAGACCAAGGCTGCCACGAAGAGCAATGAGCGCCTTCTACTTTGGAGCGCATTGCTGTTGAACACCGCGATCATGAGCAACCAAGATCGATACGGCACAAGACCCGCCGCAGCAAGCCCAACAAAGCCGAGCAGGTAGACCGCAGCGCTTTCCAACGGGAGGTTCACGGGCCGCTCCCGACTTGGCGCCGCAGGTTGCCTGGCCAAAACGTCCCCGGCTTAACGTTCGGGAATGACTGATGCCCGCCCAAAGCCGTAGAGCTGCGGATAGAGCACTGGAACGGCGCAGCCGAAGGGAGGCTCTCCGCCTTGTTGATGATGCTTTCCTCTTCAGCTCGCGACGTCTTTTTGCAAGATGTCTCGACCTCCTGCCCTTTATGGAAGTCCTTGTACTTCTGAATGTTGGCCGCCTTGCCAGTGATCAGGTCGCCACTGCCTGCTTGATTTGCTGAGGCATAGGCGCCGGCCGGGTCGTAGATCGCCGGTCCACCGCTGCCATCACCGCGCGATGTGTACACCGCAGCGTGATCTCGAATACCCCCCGGGCCCACCGTAGTCAGCAAACACGTTTCAAGCCCAAGAGGGTCGACGTAGCTGATCGGATTCCCCCCCACATATGCGTAGGTGTTGATGCCGCCTTGCAAGCCGATGGGGTCACTCTGGATATACCGCCCAATCTGCGCATCGTAGTAGCGGTTCCAGTTGTACCAGAGCCCCGATTCGGCGTCGTAGTACTGCCCCGGGTAACCCATGAACACGCTTGCCGGGTCGCCCTGCACCACCTTGCGCTCGAAGGCCGTGTTCGCCGCGCGCCAACTGATCGCCCCGGCCGAGGTGGTCACCACTTCCGGCCGCCCCAGGTGGTCGTTGTGGCTGACGTAGACCTCCGCGTGCGTGCTGGTGCGCGCCGCGAGCAGTTCCCCGCCCAGCCACGCATAGCTCAGCACCACGCCGTTGACCACTTCCACCAGTTGCTCGCCGCCCGGGCCATAGATGAAGCGCGAGGTGCCTGTGCTGGTGGTCTTGACGACGCGCTGGTTCAGCGCGTTGCTCTGGTAGCTGCCGACGATCTGGCCGTTGATCCTGACCTGGTTCATCCGGTCGAAGGCGTCGTAGCCATAGGCTCTTGTGCCGTCCCAGCGGCTTTCGCTGGTGACGTTGCCCTGCGCGTCGTAGCCGATGTTGCGCGACTGGCTGCCGTTGAGCACCGCGAGGCGGTTGCTGGCACCGTTCATGGTGTGGCTCAGGGTGCCGCCGGTGGCGGTCTGGCTGCGGCGGTTGCCCACTTCGTCCCAGTCGTAGCCGTAGCTGCCGAACACACTGTTGCTGGCTGACGTGACGCGGTCGTTCGCGTCGTAGCCGTAGGCGGTGGTTTGCGTGCCGTAGATCAGGTCGTTGATGCGCTGGACGGTGTCGGTGTTGTTGTATTGGTAGCCGAGTTGGTGGGTGCCGGTGGTTTCGAGCTGGGCCACGCGGCCGTCGGTGTCGAGGGTGAAGTTGCGCGCGGTGTTGCTGCCGGCGTAGCGCCAGGCGTAGCGGCGGTCGGTGGCGGGCTGGTAGAGGATGGAATCGACGATGGCTGCCCAGCTGCCGCTGGCGTTGTTGGCGACGCTGCTCAGGCGGCCGTAGGCGTCGTAGGCGTATTTGAGGGCCCAGTTGCCGGGGTAGGTCAGGGTGCTGAGGCGGCCGGCGCTGTCGTAGCTCCAGGCGGTGGTGTAGCTCGTGCCCTGGATGGTGTTGGTCTGCTCGGTCAGCTGCCCGGCCCCGTTGTAGCTGTAGCTGCTGCTGCCCGAGGCGTCGTTCAGGCTGGTCAGGCGGCCTTTGCCGTAGGGGCCGCTGTCGTAGCCGTAGGTTTCCGTCACGCCGGCGCTGGTGCGCGTGGTGAGGCGGTCCAGGCTGTCCCAGGTGTAGCTGCGGGTGGCGCCACCGGCGCGGGTTTCGGTCTGGATGCGGCCGCCGCTGTCCCGGGTATAGATGGTTTCGCCGGTGTCGGGGCTGTTGAGCCGGGTGATTTCGCCGAAGCCGTTCAGGGTGTAGGTGGTGGTGAGGTTGCGGGGGTCGGTGACGGTGTGGAGCGCCCCGGTGGCGTCGTAGCTGAAGTGGGTGGTGCCGCCGTCCGGCGCGGCCATGGTCTTGACGCGATCCTGCTCGTCGTAGTCCCAGGTGGTGGTGCGGCCTGCGGCGTCGCTGCGGCTGCGCAGGTTGCCGTTGCCGTCGTAGACGAAGCTGATGCTCTGGCCGGCGTTGCCTTTCACGGTGACCGTGCGGCCTTCGCAGTCCAGGCAGGTCTTGCTGCTGAACTGGCCGCTGGCGTAGGCGCTGGGGACGCCGCCGCTCTGGGTGGCGAGCCAGCGCTCCGAGGTTTGCGTCAGGGTGTTGGTGGCGGTCGTGGTGGAGACGTTGCGGGGGAAGTTGATCCACTGGTTCAGGCCGTTACCGATCGCCGTCACCCGGTCCGCGCCGTTGTAGTTGTATTTCGTCACCCGACCGCTGGGCTCGGTGATCTGCTTGACGCGCCGGTCGCCGTCGTAGGCATAGCTGGTTTGCAGGCCAGCCGTGGTGGTGCTAGTGAGATTGCCCCTGAGGTCGTAGCCGAAGCTGGTCGTGACGTTGTTCGCGTCCAGCATGGTCGCCGGTTGCCCGCGGCCGTTGTAGCCCTGGTATTGGACGACGTGGCCCAGCGGGTTGGTCACGCTGGCAAGGTTGCCGTTGCCATCGTAGACGCGGGTGGTGGTGGCGTTGCCCGAGGGCAGTTGGCGGCTGGCGGTGAGGGTGGATGAGCCGCCGAACACATAGTCGTAGCTGGTCTTGCGGGTCTGGTTGGTGCGCAGGTCGGTCCAGGTCTCGGCGCTGAGGCGGAAGAGTCTGGCGCCGCTGCCCTTGCCGTCGTAGTAGTCGCGCTGGTAGCGCAGATAGGCCGTGCCGTTGTGATCCTTGTATTCGGTCTGGGTCAGGTCGTCGCCGTCCCAGGTGTGGGTGGTCGTGCGTTGGTTCGCCGTGCCGGCGGCGATGGTCACGGTCGCCAGGCGGCCGGCGCCGTCATAGCCGTAGGTGGTGAGGTTGCCGTTCCAGTCGGTGGACGTGGCGCGGTAGCCGGTGGCTGGGTCGTAGGTGGTTTGCGCCGAGACGGCGGGGCAACTGGCGCCGCCAGCGCGCGAAGCCGAGACGAGTTGCTTGCCGAAGGCGGGCGACTGGTCGAAGGTGTAGGTGGTGGCGGAGCCGGCGGCGTTGGTCACCTTGGTGGTGCTGGTCGTGCCTGCCGTGGTGTAAACGAACTGGTCATGGACTTCGCCCGAGCCCCAGTTGACGTCGGTAGCCCGGCCCTGGCTGTCGTACTGGAAGCTGCCCTTGCGCACGCCGTCCACGGTGACGCCGGTCAGCGCGTTCGCCAGGGCGGATTCGTAGTGGTAGAGCGTGGTCGGCGAGGCCGCGCCGGGGGGCTTGACGGACGTGAGGCGGCCGGTACTGCCGCTGGCGTCGTAGCCATAGGTCCAGACCTGGCCGTTGGGATCCTTGACCGCCGTGACGTGTTCGCCGGTCCAGGTGAAGCTGAGGGTCTGGCTGCCGGACGTGACGGACAGCACCTTGCGCTCGTTGGCGCCCTGCATGCGGTCGATGGCGACGATGCGCATGGGACCCTGGACGGGGGTGGTGACGATGCCCGTCACATAGCCATTGGGCGAATAGACGATGACTGTGCGCTTGCTGACGAGGGTCCATTCCGGGGGGTTGCCACCGGGGTCGGGCAGGTCTTCGATGGGGCGGCTGCCCACCGTGAGTTTGCGGGGGCCTATCGACCGCCCTCTGCTGGCGACGGCGTCTCCGGCCGTCCAGTAGAGGTAGTCGGTTTCCGAGTACACGCCGTTGGCGTAGTAGTAATAGCTGGTGCCGCTGCGGTGGTAGACGTATTGCGCCCCATCGGCCGCGTTGACGACGACGCGGTTGGGCACGCACAGGCCCGTTTCCGGGTCGGGGGTGCAGCCGCCGTTGGTCACGTTCAGGCGGCCGTAGTCATAGGTCGAATGCCAGCCGGGGCCGAACATCTGGGTGTACCCGGGGCGGGCCACGCTGCGGTAGGTGCGGCCAAAGGACAGGCCGTTCCAGCCGTAGGCGCTGAAGTCGGGCTGGGGCAGCCATTTCTCGCCGGTGGCGATGACGACCGGGGTGTCGGTCGAGACGTTCTTGCAGGGATCCAGGCTGCTGTTGTTCGTGGCGATGGGGGTGTCCGGGCTGGTGTTGTTACTGCCACCACCGCCGCCGCCGCCACCGCCACCCCAATCCACGCTGCCACCACCCCCGCCAAAACCCAGCGGGGAGTAGCAATCGGTATTGCCCGAGGAGTCTGTGACAAAAATTCCGTGGCATGCCGCCCCTGACACGACCACCCTGTCCAGGGCTGCAACCGGGCCGGGCAGCAAGCTCAGGCCGGTGGCTTCAAGCAGCGCACCGAACACAACACCGATACCAGTCTTCCTCACGGCTTCTCCCCTCATTCGTTCATCCCTTCTCAAGGATGTGCCGCCATCAACTTGCACGACCGCCGTCGTCAGCTTCTTGCCACAAGGCGTCCATGGCCTCGCGCTTGTACAGACGCTTGAGCTTGTGCGAGATCTCGGCCCAGCCCAGCCATTCGCGCAACTTCACCGTCGGCGAGCCCTGGACAGCGGCTTGGCGCCCATCAGGAAGAAGCTGCTCATGCCCCCATTGCAACGCATACGCCAAGGTCACGCATTGGGGAAGTTATGCAGCGGTCTCTATGCGCTGCTGGCCGATTTGCCAATCACGCTCAGTGGCGGTCAGTGGCGGCCGCAGGTGCGGGCGGAGCAGCAACAGCCGCTCCTGTAACTGCCCTACTACCCCTGCGCCGCCACCCGCTCCGCCTTGCTCTGCAGCTTGTTCAGCGCGCTCAGATAGGCCTTGGCCGAGGCCACGATGATGTCCGGGTCGGCGCCCACGCCGTTGACGACGCGGCCGGCGTGTTGCAGGCGGACGGTCACTTCGCCCTGGGACTCGGTGCTGCCGCCGGTGATCGCGTTGACCGAGTACAGCAGCATCTCGGCGCCGGACTGCACGACGGACTCGATGGCCTGCAGCGTCGCGTCCACCGGGCCGTTGCCGTCGCTCTCGGCGCGGTGTTCCTGGTGGCCGACGGCAAACACGATGGCCGCGTGCGGTCGCTCGCCGGTCTCGCTGCGCTGCGCCAGCGACAGCAGGCGGTAGTGCTCGGCGTCGTTGATGACGGACTCGTCCATCACCAGCGCGACGATGTCCTCGTCGAAGATCTCGTTCTTGCGGTCGGCCAGGTCCTTGAAGCGCTGGAAGGCGGCGTTGACCTCGGCCTCGCTGTCGAGTTCGATGCCCAGTTCCTGCAGGCGCTGCTTGAAGGCGTTGCGGCCCGACAGCTTGCCCAGCACGATCTTGTTGGCGGCCCAGCCCACGTCTTCGGCGCGCATGATCTCGTAGGTGTCGCGCGCCTTCAGCACGCCGTCCTGGTGGATGCCCGAGGCGTGCGCGAAGGCGTTGGCGCCGACGACGGCCTTGTTGGGCTGGACGACGAAGCCGGTGGTCTGCGACACGAGCTTGGACGCGGGCACGATCTGCGAGGTGTCGATGCCGACGTCCAGCCCGAAGTAGTCGCGCCGCGTCTTGACGGCCATGACGACTTCTTCGAGCGAACAGTTGCCCGCCCGCTCGCCCAGGCCGTTGATCGTGCATTCCACCTGCCGCGCGCCGCCGATCTTGACGCCGGCCAGCGAGTTGGCGACGGCCATGCCGAGGTCGTTGTGACAGTGGACGCTCCAGATGGCCTTGTCGCTGTTGGGCACCTTCTCGCGCAGGCGGCGAATGAAGTCGCCGTACAGCTCGGGGATGCCATAGCCCACGGTGTCGGGGATGTTGATGGTGCCGGCGCCCTCGTGGATGACGGACTCGCAGACGCGGGCGAGGAAGTCGATGTCGGAACGGTAGCCGTCCTCGGGCGAGAACTCGATGTCGCCGCAGAGATTGCGGCCGAAGCGCACCGCCAGCCGCGCCTGCTCCAGCACCTGTTCGCGGGTCATGCGCAGCTTCTTTTCCATATGAAGCTCGCTGGTGGCGATGAAGGTGTGGATGCGCGCGCGCCGGGCGCCGACCAGGGCCTCGGCGGCGCGGGAGATGTCTCGGTCGTTCGCGCGGGCCAGGGAGCAGACGGTGCTGTCCTTCACGGCGGCGGCGATGGCCTTGACGGCCTCGAAGTCGCCGTTGCTGGACGCCGCGAAGCCGGCCTCGATCACGTCCACCTTCATGCGCTCCAGCTGCCGTGCGATGCGCAGCTTTTCCTCGCGCGTCATCGACGCGCCGGGCGACTGCTCGCCGTCGCGCAGCGTGGTGTCGAAGATGATGAGCTGGTCGGTCATACGTTTTCCTCTCGTGTGTGCGGCAGCGCCACCGGCGCGCGCGACAGGCCGGACAGGATGGCCTGCATGGACGCGCGCACGATGCTGCCATCGATGCCGACGCCATGGCGGGTCACGTCGCCGACGCGGATTTCGAGATAGGCCACCGCGCGCGCATCGGCGCCGCTGCCGATGGCGTGCTCGTGATAGTCCAGCACGCGCAGTTCGGTGCCCAGGCGGGCGGAGAGCGCGTGGACGAAGGCGTCGATGGGCCCGTTGCCCTCGCCCTGCACATGGCCCACCCAGCCGCCCAGCACGACCTCGGCCGAGAGGCGCATGCCGCCGCCCGGCTGCTCGCTCATCTGCGGCTGCAGCACGCTGGCGCGCGAGTCGCCGATGGCGTATTCGCGCTCGAAGATGGCGTGGATGTCGGCGGCGCTGAGTTCCTTGCCGGCGTCGTCCATCACGCGCTGCACGACCTGGCTGAACTCGATCTGCAGGCGGCGCGGCAGCTCCAGCCCGTATTCGGCCTCGAGCAGATAGGCGATGCCGCCCTTGCCGGACTGGCTGTTGACGCGGATCACCGCGTCGTAGCTGCGGCCGAGATCCTTGGGGTCGATGGGCAGATAGGGCATGTCCCAGATCTCGCCTTCCTTGCGCGCGGCGAAGGCTTTCTTGATCGCGTCCTGGTGCGAACCGGAGAAGGAGGTATAGACGAGATCGCCGACGTAAGGATGGCGCGGATGCACGGGGATCTGCGTGCAGTGCTCGACGCAGCGGCGCACCTCGTCGATGTCGGAGAAGTCGAGCTGCGGGTCCACGCCCTGGGTGTAGAGGTTGAGCGCAATATTGACCAGATCGACGTTGCCTGTGCGCTCGCCGTTGCCGAACAAGCAGCCCTCGACACGATCCGCGCCGGCCATCAGCGCCAGTTCGCCCGCCGCCGTGCCGGTGCCGCGGTCGTTGTGCGGGTGAACGGAGAGCACGATGCTGTCGCGGCGTTCGAGGTGGCGGTGCATCCACTCGATCATGTCGGCAAAGATGTTCGGCGTGCTGTGCTCGACGGTGGACGGCAGGTTGATGATGCACTTGCGCTCGGGCGTGGGCTGCCACACGGCGGTGACCGCATCGACGACGCGCTTGCTGAACGTGAGTTCGGTGCCGGAGAACATCTCGGGCGAATACTCGAAGCGCCAGTCCGTGCCGGGGCGCGCGGCGGCGAGTTCCTTGATCTGGCGGGCGTGCGAGGTGGCGAGTTCGACGATGCCGTCCTCGTCCTGCCCCAGCACGACGCGGCGCATGATGGGCGCGACGGCGTTGTAGACATGGACGATGACGCGCTTCGCGCCGTCCAGCGCCTCGAAGGTGCGCTCGATCAGGTGGGCGCGCGCCTGGGTCAGCACCTGGATGGTCACGTCGTCGGGGATGTGGCCGCCGTCGATGAGCAGGCGCACGAAGTCGAACTCGGTCTGCGACGCCGACGGGAAGCCGACCTCGATCTCCTTGAAGCCGATCTTCACCAGCTGCTGGAACATGCGCAGCTTGCGTGCCACGTCCATCGGCTCGATCAGCGCCTGGTTGCCGTCGCGCAGGTCGGTGCTCAGCCAGATCGGCGCACGGCTCAGCACGGCGTCGGGCCAGCGGCGGTCCGGCAGTGTGATCGGGGCGAAGGGGCGGTACTTTTGCTGCGGTTGCTTCAACATGGTGCTTCCATCGAGGTGGGGCGCAACCAGCAGCCTTTGAAAACACGAACGGCCCGCTGCGGTTGCATACGGGCCGTTGGGGTCAGGTGAGAGCGTGTAGGCGCGACCGACTAGCGAACCCGTGGTTCCTCTAGGGCTAGTAGCAGGCAAATTCGCGTGGCGCGGCTCATGGGGCCGGAATCTAGCACAGCCATTACTGGTGCAGGCCGCGCTCGTCGGGCTCGTCGGTGCTCGTCGAGATGACGCTGACCGGCCTGCCCTTGGCCTTGCGCCAGGCGTAGATGACATAGCCCGACAGCCCGTAAACGCAGAAGGCACCGAAGAGAACGCGCGACGGGTCCAGCGCCGCGAGGCCGATGGCCAGCATGATCAGCACCAGCACGATGAAGGGCACGCTGCGCCGCCGGTCGAAGACTTTGAAGCTGTAGAACGGAGCATTCGTCACCATCGAAAGCCCGGCGAACAGCGTGATGCCGTAGGCCGTCCAGGCTTCCCAACCGCGGGGCTGAACGCCGCGGTAATCGGACTGGTCCACCACGGCCCAGATCAGGCCGATGACGAGCGCCGCCGCCGCCGGGCTGGGCAGGCCCTGGAAATAGCGCTTGTCCACGACGCCGATGTTGACGTTGAAGCGCGCCAGCCGCAGCGCCGCACCGGCGATGTAGACGAAGGCCGGGATCCAGCCCGGCTTGCCCATGTCCTTGAGCGCCCACATATAGACGATCAAGGCCGGCGCGGCCCCGAAGGCCACCATGTCGGACAGGCTGTCCATCTGCTCGCCGAAGGCGGACTGGGTGTTGGTCATGCGCGCGACGCGACCGTCCAGGCTGTCGAGCACGGCGGCGGCGAAGATGGCGACGCAGGCCACCTCGAAGCGGCCGTTCATCGCCATGACGATGGCGTAGAAGGCGCTGAACAGCGCACCGAGCGTGATGGCATTGGGCAGCGCATAGATGCCCTTGCGGCGGGGGCGGGCGGCGAGGCTGGGCTCGTCGTCCTCGATGGGGTCATGGGTCATGGGGCGGCAGGATAGCGCACGGCCGGGGCCGAAAAACGGGTTAACCCTGCCGTGGAATGCCGCAGTGACGGGGCGGGCCGCACGGCCTACCGTCCCGGCTGTTCCGTCCCACAAACTTCCGAGGAGACTGCCATGCGATTCCCCGTCAAGCAGGTGCTGGCCTGCGCACTGTTCGCCGTCGGCGCCACGCTGGCCCAGGCCCAGACCGTCATCAAGTTCAGCCACGTCGTCGCGCAAGACACGCCCAAGGGCAAGGCGGCCGAGTTCTTCGCCAAGAAGGCGGCGGAGCTGACGCACGGCAAGGTCAAGGTCGAGGTCTATGCCAACAGCGCGCTCTACAAGGACAAGGAGGAGATGGAAGCGCTGCAGCTCGGCTCGGTGCAGATGCTGGCGCCGTCGCTGGCCAAGTTCGGGCCGCTGGGCGTGAAGGAGTTCGAGGTCTTCGACCTGCCCTTCATCTTCGACAACCGCGACGAACTGCACCAGGTCACCACCGGCCCGGTCGGCGCCAAGCTGCTGAAGAAGCTGGAGACGCGCGGCATCTCCGGCCTGGCCTACTGGGACAACGGCTTCAAGGTGTTCTCGGCCAACAAGCCGCTGCACGCGGTGGCCGATTACAAGGGGCTGAAATACCGCATCCAGTCGTCCAAGGTGCTGGAAGAAGAAATCCGCGCGCTCGGCGGGCTGCCGCAGGTGATCGCCTTCGGCGAGACCTACCAGGCGCTGCAGACCGGCGTGGTGGACGGCACCGAGAACCCGCCGTCCAATTTCTACACGCAGAAGATGCACGAGGTGCAGAAGCACGTCAGCATGACCAACCACGGCTATCTGGGCTATGCGGTCATCGTCAACAAGAAGTTCTGGGACGGCCTGCCCGCCGACGTGCGCGAGCAACTGAACGACGCGATGCGCCAGGCCACGGCCTATGCCAACCAGATCGCGCAGGACGAGAACGACCGCGCGATGGACGCCGTGCAGAAGAGCGGCAAGACCGTCATCTACACGCCAACGCCCGCGGAGCGCCTGGCGCTCAAGAAGGCGCTGGTGCCGGTGCATGAAAAGATGTCCAGCCGCATCGGCAAGGACACGATCCAGGACGTCTACAAGGCCACGGGCTTCGACCCCTCGAAGCTGTGAGCCCCCGCCCGGCCGCTCCGCGCTGAACGCGGGCGCGGCTGGGCTTGCCCACACCCCCCGAGGGGGCGGCGATGCTCGCGGCATCGAGCCGCAAGCATCGCCAGACGGGCCGGCTTGGGGCGGCCCGGCGCTCGGCCCCATGCGAAAGACAAGGGACACACCGCAATGATGAAAATCCTCGATCACCTGGAAGAGTGGCTCATCACCTTCCTGATGGGCGCGGCGACGCTGATCGTCTTCGTCGCGGTGCTGCACCGCTATGCGGCAGGCTGGGCCATCCCCGGCCTGCAGGACTGGCTGCTGTCGCTCAACATGACCTGGGCGCAGGAGCTGACCATCATCATGTTCGTCTGGATGGCCAAGTTCGGCGCGGCCTATGGCGTGCGCACTGGCATCCACGTCGGTGTGGACGTGCTCATCAACCGCCTCGACGCCCGCAACCGCAGTCGCTTCGTCATCTTCGGCCTGGCCGCCGGCGCATTGTTCACCGGCATCGTGTCGTATATGGGCGCGACCTTCGTCTGGGAGAACGGCGCGCACTACGGCTTCTTCCACGCGCTGGGCATGCCGGTCGATGACCTCATCGAAGGTCCGACCACGCCCGACCTCGAATGGCCCACCTGGGTCGTCTACAGCGCCATCCCGCTGGGCAGCGGGCTGATGTGTTTCCGCTTCCTGCAGGTGCTCACGAGCTTCGTGCGCACCGGCGAACTGCCCCATCACGATCACGGCCACGTCGATGGCCTGGAGGAGCAAGCATGAACGCCGCGATCATCTTCCTGATCCTCACGGCGCTGATGCTCACCGGCATGCCGGTGTCCATCTCGCTCGGCCTGACGGTGCTGACCTTCCTGTTCGGCTTCACCGACGTGCCGCTGGAATCCGTCGCGCTGAAGCTGTTCACCGGCATCGAGAAGTTCGAGATCATGGCGATCCCCTTCTTCATCCTGGCCGGCAACTTCCTGACGCATGGCGGCGTGGCCAAGCGGATGATCCGCTTTGCGACCTCGATGGTGGGCCACTGGCACGGCGGCCTGGGCCTGGGCGGCGTGCTGGCCTGCGCGCTGTTCGCGGCCGTGTCGGGCTCCAGCCCGGCCACCGTGGTCGCCATCGGCTCCATCCTGCTGCCGGCCATGGTCAAGGCGGGCTTCCCGAACAAGTTCGGCGCGGGCGTCATCACCACCTCGGGCGCCCTGGGCATCCTGATCCCGCCGTCCATCGTCATGGTGATGTATTCGGTGGCCACCAACACCTCGGTCGGCGCGCTCTTCATGGCCGGCGTCGTGCCGGGCCTGGTGCTGGCCGCCGTGCTGGGCGGCGTGACCTACTACCGGGCGCGCAAATTCGGCTACCCGCGCCTGCCCCGCGAGAGCTGGGGCGCACGCTGGCGGGCCTTCCGCGAGTCGATCTGGGGCCTGTTCCTCATCATCGTCGTGATGGGCGGCATCTACACCGGCATGTTCACGCCGACCGAAGCCGCCGCGATGAGCGCCGTCTACGCCTTCTGCGTCGCCGTCTTCGTCTACAAGGACATGGGGCTGAAAGACATCCCCAAGGTGCTGCTGAACTCGGCAAACATGAGCGCGATGCTGCTCTACATCATCACCAATGCGGTGCTGTTCAGCTTCATCCTGACCAACGAGAACATCCCGCAGGCGCTGGCCGACTGGATGCTGGGCCACGGCCTGGGCGTCGTCACCTTCCTGCTGGCGGTCAACGTGATCCTGCTGCTGGCCGGCAACTTCATGGAGCCCTCGTCGATCATGCTGATCTTCGCGCCCATCCTGTTCCCGGTGGCGATGAAGCTGGGCATCGACCCGATCCACTTCGGCATCATCATGGTCGTCAACATGGAAGTCGGCATGTGCCACCCGCCCGTGGGCCTGAACCTCTACGTGGCCTCGGGCATCACCAAGATGGGCATCACCGAGCTGACCGTGGCCGTCTGGCCCTGGCTGCTGGCGATGCTGGGCTTTCTGGTGGCGGTGACCTATCTGCCCATCATGTCGCTGTGGTTCCCGCGCTGGCTGGGGATGCTCTGAAAGCAAAAAGGCCGGCGCCTCGCGGCACCGGCCTTTGCGGGTGGTGGCCCGCGGGTCAGTTCTTCGCCTTGTCCACCAGCTTGTTCGCCTTGATCCAGGGCATCATCTCGCGCAGCTTCTCGCCGACCTGCTCGATCGGGTGCTCGGCGGTCAGGCGGCGGCGGCTGATCAGCGTCGGGGCGCCGGCCTTGTTTTCCAGGATGAAGCTCTTGGCGTACTCGCCGGTCTGGATGTCCTTCAGGCACTGGCGCATCGCGTTCTTCGTCGCCTCGGTGACGACGCGCGGGCCGGTCACGTACTCGCCGTACTCGGCGTTGTTCGAGATCGAGTAGTTCATGTTGCCGATGCCGCCTTCGTAGATCAGGTCCACGATCAGCTTCAGCTCGTGCAGGCACTCGAAATAGGCCATCTCGGGCGCATAGCCCGCTTCGGTCAGCGTCTCGAAGCCGGCCTTGATCAGTTCGACCGCACCGCCGCACAGCACGGCCTGTTCGCCGAACAGGTCGGTCTCGGTTTCTTCGCGGAACGAGGTCTGGATGATGCCGGCCTTGCCGCCACCGTTGGCCGCCGCATAGCTCAGCGCCAGGTCACGCGCCTTGCCGGTCTTGTCGGCGTAGACGGCGATCAGGTGGGGCACGCCGCCGCCCTGCCTGTAGGTGTTGCGCACCGTATGGCCGGGGGCCTTGGGGGCGACCATCCAGACGTCCAGATCCTCGCGCGGCTGCACCTGGCCGTAGTGGACATTGAAGCCATGCGCGAAGGCCAGCGACGCGCCGTTCTTGATGTTCGGCTCGACTTCCTTCTTGTACACGTCGGCGATCTGCTCGTCGGGCAGCAGGATCATCACCACGTCGGCAGCCTTCACGGCCTCGGCGATCTCGGCGACCTTCAGGCCCGCGCCCTCGGCCTTGGCCCAGGACGCGCCGCCCCGGCGCAACGCCACGGTGACCTTGCAGCCGCTGTCGTTCAGGTTCTGCGCGTGGGCGTGGCCTTGTGAGCCGTAGCCGATGATGGTGACGTTCTTGCCCTTGATGAGGCTGAGGTCGGCGTCTTTGTCGTAGTAGACGTTCATGGTGATTTCTCCAGGTTCAGCGGCCGATGGCCGGTTGGGCAAAAAGATTGATGAGTAGTGTCTGGTCAAGCGGCCACCGCAGAACCGGCTTCGCCGGGCTGCCAGTGGCGCCCCCTTGAGGGGGCCGGCGAAGCCGGTAGGGGGTGGGCCAAGTTCATACGCGCAGAATGCGCTCGCCGCGCCCGATGCCCGAGGCACCCGTGCGGACAGTTTCGAGGATGGACGCGCGGTCGATCGCGTCGATGAAGGCGTCGAGCTTGCCCGCGTCGCCAGTCAGCTCGATGGTGTAGGTCTTGTCGGTCACGTCGATGACGCGGCCGCGGAAGATGTCGGCGGTGCGCTTGATCTCCTCGCGCTCCTTGCCGACGGCGCGCACCTTGATGAGCATCAGCTCGCGCTCGGTGTAGTGGCCCTCGGTCAGGTCCACGACCTTGACGACCTCGATCAGGCGGTTCAGGTGCTTGGTGATCTGCTCGATCACCTCATCGGAGCCGGTGGTGACGATGGTCATGCGCGACAGCGAGGCGTCCTCGGTCGGCGCGACGGTCAGGCTCTCGATGTTGTAGCCACGGGCCGAGAACAGCGCCACGACGCGCGACAGCGCGCCCGGCTCGTTCTCGATGAGCAAAGCAATGATGTGTTTCATGGGGTGTCGTCCTTCGCGCTCTTCAGCGGCAGCGGCGGTAACCGGTGCGCCTTGGCGGCGGGTTCGAGTCGTTGAAAGAATTCGCCGTAAGGTCGGCTGCGTGCGGCATCCGCCGCCGGCCTCGGGGCGCGCGGTAACGCGCCCCAAAACCTGCGGCTTCAGACACTCACAGGTCTTCCGAGCCCAGCAGCATTTCCGAGATGCCCTTGCCCGCCTTGACCATCGGCCAGACGTTCTCGGTCGGGTCGGTGCGGATGTCGAGGAAGACGGTGCGGTCTTTCAGCCGCATCGCTTCCTTCAACGCGCCCTCCACGTCGCCCGGCTTCTCGACCAGCAGGCCGACGTGGCCATAGGCCTCGGCCAGCTTCACGAAATTGGGCAGCGCGTCCATATAGCTGTGCGAGTAGCGGCCCTCGTAGTCGAGCTCCTGCCACTGGCGCACCATGCCGAGATAGCGGTTGTTCAGCGAGACGATCTTGACCGGCGTCTTGTACTGGAAGCAGGTGGACAGCTCCTGGATGCACATCTGGATGCTGCCCTCGCCGGTGATGCAGAACACGTCCGACTCCGGCTTGGCGAGCTTGATGCCCATCGCATAGGGCAGGCCCACGCCCATCGTGCCCAGGCCGCCGGAGTTGATCCAGCGGCGCGGCTCGTCGAACTTGTAGAACTGCGCGGCCCACATCTGGTGCTGGCCGACGTCGCTGGTGATGTAGGCATCGCGGTCGCGGGTCAGGCGCCACAGCGTGTCCACCACCATCTGCGGCTTGATAACCTCGTCCGAGCCCTTGTAGGCGAGGCAGTCGCGGCGGCGCCAGTCGTTGATCTGGCTCCACCAGGCATTGACCGCATCCGCATCGGGGCGGGCCTGCGCGTCCTTGATCTGCGCGATCAACTCCTGCAGCACGTCCTTCACGTCGCCGACGATGGGAATGTCCACCCGCACGCGCTTGGAGATCGACGAGGGGTCGATGTCCACATGGATGATCTTGCGCTCCACCGAGCCGAAGTGCTTGGGATTGCCGATCACGCGGTCATCGAAGCGCGCGCCCACGGCCAGCAGCACATCGCAGTGCTGCATCGTCATATTGGCCTCGTAGGTGCCGTGCATGCCCAGCATGCCGAGGAAGCGCGGGTCCGTGCCCGGCATCGCGCCCAGGCCCATCAGCGTGTTCGTGCAGGGAAAGCCGAGCAGATCCACCAGCTCGCGCAGTTCCGCCGTCGCCTCGCCGAGGATGACGCCGCCGCCTGTGTAGATGTAAGGCCGCTTCGCCTGCAGCAGCAACTGCACCGCCTTGCGGATCTGGCCGCTGTGGCCCTTGCGCACCGGGTTGTAGGAGCGCATCTCGATGCGCTCCGGATAGCTGAACGCGGTGCGCGCCAGCGACACGTCCTTGGGAATGTCCACCACCACCGGGCCGGGCCGGCCGGTGCGGGCGATGTGGAAGGCCTTCTTGATCGTCAGCGCCAGGTCGCGCACGTCCTTGACGAGGAAGTTGTGCTTGACGATGGGCCGCGTGATACCCACCGTGTCGCACTCCTGGAAGGCGTCCAGGCCGATGGCCGGCGTCGGCACCTGACCCGTGATGATGACCATCGGGATCGAGTCCATATAGGCGGTGGCGATGCCGGTCACGGCATTCGTCACGCCGGGGCCCGAGGTCACCAGCGCCACGCCGACCTCGCCGGTCGCACGGGCGAAGCCGTCGGCGGCATGGACGGCGGCCTGCTCGTGGCGCACCAGCACATGCTGGATGCTGTCCTGCTTGTAGAGGGCGTCGTAGATGTAGAGCACCGCGCCGCCGGGGTAACCCCAGAGGTGGCGCACCCCTTCGGCCTGCAGGCAGCGAACGAGGATCTCGGAGCCGTTCGGCTCCGCAGGTGTTTGGGAGGGAGGGGTTTGCGGTTGCGCCAGTGCAGCGCGCTTGACTTCCGCGGCAGACATTTCCATGTTCAGAACCTCTGTGAATTTCTCTGACGAAAAACCATTGGTGCCCCTTCACGCGCCCTCGTGAGGCGGTTTCGGAGCCTGCGCGGTCAACAGATGGGGCCCCAGTCGGGCGGCCACTGAGAGACCATGACTCTTTGTGCGAAGCAACATTATGCCGAGCGAAACCCGCCAAGCCTTCGTATGAAGCGAAGACAAAGGCCTCGCGGAGCGTTGCCATAATCCGCCCCGCCGCCCGGACTGCCCCCCTTCCCTTCCTTGGCCACCGACAAAGAACTCAACGACTTCCTGCGCAGCGTGGAGCGTCGTGCCTTCAAGCGCACGGCCTACCTCGTCCGCGACGACGACGCCGCGCTGGACGTCGTGCAGGACGCCATGATCAAGCTGGCCGAGCACTATTTCGACCGCCCGGCGGCCGAGCTGCCGCTGCTGTTCCAGCGCATCCTGTCCAACGCGACGATGGACTGGTTCCGCCGCCAGAAGGTGCGCCGGGCGGTGATGACGAATATGTCCGACTTCGAGGGCGCCTCGCCCGACGAGGACTTCGACCTGCTGGAAATCCTCGAAACCGGCGACGGCGCCCAGAGCGCCGCCGACGAGGTCAGCCGGGCCCAGACCCTGCAGTCCATCGAGGCCGAGGTGGCGCAACTGCCGGCCCGTCAACGCGAAGCCTTTCTGCTGCGTTACTGGGAGGAACTGGATGTATCCGAGACCGCCTCCGTGATGGGCTGCTCCGAAGGCAGCGTCAAGACGCACTGCTTCCGTGCCGTGCAATCGCTCGCCAAGGCGCTCAAGGCCAAGGGGATCACGCTATGAATTCGCCGCAAACCGCCCACGATGGCGCCTTCGATGACGCCCGCCTGCACCGCTTCGGCCGCCAGGTGGCCGCCCGCCTGACCGAGCAGGGCGCCGCGCTGCCGCACGACATGGCGGAGCGCCTGCGCTTCGCGCGCGAGCAGGCGCTCGCGCGCGCCGCTCATGCGCGCGCGGCGGCGGCCCGCCCGGCCGCAGCCACGGCCACGGCCACAGCCACGACACAGATGGGCACCACGCTGGCCCTGAACGGCGGCGGCAATGCCGGCAGCAACAACCCCCTCTGGCCCAAGCTCGTCTCCCTGCTGCCGCTGCTGGCCCTGCTGGCCGGCCTGCTGCTGATGCAACGCGGCCAGCTCCACGAGCAGCTCATCGCCGCCGCCGAACTGGACACGGCCCTGCTGAGCGACAAGCTGCCGCCGGCCGCGTTCAGCGACCCCGGCTTCGCCGAATACCTGCGCGACGGGGGAGACGGGGAAGAATGACGCTCGCCCCCGCCCGCCTGACGCTGGCCCTGCTGCTCGCCGCAGCGGGGCTTGCCGCTTTTGCGCAGGCGCCTGGCCCCGCCGCACCCGCCGCCCCCGCTGCGTCAGCGCCCGCGCCCGCTTCGGCCCCCGCGCCCCGCCGCTCCCGGCCCGCCGCGATGCCGGTCGCGTCGGCCCTCACCCCGCCGCCCACCTGGGCGGAACTGACGCCCGCCCAACTCGCGCTGCTGGCGCCGCTGGCCGCCGACTGGGATCAGCTCAGCCCCGAGCAGCGCAGCAAATGGCTCAACGCCACGCCCATGCTCGCCGGCCTGCCCGCGCCGGACCTGGAGCGCGTCCACGAACGCATGCGCGCCTGGAGCCGCCTCACGCCGGCCGAGCGGGCCAATGCGCGCGTCGCCTTCCAGGCGACCAAGCAGATGATGGACGACGAGCGCCGCCGCGCGAAATGGGAGGCCTACCAGGCCCTGCCGCCCGAGAAGCGCAAGGAACTGGCCGAACGCGCCGCCGCCCGCCGTGAGGCCCGGGCCGCACGCCGCGCCGCGCTGCCAACGTCTGCGGCTTCCCAGACCAGGCAGGCCGCACCGCCGGTGCCCGTCCCCGTGGCCGGCGGCCTCGTCCAGGCCCGGCCCGGCGCGACGACGGTGCTGATGACGCGCCGCCCCGCCCCGCCCCCGCACCAGTCGGCCGGCCGGGCCAGGCTCGTGGCCGACCCGGCGCTGGTCGATCCCCAGACCCTGCTGCCCAAGCCGCCCCGGGCGACGCCTGCCGCGTCGGCGCCCCGTCCATGACGCCGCCGCCAGGCTTGGCGCGGCGCTTCGCAGCCTTCGTCTACGAAGGCGTGCTGCTCTTCGGCGTGATCTTCTTCTGCGGTTTCCTCTACTCGGTGCTGACCCGCCAGCAGCACGCGCTGGAAGGCCGCATCGGCCTGGGGCTCTGCCTCTTCCTCGTCATCGGCCTGTACTTCGTCGGCTTCTGGACGCACTCGGGCCAGACCCTGGCGATGAAGACCTGGCATCTGCGCGTCGTCGATGCGGCCGGCCGGCCCCTGGGCTGGGGCCGCGCCCTGCTGCGCTATCTGTTCGGTTGGCTGTGGTTCCTGCCGGCCCTGGCCAGCGTCTGGGCGCTGGGCCTGCACGGCGGCGGCGCCATCACGGGCAGCCTGCTCGCCGGCATCGCCGCCTATCTGCTGATCGCCCGCCTGCATCCGCAGCGCCAGTTCCTGCACGACGTGATCTGCGGCACGCGCGTCGTCACCCAGTTGCCGCGACGTCCATGAGCAACCCCCACAAAGGCCGCACCGGCCTGGACCGCATCGTCCACGCCGCCGGCTACTCCTGGGCTGGGTTGAAAGCCGCCTACACGGGTGAGAGCGCCTTCCGGCAGGAGACCTGGCTGTGCATCGTCGCCACGCCGCTGGCCTTCTGGCTGGGCCGGGGCTGGGTGCAGGTGGCGCTGCTGCTGGGCTCGCTGCTGATCGTGTTGATCGTCGAGCTGCTGAACTCCGCCGTCGAGGCGGTGGTGGACCGCGTGTCCTTCGAGCGGCACGAGCTGTCCAAGCGCGCCAAGGACATCGCCAGCGCCGCCGTGCTGATGGCCCTGCTGCTGGCCGGCGGCGTCTGGGGCGCTGCGCTCTGGCAGCACCTCAGCTAATGCGTTAGACGGCGGCTTCGTCGGTTTCGCCGGTGCGGATGCGCACCACCTGCTCCACCGGCAGCACGAAGATCTTGCCGTCGCCGATCTTGCCGGTCTTGGCGGCCTTGAGGATGGCGTCGATGCAGCGCTCCACCTCGTCGTCCTTCACGACGACCTCGACCTTCACCTTGGGCAGGAAGTCCACCACGTACTCCGCGCCGCGGTAAAGCTCGGTGTGGCCCTTCTGGCGGCCGAAGCCCTTGACCTCGGTGACCGTCAGGCCCGAAGCGCCCACCTCGGCCAACGCCTCGCGCACCTCGTCGAGCTTGAAGGGTTTGATGATGGCGGTGATCTGCTTCATGACGGGCTCCGGTTGACGGGCCCGAGTTTACGCACGGAACTTCGAGGTGATCGGGTAGCGCCAGTCGCGCCCGAAGCCCCGGTGCGTGATGCGAATGCCCACGGGCGCCTGGCGGCGCTTGTACTCGTTGATCTTGATCAGCCGCGTCACGCGCTCCACGTCCTCGGGCCTGAAGCCGGCCGCGACGATCTCGGCGATGGACTCGTCCTGCTCCATATAGCGGGCCAGGATCGCATCGAGCACCTCGTAGGGCGGCAGGCTGTCCTCGTCCTTCTGGTCAGGGCGCAATTCGGCCGAGGGCGGGCGCGTGATGATGCGCTCGGGAATGATTTCCGGCCCCTGCGCGTTGCGCCAGCGCGCGAGGCGGAAGACCAGCGTCTTGGCCACGTCCTTGATGACCGCGAAGCCGCCCGCCATGTCGCCGTAGAGCGTGCAATAGCCCGTCGCCATCTCGCTCTTGTTGCCCGTCGTCAGCACGATGCTGCCGAACTTGTTGGACAGCGCCATCAGCAGCGTGCCGCGGATGCGCGCCTGGATGTTCTCCTCGGTCGTGTCCGCGGCCAAGCCCCTGAACTCGTCGGCCAGCGTCGCGTTGAAGGCGTCGAACATCGGCACGATGCTCATCTCGTCATAGCGCACGCCCAGGCGCCCCGCCATGTCGCGCGCGTCGATCCACGAAATGTCCGCCGTGTAGGGCGAAGGCATCATCACGGCGCGCACCTTCTCCGCGCCCAGCGCATCGACGGCGATCGCCAGCACCAGGGCCGAGTCGATGCCGCCCGACAGGCCGAGGATGGCGCCGGGGAAACCGTTCTTGCCCAGGTAGTCGCGCACGCCCAGCACCAGTGCCTGCCAGACCTGGGCTTCCATCTCGGGTTCCGGCGCGACCTCGCCATGCATGCGGCCAGCCGCATCCACCTCGATGACGGTCAGCGCTTCCTCGAACATCGGCGCCCGCGCGGCCAGCGTGCCGTCGGCCTGCATGGCGAACGACGCGCCGTCGAACACCATCTCGTCCTGCCCGCCGACGAGGTGCGCATAGACCAGCGGCAGCCCCGTGCTGCGCGCCCGCTCGGCCATGCGCTGCTCGCGCTCGGCCACCTTGCCGACATGGAAGGGCGAGGCATTCAGCACGCACAGCAGGTCCGCGCCCGCCCCCTTCGCGGCGGCGGCCGGCTCGTCGAACCAGGCGTCCTCGCAGATCAGCAGGCCGACGCGGCAGCCCTTCACATCGACGACGACCGCGCCCAGCCCCGCGTCGCGGCCGGACAGGAAATAGCGCCGCTCGTCGAACACCTGGTAGTTGGGCAGCTCGCGCTTCGCATAGGCCGCGACGACACGGCCGTCGGCCAGCACCGAGGCCGCATTCAGGCAGGGCGGCAGCGACCAGCTCCGCTCGCGCACGGCGCCCGCCTCCCGCGCCAGCGGGTGGCCGACGACGACGTGCAGGCCCGGCAGACCCGCCAGTTCCGCCGCGATGCGCTGCAACTGCTCATCGCAGGCGGCCAGGAAGGCCGGGCGCAGCAGCAGGTCTTCGGGCGGATAGCCGCACAGCGCCAGTTCGGGCGTCACCAGCAGATCGACCCCGGCCGCATGCGCCGCGCGCGCCTGGGCCATGATGCGATCCGCATTGCCCGTCAGGTCACCGACGACGACATTGATCTGGGCCAGGGCGATCTTCAAGGGCGAGGGCATGGGCAGCAACGAATCAGACGACGAAACCGGCATTGTCATTCGGGTGGACGACGCGCCCGCCGCGCTGCCCGCCGGCGCCTGGGACGCACTGCTCGCGCGCCAGGCGCGGCCCACGCCCTTCATGCGCCACGCCTATCTGCGCGCGCTGCACGAGTCTGGCAGCGCCGTCGCCGCCACCGGCTGGCAGCCGCAATTCGTGTCGATCTGGCGCGGCGGCGAGTTGCTGGCCGCCTGCCCCGCCTACCTGAAATCGCACAGCTATGGCGAATACGTCTTCGACTGGGCCTGGGCCGACGCCTACCAGCGCCACGGCCTCGCCTACTACCCCAAACTGCTCGTCGCCGTGCCCTTCACGCCCGTGCCGGGCAGCCGCCTGCTGGCCGTGGACGCCGAAGCGCGCGCGCTGCTGGCCCAGGCGCTGCGCGCATTGGCGAGCCAGACGGGCGCGTCGTCGCTGCACGTTCTTTTCGGTGACGAGGCCGACCAGGCCGCGCTCGCCGCTGCCGGCTGCATGCCACGCAGCGGCGTGCAATTCCACTGGACGGCCAAACATCCCGATAGGGATGCCGACTTCACGGCCTTCCTCGCCCGCCTGCACCGCGACAAGCGCAAGAAGATCCAGCAGGAGCAGCGCCGCGTGCGCGAGGCCGGCGTCAGCTTCGCGGCCCGCGAGGGCGCGGCCATCGCGCCCGAGGACTGGGATTTCTTCTACCGCTGCTACCGGCAGACCTACCGCGAACACCACAGCCGCCCCTACCTCACGCGCGACTTCTTCGCCCGCATGGCGAGCGACATGCCCGAGCACTGGCTGCTGTTCACCGCCCTGCGCGACGGCCAACGCATCGCCACGTCGCTGCTCGCCCTCGACCCCGAACGCCGCGCCGCCTTCGGCCGCTACTGGGGTGCGACGGAACACGTCCCCCACCTGCATTTCGACGCCTGCTACTACCAGCCCCTGGCCTGGTGCATCGCCCACGGCTATGAACGCTTCGAGGGCGGCGCGCAGGGCGAGCACAAGATGGCACGCGGCCTGCTGCCCACGCCCACGGCCTCAAGCCACTGGCTCGCGCACCCGGCGTTCGCCGATGCCGTCAGCGAATTCCTCGGCCGCGAGGGCGAGGCGATGGCGGGCTATCTCGGCGAGTTGAACGAGCACGGGCCGTTCAAGCGCCAGACGCCAACGGAATAGTCAACGGCCTGACGGCAAGAAAGGAGGGGCAGACCCATGGCCAAGAAGTTCAGCGAACTGCGCGCCAAGCTGCCGCCGCAGGCCCAGGCCCGCGCGGCGGCGCGCTGAAACCCTGCTCGCGGAAGCGCAGCAACTCCAAGCGCTGTATCAAGCCGGCATCGCCAGCGGCACGCCGACGCCCATGCCCGGCCAGGACTGGGCGATGCTGCGGGCCGTCGCGCGCGGCGAGCGGGGCGGCTGACGCCTCAGCACGCGGCAAACCCGCTCATGGAAGGCGCCCCAGGCGGCGCGCAGTTCCGGGGTCAGGTCCCCAGCAAGCAAGGCAGCCAGCGTATCCAGCAGCGCGGCGCCCACCGCATCGCAGTGGGTGGCCGGCACGCCGCCGCGCAGGTAGCGCAGGCGCAGCATGGCCAGCACGCCGTCCAGTTGCTCGGGGTGGTTCAGCAGGCGCACGGCGTCGCCGACCAGTTCCAGCAGCCGGCGGCTTTGGGTGTCGGTGCCGGCGTAGAGCCGCAGGCTCAGCGAGGCGTCGCGGGCCAGCAATTCGTCGTAGAAGCGTGCGCCGGCTCGCACCGCCTGCGCTTCGATGACAGCGAAGCTCTCGCGCACGAGGCTGATCTGGCGGGCGTCCATCGCATCGCCCCTTCAGCCGCGGCGGCGGCGGCGCAGCAGCAGCGCCAGAGCGGTGGTGGCCAGCACCAGGCTGCCGGGCTCGGGCACGGTGTGGCCCGGCGTGCCGCCATCGCCGGGGTCCGTCGGGTCGCCGGGTTCGGTGCCGCCGCCGCTCGTGCAGCCCAGCGTGCAGGCGAGCGACGCGAGCTGGCCCTGCAGCAGGCCGGCATCGTCCTCCCACCAGAAGTCTGCCCAGTCGAAGTCGGCCAGGGTGTAGCCGCCGTCGCGCAGCGGCAGGCCGGCGCTGCTGAACAGCGCGGCGCTGAAGTCGTACAGCGTGGCGCTGACCGTGCCGCCGCTGCCGATGGCCAGCAGGCCCAGCGTGTCCTGGCCGCCCAGGTTGTTGCTGACGTTGACGAAGACCTGGCTGTCGAAGTTCAGCAGCGCGCCGCCGTCGAAGGCCAGGCTCAGCGACCACGCCGGGCCGCTGCCGGTGTAGCTGCCCGTGCTGCCGCTCGGGTCGTTGATGGTGTTGGTGGCCGCGCTGTCGAAGCCGAAGCTGCCGCTGAAGGTGCGGTAGCCGCGGTCGGCCTGGTCCCAGCCCACGGTGCCGGTGAAGCTGTAGCTCACCGGGTCGGCCACAGCGGCCAGCGAGAAGGCGGCGCAGGTGGCGGCCAGCAGGCCGCGCAGGGGTTTGGAAAGAGTCATCGTGAATCTCCAGAGTGAAGCCATAGATTGCGCAACGCCGTCAGCAGGCGACGTTGTTGCAGAGGTTGTTGCCCATGCTGTGTGTGCCCCAAAGGGCGGCGCCGGTATTGCTGCTCATCACCGAACCGCTGACCGCCCCCCCGTTGATGCCGTGCTGCCCGTTGTTGAAGACCACAGCACCTTGCGTCATCGAGCTAGGGGACTGGCTGTACACACCAAAAACTCGGTTGCTCGACGCGGTCACGTTGCGAATCAAGCTGGCACCGGACATCACGCTGATGCCGTTGCCGCCGTTGAAGGAATACACCCCGCCGTCGATGACGGCGGCCGCGTGCACGACGAACAGGCCGTTCCCGCCGTTGCCATGGACGCGCATGTTTTGCAGCAGCGCTTCTCTGCCCACGCGGATGCCCGTGCTCCCAAAGCCGGTCACGGTGCCGTTGCGAAGCGTCGTTCCGCCGCGGTTGGTGACGTTCGAGGTGCCCGTGACCCCCTCGCCGATCGTGCCGGTGCATGTGACATGCGCGCCCAGGCCCGTGCAGTCCACCGGGCCGCTGAGCGTGAAACCATTGAAGTCGATGCTCACGTTGTCGGCGCTGATGACGATTCCATTGCTGCCGGCCGGCACCGTGAGGTTGCTCATCAGCTTGTAGCTGCCTGATTGGCTGATGGTGACGGGGAAGCCCGGCGTGTCGCCCGGCGTGATGCTGCCGGCCAGGGCCTTGTTCTGATCGATGGTGGTTTGCGCGAAGGCGCCGGAGGCGGCCAGCAAGGCCGCAGCAAGACAAAGGGCGTATTTCATGAAGGCGATGTGTGTGGGGTGAAGGAAAGATGCGAAGGCCAGTGCGGCGTGCCCATGCTCAGTACGGTGTTTCGTTCTTCATGTTTGCGCCCATCGAACGCACCATGTGGACGTCTCTGTCGGTGTAGGTGCCACGCGCCGAGACTGCGGTGAAGCCCATGCCTCCGTTGCCAAGCGCCTGGCTGTCGGTGACGGTCAGGCCCGGGCCGTTGCCGGCAAAGCCGTTGACACCGTTGTTCAGCGCGCGGCAGTTGCTGACCAGCCCCCTGAACATGAACATGCCGTGGTTCCTGTTGGTCTCCAGCGTGCAGTTGCGCACGTGGGCACCGCCTCCGTCACTTCCACTCACCAGGCTGAGCAAGCCCCATTTGTTTTCTGCCAGGCGCAGGCCGTCATAGTGGTCCGCCGTGCCGACATGCACGCCAGCCCCGCCGAAGCCCGTGACGGTGCCGTTGCGCACCATGCTGCCCGTGGCAGCGCGGGCGTCAATGCCGATGGATTCGTCGTCGTCATGGGTGCAACTCACGATGCGCGTGGCAGCGTTGCGCGTGCATTTGGACGGGCCGCTGATGCGAAAACCGTTCAGGTCCAGCGTCACCTCGTCGGCCGTGATGACGATGCCCTTGCTGCCCTGGGGCACGGTCAGATTGCCCGTCAGCTTGTAGCTGCCGGGCGCGCTCAGCGTGACGGGGAAGCCCGGCGTGTCGCCCGGGGTGACGTTGCCGGCCAGCGCCTTGTTCTGGTCGATGGCGGTTTGCGCGAAGGCGCCGGAGGCTGCCAGCAGCGCGGTGGCGAAGAGGGAGATTTGCTTCATGGTGATGCCTCAATACGGCTCAATACGGCGTGCTGCCGTTCAGGTTGCCGCCCATGGACGTGACGTAGCCCACGTTGTTGCCGTTGTCGGCCGCCTGGGTGCCGCGCACCGCGGTGGCCCACAGGCCGAAGCCGCCGTTGCCCAGGGCCTGGCTGTCGGCCACCAGCAGTTGCGCGGTACCGAAGAAACCGGTGCCGCCGTTGTGAATGGCACGGCTGTTGACGACCAGGCCCATGTTCAGGGACAGGCCCAGGGTCTGGTTGGTGTCGAACAGGCTGTTGGAGAAGCGGCTGCCGGCGTGCGGCGCGTTGGCCGAGGCGAAGAAGGCGCCCCGGTAGTTCTGCGTCAGGCGCAGGTTGTCGAAGCGCCCCAGTTGGCCGGGCACGAGCCCGGTGCCGCCGAAGCCGCTGATGGTGCCGTTGCGCACCTCGATGCCGGCGACGGCCTGGGCGTCGATGCCGATGGACAGCTCGGACTGGTAGCTGCACGTCACCGCGCGCGTGGTCTCGTTGCGGGCGCAGGTGGACGGGCCGGCGATGGTGTGGCCGTTCAGGTCCAGCGTCACGCCGCTGGCGGTGACGGCGATGCCCTTGACGCCGGCCGGCACCGTGAGGTTGCCGGTGAGCTTGTAGCTGCCGGGCGCGCTCAGCGTGATGGGGAAGCCCGGCGCATCGCCCGGGGTGACGTTGCCGGCCAGCGCGCGGTTCTGGTCGATGGCGATCTGCGCGCAGGCAGCGGATGCCGCGAGCAGCGCGGCGGTGAGGATGATGAGTTGCTTCATGGGGATTGCCTCAATTCGGCTCAATACGGGGTGCCGCCGTCCAGGTTGCCGCCCATGGAGTTCACATAGGCTTTGTTGGTGCCGTTGTCGGTGCTCTGCGTGCCGCGTGCCGCACCGGCGTACAGGCCGTAGTTGCGGTTGCCCATGGTCTGGCTGTCAGCCACCAGCACCTTGGACGAGCCGGCCGAAAAGCCCGAGCTGCCGTTGTTGATGGCGCGGCTGTTGATGACCAGGCCGACGTGCATCGCCAGGCCCACGGTCTGGTTGGTGGCGAACAGGCTGTTGGCGAAGGTGTTGCCGGGGCCGGCGTTGCCGGCATCGGTGTGGTAGACGCCCTGAGAGTTCTGCGTGATGCGCAGGTGGTCGTAATGCCCCAGCCTGCCGGGCACCACGCCCACGCCGCCAAAGCCCCGGATGCTGCCGTTGCGCACCTCGACGCTGTCCGAGTCCGAGGCGTCGATGCCCACCGACGCGACCGACACATAGCTACAGGCTACCGCCCGCGTGTTGAGGTCGCGGGTGCAGCTTGACGGGCCCTTGATCGTGAAGCCGTTCAGGTCCAGCGTCACGCCCTCGCCGGTGATGACGATGCCCTTGGTCTCGGCCGGCACGGTGAGGTTGCCGGTCAGCTTGTAGCTGCCGGGCGCGCTCAGCGTGACGGGGAAGCCCGGCGCATCGCCCGGCGTGACGTTGCCGGCCAGCGCGCGGTTCTGGTCGATGGTGATCTGCGCGCTGGCTGCGGATGCCGCGAGCAGCGCGGCGGTGAGGATGAGGGTGGTTTTCATGGCTTTGCTCGGTCAGTACTCGGTCAGTAGGCGGTCAGTCCTTCGAGGTTGGCGCCCAGGGACGTGACGCCGTAGCGGGTGGTCTTGTTGCCGTTGGCCTGGGTGCCGCGCAGCACGGCGAACTCGAAGCTGCCGTGGTTGTGGAGCGACTGGCTGGCGGTGACGAGCAGGTCGCTTGCGCCAAAGCCGACCATGCCGACGGCGCCGTTGTTGATGGCGAGGCTGGCGGACACCTGCCCGCGCATCATGTAGAGGCCGTGGCCGCGGTTGGTGTCGAAGGTGCTGTGCGCGATGCGGTTGCCGGAGCCGACTGCCGTGAAGCCCTGCTGCCCGTTCTGCGCGAGCACGAGGTTGTCGTAGCGGCCCATGGCGCCGGCCACCAGGCCCGCGCCGCTGAAGCCCATGACCACGCCGTTGCGCACCGCCGCGCGGGCGCCCTGCACGGCGATGCCGGGCTTGGTGTTGTCGATGCCCTGGGTGCAGGTGACGAGCAGGGTGGCGTTGTCCTGCGTGCAACTGCCGGAGCCGCTGACGGTGTAGCCGTTGAGGTCGAGCGTCACGTTGTCGGCGCTGATGACGATGGCCGTGGTCTGGGCCGGCGCGCTGAGGTGGCCGGTGAGCTTGTAGTGGCCGGGCTGGGCGAGCGTGATGGGGAAGCCCGGTGTGTCGCCGGGGGTGACGTTGCCGGCGAGGGCGCGGTTCTGGTCGATGGCGGTTTGCGCGAAGGCGGGGGCGGCCAGCAGCGCGGCGGCGAGGGTGAGGATGTGTTTCATCGGGGGTGTTCCGTGGGTTCAGTAGGGCGTGATGCCTTCGACGTTGCCGCCGAGCGAAGTCACGCCGTTACGAGTGCCCTTGTCGCCGAAGGACGAGGTGCCGCGCACGGCGGCGTGCTCGACGCTGATGCGGTTGTTGGTGGTGCTGCTTTCGGTGATGAGCAGGGCCGAGCCGCCGCCGACGAGGCCCGTGCCGCCGTTGTTGACGGCCAGGCTGTTGGCCACCTGGCCGCGCGACATGTACAGGCCGTGGATGCGGTTGGTGTCGAAGACGCTGTGGCTGACCGTGCTGCCATGGCCGACGGAGATGAAGCCCTGCATGGCGTTCTGCGCCAGCGTCAGGCGCTCGTAGCGGCCGGCGCCGCTGGCCGCGGAATAGCTGGTGCTCGCCAGCACGCCGGCACCGGGGAAGCCCTTGACGGTGCCGTTGCGCACCACGCTGCGGCGGGGCCGGGCGTCGATGCCGGGCTTGCTTTCGTCATGCTGCTGCGTGCAGGTGACGGAGAAGGTGGCCGTGTCCTGCGTGCAACTGCCCGGGCCGCTGACGGTGAAGCCGTTGAGGTCCAGCGTCACGTCTTCGGCGGTGATGACGATGCCGCTGGTGTAGGCCGGCACCGTGAGGTTGCCGGTGAGCTTGTAGCTGCCGGGCTGGCTGAGGGTGACGGGGAAGCCGGGCGCGTCGCCGGGGGTGACGTTGCCGGCGAGGGCGCGGTTCTGGTCGATGGCGGTTTGCGCGAAGGCGCCGGAGGCGGCCAGCAAAGCCGCGAAGAAGGCAAGTCGCTTCATGGGTATGGATTCGTGGGAAGGTCAGAAGAGCAGTTCAGAACGGCGTGGTGCCGTTCATGTTTCCCCCCATGGAGTCCGTGGCAAACACGTTGTTGCCGTTGTCGGTCGCCTGGGTGCTGCGTGCCGTTCCGGCATGCAAGCCGGAGTTGCGGTTGCCGCGCGCCTGGCTCTCGGCAACCACGAAGTTCCGCGAGCCGCCCTGGAAGCCGTTGTCGCCGTTGTTGACGGCGCGGCTGTTGGTGACGAACCCGACATACATCGCCACGCCCGACAGCAGGTTGGTGTCGAACAGGCTGTGGCTGAAGGTGTTGCCGGGGTTGGCGAGCAAAGCCGTGAGGCCTGGGCCTGTTTCGCTGTAGCTGGCGCCAAAGCGGCTCTGCGTCAAGCGCAGGTTGCCGTAGCGCCCCAGCCGGCCGAGGGAAAGACCCACGCCGCCGAAGCCCTTGACGGTGCCGTTGCGCACCTCGGCCCCCTCGGAGGCGGAGGCATCGATGCCGATGGACTGCTCGGACTGGTAGCTGCACGCCACCACGCGCGTGGCGTTGTCGCGGGTGCAGCTCGACGGCCCCTTGACCGTGAACCCATTCAGATCCAGCGTCACCTCGTCGGCCGTGATGACGATGCCTTTGACGCCCATCGGCACCGTGAGGTTGCCGGTGAGCTTGTAGCTGCCGGGCTGGCTGAGGGTGACGGGGAAGCCGGGCGCGTCGCCGGGGGTGACGCTGCCGGCGAGGGCGCGGTTCTGGTCGATGGCGGTTTGCGCGAAGGCGCTGGAGGCGGCCAGCAGCGCGGTGAGGACGAGTGCTTGTTTCATGGCGGTGGGGTGTGTCGGAAACGGGGTCAGAACGGCGTGCCGTTGCGCAGGTTGCCGCCCATCGAGGTCACCGAATACACGGCGGTGTCGGTGAAGCTGCCACGCGCGGAGACGCTGGTGAGGCCGTATACGCGGTTGCCGATGGCCTGGCTGTCGGCGACGGTCAGGCGCGGACCGGGGCCGGCAAAGCCGCTGCTGCCGTTGTGGAGTGCGCGGCTGTGATTGACCAGCCCGACGAACATGTACAGGCCGTGAAGCTGGTTCAGTTCCAGCGTGCAACGCTCGACGAGAGCGCCGGCACCCGCGCCCCCGCCGCCTGCGGTGCTGAACAGGCCCCAGCGGTTCTCTGCAAGGCGCAGGCCTTCGTAGTGGTCGCCCATCCCGGCCCGCACGCCGGGGCCGCCGAAGCCCTGGATCTTGCCGTTGCGCACCGTCGTGCCCCGGGCTTCGCTGGCGTCGATGCCGATGGAGACGGAATCGGAGGCTTGATAGCTGCAGCTCACGGCGCCCGAGTTCTGGTCGCGCGTGCAGCTCGACGGCCCGCTGACGGTGAAGCCGTTCAGGTCCAGCGTCACGCCGTTGGCCGCGATGACGATGGCCGTGGCGCCCATCGGCACCGTGAGGTTGCCGGTGAGCTTGTAGCTGCCGGGCTGGCTGAGGGTGACGGGGAAGCCGGGCGCGTCACCGGGGGTGACGCTGCCGGCGAGTGCGCGGTTCTGGTCGATGGCGGTTTGCGCGAAGGCGGCAGCGACGGGGGTGGCGAGCAGGGCCGCGAAAAGGAGATTTCGGAGCGGGTGCATGGCGGTGTGTGTGCGCGTTAGGTGGCGGTGATGTGGCGGTGAGGGCACTGTCGCCGCGCGGGTGGGGCGGCGTCGTCAGGCGGCGGTCAGCGCTTCGTCAGGGCTGCGGGCCTGGCCTGCGGCTCCTGCCTCACGGGCGCGTCAGGCGCGAAGGTGCAGGTGAGCACGCGGCTGCGGGCGTCGCGGGTGCAGGTGGCGGGGCCGCCGCCGAGGCTGTGGCCGCCGAGGTCGAGCATCACGTTGTTGGCGTGGATGACGACGCTGCGGGCATCGGCCGGGATGGCGAGCGGCGTGGCCTGGGCGGTGGCGGGCGGGCCGGCCGGCGGGGCCGGCGCGGTGGACTGCGCGAAGGCGGCAGGCACGGCCAGCAGGGCGGCCAGCAGCACGGCGAGGATGAACGGGGGCGTCTTCATGGAGCGGCCTCGGGCGGGAGTTGTCAGTCCCGCCACTGTGGCCGCCGCGCGGCGCCGCGTCGTCAAGCCATGGTCAGTGCGCGGTCAGCGCTGCGCGGTCGTGCTGCAGCGCGCCGAGCAGGTGGCGCAGGCCGCGCGGGCGGGCATAGGCCTCGGCTTCGTCGAGGACGCGCAGCGCGGCGGCACGGCTGGCCGGGCCGCCGCTGCGGCAGGCCAGCCAGGCGGCACGGGTGCGCAGCACGTCGCCACGGCCGAGCGTCTCGCCCAGCGCGTACAGCTCGTCGCAGGCGTTCAGGCTTTGCTCGGCGAGGGCCATGTCGCCGGCATTGAGGGCCTGGCGGGCGAGCAGCTGCAGGAAGTGCATGCGGCCGCTGAGGGTGCCCTGTTCGGCGTAGATGCGCAGGGCCTGCTGCATGCGGGCGATGCCGGCGTGCAGTTCGCCGGCCTGGCATTGCACCCAGCCGGCCATGACGCCGTGGGGGCCGGCACCGGGCAGGGTTTCGCGGGTGGCGAGCAGGGTCTGCGCGCGCGCGGCGATGTCGGCGAGGCGTGCCTCGGCGCCCTGCAACTGGGCGCCGAAGGCGAGGAAGAACAGGGCCATGCCTTCGCTGAGCGGGTCCACGCCGGCACGCAGGCGGGCTTCGAGGCGCTCGGCGACGGCGGCGGCGCGCTCGGCCTCGCCAAGCTGCACGAAGCAGGCGTAGAGGTGGCAGAGGGTGTCGATCTCGAAGTCCTGCAGCAGGGGCAGGTGTTCGCCGGGCTGGCGGTGGGTGTCGTAGAGGCGCAGGGCTTCTTCGAGCAGCGGCAGGGCCTGGCTGGGCTGTTCGGCGTGGGAGGCGATGTTGCCGCGCATATTGGCGAGGACGGCGGGGATGGCCCAGTCGTCGTCGGCAGCGGCAGCGGTAGCGGACTGGGCGGCTTGCAGGCGCTGGACGAGGTCGTCGCGGGCGGCCCATTGGCCGGCGTTGTGGCGCGTCCAGAAGGTGCCGTGCCAGATGGGCAGGCTCTGGCGGCCGAGGGGCCAGGGGGCGACGAGGGCGAAGGCTTGTTCGATGCAGGTGCGGGCCTCGCCGACGCTGTAGCCGCGCGTGGTGACGAGGGCGCGCATGCGGGTGAGCAGCAGGCCGACGCGCAGGCCGTCGGCGGCGGGGCCGGGTTCGGCCAGACCGAGCTGGGCCAGGCCCAGGCGCACGAGTTCGAGCGCGGGATGCGGCGCGATGCGCTGCAGGGCCTGCAGCGCGGCGAGGCTGTACCAGTGGGCGGCGCGCTGGGGTTCGTGGCCGCGGCGGGCGTGTTCGGCCAGCTCCACGGCGTGCTCGGCGCTGGCGCCGCCGTGGACGGCTTCGACGGCCTGGCCGAGGCGGCGGTGCAGCGCGACGCGGCTGGCGGCGCTGCTGCGCTGCTCGAAGGCGTGGCGCATCAGCGCGTGCTGGAAGCCGTAGCGGGTGGCGACGCGGGCGCCGGGCAGCAGATGGGGCTCGCGCGCGAGCAGCCAGAGGCGGCGGCGCACCAGGCCGTCGAGGCGCTGGCGGATGTCGGCGGGGCTGGTGTCGAGCACCTGGGCGAGCACGAGGTCGTCGAACTCGTTGGGGGCGAGCGCGGCCACTTCGAGCATCTGCCGCGTGGCGGCGGGCAGGCGGTCGATCTGGCGCTCCATCAGGTCGATCAGCGTGGCGGGCAGGGGCAGCGCATGGCCGGTGGCGGGGAAGCACCAGTGGCCGTCGGCCTCGCGCTGGAGCAGGCCCTGGTCGAGCAGTTCGGTGAGCACGCGCTCGACGAACAGGGGCAGGCCGTCGGTGTGGCGCTGCAGTTCGGCGAGGAAGTCGGCGGGCGCGTCGGCGCCGGGCAGGCGCTGGGCGATGAGCTGGCCGAGCTGGGCCTCGCCGAGGCCGCTGAGCGCGACCTCGCGCACCTGGCCGTGCAGGCGCAGTTCGCGGCGCATGTCGCCCAGCGGGTGTTCGCTGGCGGCCACGTCGATGGGGCGGAAGCTGCCGACGACGAGCCAGCGCCCGCTGCCGCGGCGGCGCGCGAGGTGGCCGAGGAGTTGCACGCTGGCGCTGTCGCTCCAGTGCAGGTCTTCCAGCACGAGCAGCCAGGGCTGGGCACGGGTGGCCTGCTCCAGCAGCATGGCGAATTCGCGCAGCATGCGCTCCTGCGAGGCGCCGGCCACTTCGCGGGCGAGCAGGTCGCGTTCTTCGAGCGGCACATGCCAGGGCATCTGGTGCAGCCAGGTGGGCGCTATGCGGCGCAGCTCGGGCTGTAGCACGGGCCGCTGGGCGAGCAGGGGGCTGAGGGCTTCGAGGATGGCGAGATAGGGCTCGCCCTCGCCGAGGGCCTCGGCGCATTGGCCGACGGCGACGACGGCGTCCTCGTCGTCCAGGCCATGCATGAACTCGCTGAGCAGGGCCGTCTTGCCCATGCCGGCGTCGCCCGCCACCAGCAGCACGGCGGGCTGACCCTGGCAGGCAGCGGCCCAGGCGGCGTGCAGCGCGGCGAGGGCCTCGTCGCGGCCGATGAGATGGGCGGCGGGGCGCGCGGCGGCGGGGCGCGGGAGCGGTGCGAGCGCGGCAACCGGTGTGGCGGCTGCGGCGGGCAGGGGCTGGGTGAGCGGTGCGGCGCCGATGTAGCGGTAGCCGCGGCGCGGCAGGGTCTCGATCCAGCGCGGCTGCTTCACGTCGTCGCCCAGCGCGGCGCGCAGCTCGCTCATGGCCGTCTTGATGACGCCCTCGGTGATGAAGCGGTGGCCCCAGACCTCGTCGAGCAACTGGCCCTTGGCGACCAGTTGGCCGGGCCGCGCGGCCAGGCAGAGCAGCAGGTGCAGCACGCGCGGCTGCAACTCGACGCTGCGGCCATCGACGTGCAGCAGGTGGCGTTCGGTATCGACGGTGAAGGGCGGCGGCGGCATGGCGCGCAGTCTAGGCGGCGCCGTCAGTGGTCCTGAGGGTCGGATTCGGCGGTGGCGCCCTGCTCGCGCTTCACCTGCTGCTCCTCGTGGCGCAGGCAGTCGATCAGGGCCGGGGTGCTGTGGAAGTCGTGCCGCCGGCCCGAGGCGATGTGCTCGACACGGCCGCGCAGCACGCTGGCATCGCCCTCGACGGGCGTGAGCTTGAGGACGTAGACATGGCTTCGAGGGTCGGTAGGCATGGCGGGACGACTGCGGATGAGAACGCCGCCATGGTGCGGGCGGCGGCGCGCGGGGTCGTCATGGCGCGGTCAGCGCTTGGTCAGCGCAAGGCAATGGCATATGCAACTGGCATATACATTCGACATGGGCCACTGGAGACCGCCATGCACCTGCCCTCTCTCCCGCCCCGGCCCCGCGAGGCCAAGCTGTTTCGCAACAACCGCAGCCAGGCGGTGCGCATCCCTGCGGAGTTCGAGCTGCCGGGCGACCGGGTGCTGATCCACCGCGAGGGCGGCCGGCTGGTCATCGAGCCGGTGAGCGGGCCGGCCGACGTCGTCGAACTGCTGGCCGCCTGGCGCGAGGAGCCGCCGCTGGGGCCGGAAGACCAGTTCCCGGCTATCGACGACGCGCCCGCGCAGCCTGAGGACGTGTTTTGAGCGGCTATCTGCTGGACACCAACATCATCAGCGACCTGCTCCGCAACCCGGACGGCGCGGCGGCGCGGCGCCTGGGGCAGGTGGGCGCCGGGGCGGTCTGCACCAGCATCGTCGTGGCGGCGGAACTGCGCTATGGCTGCGCCAAGAAGGGCTCGCCCAAGCTGCAGACCCGCGTGAAGAGCCTGCTGGCCACCCTGCCCGTGCTGGCGCTGGACGCGCCGGCCGATGCCGAATACGGCCACATTCGCGCCGCGCTGGAAGCAGCCGGCCAGCCGGTGGGGATGAACGACCTGCTGATCGCCGCCCACGCCCACGCGCTGGGCCTGACGCTGGTGACGGACGACACGCGCGAGTTCCAGCGCATCGAGGGGCTGAGCATCGAGAACTGGCTGGCGGAGCGCTGAGAACAAAAACGCCGCAATCGCGGCGTTTTTCGTCAGGGGGCGCCAGCGGGGCCTCAGCCCTTGTAGTTGGCCATGCCCTCGGTGATTTCGCGCTTCGCGGCCTCGGGGCCTTCCCAGCCCTTGACCTTGACCCATTTGCCCTTTTCCAGGTCCTTGTAGTGCTCGAAGAAATGCTGGATGGCGGCGCGGCGGGCGGGGTTCACGTCCTCGATCTTCTGCCAGTGGTCGTACATGGGCAGGATCTTGCTGGTGGGCACGGCCAGCAGCTTGGCGTCGCCGCCGGCCTCGTCGTCCATCATCAGCACGCCGAGCGGCCGGCAGGTGACGACGACGCCCGGCGTCAGCGCGAAGGGGGTGATGACGAGCACGTCCACCGGGTCGCCGTCGTCCGCCAGGGTCTTGGGGATGTAGCCGTAGTTGCACGGGTAGTACATCGGCGTGGTCAGGAAACGATCGACGAACAGCGCGCCGGTTTCCTTGTCAACCTCGTACTTGATCGGGTCGGCGTTCATCGGGATTTCGATGATGACGTTGAACTCGTCGGGCGCCTTGGCGCCGGGGGATACGTTGTGCAGGCTCATGGTCGTCGTTCTGGGTGGCTTGAGGAAAACCCGGATTCTAGTTTTATGGGTAAACGATCCCTCGTGGGTGCCGGGCCCGCCCTTAAGCTCCGCCGCGCAGGCCCTGCGCAGCCGCGCGAGCCGGTCAGAAGGTGTGAATGAATCCGGCGTGTGCCCGAGCGGGCATGGCGGATTCGTTCACACCTTCTCCAGATCACACGCTAACGAACGAGGAGACTTTTTCATGTCCACGGAAATGGCGCTGTATTTCGCGCTGGCCTGCGGTGTCGCGGCCGTTCTCTATGGCTTCATCCAGCGAAGCTGGATCCTGAGCCAGGACGCGGGCAATGCCCGCATGCAGGAGATCGCCACGGCGATCCAGCAGGGCGCCGCCGCCTATCTGGGCCGGCAGTACCGCACCATCGCCATGGTCGGCGTGGTGCTGGCGATCGCCATCGCGGTGTCGGGCCTGGGCCTGACGACGGCCGTCGGCTTCGTCGTCGGCGCGGTGCTGTCGGGCATCTGCGGCTTCATCGGCATGAATATCTCGGTGCGCGCCAATGTGCGCACCGCGCAGGCGGCGTCCAAGGGCATGGCCCCGGCGCTGGACGTGGCCTTCAAGGGCGGCGCCATCACCGGCATGCTGGTGGTGGGCCTCGGGCTGCTGGGCGTGGGCGGCTTCTATCTGGCCATCGGCGGCGGGCATGACAGCGCGGCGCTCAAGCCCATGCTGGGCCTGGCCTTCGGCTCCTCGCTGATCTCCATCTTCGCGCGCCTGGGCGGCGGCATCTTCACCAAGGGCGCCGACGTGGGCGCCGACCTGGTGGGCAAGGTCGAAGCCGGCATCCCCGAGGACGACCCGCGCAACCCGGCCGTCATCGCCGACAACGTGGGCGACAACGTCGGCGACTGCGCCGGCATGGCGGCCGACCTGTTCGAGACCTACGCCGTCACGCTGATCGCCGCGATGGCGCTGGGCGCGCTGATGGTCACGGGGTCGAGCGCGCTGGCCGGCGTGGTCTACCCGCTGGCGCTGGGCGGCGTGTCCATCATCGCGTCCATCATCGGCTGCTTCTTCGTCAAGGCCAGCCCCGGCATGAAGAACGTGATGCCGGCGCTCTACAAGGGCCTGATCGTGGCCGGCGTGCTGAGCCTGATCGCCTTCTTCTTCGTCACCAAGGCCATGTTCCCCGGCAGCATCGAGCTGACCGGCGGCGGCACGACCAGCGCGATGGCGCTGTTCGGCGCCTGCACGGTGGGCCTGCTGCTGACGGCGGCGATGGTCTGGATCACCGAGTACTACACCGGCACGCAGTACCACCCGGTGCAGCACGTCGCGCAGGCCTCCACCACGGGCCACGGCACCAATGTCATCGCCGGCCTGGGCGTGTCGATGAAGTCCACCGCCTGGCCGGTGCTCTTCGTCTGCGCGGCCATCTACTCGGCCTATGCGATGGCGGGGCTGTACGGCATCGCCGTGGCGGCGACGAGCATGCTGAGCATGGCCGGCATCGTCGTCGCGCTGGACGCCTACGGCCCCATCACCGACAACGCGGGCGGCATCGCCGAGATGAGCGAGCTGCCCGACAGCGTGCGCGACGTGACCGACCCGCTGGACGCCGTGGGCAACACGACCAAGGCCGTCACCAAGGGCTATGCCATCGGCTCGGCCGGCTTGGCCGCACTGGTGCTGTTCGCCGACTACACGCATGCGCTGGAAGCGCGCGGCATGCACGTCGATTTCAGCCTGTCGGACCACCGGGTCATCCTCGGCCTCTTCATCGGCGGCCTGATCCCCTACCTGTTCGGCGCGATGGCCATGGAGGCCGTGGGCCGCGCGGCGGGCGCCGTGGTGGTGGAAGTGCGCAAGCAGTTCGCCGACGGCGCCATCATGGCCGGCAAGCGCAAGCCCGAGTACGGCGCGGCCGTGGACATGCTGACCACCGCCGCGATCAAGGAAATGATCGTCCCCTCGCTGCTGCCCGTGGCCGCGCCCATCATCGTCGGCCTGACTCTCGGCCCCGCCGCGCTGGGCGGCCTGCTGATGGGCACCATCGTCACCGGCCTCTTCGTCGGCATCTCCATGTGTACCGGCGGCGGCGCCTGGGACAACGCTAAGAAGCTGATCGAGGAAGGCTTCAAGGACGACAAGGGCGTGGAGCACCGCAAGGGCAGCGAGGCGCACAAGGCCGCCGTCACCGGCGATACCGTGGGCGACCCCTACAAGGACACCGCCGGCCCGGCCGTGAACCCGCTGATCAAGATCATCAACATCGTCGCGCTCTTGATCGTGCCGCTGCTGCCGATGACGGCCAACACCACGCCGGCCCCGGCCGCCGAAGCGGCGGCGGTGGTGATGGCCCCGGCAAGCGACGCGGCGCCCGCGAGCGAGGCGCCCGCCTCGGCCGCGTCCGAGTAACCCCGGGCAAACCCCGCGCCACGGCCTGCCGATGCAGGCCGTTTTTGCGTCCGCCCCACGGCAAAATCGCGGCCCATGGCAAGCATGGCGATCACGAGGCACGAACTGACGCGGCGGCGCGAACAACTGCAGGACCTGCAGCGCTACCTCGCCCTGCTCGAAGCCGACCACGACGGCCTGCGCGCCAAGCTGCTCGGCTTCCGCCAGCGCTATCTGGAAGCCCTCGGCCCGCTGATGCGCGAACTGGACGAACTGGAAGCCCAGCTCCACCAGGCCACGGCCCTGCTGTCCGACGCGCTGCGGCGCCAGGGCGTCGAGGCGCCGCAGCCCGCCTCGCCGCACACCCGGGCCTGGCCCGAGGTGCCCGCCCTGCCCGCCGCCACGCCGCTGCCGCCCGAGCCCACCGGCCCGACGACCGATTTGCCGCCGCCCAGCCTCAAGGCCCTGTACCGGCGCGCGGCCATGCGCTTCCACCCCGACCTCGCGCCCTCGGGCCCCGAGCGCGCGGTCTGCGAGCAGCGCATGATGGCCGTCAACGAAGCCTATGCCGGCGGCGACCGCGGCCGGCTGGAAGCCCTGCTGCTGGCGGCCGGCGAACTGCCCGAGAAGGTGCTGGGCGGCCCGGCCGACGCGGTGCGCGCCTGGCTGGGCCTGTGCGAGCACCTGGTGCAGGGGCGCATCCGCGTCGTGCAGGCGCAGACGGCGCTGCTGCAGGCGCAGCAGATGCACGAGCTGCGCATCGCCGTCGAGCGCGCCGAAGGCCACGGCATGCGCCCGTTGGACATCATGGCCGCGCGGCTGCGCGCCCAGATTGCCGAGCGCCGCCAGGAGCTTTACATCGGCGAGCGCGTCGGCGGCGACGCCGGCCTGGCGGCGGATTTCCTGCGCAAGCGCCACCAGCGCCTCGCCGGCCTGGGTCATCCCTAATTCGACGGCACGCTGGCAACCTTCATTCAAGGGGGGACTGGCGGCAACCCCGATGCCCGGGGGCCGCGGCGCCGGTAGATTCGGCCCATCTCGCCGGCTGGCGCTGGCGTTTTTCAGGAGAACCGCGTCATGAACCTTCGCGCATTCGCATCGGCCGCCGCCATCACCCTGTCCTGCACCCTGGCCTCGCTGGCCCAGGCCGCGACCTTCCAGGTCATTCCCGGCGACACCACGGGCGCCTCGACCTTCAACCGCGCCTTGTCGGACTTCTCCGCGCTGAGCGGCGTCGGCACCGACAACCCCTACACGGCCTACACCTTCACCGTGTCGGTCAGCGGCGACTACATCTTCAACACGACGGCGGCCTTCGACTCCTTCGTCTTTCTTTACCAGAACAGCTTCGACCCGGCCGACGCCACTGCCAACGGCCTCGCCGCCAACGACGACCTGATCTACGGCAGCAGCTTCTACGCCTCGGGTTTCGAGGTGGCGCTGACGGCCGGCACGACCTACGTCTACGTCGTCACCGGCTTCGACCCGACCAACTATGGCGCCTACAGCACGACCATCGCCGGCCCGGCCGTGACCGTCCCCGTGCCCGAGGTGCAGACCTATCTGATGATGGCCCTGGGCCTGTGCGGCCTGGCCGTGCTGCGCCGCCGCCAGTTCAGCGAGCGCTGAAGCGCCCTCCGCCCCACCGCAGCAACGGCGCCCGCAGGGCGCCGTTTTTCATGGGCTCACACTTCCAGCCACTCCTTGCGGATATAGGCATTGGCGCGCAGTTCGGCCGGCGTGCCCTCGAAGACGATGCGGCCATGGCCCATCACATAGCAGCGCTCGGAGATTTCCAGCGCGATGGCCAGCTTCTGCTCGACCAGCAGCACGGCGATGCCCCGGTTCTTCAACTCCTTCAGGTACTCGGCCACCAGCTCGACGATCTTGGGCGCCAGGCCCTCGGTGGGCTCGTCGATCATGATGAGGTCGGGGTCGCCCATCAGCGTGCGGCAGAGCGTCAGCATCTGCTGCTCGCCGCCCGAGAGCACGCCGGCCTCGGTGTGCTGGCGCTCCTTGAGGCGCGGGAACATGCGGTACATGTCCTCGAAGCCCCAGCGCGGGTTCTTCATGCCCGACTTCTGCCCCAGCATCAGGTTCTGATGCACGGTCAGCTTGGGGAAGATGTCGCGGTTCTCGGGCACATAGCCCAGGCCCAGGTGGGCGATTTCGTAGGCTTTGCGGCCGACGAGTTCGGCCTCGCCCCAACGCACCGAGCCCTTGGCATCGACCTGACCCATGACGGTCTTGACCGTCGTCGAGCGGCCCGCGCCATTGCGGCCCAGCAGGCTGACGATTTCGCCCGGCCGCACTTCCATGCTGACGCCGTGCAGCACATGGCTCTTGCCGTAGAAGGCGTGGACGTTGTCGAGCTTGAGGAGTCTGCCTGCGCTGCTCATGCCGCCGCCTGTTGTTCCGCGAGGACGGAGCCGAGATAGGCTTCCTGCACCCGCGCATTGGCCCGCACCGCGTCCGGCGTGTCGAAGGCGATGACCTCGCCGTAGACCAGCACGGCGATCTTGTCCGCCAGCCCGAAGACGACGCCCATGTCGTGCTCGACGGTCAGCAGGGTCTTGCCCACGGTCACGTCGCGGATCAACTGGATGAAGCGCTTGGTCTCGCTCTTGCTCATGCCGGCCGTGGGCTCGTCCAGCAGGATGACGCTGGACCCGCCCGCGATCGTGATGCCGATCTCCAGCGCCCGCGCCTCGGCGTAGGTGAGGTTCATCGCCAGCACGTCGCGGCGCTTGTCGAGCTTGATCATGTCGAGAATCTGCTCGGTGCGGTCGTTGGCATCGTCCAGGTCGGCGAGGAATTTCCAGAAGGCGTAGCGGTGGCCCAGGCTCCACAGCACGGCGCAGCGGATGTTCTCGAACACCGACAGCCGCGTGAACAGGTTGGACACCTGGAAGCTGCGCGACAGGCCCTGGCGGTTGATCTCGTAGGGCTTGCGGCCGTCGATGCGCGCGCCGTGCAGATGGATCTCGCCCGAGGTCGGCGCGAAGCGGCCGCTGATCAGGTTGAACAGCGTGCTCTTGCCCGCGCCATTGGGGCCGATGATGGCGACGCGCTCGCCGGCCTGCACGGCCAGATTGGCGCCGCGGATGATCTCGCTCTTGCCGAAGCTCTTGCGCACCTCGCGCAACTCAAGCGCCGCGCTCATTGGGCACCCTTCGCGCTTCGCGCTGTCCCGCCAAGCGGGATCTGAGCCCCTTCGGGCGGCCGTGCGGGGCTCACAACGTCTCCCTTCGCTTGATTTCCTTCTCGATGTCTTCCTGGATCTCGCCCCACTCGTGGACGTAGCGGCGGCGCACCAGCTCGAACAGCGCCATGCCGACGACGATGAGGAAGCCGGCGCCGAACCACGCATCCACGCCCGAGCTGTCCAGCGTCGCGCCGAGGAAGCGCAGCTCGGGCCCGAGGGCCTCGTTGAGCTGGCGGTGGTAGAGCATCTCGATCATCGTCGCCGCGCCCACCAGGGCCGCCAGCGCCGTGCCGGCCAGCGCGAGATAGGACGTCCAGATCTGCTTCAGCTTGCCGAAGGCCGCCACGCGCAGATTCATCAGGATCAGGCTGGCGAAGCCGCCCGGCGCATACATGACCATGAAGAGGAAGATCAGCCCGAGGTAGAGCAGCCACGCCTTGGTCAGTTCCGACAGCAGCACGCCGCAGATGACCATCAGCACCGCGCCGATGATGGGCCCGAAGAAGAAGGTCGCGCCGCCGAGGAAGGTGAACAGCAGATAGGCGCCGGAACGGGCCGCGTGCAGCACGTCGCTGCCGTTGACGATCTCGGTATTGATCGCGCCCAGGCCGCCGGCGACGCCGGCGAAGAAGCCGGAGATCGTGAAGGCCATGAAGCGCACCCAGTGCGTGTCGTAGCCGACGAACTCGACGCGCTCCGGGTTGTCGCGCACCGCATTGAGCATGCGGCCCAGCGGCGTGCGCGTCAGCGCGAACATCGCCGCCGTGCACACGAAGCAGTAGGCGGCGGCGAGGTAGTAGACCTGGATCTGCGGCCCGAACGTGATGCCCATGAAGGGCTCGCCGATGACGCGGTTGCTCGACACGCCGCCCTCGCCGCCCGAGAACTCGGGCAGCATCAGCGTCAGCGCGAACACCAGTTCACCGATGCCCAGCGTGATCATGGCGAAGGGCGTGCCGGCCTTCTTCGTGGACACATAGCCCAGCAGCGCCGCGCACAGCAGGCCGGCACAACCGCCCACCAGCGGGATCAGGGCGACCGGGATGCCCAGCGTGCCCGCGCCGGCCATGTTCAGCGCATGGATGGCGAGGAAGGCGCCCATGCCGCTGTAGACGGCGTGGCCGAAGCTCAGCATGCCGCCCTGGCCGAGCAGGATGTTGTAGGCCAGGCAGGCGATGACGCCGATGCCCATCTGCGTCAGCATGGTCTGCGCGAGGCCGCTGGTCCAGATGCGCGGCGCGACCAACAGCGCCACGGCGAACAGGCCCCAGATGAACCAGCGCCCGACGTTGAGGGGCTTGAAATGGAATTCCTTGGGCGGGCCGGACTCCCGCCGGTCCGCCCCAAGGGAGGCCGACGCCCCCTCGGGGGGCAGCGAACGAAGTGAGCGTGGGGGCTGCATGGCGTCAGTCCTCCCGGGTTCCCAAGAGCCCCTTGGGCCGGAAGATCAGGATCAGCACCATCAGCAGATAGGGCAGGATGGGCGCCACCTCGGCCATGGTCAGGCGCAGCAGCGGGTAGCCCGGCGTGCTGGCGGTGACGGTGAAGCCCATCTGGGTGAAGAAGGTGGCGAGCGAGCCGTTGATCGTCAGCGGCAGCGTCTGCAGCAGGCCCACGACGATGGAGCCGACGAAGGCGCCGGCCAGCGAGCCGATGCCGCCCACGACGACGGCGACGAAGATGATGGCGCCGATGAAGGCCGCCATATTGGGCTCGGTCACGATGGTGATGCCGCCGATGACGCCGGCCAGCGCCGCCAGCGCGCAGCCGCTGCCGAACACCAGCATCAGCACGCGCGGCACGTTGTGACCCAGGGCCTCGACCATCTCGGGGTGGGTCAGCGAGGCCTGGATGATGAGGCCGACGCGGGTGCGCGTCAGCAGCAGCCACAGCGCCAGCAGCATCAGCAGGGCCACCAGCATCATGAAGGCCTTGGTGGCTGGGAAGGTCGAGCAGTTGGCCACCGCGCAGACCTCGGGCGCCGCCCGGCCCAACACCAGGGACATGCCCTCGCCGGCCCGCGAGACGATGGTCAGCGCCGAGCCCTGCAGCGCCTCGGGCGGCGCGAAGGGCACGGCCGTACGGCCCCAGACGAGCTGCACCAGTTCCAGCACGACGTAGGACAGACCGAAGGTGATCAGCAGTTCCGGCACATGGCCGAACTTGTGGACGCGCCGCAGCGCCACGCGCTCGAAGCCCGCGCCCATCAGCCCGACTGCGAGCGGCGCCAGCAGCAACGCGGGCCAGAAGCCGAGGATGCCGGTGAGCGAATAGGCGACGTAGGCGCCCAGCATGTAGAAGCTGGCGTGCGCGAAGTTCAGCACGCCCATCATGCTGAAGATCAGCGTCAGGCCCGAGCTGAGCATGAACAGCAGCAGGCCGGAAGACAGGCCGTTCAGCAGGTTGATGAAGACTTGATCCAAGACGCTGTCGGGCCGGCGAGGTCAGGAAGGAATCGCACCGCCGCCCGGGGCGGCGGCGCGGTCGGGTGGCGGCGGACGTTCAGCCGGGCCGCTTCATCTGGCAGGACGTGGGCGTGGACGAGACATAGCTCTCGTACTGCTTCACCGGCACCAGCGTCATGCCGGTGTTCTCGGGGCTGTAGGGGTACTTCGCGTCCGCCTTCTGCCAGACCGAGATGTAGAGCGCCTGCTGCAACTGGTGGTCGGTCTTGCGCATGGTCACGTCGCCGTTGAAGCTCTTGACGGTCAGACCTTCCATCGCCTTGGCGACCTTCACCGGGTCGGTGGACTTGGCGTTGGCCATCGCCTGGCTCAGCATCACCAGGATGTGGTCGGCGCTCCAGGTGTAGAGGTCGTCCTTGAAACGCGCCCGGTATTCGTCACCCAGTTTCTGCGTCTCGCCGCCCATGTTGTAGTGGCTGTAGGCCACCTGATAGACGCGGCCCGCGCCGCCGGCACCCAGCGCCGTCGGCGTGCCGGTCACGCCGGTGTAGTAGGTGAAGAACTTGCCGTTGTAGCCGGCCTCGTTGGCGGCCTTGACGAGCAGGGCGAGGTCGGAGCCCCAGTTGCCGGTGATGACGGTATCGGCGCCGCTGGCCTTGATCTTGGCGACGTAGGGCGCGAAGTCACGCACCTGGGCCAGCGGGTGCAGGTCCTCGCCGACGATCTGGATGTCGGGGCGCTTGCGCGCCAGCGTCTCCTTGGCGTATTTGGCGACCTGATGGCCGTGGGCGTAGTTCTGGTTCAGCAGGAAGACCTTCTTCACGTCCGGCTGATCCTGGATGAAGGACGACATGGCCTCCATCTTCATCGACGTGTCGGCGTCGAAGCGGAAGTGCCAGTAGCTGCACTTGCTGTTGGTCAGGTCGGGGTCCACCGCCGAGTAGTTCAGGTAGACGATTTCCTTGCCGGGGTTGCGGTCGTTGTGCTTCTGCACCGCGTCGGCCAGCGCCAGCGCGACGCTGGAGCCGTTGCCCTGCATGACGTAGCGGATGCCCTGGTCGGCCGCGGCCTTCAGCAGGTTCAGCGACTCGGCGGGGCTGAGCTTGTTGTCGAAGGGCACGATCTCGAACTTCACGCCGGCCGGGTTGCTCTTGTTGAACTTCTCGCTGAGGAACTGGAAGGTCTTGACCTGGTTCTGGCCGACCGGGCCCATCAGGCCCGACAGCGCGTCGATGTAGGCGAGCTTGACGGTCTCGCCCTTCTGGGCCTGGGCACCAGCGGCGGCCAGCGCCAGGGCGGCGGTGGCGATGAGGCGCAGCGGGGAGCGGGTCGAAGTGGTGTCGAACATGCTTGTCTCCTGGGTGGTGGTTCTGATGTGGACGGAACTTAATGCAGCCCGGCCCTGACGAAGTCCCGGGCTTTCCCGAGACGGCTCAGGCGCCGGGGAGTCGGTGGGTCAGGAACTGCTCGCGCAGCTTGAGCTTCTGGATCTTGCCGGTGGCCGTGTGCGGGATCTCGGATACGAAGACCACGTCGTCCGGGATCTGCCATTTGGCGATGCGGCCCTCGTAGAAGGCCAGCAGTTCCTCGCGCGTCAACGCCGCGTCGGGCTTCTTCACGACGACGAGCAAGGGGCGCTCGTCCCACTTCGGATGCCGGGCCGCGATGACGGCCGCCTCGTGCACCGCGGGATGGGCCATGGCGATGTTTTCCAGGTCGATGGAGCTGATCCACTCGCCGCCGGACTTGATCACGTCCTTGCTGCGGTCGGTGATCTGCATGAAGCCGTCGGCGTCGATGGTGGCCACGTCGCCGGTCGGGAACCAGCCCGGCTCGCCGTCCACGCTGACCAGGGGCGACTCGTCGTGGTTGAAGTATTTCGAGATGACCCAGTGGCCGCGCACGACGAGGTTGCCCGAGGCCTGCCCGTCCCAGGGCAGGGCTCGGCCCTCGTCGTCGATGATGGCCATGTCCACGCCGTAGATGACGCGGCCCTGCTTCTCCAGCAGGCGCTGCTGCTGCTCGGCGGCCAAGCCGAGCTGGCGCGTCGTCAGCTTGGACAGCGTGCCCAGCGGCGACATTTCCGTCATGCCCCAGGCGTGGATGACCTCGACGCCGAAGTCGTCCTGCAGCGATTTCATCATCGCCGGCGGGCAGGCCGAGCCGCCGATGACGGTGCGCTTGAAGCTGGAGAACTTCAGGCCATGGGCCTTGGCGTGGTTCAAGAGGCCCAGCCACACGGTCGGCACGCCGGCGCTGAAGGACACCTGCTCGCCCTCGAACAGTTCGTAGAGGCTCTTGCCGTCCAGATGCGGCCCGGGCAGCACCAGCTTGAAGCCCACCAGCGCCGCGCTGTAGGGCAGGCCCCAGGCGTTGACGTGGAACATCGGCACGACGGGCAGCACCACGTCGCGGCTGGAACAGTCCATCGCGTCGGGCAGCGCCGCCGCATAGGCGTGCAGCACGGTGGAGCGATGGCTGTAGACGGCGCCCTTGGGGTTGCCCGTGGTGCCCGAGGTGTAGCAGAGGCTGGACGCGGTGTGCTCGTCGAGCCGGGGCCAGGCATAACGGCCATCCTCGGCGGCGAGCAACTCGTCGAAACACAGCAGGCCGGGAATGCCGGTGCTCCCCGGCGTCGCTGCGGGCATGTGGGCGCGCGAGGTCATCAGCACGAAATGGCGCACCGTCTTCAGCAGCGGCGCGATCTTCTCGACCAGCGGCAGGAAGGTGGCGTCGAAGCAGAGGATGCGGTCCTCGGCGTCGTTGGCGATCCAGACGATCTGCTCGGGGAAGAGGCGCGGGTTGATCGTGTGGCAGACCAGGCCCGAGCCCGAGCTGCCGTAATAGATCTCCAGATGGCGGTGGCCGTTCCAGGCCAGGGTGCCGACGCGGTCGCCGGGCTGGCAGCCCAGCCGCGCGAAGGCCTGCGCGGCCTGGCGCGAGCGCTGCGCCACCTCGCGCCAGTTGCTGCGGTGCAGGTCGCCTTCGACCCGCTTGCTGACGATCTCCGTCTCGCCCGAATGCCGCTCGGCGTGCGTCAGCAGCGACGAGATCAGCAGCGGGTCCGACATCATCCGGCCCATCAATGCCATGGTTGTCTCCTGGGCAGTTATCGGTCCAGTCTAGCCCGCGCACCATGGCTCTCGCCGTCGCAACCGCGACCCTCGCCCCCCGGGGAAACACCCGGTCACTAAACTGCCGGGATGAACCCTCACAATGGCCTCGCCTGGACCAACCGCTTCGCCACGCTGGGGCCCGACTTCTTCACCGAACTGCCGGCCCAGGGCATGCCCGAGCCGCATTGGGTGGCGCAGAGCCCCGATTGCGCTCAGTCGCTCGGTTGGCCCGCCGACTGGGCCGAGCAGCCCGGCGCGCTGGCCGCGATGTCCGGCAACGCCCTCTGGCCCGGCATGCGGCCGCTGGCCAGCGTCTACAGCGGCCACCAGTTCGGCGTCTGGGCCGGCCAGCTGGGCGACGGCCGCGCGCTCTGGCTGGGCGAACTGGCCACGCCGGCCGGCCCGCAGGAAATCCAGCTCAAGGGCGCGGGTATGACGCCCTATTCCCGCCGGGGCGACGGCCGCGCGGTGCTGCGCTCGTCCATCCGCGAGTTTCTCTGCTCCGAAGCGATGGCCGCGTTAGGCGTGCCGACCACGCGCGCGCTGTGCGTCACGGGCTCGCGCCTGCCCGTCATGCGCGAGCGCGCCGAGACGGCCGCCGTGGTCACGCGCGTGGCGCCGAGCTTCATCCGCTTCGGCCATTTCGAGCACTTCGCCCATCACGGCCAGCACGACGCGCTGCGGCGGCTGGCGGCCTGGTTCATCGCCGAGCACGCGCCCGAGTGCGCCGACGCGCCCGAGCCTGCGGTCGCGCTGCTGCGCAAGGTGGCGCTGCAGACGGCCGACCTGATGGCCCACTGGCAGTCCCTCGGCTTCTGCCACGGCGTCATGAACACCGACAACATGTCCATGCTCGGCCTGACGCTGGACTACGGTCCCTTCGGCTTCATGGACGGCTTCGACCCCGGCCACGTCTGCAACCACAGCGACGACCGCGGCCGCTACGCCTATGCGCGCCAGCCGTCCGTCGCGTTCTGGAACCTGCACGCGCTGGCCCAGGCCCTGCTGCCGCTGCTGCGCGGCGAGCAGGAAGCGGCCGGCGAGCGGCTGCTGGACGCCGTCGAGGCCTACCGCGAGCGCTTCGCGCAGCAGATGCTCGGCCGCCTGCGCGCCAAGCTCGGCCTCGCTGGCGAGCAGGCGGGCGACCAGGCCCTGGCCGACGACTTCCTCAAGCTGATGGCCGCCTCGCGCGCCGACTTCACGCAGAGCTTCCGCCGCCTCTCCCGCGCGCAGGCCGCGCCCGGGCCGCTGCGCGACCTCTTCATCGACCGCGAGGCCCTCGACGCCTGGCTGACCCGCTGGCAGGCCCGCGTCGCACCCGGCGCCGAAGCCCGCATGCTCGCCGTCAACCCCGCCGTCGTGTTGCGCAACCACCTCGCCGAAGGCGCCATCCGCGCCGCGCAGCAGGGCGATTTCGGCGAGACGGCCCGGCTGCTCGCCGCACTCGCCCGTCCCTTCGATGAACCCGCCGACCCCAGCGACGCGGCGTTACCGCCCGACTGGGCCTCCACCCTCGAAGTCTCCTGCTCCTCATGACCGACAAGCCCTACCCCGTCCAGAAGACCGACGCCGAGTGGCGCGAGCAGCTGGACCCGATGCAATACCAGGTCGCCCGCCACGCCGCCACCGAGCGCGCCTTCACCGGCAAGTACTGGGACCACTTCAAGGACGGTCACTACAACTGCATCGGCTGCGGCACGCCGCTGTTCGAGGCCGCCACCAAGTTCGACGCCGGCTGCGGCTGGCCCAGCTACTGGGCGCCCGTCAACGCCGAGGTCGTCGAACGCGTCGTGGACCGCAGCCACGGCATGGTGCGCGTCGAGGTGCGCTGCAATCAATGCGGCAGCCACCTCGGCCATGTCTTCCCCGACGGCCCCGAGCCGACAGGCGAGCGCTATTGCATCAACTCGGCCGCCATCGACTTCGTGCAAGACAATCCCGGCCCATGAAGTTCCTGCTCGACTTTCTCCCGCTGATCCTGTTCTTCGCCGTCTTCAAGGGCGCCGAGGGGCACCCGGACGCCGCCGCCGCCTTCGCCACCGAGCACTTCGGCTTCCTCGTCCAGGGCGGCACGGTCGGCCCGCAGGAAGCGCCGGTGCTGCTGGCCACCGTCGTCGTCATGGTCGCCACGCTGGCGCAGGCGGCCATCCTCAAGCTGCGCGGCAGGAAGATCGACCTGATGCTGTGGATCAGCCTGGCCCTGGTCGTCGTGCTCGGCGGCGCCACGGTCTGGTTCCACAACGAGACCTTCATCAAGTGGAAGCCCACCGGCCTGCACTGGGCGATGGCGCTGACGCTGTGGATCTCGCAGGCCTGGTTCGGCAAGAACCTGATCCAGGCCATGCTGGGCAAGGAACTGCAGTTGCCCGATGCCGTCTGGCTGCGCCTGAACCGCGCCTGGGTGCTGTTCTTCGCCGCGATGGGCGTGGCCAACCTCTATGTGGCCTACCACTTCACCACTTCGGCCTGGGCCAACTTCAAGGTCTTCGGCGTCACCGGCCTGATCCTGGTGTTCACGCTCGCCCAGGGCCTCTACCTCGGCAAGCACCTGCCGCCCGAAGAGAGCGACAAACAATCATGATCGCCGCCGAGATCGAACGCCGCCTGCGCGCCGAACTGGCGCCGACCGCATTCAGCCTGCGCGACGACAGCGCCCAGCACGCCGGCCACGCGGGCGCACGCGAAGGCGGGCACTTTCATCTGGCTGTCACCTCCGAACGCTTTACGGGCCTGCAACGATTGGCCCGGCACCGCCTCGTTTATCATTGCCTGTCCGACCTGATGCAGCGCGGCATCCACGCGCTGACCATCGACGCCCGAGCCCCGGGCGACGCCTGAATCAGGCCGGACATGACCGCACCGCGCGCCCGATCGGGCGCGATTTTTTTAGCCTGAATCACCCCATCCCCATGAAGAAGTTTGCGCTTGCCGCCGTCGTCGCGGCCACCATCACGGCTCTGCTGCCGGCGGCCGCAACCGCGCAGAACATCGCCACCGTCAACGGCAAGCCTGTGCCCAAGGCGCGCGTCGAGGCGCTGATCCAGCAGGCCACCAAGAGCGGCCAGCAGCAGCGCACGCCCGAGCTGGAAGCCCAGGCCAAGGACGTCGTCGTGCGCAACGAGATCCTGGTGCAGGCCGCCGAGAAGGCCGGCATCCCGCAAAGCGCCGACTACAAGGCGCAGATGGAATTCGCGCGCCAGAACCTGCTGATCCGCGGCCTGATGGAAGACTTCCGCGCCAAGAACCCCGTCAGCGACGCCGATGCCCAGGCCGAGTACGACAAGTTCAAGGCCGCCAACAGCGGCAGCGAATACCGCGCCCGCCACATCCTGGTCGAGACGGAAGAGGCCGCCAAGGCCCTGATCGCCAAGCTCAAGGGCGGCGCGAACTTCGAGGAACTGGCCAAGGCCAACTCCAAGGACACCGGCTCCGCGCAGAACGGCGGCGACCTGGACTTCGCCAACCCGAACAACTTCGTCCCCGAGTTCAGCAAGGCCATGACCGCGCTGGAAAAAGGCCAGATGACGGAAGAGCCGGTGAAGAGCCAGTTCGGCTGGCACATCATCAAGCTCGAAGACACGCGCCCGGCCAGCTTCCCGGCCTTCGACGACGTGAAGGCGCAGATCAAGCAGCGCATCGAGCAGCAGAAGCTGGGCGAGTTCCAGCAGGGCCTGATCGAGAAGGCCAAGACGGACTACAAGTTCACGAAATAAGCCCACCCCCGAGGCGCTTCGCGCCTCCCCCTCAAGGGGGCGCAGCCAGTGGCCTGGCAAAGCCAGTTCCACGGCTGCTGCCGGAGGGGCGGCAGCTGCCTGACGGCAGCCCCTATCAAGAGCCCGCTGATTTTCGTCGGCGGGCTTTTGTCTTCATCCCGCCAGGCGGCCGGCCTCGATGCGCAACTGCCGCTCGCAGCGCGCGGCGATCTCGCGGTCGTGGGTGACGAGCACCAGCGTCGTCCCCGCCTCGCGGTTCAGCTCGAACATCAGTTCCATCACGGCCGCGCCGGTGGCGAAGTCGAGGCTGCCGGTCGGCTCGTCGGCCAGCAGCAGGGCCGGGCGCTGCACGAAGGCGCGCGCCAGCGCCACGCGCTGCTGCTCGCCGCCCGACAGCACGCGCGGGTAATGGCCCAGGCGCTCCGCGAGGCCGACGCGGGCCAGCATCGCCGCCGCCTGCTCGCGCGCCTCGCGTTCGCCGCGCAGTTCCAGCGGCAGCATGACGTTCTCCAGCGCCGTCAGATTGGGCAGCAACTGGAAGCTCTGGAAGACGAAGCCCAGCTCTCTCGCGCGCACGGCGGCGCGCGCGTCCTCGTCGAGCGCGAACAAGTCCTGACCGCGCAGTCGCACGGTGCCGCCGCTCGGCGTGTCCAGGCCCGCGAGGATGGCCAGCAGCGTGCTCTTGCCCGAGCCCGAGGCGCCGACGATGGCCACCGACTCCCGCGCGGCCAGCGTGAAGCTGATGTCATGGAGAATCGTCAGCTCCCCGGTCGCGTCGCTCACGCGCTTGGTGATCTGGTCAACTTCAACGAGGATTTCGGGCATGTCGGGACTGCGGCGGCGCTGGGTGGTGGCGCACTTTAGCCTGGGGCTGCTCGCCGGCCGGCCGGCGTGGGCGGCGAGCGAGGCGCCCGTCATCCTCGTCGTCGGCGACAGCCTGTCGGCCGAGTACGGCCTGAAGGCCGGCACGGGCTGGGTCGCGCTGCTGCAGCGGCGCCTGGCCGAGCAGAAGCGGCCGCAGCGCGTCGTCAACGCCAGCATCAGCGGCGACACCACGGCCGGCGGCCGCAGCCGCCTGCCCGCCGCGCTGCGCACGCACAAGCCGGCCATCGTCATCCTCGAACTCGGCGGCAACGACGCGCTGCGCGGCCTGCCGCTGGCCAGCACGCGCGACAACCTGCTGGCGATGGCGCGCGCCGCGCAGGCGGCCGGCGCCCGGGTCGTCATCGTCGGCATGCAGATGCCGCCCAACTACGGCGCCAGCTACACGCGCGACTTCGAGGCCCTGTTCGCCGACGTGGCCCGGCAGGCCCGGGCCGCGCTCGTGCCCTTCCTGCTCAAGGGAGTGGCCGACCGCGCGGACGCGATGGACTGGTTCCAGCCCGATCGCATCCATCCGCTGGCCCGCGCGCATCCGCAGATGCTGGACAACGTCTGGCCGGCGCTGAAACCGCTGCTCGGCTGATTCAGCGCTCGTCGCGGCGCAACGGCACGCCGTCCTGGCGGCCCCGCTGCGGGACGTCGTCGCGCGGCCGGGCGCGGGGCTGGGCCTGCGGCGGCTGGGCCGGCTGAGGCGGCTGCGCGCGCGGCGCTTCCATCTGGCGCTGCGGGGGCTCGGGCATGCGGCGGGGCTGCTGCGCCTCGGCCGGCGGCGCTTCGCGCGGCGACTGCGCACGCCAGGGCATGCCCTCGCCCCCCGCACGCTGCGGCGGCGGCTGCACCGCAGGGCGCTGCGGCTGTTGTTGTTGCGTCTCGGGCGCGCGCGGCTCACGCGGTTCACGCGCCTCGCGCGGCTCACGTCGCCCGGGGAACTGGCCTTCGCCTCGCCAGCCAGCACCGCCCGCTTCCGGGTCGCGCGGCGCGCGGCGCGGCGGCTCGGCCTGGGGCGGGCGCGTCGGCGTGGCGGGCAGCACGGCGGCCAGGTCGTTGCGGCCGGGGGCGGCGGGCAACGGGCGGGCCCAGCCGGGCTCGGCCTTGCGCTCGGGGCCGCGCGCCGGCATCGGCCGGATGGCCGCGCCCGGCGCCGGCAGCATGCTGGCGGCAGCCGGCACGTCGCGGTAGCGGTGCGGGCGCTGCACGGTGACCGGGTCGCGCAGGTCGCGCGGGTCGTTGACGCGGCCGACGTAGCGTGGGCTGTGGCGGTAGGCCGGCACATAGACCTCGCGCGGCGCCAGCGGATACCAGCCGAAGCGCGGCGGCGCGGGCCGGCCGCCGATGCTGATGCCGACGCTCACCGAGCCGCCCCCCACCCAGCCCACCAGGGCCGGCGCGTAGACGGGGCGGTGTACATAGGGCCCCGGCGACCAGCACCAGCGCCCGCCCCACTGCACCCAGCGGCCGTAGTGGAAGGGCGCGAAGCCCCAGGGCGCGTCGTCCACCCAGGACCAGCCCCAGTGGATGGACCAGGCCCAGTGCCCGTAGCGGTAGGGCGCCCAGTCGGCGACCACGAGCGTGGTCGGAATCCACACGGCGCCGTAGTCGGGCGTGCTCTCCCAGCGGCCATAACGGTCCAGGTCCTCGGCGCCGGTCATCTCGGCCGACACGTAGCGGGCCGAGTCGGCGAACTGCCGGTCGCCCTCTTCGCGGTTCTCGGCCAGCACCCAGTCGCCGAAGGCATCGCTGAGCAGCGGCGAGCGCTCGGCGCGCGGGCCGTCGGGCCACCACAGCTCCACCTGCTCGCCGGTCGCCAACGTCACCGGAGCGGCGCCGCGCGCCCAGTCGAAGCGCATCCGGCCCTGCCAGACGTGGAGCTTGCTGGCATGGTCGAGCTGCTCGACGCGGTAGAGGCCCTCGCGCTCCGGCTGGGCCGTGCCTTCGCGGGTGCGCAGCCGCGTCTCGGCGGCGTTCTCGGCCGAGCGCAGGCGCAGCGCGAGGTCGCCGCGGTCGAGCTGCAGCAGGGTCTGGCCCTCGTCGAGCTGGCTGAATTCGAGGTCGCTGCGCTCATCGACCCAGATCGTCGTCGAGCCGCTGCGCAGGCTGACGTGGGCGCGCTCGTCGGTGCGCAGGCGGTCGCCCTCGCCCACCGTCTGGTTGCGCGCGAGGCGCGTCCATTCGCGGCTGTCGGGGTCGAACAGCCAGGCATCGCCGGTGACGCTGACGACGCGCGCCGCACGGCTCGGCGGGTCGCGCTCGGCATCCTGCGCGCGGGCGCCGGGCGCAAGGGCGAACAGCAGGGTCAGCGCGAGGACGCGCCAGCGCCGGCGGGTCAGGGCGAGCGGGGAAGCGGCTGTGGCCATGTGATGGGGCTCCTTTTGACTTCTTTTCCCGAAGCTAACGCGGCGGGCGCCGCCGTGGTGCACGACGCTTACAAAGGTTTCAACCTTTCAGTCGTCCGCGTCAGGGTCCAGTTCGGGGAACAGCACCGAGGTGTAGCCGAAGCGCGTGAAGTCCCGCACCCGCATCGGGTAGAGGATGCCGTCGAGGTGGTCGCACTCGTGCTGCACGACGCGCGCATGGAAGCCCTCGGCGATGCGGTCGATGGGCGCGCCGTCCGCGTCGAAGCCGGTGTAGCGGATGCGCTCGTCGCGCTCGACGACGCCGCGCAGGCCGGGCACGGACAGACAGCCCTCCCAGCCCTCGCTGCGGCCGCCGCCCAGCACCTCGATCTGCGGGTTGATGAGCACGGTGGGCGGCACGGGCGGCGCGTCCGGGTAGCGCGGGTTGGTCTGGTAGCCGAAGATGACCAACCTCAGGTCCACGCCGATCTGCGGCGCGGCGAGGCCCGCGCCGTGGGCAGCGGCCATGGTCTCGAACATGTCGGCAATCAGCGCCCTGAGCGCGGGCGTGCCGAATTCGGTGACCGGCCTGGCGATGCGCAGCAGGCGCGCATCGCCCATCTTCAGGATCTCGTGAACGGCCACGCGGGGCTCCTTCGGCTATCGTGGCCGGCGATTCTAGGAAGCCCCTTCCGTTTGACACATGCTTGATTTCATCGACGACCTCGGCCACGGCATCTACGCCATCGACACCGGCTTCCAGCGCCCGCGCTTCGACGCGGCCTATCTGATGGTCGAACACGGCCACGCCGCCTTCATCGACACCGGCACCAACCACGCCGTGCCGCGCCTGCTGGCCGCGCTGCACGCGCTGGGGCTGACGCCCTCGTGCGTGGACTGGGTGATCCCGACCCACGTCCACCTCGACCATGCCGGCGGCGTCGGCCTGCTGATGGAAGCCCTGCCCGGCGCCCGCGCCCTGGTCCATCCGCGCGGCCTGCGCCATATGGTGGACCCCAAGGCGCTGTGGCTGGGCGCGCTGGCCGTCTACGGCGAGGCGGAGATGCAGCGCAGCTACGGCAAGCTGGTGCCGGTGCCGGCCGGGCGCGCCGAGGCCAGCCATGACGAGCAGGTGATCGAGCTCGCCGGCCGGCCGCTGCGCCTCATCGACACGCCCGGCCATGCGCGCCACCACCACGCAGTCTGGGACGCACGCAGCCGCAGCTGGTTCACGGGCGACACCTTCGGCCTGTCCTACCGCGGCTTCGACATGGCCGGCCGTGCCTGGGTGCTGCCCACCAGCACGCCGGTGCAGTTCGAGCCCGAGGCTCTCAAGGCCACGGTCGCGCGCCTGCTGGCGGCCGAGCCGCTGGCGATGCTGCTGACGCACTACGGCCGCATCGGCGGCAGCGTGGCCGAGGTGCGCCGGCTGGCCGCCCTGATGCTGGATCAGGTGGATGAGATGGTGGCGCTGGCCGAGTCGCTGCGCACGGCGCCCGACCGGCACGAGCGGCTCAAGGCCGGGCTGCTGGCCGGCTATCTCGCGCGCCTGCGCGCGCATGGCCACGCGGCCGATGCCGACGCCGCCGAGTGGCTGGCGCTCGACGCCGAGCTGAACGCCCAGGGCCTGGAAATCATGTTGGATCGCCCGGCCCGCTGACGGGGCGGGATGCCCCGCTGCGGTGCGCCCGATCGCACTGCAGCCGTGCCAACAGGGCCCACAGCCCGCCGGGACGGCGTGGCACGGCTCTTGCGAAACCGATGGCAGGCATCGCCAACGACGGCGATCCCCCACCTCAGGCCCCGACCGAGCAGCCCGCTGCTCCGCGGGGCCTTTTTGTTTCGCGGACCCGCCATGCACATCGTTCTCATCGGCCACGGGATGGTCGGCCAGAAATTTCTCGAATGCCTTGCCGACGCGCAGCCCGCCACGCCCGACCTGCGCGTGACCGTGCTCTGCGAGGAGCCGCGCCCGGCCTATGACCGCGTCCACCTCTCGGCGTTCTTCGCCGGCAAGTCGGCGCAGGACCTGAGCCTCGTGCCCGAGGGCTTTTTCGAGCGCACGGGCTTTGCGCTGCGCCTGGGCGCGCGGGCCGTGGCCATCGAGCGGCGCGAGAACACGGTGACGCTGGCGGGCGGCGAGGTCGTCGCCTACGACCGCCTCGTGCTGGCCACCGGCTCCACGCCCTTCGTGCCGGCCGTGCCCGGGCGCGAGCGGCCGCACTGCCACGTCTACCGCACCATCGAAGACCTGGAAGCCATGCAGGCCAGCGGCCGGGTGTCGCGCAGCGGCGTGGTCATCGGCGGCGGCCTGCTGGGGCTGGAATGCGCGAAGGCGCTGCGCGACATGGGGCTGCAGACCCACGTCGTCGAGTTCGCACCCCGGCTGATGGCGGTGCAGATCGACGAGGCCGGCGGCCGCGTGCTGCGCGAGAAGATCGAGGCGCTGGGGGTGCAGGTGCATACCGGGCGCAACACGGTCGAGATCACCGACGGCGCGACGGCCCGGCACCGCCTCGTCTTCAGCGACGGCAGTTGGCTGGAAGCGGACATGCTGGTCTTCTCCGCCGGCATCCGCCCGCGCGACGAACTGGGCCGGCAATGCGTGCTGGCCACGGGCCCGCGCGGCGGCCTCGTCATCGACGACCACTGCCGCAGCAGCGACCGGCGCGTCTACGCCATCGGCGAGGTGGCGTCGTGGCAGGAGCAGACCTTCGGCCTGGTCGCGCCGGGCTACGAGATGGCGCGCGTGGCGGCCCGCCACATCCTGGGCGACGCGCAGGCCGCCTTCACCGGCGCCGACCTCAGCACCAAGCTCAAGCTGATGGGCGTGGACGTGGCCAGCATCGGCGACGCCCAGGGCCGCACGCCGCGCTGCCGCAGCTACCAGTACCTGGACGAGCGCAAGCAGGTCTACAAGAAGATCGTCGTCAGCGAGGACGGCACGAAGCTGCTCGGCGCCGTGCTGGTGGGCGATGCGGGCGAGTACGGCACGCTGCTGCAACTGGCGCTGAACGGCATTGCGCTGCCGGCCGAGCCGGAGTTCCTGATCCTGCCGTCATCGGAGCCGAGCGACGGCAAGGCGAGGCCCGGCATCGGCGCCGACGCACTGCCCGACGGCGCCCTGCTCTGCGCCTGCAACAGCGTCAGCAAGGCCCAGATCTGCGCGGCCGTGGGCGCGGGCTGCGCCAGCATCGGCGAGATCAAGGCCTGCACGAAGGCGGGCGCGACCTGCGGCGGCTGCGTGCCCCTGGTCACCCAGGTGATGAAGTTGGAGATGGCCCGGCGCGGCATGGCGGTGAGCGACCACCTCTGCGAGCACTTCCCGCATTCGCGTCAGGCGCTCTACCACCTCGTTCGCGTGGGCGGCATCCGCAGCTTCGGCGAACTGCTGGCGCGGCACGGCAGCGGCCTGGGCTGCGACGTCTGCAAGCCGGTGGCGGCGAGCATCCTGGCCTCGTGCTGGAACGACTTCGTGCTCAAGCCCGAACTCGCGGCGCTGCAGGACAGCAACGACTACTACCTCGGCAATATCCAGAAGGACGGCAGCTACTCCGTCGTGCCGCGCATGCCGGGCGGCGAGGTGACGCCCGAGGGGCTGATCGCCGTCGGCCAGGTGGCGAAGCAATACGGCCTCTACACCAAGATCACCGGCGGCCAGCGGGTGGACCTGTTCGGCGCCCGCGTCGAGCAACTGCCCGCCATCTGGGAGGCGCTGATCGCGGCCGGCTTCGAGAGCGGCCATGCCTATGGCAAGGCGCTGCGCACGGTGAAGAGCTGCGTCGGCAGCACCTGGTGCCGCTACGGCGTGGGCGACTCGGTCGGCCTCGCGGTGGCGCTGGAGCACCGCTACAAGGGCCTGCGCGCGCCGCACAAGATCAAGTTCGGCGTGTCCGGCTGCACGCGCGAATGCGCCGAGGCCCAGGGCAAGGACGTGGGCGTGATCGCCACCGACAAGGGCTGGAACCTCTACGTCTGCGGCAACGGCGGCATGAAGCCGCGCCACGCGGAATTGCTGGCCGGCGACCTCGGCGAAGCGGAACTGGTGCGCACCATCGACCGCTTCCTGATGTTCTATGTGCGCACCGCCGACCGGCTGCAGCGCACCAGCACCTGGCGCGACGGCCTCGAAGGCGGGCTGGACTATCTGAAGGCCGTGATCCTCGGCGACAGCCTCGGCATCGCGGCCGAACTGGAAGCGCAGATGCAGGCCGTGGTGGACAGCTACCAGTGCGAGTGGAAGACGGCCGTCAGCACGCCCGCCGTGCGCCAGCGCTTCCGCTCTTTCGTCAACAGCGGGGCGCCGGACGAGCACATCGTCTTCGTGCAGGAGCGCGGGCAGATCCGTCCCGCGCGTGCGGATGAGCGTGACGAGGTGGCGGCATGAACTACGTTCCCATCTGCGCCGTCGAAGACATCCTGCCCGACACCGGCGTCGCCGCCCGCGTCGCCGGCCGGCACGTGGCCGTATTCCGCATCGGCCGCGAGCGCTTCCACGCCATCGACAACATCGACCCGCGCTCCGGCGCCAGCGTGCTGGCGCGCGGGCTGGTGGGCAATCTGGGCGAGCGCCTCGTCGTCGCCTCGCCGCTCTACAAAAACCATTTCGACCTCTGCACCGGCGAGTGCCTGGAGGCACCCGAGCAATCGGTGCGCGCCCATGCGGTGCAGGTGCGGGATGGCCGCGTCTTCATCGCCCTGAACCCCCACTGAAATCACCGAAAGGAAGCCCGCCATGGCCTACGTCGTCCCCACCGAATTCGTCACCCGCATGGTCGATGCCGGTGAATCCAAGCTGCTGATGTCCACGCGGGACACGCTGATCCGCGCCTATATGGCCGGCGCCATCCTGGCGCTGGCGGCGGCCTTCGCCGTGACCGTCAGCGTCAACACCGGCAACCCGCTGCTGGGCGCCGTGCTGTTTCCGGTCGGCTTCATCCTGCTCTACCTGATGGGCTTCGACCTGCTGACCGGCGTGTTCACCCTGGTGCCGCTGGCCGTGCTCGACAAGCGCCCCGGCGCCACCTGGGCCGGCGTGCTGCGCAACTGGACGCTGGTGTTCTGCGGCAACTTCGCCGGCGCGCTGACGGTGGCCGTCTTCATGGCCGTGATCTTCACCTTCGGCTTCAGCGAGGCGCCCAATGCCGTGGGCCAGAAGATCGGCCACATCGGCGAGGGCCGCACCGTCGGCTACGCGGCCCATGGCGCGGCCGGCATGCTGACGCTCTTCATCCGCGGCGTGCTGTGCAACTGGATGGTGTCCACCGGCGTCGTCGCCGCCATGATGTCCACCACGGTGAGCGGCAAGGCCATCGGCATGTGGATGCCCGTGATGGTGTTCTTCTACATGGGCTTCGAGCACAGCATCGTCAATATGTTCCTCTTCCCCTCGGGCCTGATGCTGGGCGGGCAGTTCACGGTGATGGACTACCTGGTCTGGAACGAGATCCCGACCGTGCTCGGCAACCTCGTCGGCGGGCTGACCTTCGTCGGGCTGTCGCTCTACGCGACCCACGTCAAGACCGCGCCGAAACGAGTTCTCGGGTGAGTCTCCAACTCGCCATCGGCCAGCACTCCGAGGCCGGCACCAAGCCGCTGAACCAGGACTTCCACGGCGCCGCGCTGCCGAGCGAGGCGCAGCGCCGCTCGCGCGGCATGGCGCTGGCGATCGCGGACGGCATCGGCAGCAGCGCCGTCAGCCAGTTCGCCAGCGCCGCCGCCGTGCGCGGCTTCCTGGAAGACTATTACGGCACTTCGGACGCCTGGACGGTGCGCCGCGCCGCGCAGGCCGTGCTGGCCGCCACCAATGCCTGGCTGCACGCCCAGACCCAGCGCGGCGAGGGCCGCTTCGACAAGGATCGCGGCCACGTCTGCACCTTCAGCGCCCTCGTCTTCAAGGGCCGCGAGGTGCATCTGCTGCACGTCGGCGACACGCGCGTCTACCGCGTGCATGCGGGCGGCGCGCTGGAGCAGCTGAGCCAGGACCACCGCGTGCGCGTGGACGGCGGCCAGACCTACCTCGGCCGCGCTTTAGGCATCAGCGCTCACCTGGACATCGACCACGCCTGCTGGCCCGTCGAGGTCGGCGAGACCTTCCTGCTGGCCACCGACGGCGCCTACGAGCATCTGGACGCGGCGCTGGTTCAGCAAGCACTGGCCGGGCACGGCGGCGACCTGCAGGCCGCCTCCGAGGCGTTGGTGGCTGCGGCGCTCGCCCGCGGCAGTGCGGACAACGTAACCGTCATGCTTGCGCGCGTGGAGTCCCTGCCGAGCGACATCGCCCCACCCGTGAACCGGGACGGCCTGCGCCTGCCGCCACGCCTCGCGCCGCGGCAGGATTTCGAGAGCTACCGCGTCGTGCGCGAACTGCAGCAGACGGCGCGCAGTCAGGTCGTGCTGGCCGTCGATGCCCAGGGCCGCGAATGGGCGCTCAAGCTGCCCGCGGCCGAACTGGCCGGCCATGCCCGCGAGCTGGATCGCTTCGCCACCGAGGAGTGGGTGGCGCGGCGCGTCGATAGCCCCCACGTCATCAAGGCCGCGCCGGCCGAGGCCAGACGCGAGCATCTCTTCACCGCCGTCGAATTCATCCACGGCCAGACCCTGGCGCAGTGGATGACCGACCACCCCCAGCCCAGCCTGGACGAGGTGCGCGGCATCGCCGACCAGATCGCCCGCGGCCTGCAGGCCCTGCACCGCAAGGAGATGCTGCACCAGGACCTGCGACCCGAGAACCTCATCATCGACCGCCACGGCACAGTCATCCTCATCGATCTCGCCTCGGCGCACGTGGCCGGCCTGAGCGAGGGGCTGGGCGACGCACGCGCGCTGGAGCTGGTCGGCACGCTGCAATACACGGCGCCGGAATACTTCACCGGCGAGGGCGGCTCACCGCTGGCCGAGCTGTTCTCGCTCGCGGTGCTCATCTACCAGATGCTGACCGGCGCCCTGCCCTATGGCCTGCAGGTGCCGCGACTGCGTGGCGAGCGCGATCTGCGCAAGCTCTGCTACGTCCCCCTGCGCACGCGCCGGCCCGATTTGCCGGAGTGGCTGGACCGCGTGCTGAAAAAGGCGCTGCAGCCGCAGGTGGCACGGCGCCAGCAAGCGTTGTCGGAGTTTCTGCACGACCTGCAGGCACCGGGGCCGGAGTTCATGACGCGGGACCGCACGCCGCTGCAGCAAAGGCATCCGCTGCTGTTCTGGCGCGCGCTGACCCTGGTGTTCGGCCTGGCGACTCTGGTGCTGCTGGGCTTGCGGGTGAGCGGACTTTGAATCTGCCCTGGCGGCGCTCGCTGCCCCACCTCAGACGTCCAACCCCAATTCCTGAATCTTGCGCGTGATCGTGTTGCGGCCGATGCCGAGTTTCTGCGCGGCCTCGATGCGGCGGCCGCGCGTGATGTCCAGCGCGGTCAGGATGAGTTGGGCCTCGAAGTGGCGGGTCAGGGCTTCCCACACGTCGGGCTCGCCGGCCAGCAGGCGGGTGCGGGCGTCGGCGGCCATGTCGGCGAGCCAGCCTTCGCCGCTGCTGGTGGGGGGGCTGGCCGGTGAGGGTGCCGCGATGGCGCCGGGTTGGGTGGGCGCCGTGGGGGGGTGGGGGACGTGGCCCGGCTGCAGTTCGTCGGGCAGGTCTTTGGGCTCGACCACCTGGCTGGGGGCCATGACGCTGAGCCAGTGGCAGACGTTTTCCAGTTGGCGGACGTTGCCGGGGAAGTCGAAGGCGGTCAGCGCGGCCAGGGCGGCGTCGCTGAGGCGTTTGGGTTCGACGCCGAGTTCCGTCGCGCTGCGTTGCAGGAAGTGGCGGGCGAGCGCGGGGATGTCTTCGCGGCGTTCGCGCAGCGGCGGCAGGCGCAGGCGGATGACGTTGAGGCGGTGGAAGAGGTCTTCGCGGAACACGCCCTGGCGCACGCGCTCTTCGAGGTTCTGGTGCGTGGCGGCGATGACGCGGACGTTGCTGCGCAGCGGGCTGTGGCCGCCGACGCGGTAGAACTGGCCGTCGGACAACACGCGCAGCAGCCGCGTTTGCAGCTCGAAGGGCATGTCGCCGATTTCATCGAGGAAGAGCGTGCCGCCGTCGGCCTGCTCGAAGCGGCCGCGCCGCGATGCCTGGGCGCCGGTGAAGGCGCCGCGCTCGTGGCCGAAGAGTTCGCTTTCCAGCAGGTCTTTCGGGATGGCGGCGGTGTTGATGGCGACGAAGGGGCCGTCGCCGCGCGGGCTGTGCTTGTGCAGCGCGCGGGCCACCAGTTCTTTGCCCGAGCCACTTTCGCCGGTGATCATCACAGTGACGTTGCTTTGCGACAAGCGGCCAATCGCGCGGAACACATCCTGCATGGCGGGGGCTTGGCCGAGCATTTCGGGCATCTGCGCGGCGGCTTCCTGCTCGCCGGCCTCGCGCTGGCTTTCCTCCTGGGCACGGCGGATGAGTTCCACGGCGCGCGGCAGGTCGAAGGGTTTGGGCAGGTACTCGAAGGCGCCGCCCTGGAAGGCGGAGACGGCGCTGTCGAGGTCGGAGTAGGCCGTCATGATGATGACGGGCAGGCCGGGCAGGCGGGCCTTGACCTGGGCCAGCAGTTCCAGCCCCGAGCCGCCGGGCATGCGGATGTCGGAGACGAGCACCTGGGGGCTGTCGTCGTCGAGCGCGGCGAGCATGTCGCGTGCGCTGCTGAAGGTGCGCACGGGCAGCCCCTCGCGGGCCAGGGCCTTCTCCAACACGAAGCGGATGGAGTGGTCGTCGTCTACAACCCAGATGGATTTCATGGCAGGGCCCGCCCGGCCGCCCGAAGGGCACTGAGCGCCCCCTCGGGGGGCAGCGAACGAAGTGAGCGTGGGGGCGTCATGAGTTTCAGGGCAAGGGCAGCGTGATTCTGAAATTCGTCCGGCCCGGTTCGCTCTCGCAGTCGATCATGCCCTGGTGCTGCTGGGCGATGGTCTGTGCGAGCGTGAGGCCGAGGCCCGAGCCGCCGTCCCGCCCCGACACGAGGGGAAAGAAGATGCGATCGCGGATCTCGGCGGGAACGCCGGGGCCGTTGTCCTCGACATGCAATTCCAGTGCCAGGCGCCAGCGCTGCTTGCCGATGGTGACCTGGCGGGCGACGCGGGTGCGCAGCGCGATGTGGGCATCGCCGGCCGCGATGTGCGCGGTCAGCGCCTGGGCGGCGTTCTGCACGATGTTGAGCAGCATCTGGATGAGTTGCTCGCGGTCGCCGCGGAAGTCGGGCAGCGAGGTGTCGTAGTCGCGCGTGATGGTCAGGCCGCGCGGGTGCTCGATCAGCACCAGCGCCCTCACCCGCTCGCAGATCTCGTGGATGTTGACGTCGCCCACCACCTGGGCGCGGCGGTGCGGCGCCAGCAGCCGGTCCACCAGGCTCTGCAGGCGGTCCACCTCGTGGACGATGACCTGGGTGTATTCAGTCAGCCCGGCGTCGCCATCCTGCAACTCCAGCGCGAGCAGTTGCGCCGCGCCCCGGATGCCGCCGAGCGGGTTCTTGATCTCGTGGGCGAGGTTGCGCGTCAATTCCTTGGTGGCCTGCACCTGGTCGAGGCTGCGCTCGTCGCGGTCCTGCCGGGCCTGCTGGGCGATCTCGATCAGTTCCACCAACACGCGCGGCGCGCCGCCCTCGGCCGCGTCCATCTGCGAGACGATGACGTGGACGGGCAGCCCGTCCTCGTGCGCCCAGGCGCCCCGGCGCAGCAAGGCGTCGAAGCGGCTGCTGGAATAGTGGTTGGCGGCCACGCCGGCCAGCGTCTCGGTGAGGCGCTGGGCGTCGTCGAACCAATCGGGCAGCAAGGCCTTCTGCACCGTGCGGCGCGACAGGCGCATGCCGTTCTCGAAGGCCGCATTGGCGAACAGGCATTCGCCATCGGCGCCGACGACGACGACCATGGTCGCCAGCAGATCCAGGCCGGCGAACTCGGCGGGGAGCAGCGGCACGTCAGTCATGACGCACCGCCAGGTGCCCGGTCAGGGGAGCTTGGCGATCTCGCGGCGCAGCGCCTGGACGTCGGCCTCGTAGCGGGCGATGTTGTCCTTGAGCTCGGCCATGCGGTCCAGGTATTTCTGGTAGTTGCGCTCGTCGCCACGGCGCTCGCCCTGGCCGTTGTTGAACTCGCGCTGCGCGCCGGCGAGGCGCTCTTCGGCCTGGCGCAGTTCGGTCTGCAGCACCTGGCGGCGCTCGTCGTCGCGCACGCGCTGCTGGCCGGCACCGACGCGGGCATCAGCGCCCCCACTGCGGGCTCCTTCCGAGGCCACGGCGGCAGGGCGCGGCTTGGGCGCCTGCAGCACGGTGATGGGCGTGCCCTCGATGGTGCGGCAGCCCTTGTCGTGGGCTTCCTTGGCGCTCAGCGCGTCGGTGTAGAGCACCGGCGGGCCGGGGCAGCGGTAGACCGTGTTGCCCTGTGCTTGGGCCTGCGCGCCCAGGCTGGCGAGAAGGAGCAGCGGTGCCAGCAGTCGGTTCAGCATGGCGGCATTGTGTACGAACAAAAAAGGGGCCGCGCGGGCGGCCCCCTCTCATCGCAGTGAAGGCGACAGCACGAGCGCTGCCGGCGCTCATCACAGCGCGTAGTACATGTCGAACTCGACCGGATGGGTCGCCATGCGGAAGCGCGTCACCTCCTGCATCTTCAGCTCGATGTAGGCGTCGATGTAGGCATCGGTGAAGACGCCGCCCTTGGTCAGGAAGGCGCGGTCCTTGTCCAGATACTCCAGTGCCTGGTCGAGGCTGTGGCAGACGGTCGGGATCTTCGCGTCTTCCTCGGGCGGCAGGTGGTAGAGGTCCTTGGTGGCGGCCTCGCCCGGGTGGATCTTGTTTTCCACGCCGTCCAGGCCGGCCATCAGCAGCGCGGCAAAGGCAAGATAGGGGTTGGCGGACGGGTCGGGGAAGCGCGCCTCGACGCGGCGGCCCTTGGGGTTGCCGACGTAGGGGATGCGGATGGACGCCGAGCGGTTCTTGGCCGAATAGGCCAGCTTGACCGGGGCCTCGAAGCCGGGCACGAGGCGCTTGTAGCTGTTGGTGCCGGGGTTGGTGATGGCGTTCAGCGCGCGGGCGTGCTTGATGATGCCGCCGATGTAGTAGAGCGCGAAGTCGGACAGGCCCGCGTAGCCGTCGCCGGCGAACAGGTTCTTGCCGTCCTTCCACACGGACTGGTGGACGTGCATGCCGCTGCCGTTGTCCCCGACCAGGGGCTTGGGCATGAAGGTGGCCGTCTTGCCGTAGGCGTGGGCGACGTTGGCGATGATGTACTTCTGCAGCTGCGTCCAGTCGGCGCGCTCGACCAGGGAGCTGAACTTGGTGCCGATCTCCATCTGGCCGGCGTTGGCGACCTCGTGGTGGTGGACCTCGACCGGGATGCCCATCTGCTCCAGGATCAGGCACATCTCGGAGCGCATGTCCTGGCCGCTATCGACCGGCGGCACCGGGAAATAGCCGCCCTTGACGGTGGGACGGTAGCCGCTGTTGCCGTGCTCGTACTCCTTGGCGGAGTTCCAGGCGCCTTCCTCGGACTCGATCTTGAAGAACGAGCCGGACATCTCGTTGCCCCAGCGCACGCTGTCGAAGATGAAGAACTCGGGTTCCGGACCGAAGTAGGCGGTGTCGCCCAGGCCGGAGGCTTTCAGGTAGGCCTCGGCGCGCTTGGCCAGCGAGCGCGGGTCGCGCTCATAGGCCTTGCCGTCGGCAGGGTCCACCACGTCGCAGGACAGGATCAGCGTCGGCTCCTCGAAGAAGGGGTCGATATTGGCCGTGTTGGGATCGGGCATCAGCAGCATGTCCGAGGCTTCGATGCCCTTCCAGCCGGCGATCGAGGAGCCGTCGAAAGCGTGGCCCGACGTGAACTTGTCTTCGTCAAAGGCGGACACGGGCACGGAGACGTGCTGCTCCTTGCCTCGGGTATCGGTGAAGCGGAAGTCAACGAACTTGACTTCGTTCTCCTTCACCATGTTCATCACGTCGGCGACGGTCTTGGCCATCAAAAGCTCCTAGCGGGATCGAGAGGGTGGAATGCCGCCACCGGCGCACGCGCGCCAGCAGCCACGGGAAATTCAAAGCAGTTTGCATGCCAGATGCACCGACATGGGTTGCGCCCGGGGCGCGCCGACAGCGCCGCGCCGGGTGGGCGAACTATCGCACCAGTTCGGTGCTTATGTGCGCACCAAATCCGATCACGCCCTGTTTCAGTGCATCGTAGGCTGTCGAGAGCGCGGCGGGGTCGCCCTTCACACCCAGTTCGATGCAGCGCCCCCACTGCGGGTGATCGACGCTGGGCAGGCTGAACACCTTGATGCCGGGGAAGCCGGCCTCGACGGCTTCCATCAGCGGCGTGAGGCTGGCTTCCATCGCGTTTTGCACGACGAAGGAGCGCTCGGTGACCCCGGCCGCGCGGTGCAGTTGCGGATAGCGGTCCAGCACCCAGGCCATCATCGGGTGCGCCATGACCGGGAAGCCGGGCACGAAATAGACGTGGCCGACGAAGAAGCCGGGGATCTGGTTGTAGGGGTTGGGCACCAAGCCGGCGCCCTCGGGGAGGACGCCCATCTGGAAGCGGCGCAGGGTGTCCGGATGCTCGGGCTCGGCCACGCTGCCCTGCTCGGCGGCGAGGCGCTGCACGCGCTGCCAGATCAGTTCGCGCGCCTCGGCGTGCAGGGCCAGCGGCCGGCCGAGGGCGGCGGCGGCGGCCTGGCGGGTGTGGTCGTCGGGCGTGGCGCCGATGCCGCCGCAGCTCAGCACGAGGTCGCCGCTGGCGAAGGCGTCGCGCAGCGTGTGCGTCAGCAGCTCGCGGTCGTCGCCGACGATGCGCGCCCACGCGAGCTGCATGCCGCGCGCGGCGAGCAACTCGATGAATTTGGCGAGGTGCGTGTCCTGGCGTTTGCCGGACAGGATCTCGTCGCCGACGATGAGCAGGCCGGTCTTCATGGCTGGGGGCCTCGCAGCATGGGCAAGTCGTCGAGCGGCAGCGCGGGCTCCGGCGGCGGCGCCTGGGTCGGCGCCACGGTCGCCGCGCGCTGCGCCTGCAGGGCCGCCAGCGCATAGTGCGCGAACCAGGCGGTGGAGAAGGCGAACACCAGCGTGTAGAGCCAGATCGCCAGCAGCACGAGGAAGGGCGCGAGGATGACGGCCAGCGCGCCGAAGGCCCAGATCAGCGTCGGCGCGGCGCCGAGGTAGCCGCAGATGACGCCGATCAGCAGCAGCGGCAGGCGGTGCTCGCGCAGCAGCGCGCGGCGCTCTTCCTTGGACGCATGCTCGGCCAGCACGTCGAAGCTGAAGACGCGGTAGGTCAGCCAACCCCAGATCAGCGGCGGCAGCACCATGATGAGGGGCGGGATTAGCCACAGCGGCATCGACAGCACCAGCAGCAGCAGGGCCAGCAGCGTCGCGCCCAGCGAGGCGAGCACGCTTTGCAGCAGGGTGCCGCCGCGCTTCTTTTCCAGCAGCGGGAAGCGCCGCTCGGCCACCATGCGGACGATGGCCGGCGTCATGCACAGCGCGACGAGCACGAGGCTGAGCAGGATGACCACCGGGATCACGCCCGCCAGCACGATGACGGGCGCCAGCACCGCGCGCCAGCCGTCCAGGCCGAAGCTCTCCAACTGGTGCTGCAGGAAGGGCACGAGCTGGATGGTTTCCAGCGTGGCGCGCACGCCGGCCACGGCCGACTCCCAGCAGAAGAACATGAAGACGAAGGTCAGCACGCAGGAGATCACCAGCGGCAGCAGGGACAGCCCGATCACCCGCGGATGCAGGCAGTAGGCGGCCGCGCGCCAGAAGGAATCGGCGAGCCGCCGGGTCACGGTTTGGGTCACTTGAACACTCCGATCAATCGAGTCAGGCCCAGCCACTGCTGGCGCCAGAAGGTCTCGCCATAGTCTCGCCCACCCTGTTCGGGCAACTGGTCGCGGATGCCCGTGGGCTCATCACGGCGGCGGAAATCGGCCGTGCCCAACGCCATGTCCCACCAGGGCAGCAGCACGCCGAAATTGCAGCCGCCCAGGTCCACGCCGATGCCGTGGTGGCGGCGGTGGAAGCCCGGGTCCACCAGCAGGCGCCCGCCGAGGCGGCCGAAGCCGAGGCGCGTGTTGGCGTGCTGCAGGCTCTGCAGCAGTTGCGTGACGACGGTGATGGCGACGAACTGCCCCGGCTCCACGCCGATCACGCGCGCCAGCAGCGCGAAGACGGTGGCGTTGAGCACCTCGTCCAGCAGGTGGTTGCGGTCGTCGCTCCACTTGGTCATCTGGCGCTGGCTGTGGTGCAGGCTGTGCAGCGCCCACCACCATTCAAAGCGGTGCTGCCAGCGGTGCAGCCAGTAGCCGACGAAGTCGAACACGACGAGGTAGAGCAGCAGGCTGACCCAGGCCCCGTCCGTCACGCCGGGCCAGAGCGCGTCGAGCTGCCAGGTCGGCAGGCCCGCGAGGCGCAGCCAGCCGGCCGCCGCATCCCAGGCCGGCTCGACGGCGAAGAACAGCGCCAGCCGCACCAGCCCGAGGCGGTTGATGAGGGTGTAGACCACGTCCACCCGCACCGCACGGCGGTCGGTCACGGGCTCGACCGGCCAGCGGCGTTCCAGCAGGCCGAGGATGAGGGCGATGGCCGCCACCTGGATGAGCCCCCAGAGCAGCCAGCCGGTCGCGTCGAAGGCGTCTTCGAGCAGATTGCCCATGCCCAGGCCGAACACGGCCGGCTGCACGAGGGTCTCGTACAGCCACAGCTGGGCGGCGTCAAAGGCGTTGGCGAACCAGTCGGTCACGGCTTCTTGAACAGGGCAGCGTAGCGCGGATGCTCGCGCAGGGGCGCAAAGCATAGGCCGCGCCGTTCCAGCCCCGTCAGCAGCGGCTCCAGCACGGCGGGGGCCCAGGGCTCCTGGCGCCGCCAGATGCCGAGGTGGGCCAGCAGGATGTCGCCCGGCCGGATGTCGCGCAGCGCCTTGCGCAGCAATTCGTCGTTGGGGTAGCGCTCGCTGGGCAGCTCATCGCCGAGAAAACCCGCCGCGCTCCAGCCCACATGCGCGAAGCCGCAGGCCCGCGCCGCGTCCAGCAGCGCGGGCGAGGTGCGGCCGGCCGGCGCGCGGAAGATCGGGGCGAGCGCCCGGCCCGTCATCGCCTGGAAGCGCTCGCCCACCTGCTTCAGGCTGGCGCAGTACTGCTGCGGCGTCAGTTCGCGGACCACGGGCTTCTGGATGCCCGCCTGGGTGCGCACCTTGAAGGCCATGAGCTTGCCGGCGGCATCGCGCACATCGGCGAGGAAGACGTCGTGGTCCCAGGTGTGCGAGCCGAAGTCATGCCCCTCGGCCGCGCGCTCGCGCCACCACGGCGCCCAATGCGCGTCCAGCGTCGTGCCGCCGTCCTGCGTCGGCTCGTTGGCGAGGAAGAAGGTCGCCTTCGCGTGATGCTTGCCCAGCGTCTGCGCGACCAGCGGCGCGACGCCCATATGGCCGGTGTCGAAGGTGAGATAGACCGGCTTGTCGCAAGCCGGTCGGGCTGCGGCCGATGCGGCCACGAATGCCAGCAGTAGCGCCTTCACAGCCGAGGTTGGTGATCCAAAGTCCAGATGCCGTGCGGCGACTTGCCGACCTTGACCTGCCGCACGACCTTGCGCGCCACCGTGTCGATCTCGGTCAGCTTGCCCGCCCAGCGTGAGGTGACGAGCAGGGTGCGGCCGTCGCTCAGCACTTCCATGTCGTCGGGGCCGGCCGGGCCGGGGTATTGATCGACGACGGCGAGGCTGGTGAGGTCGAGCTTGCTGATCGTGTTGCCCGCGCGGTTGCTGACCAGCACATGGCGCCGGTCGCCCCAGGCGCGGAAGGAATGCGCGCCCTTGCCCGTCTCGATGCGCTTGACGAGGCGCGGCGCCGCGCCCGACACGTCCCAGGCCTCGACGAAGCGGTCGCCCGTCAGCGCCACCAGCAGCAGGCGATCGTCCGGCGTCAGGAACACGTCGGCCGGCAGCCGCCCGACCGGCTGCTTCCAGCGCACGGCCTGGGTGGCGAGGTCGATGGCGAGCAGCTCGCTGCTGTCCTGCAGGCTGACGTAGACGACGCTGCTGCGGCTGTCGATGCTCAGGTGGCTGGGCGTGCGCGGCGCGGGGATCTGCTTCACCAGCAGCAGCGGCTCCTTGGCCTCGCTGCCGAGCCAGTGGTAGAGGCTCACATAGTCCAGCCGGTTCGAGGCCGTGACGAACCACTTCATGTCCGGCGAGAAGCGCAGGTGGTAGGGGTCCGACACGCCGCGCAGCACGCGCTGCACCTCGGCCGTGCGCGGGTTCAGGAAGGTCAGCGAATCGCTCAGCGCATTGGCGACGATCAGCGACTTCTCGTCCGGCGACAGATAGAGGTGATGCGGCTCCTTGCCCGTCGGGATGCGCCGCGTGACGGTGAAGCTGACCGGATCGACCACCGCCACGTCCGCCGCCAGCGAATTCAGCACGAAGATCGGCGGCCGCGCCGGCTGCGCCTGCGCCCCCGGTGCCAGCACCCCCAGCACCCACCCCAAGGCCAAGGCCCAACTGCGCAACATCCCGCCACTCCAATGGAAAAGGGCAATGAAAAGGGCGACACCCTGCCGCCCTTGCTTCTCAGAGTTTACCCGGGGGTATCGAGTGCGCCGGGCAATGCCCCCACGGAGCCGCCCTGGACCTGCGGACGCCGCCGACACCGCATGCGCCACTGGGACACGGTGTACGGCCACGACGCCGCCGGCCAGCAGGTGTCGCTCGCCGGCGCGGTCTCTGGCAGCGGCACGCTCTACCACTTGGTACCGGCCGCAGTGCCGGAACCCGGCGCCTGGCTGTTGATGACGGCCGGCCTGGCTGCCGTGGGCCTGCTGGCACGGCGCCGCCGACGCGGCTGACTCAAACCGCCACGGTCCTGAACCTCGCCGCCGCCTCGCGCAGCCGCGTGGCGCGGTCTTCCAGCAGCGTGGCCGCAGCGGCCGTCTCCTCGACGAGGGCGGCGTTCTGCTGCGTCGTCGAATCCACCTCGCGGATCGCGGCGGCGAGCTGGCGGATCTGGTCGGCCTGGGCGGTGGACTGGCCGGCGATGTCGCCGACGATGGCCGCCACGCGCTGGATGGCCTGCACGATCTCGCCCATCGAACTGCCGGCCTGGGCGACGAAGCCCTCGCCCTCGCGCACCGTCTCGATGGAGCTGCCGATCAGCGTCTTGATCTCGCGCGCCGCCTCGGCCGAGCGCTGCGCCAGCGAGCGCACCTCGCCCGCGACGACCGCGAAGCCGCGCCCCTGCTCGCCCGCCCGCGCCGCTTCCACCGCCGCGTTCAGCGCCAGGATATTGGTCTGGAAGGCGATGGAGTCGATGACCTGGATGATGTCGCCGATGCGGGTGGAGCTGGCGGTGATCTTCTCCATCGACTGCACCGCGCGCTGCACCACCACGCCGCCGCGGCCGGCCAAGTCGGCGGCGCCGTGGACCAGTTCGTCGGCCTCGCGGGCGCTGGTCATGTTGTGGTCAACGGTCTGCTCCAGCAGGCCGGTGCTGGCGCTGGTCTGCTCGACGACCGAGGCCATCGCATTGCCGCGCGCCGACAGGTCCTGGTTGGCCCCGGCGATCTGCGTGGCCGAGGTGGAGATGTGCTCGGCGCCGGCGCGCACTTCCTGCACCAGGCCGCCCAGGCGCTGCACGGCGCCGCGCAGCGCATTGGTGGCGCGCACCACCTCGTCGCGCCCGTCCAGCACGGCGCGCTCGGCAAGGTCCCCGGCACCGAGGGCCTCGATGCGCCGCCCCAGTTCCGCGCAAGTGCCGCGCGAAGCCAGGTAATAGCTCACCAGCGCATAGACCGCGATGCCGACGAAAAGGGCCGACAGCGCCAGCGCCACCCACAGCCCCCGGCCCAGGCGCGCCACGCGGCGCGTGACCAGTTCGGTCAGGCGCTGCTCGGCGACGCGCTGCAACTGGTCGGCAGCGGCGATCTGCGCCGTGCCGAGCGCGAACCATTCGCCCGGATCGACCTTGGGCGCCTCGCCGAGCACGAAGCCCTGGTCGAAGCGCTCGCCGAAGTCCTTGCGGATGCGCTCGGGCAGTTGCAGGTCCATGCCTGAGGCGGCCTCGCGGTTGGCCGCCTGCAAGCGCGCCAGCGCGCCGCCCAGCCGGCCGAGGTATTCATCGGCCAGCGCGTCGGCATCGTGCAGGCGGAGCAGCAGGCCGGCCGGCGGCGTACCGAGTTGGGCCGCTGCGGCGCCGACGGCGCGCATGCGGCCGAGCGCGTCCTGCAAGCGCGGCAGCGCGTCGGTCACGGCCAGCATCAGGTAGTGGGTGTCGGCATCCGGGTCCAGCGCGAGGTGGGACGCGGACGCGGCCTGCTCGATCAGGCCACGCACCGTGTCGGTCAGCGCATAGCCGGCCTGGGTCACGGCCTCGGGATCGGCCGCGCCCAGTGCCACCAGCGCTCGGGCCTGGCCGCGCGCCCGGGCCAGGCCGGCGGCCAGGCCGAAAGGGTCGTGCGCGGCGGCGAGTTCGCGCTCGGCGGCGCCGGCCTGGGCGTCGAACTTCGCCAGCGCCTCGTCGCGCCTGGCCTGGGCGCCCGCCGTGCCGGCGCTCAGGCCGATGGACGTGCCGCGCAGCACCATGGCCGCGTTCAGCAGGCCGCTGGCCTGGCGCACCTGGGCGACGCCCGCCAGCTCCCGCGCGGCGAAGGCGCCCGCCTCGGCACGGTCCCGCACCAGGGCCAACAGCAGATAGAGCAGCGGCACCGCAAAGCAAAGGCAGACGATGAGGAATTTTTGCGCCATCGGCAGGCGCCGCATCAGCCTCACGGCGGGCAGAAAGACAGCATTCATCGACTCATCCTCGGGGTTCGCTCACGCGCCGCGTCAGGTCACTGCGGCGCCTTCGATGGCACTGTAGTCAGGCCAAACCCTGGATTCGGGGTCGGTGCAACGCCCGCCGCGTCACACCCTGCCCGGCCATGCATTTATGGCGGCGGGCAAGAAAAAACCGGCTGCTCGCGCAGCCGGTTTGCGTTGGCTCAATGCCGGGATGCTCAGCCCATGTGCAGCCCGCCGTTGCAGGAGAAGTCCGCGCCGGTCGTGAAGCCGCTGTCCTCGCCGGCCAGCCAGGTGACGACGGAGCCGATTTCTTCCGGCGTGCCGAGGCGCTTGACCGGGATGGTGGCGACGATCTTCTCCAGGATCTCGGGCTTGATGGCCTTGACCATGTCGGTGCCGATATAGCCCGGGCTCACGGTGTTCACCGTCACGCCCTTGCTCGCCAGTTCCTGCGCCAGCGCCATCGTGAAGCCGTGCATGCCGGCCTTGGCGGCGGAGTAGTTGGTCTGGCCGGCCTGGCCCTTCTCGCCGTTGACCGAGCTGATCTGGATGATGCGGCCCCAGCCCTTTTCGACCATGCCCGGCACGACCTGCTTGGTCACGTTGAACATGCTGTTCAGGTTGGTGTCGATGACGGCCTTCCAGTCGTCGGGCGTCATCTTCAGGAACATGCGGTCGCGCGTGATGCCGGCGTTGTTGACCAGCACGTCGATGGGGCCGTGCTCGGCGATGGCCTTCTGGAAGGCCTCGACGGTCGAGTCCCAGTCGGCCACGTTGCCGACCGAGGCATGGAAGGCGAAGCCCAGGGCCTTCTGCTCGTCCAGCCATTTCTGGTAGTCGCGGCTCGGGCCGCAGCCGGCGATGACCTTGAAGCCGGCCTTGGCCAGCTTCTGGCAAATCGCGGTGCCGATGCCGCCCATGCCGCCGGTGACGTAGGCAATCTTCTGGCTCATTCGATGTCTCCTGTTGTGGTGCGTGTAGAAATCTGGTTAGCGTTCGACCGTGAGCGCGACGCCCATGCCGCCGCCGATGCACAGCGAGGCGATGCCCTTCTTCGCGTTGCGGCGCTGCATTTCGTGCAGCAGCGTGACGAGGATGCGGCAGCCGCTGGCGCCGATGGGGTGGCCGAGCGCGATGGCGCCGCCGTTGACGTTGACCTTGTCCAGGTCCCAGCCCATCTCGTTGTGGACGGCGCAGGCCTGGGCGGCGAAGGCTTCGTTGATTTCGAGCAGGTCGAGGTCGGCGGGCTTCCAGCCGGCGCGTTCCAGCGCCTTGCGGGCGGCGGGCACGGGGCCCATGCCCATCAGCGCGGGGTCGAGGCCGGCGCTGGCGTAGGAGGCGATGCGTGCCAGCGGCGTCAGGCCGAGCTGCGCGGCCTTGGCGGCGGTCATGACGACCACGCCGGCCGCGCCGTCGTTCAGGCCCGAGGCATTGCCGGCGGTGACGCTGCCGGCCTTGTCGAAGGCGGGGCGCAGGCCGGCGAGCACGTCGGCCGTGCTCTTGCGGTTGATGAACTCGTCGGCGGCGAAGACGACGGGATCGCCCTTCTTCTGCGGGATGGCGAAGGGGACGATCTCGTCCTTGAAGCGGCCGGCGTCCTGCGCGGCGGCGGCCTTCTGCTGCGAGGCCAGCGCGAGCGCGTCCTGCTGCTCGCGGCTGATGCCGTATTTCTTCGCCACGTTCTCGGCGGTGATGCCCATGTGGTACTGGTTGTAGACGTCCCAGAGGCCGTCGTTGATCATGGTGTCCACCATCTTCCAGTCGCCCATGCGCTGGCCGTCGCGCGAGCCGGGCAGCACATGGGGGCTGAGGCTCATGCTTTCCTGGCCGCCGGCGATGACGATCTCGCTGTCGCCGTCGCGGATGGCCTGGGCCGCGAGCATCACGGCCTTGAGGCCGGAGCCGCAGACCTTGTTGATGGTCATCGCCGGCACGGCCTGGGGCAGGCCGGCCTTGATGACGGCCTGGCGCGCCGGGTTCTGGCCGACGCCGGCCGTCAGCACCTGGCCGAGGATGACCTCGCCGATCTGGTCGCCCGTGAGCTTGGCGCGGCGCAGCAGGTCCTGCAGCACGGCGGCGCCGAGTTCGCTGGCGGGCGTCTTGGCGAGCGTGCCGCCGAATTTGCCGATGGCGGTGCGCGCGGCGGCGACGATGACGATGTCTTGTTGGCTCATGGTGAGGTCTCCTTTCAGGCCTTGACTTTGACGTAGCGACCGGGCGCGGGCTCGATCGCCTTGAACTTGCGGTTGCCCGGCGCCTTGGGCGCGGGCTTCTTCGGGCCGGCGTGCGAGGCCAGCCAGCGGGACCAGTCCGTCCACCAACTGCCCGGGTGCTCGGTGGCGCTGGCCAGCCACGCCTCGGCGTCGGCGGGCAGCGCGGCGCTCTTGGCGATCCAGTGGCTGCGCTTGCCCTTGGCGGGCGGGTTGATGACGCCGGCGATATGGCCCGAGGCGCCCATCACGAAGCGGCGCTTGCCCTTGAGCAGTTGCGTGTTCCGGTAGGCGGCCTGCCAGGGCACGATGTGATCCTCGCGCGAGCCGTAGACGTAGACGGGCGCCTCGATGGCGCCGAGGTCCAGCTTCTCGCCGCAGACGGTCAGGCGGCCCGGCAGCTTCAGCTCGTTCTGCAGATAGGTGTGGCGCAGATACCAGCAGTACATGGGGCCGGGCAGGTTGGTGGAGTCGCCGTTCCAGTACAGCAGGTCGAAGGCGGGCGGGGCCTCGCCCTTGAGGTAGTTGCCGACGACGTAGTTCCACACCAGGTCGTTGGGGCGCAGGAAGCTGAAGGTGGTGGCCAGTTCCTGGCCGTGCAGCAGTTGCGGGCCCTTGGGCGAGTCGGCGCCGAGCGTGGCCTCGCGCAGGCGCACGCTGGCCTCGTCCACGAAGATGTCGAGGATGCCGTTGTCGGCGAAGTCCAGCAGCGTGGTCAGCAGCGTCAGGCTGGCGGCCGGCTGCTCGCCGCGCGCGGCCAGCACGGCCAGCGCGGTGGCGAGGATGGTGCCGCCAACGCAGAAGCCCAGCGTGTTGATCGTGTCCTGGCCCGAGATCTCCTGCACGACGCGGATGGCCTGGATGGCGCCCTGCTCGACGTAGTCGTCCCAGGTCAGGTGCTTGACGGACTCGTCCGGGTTGCGCCAGCTGACGACGAAGACGCGGTGGCCCTCGGCCACGGCATAGCGGATCAGCGAGTTGTCGGGCTGCAGGTCGAGGATGTAGTACTTGTTGATGCAGGGCGGCACGAGCAGGAAGGGCCGCGCGTGAACGTCCCGGGTCAGCGGCGCGTACTCGATCAACTGGAACAGTTCGTTCTCGAAGACGATGCTGCCCGGCGTCGTGGCGACGTTGCGGCCGACCTCGAAGGCGCTCTCGTCCGTCTGCGACACATGGCCGCGCTGCACGTCGCCCCAGAGGTTCTGCAGGCCGCGCGCCAGCGTCTCGCCCTGGCTGTCCAGCGCGAGTTTCTGCGCCTCGGGGTTGAGCGCGAGGTAGTTGCTCGGCGACGCGGCATCGACGAACTGCTGCACCGCGAAGCGGATGCGCGCCTTGGTCTTGTCGTCCGCCTCGACGGCCGAGGCCATCTGGCCGAGCGTGCGGCTGTTGAGCAGATACAGCTGGGCCAGGAAGCTGGCGGCCGGGTTGGCGCTCCACTCGGGCGCGGCGAAGCGGCGGTCGCCGAGGGCGGGCTTCTCGCTCTGCCCCTGGCCCAGCGAGCCGTTCCACAGCGCGGTGGCCTGCTTCAGGTAGTCGGCCTGCAACTCGGCCAGCGTGGCGGGCGAGATCTGGGGCAGATGCGCCATCTGCTGCATCAGCTCCGCGAAGGGCTGGGCGTCCATCGCGGGCGGCAGCTCGTTCTTCTTGCGATTGGCCATGTCTTCCTCGGATGGCGGTTGTCTCTACCCGCTTAAGCTTGCCACATTCTCCGCAGGCCCCGCTTTGTACCCGCACGCGCTGACGTGCCCATGACGTCCCATGTACCTCGTTGCGATCGCCTGGGCCTATGTGGCCCTGCTGATGGCCGCCGCCGAAGCGCTGAGCCCGCAGGGCACGCTGCTCGGCGCGGCCATCACCCTGCTGCTCTACGGCGTGCTGCCGCTGGGCCTGCTGCTCTACATCCTCGGCACGCCGGGGCGCAGGCGGCGTGCGGCATCAGCGCAGGCTGATGCAGGCGGCCATGCGCCCCCGGGGCCGGCCGAGGGCCTCGCCGCGGAACGAGAAGAAGCGTGAGCCTTCGGTCAGCGTGCACCACGCGCCGCCGCTGACCGCGCCGACGCCGGCCGCCGCGAGGCGCTCGCGCGCGAGCAACGGCAGGTCGGCGCGCCAGCGGGGTTCCGGGTTGGGGCGGTAGAGAAAACCGGGCTGATCCTGCGCGAGGGGCTCGCGGCCGAAGGCGGCGACGACCTCGGGGCCGACCTCGAAGGCCCGCGGCCCGATGCAGGCGCCCAGCCAGGCCCGCACCTCGCGCGGCGCGCAGCCGGCCGCATCGCACAGCGCGGCGACGGTGTTCTCCAACACGCCCGCGCTCAGGCCGCGCCAGCCCGCATGCGCACCGGCCACGCCGCCCGGCGCGCTGAACAGCACGGGCAGGCAGTCGGCGACGAGGATGGCCACGGCCAACTCGGGGTCGGTGGAGACGGCGGCATCGGCCTTGGGCGCGTTGTCGTCATGCCAGTCGGCACGCAGGCGCACGACCTCGGCGCCATGCACCTGGTCGAGAAAGACCGGCCGCGCGCCCAGCAGCCCGGCCAGCGCGGCGCGGTTGGCCAGCGCCTCGGCGGGGTCGCCATGCCGGCGGCCGAGATTGAAGCCGCGCGTCGTCATGAAGGCCGTCACGTCCGGCCAGTCCGGCCGCAGCCAGTCCGCGTCAAGCGGCATCGGGGCAAACGCTCGGATGCGTGTTCGCAAAGGCCGGCAGCGCCAGGCATTCGGCATTGACGCGCATCACGGTCGGGTAGTCGCCCAGCGGGCACTCGAAGCGCTCGGCGTTGTAGACCTGGGGCACGAGCAGGCAGTCCGCCAGCCCCGGCGCGTCGCCGAAGCTGAAGCGCCCGGCCGTGCGCAACAGGCGCTGCTCGACCACGGCCAGCCCGGTGGCGATCCAGTGGCGATACCAGCGGTCCACCGTGGCCTGCTCCTGGCCGAGGTCGTTCTTCAGATAGCGCAGCACGCGCAGATTGTTCAGCGGGTGGATGTCGCAGCCGATGTCCTGCGCCAGCGCCCGCACCTGGGCGCGCGCCAGCGCCTCGCGGGGCAGCAGCGGCGGCTCGGGGTGGGCCTCGTCCAGGTATTCGAGGATGGCCATGGACTGGCTCAGCCAATGCCCGTCGTCCAGCACCAGGGCCGGCACGAGGTGGGACACCTGCTGCTGCGCGAAGGGCCCGGCGAACTGCTCGTCGCGCGCGAGGTGGACGGCCGCGTAGTCGTAGTCCAGCCCCTTGAGCGCGAGGCCGATGCGCACGCGCCAGGAGGCCGAGGAGCGGAAGTAGTTGTAGAGCTTCATGGCTGCCATTTTCCATTCTCTACACTGGCCGCCATGCCCTTCCCCAGCCGCCTCAAGCACTGCCCGAACTGCGGCGCCGCCGTCGCCTACCGGGTGCCGGCAGACGACAACCGCGAGCGCGCCGTCTGCCCGGCCTGCGCGAGCGTCCACTACCAGAACCCGCTGAACGTCGTCGGCACGCTGCCGGTCTGGGAGCCCGATGGCCGCGTGCTGCTCTGCCGCCGCGCCATCGAGCCGCGCCACGGGCTGTGGACGCTGCCGGCCGGCTTCATGGAACTGGGCGAGACCTGCGCCGAGGGCGCGCTGCGCGAGACGCGCGAGGAAGCCGGCGCCGAGGTCGAGATGGGGCCGCTCTACACCCTGCTGAACGTGGTGCGCGTCGGCCAGGTGCATCTCTTCTACCGCGCCCGGCTGCGCTCGCCGCACTTCGCGCCGGGGCCGGAGTCGCTGGAAGCGCGGCTCTTCGCCGAGGCCGAGATCCCCTGGGACGAGATCGCGTTCAAGACGACGCGCGAGACCCTGCGCTGCTTCTTCGCCGACCGCCGCGCCGGCCGGGGCTACGGCCTGCACGAAATCGACGTGGCCTGACTCAAGCCAGGCTGACGAGCAAAGCCGCCTGCAGGATGCTGCGCCGCTTGACCTGCGGCGGCGCATCACCGTCCAGCGCGGCGGCCAGCGTCGCGGTCGGATGCTCCGGCATCGCCAGGCCCGCGAAGACCGGGATGCCGGCGCCGCGCGCGATGCGCCGCACCAGCTCGGCCGGCAGGTGCTGGCACTCCACCGCGTCATAGAGCCGGCCCAGCACCCGGGCCATCGCGTCGATCTGCGGCTCGCTGCTCGCCGCGTCCAGCCCCGGCTGCACGAAGGACACATGCGCCCCCAGCGCCCGCGCCGCCTGCACGAACTCCAGCGCATCCGCGTCGCCGCAGTCCGGCGACAGCAGGGCCAGCTGCTTGCCCGCCATCAACTGCGGCCCGCCCGCCGCATCCCCGGCTTGGGCGCGTGCCAACGCCCGCGCCTGCCGCAGCAGCGCGGCGGCCTCGGTGGGCTGGAACGGATCGGTGCCGGAAGCACCCACGCGGTCGGCGGAACACATGGCCCGGCAGCGTAGCGAAGCGGCCTGCGCGAGCCTTGATGAAAGTCAACGCGGCGGAATCGTCACCGTCCGTTCACACAGCGTTACGCAGCGACGCGGCGCATTGCTCAGGCATTGGCGGGGCCTTTCTAGCATGCAACGCATCTCAGCCGCCGCCAGGAGAACAAGATGCACACCCAGACCTCGCTGCCCACCCGCTCCCTCGTCCGCCCGGCCGCCGCCGAGGCCGACACCCGAGCCGACAACTGGGCCGACCAGGGCCAGCGCATCGCCGACGCGCTCAAGCTCGTCGCCGCCGTGCTGGCGCCCCGGCGCCGCATCGTCCACGCGGGCGAACTCATCTACCGGGCCGGCGAGCGCTTCCAGCACCTGCACCTGCTGAACTCGGGCTTCTTCAAGCTGATCGGCATGTCCAGCGACGGCCGCGAGCAGGTCGTCGGCCTGCGCTTCCGCGGCGACTGGCTGGGCTTTAGCGCCATCGCCGCCGGCCACCACGGCTGCGACGCCATCGCGCTGGACACCGCCGAGGTCTGGACGGTGCGCTACGACGCCCTGCTGCAAGCCTGCGCCGAGCACCCGGCGCTGATGGTCATCGTCCACGAGGCCATGAGCCGCGAGATGCTGCGCGACCGCGAGGCCATGATGGCCCTGTGTACGCTGCCGGCCGACGCGCGGGTGGCCACCTTTTTGCACTGCTGGGCCGAGTCCCTGGCCGTGCGCGGCCTGCGCGCCGACCAGTTCAGCCTGCGCCTGACCCGCGCCGAAATCGGCAACTACCTCGGCCTGACGCTGGAAACCGTCAGCCGCGTGCTCTCCCGCCTCGCCCGGGCCGAGCTGATCGCCTTCAACGAGAAGAGCCGGCGCGACATCTGCATCCCCGACTTCCCGGCGCTCGCCGCCTATGTGGAAGGGCGGGACGCGCAGGCGGGGCTGCATTGAGGTTCTGGGGCACTTCAAGAACCCGACCAGCCAGCCCCCGCCCCATGTAGATCAATGGCTTACGGTATTGACAATACTGAGGGCGGAGAGCAGCAATGCCCCGCCGAGAAAAAGTAGGTAGGCGGATATCGCTGACCAAGTGTATTGAAGAAGCTCGAACTTAAAGAGGCTGTAGCGCGGGCGATTCTTTGAATTCATGGCCAAGCATGCTGCTTGATTTGAGAAATTTATCGATATTGATTTGTCAATTCCTTTCACCATCTCCCTGGTGGAGCTTGAATTTAAATTGACAAATGGTTTTAAAAGAAGAAAAGGCACCGCAACAATAAAGCAAAAATATGTTGCCTCTCCAATATTTGCGCCATTCTCAATTTTCCAAAATAAGACACTCGAGCACGCCATCAATCCCAAGAGAAAAGATAGGCACAAGCGCCTTAAAAAAATATTCCTCAATCTATCCATATCATCATTCATGATGATTTCCTTCAATCCTCAACAGGTGATTGGCATGGGTGGAATCAGTCAAACCACCTCCTCGTACTCGACATAACAAATTTTTTCAGACCAGCTTTCTCTGGGATTAGCCAACGCAATCAATAGGTATCCGAAGGGTTTCCGGCAGTTTCATTCTGAATCCTTCCCGCAATTCTCCGCCTGCAATATGCAATGTGGCCTTAGCCAAGGTAACAAAGCCATCCGGGGATCCGCCAATCGCATCCTCATAGCTGCCGGCGAGTGCGTCGAGAAGCTGAGGGTCCTTTGCGCGCAGGAGTCGTGCGGCATATCGCTTCGATCCACCGGACTCCCCATACTTGCTCAAGATTATGTCGATCAGAGAGTGGAAGATCTCCGACAGTACGAAAATCTTTGATTGCGCATCGTTCAATCCGCCAAAGTCATCAATCAGTCCGGTGAGCAGTTGCCGCTGATTCTCCAGAGAGCGCGCAAGCGGCGGAGCATCCGCTATGCGAATTGACAGGTGGCGAATCCTTTCCATGAGCGACGAATCGGAAAGCGAAATAATCTCTGCATTCTTTATTGAGTGCGCCAACACTGAATTGCCGTTATTGCGAGCAAGAATCATTGAACCATGAATGGCTTCAGCGTCGAAGACAAATGTGTCAAGCAGCCAACCATTCCAGCGCAACTTCTCACGGTATGTGGTCAACGGCTGCTCGTAAACAACAATCAGGTCAATGTCTGAATTCTCGGTCACCATCCCGGTGACGGTAGAGCCATAGTGAAAGCATCCGATCGCTCCTGGGTGCCGATGTCGAATAAATTGAAGACAAGTATCTTTGACCCTAGACATGTCAATAGTGGGCGCCAGATTCCTGGCGCCCTGCTGCGTTTATGTAAGAGCGTTAGCCGCTGTGGTGTAGAGCAGCGGATGCTCCAATGATTTGACCGAGTGGAAGGCAGGTCTCGAAGGCGTGTCCATATTCATGCCTGCCATGTCTTGGATGAGCGAAGAAATGGACGCATTGGAGAACAAAGCGCTTTCGGTGGCTGCAGAAGGGGCACCCGAATCAAGCAGCATTGAGACACCGATGACCGAGTGCCCGTAAGGCATCGGATCGGAAACTCCCACCCAGGTGCCGCCACTGCCCCAATCGTCGTACCACCAGGGATCCTCAGCAGGAGATTCCGGTGGCGAGTCGCCACCGGAATCGGAACTACCACCGCCGCCCCCACCGCCACTGTATAGAGAACTCGTATATATAGGGGAGTCGGGGTACATTTGCTGCCAAGACTTTGAAACGCGCGCACCAATAGCTGCGGCGGACTCCGGGTGAGCCATCAGCTTGTCCGTGAGGGTTACATTGAGATCGTACTTAAACGCCAGTGTGGTTTGATTTGTTCCTTGGCGGGCGACAACCTCACTAAATGCAGCTCTAACCACATCTGAAGGCAGATACCCGTAGCTCGGAGCATTCACTCCGAAAGTAAGGACTTCCTGAGCGATAGCTTTGGCCTCTGATGCAAACATTAGAGCTTCGGAAAGCTTGTAATCGCTTTGATTAAATGATGCCTGCCAAGCAGGATAGAAGGTTGACGCATCGGCCACATGGACGCTTTCATGGAGTGCAAGGGGTAGCGAGTTCGAATCCCGCCGTCCCGACCATTTTTATTGAAGTAGATCAACGGGTTAGCAGCTCAGGCCGCTAACCCGTTTTTCGTTTCCAGCTTGCGCTTGAACTTCGGATCTAAACCCAGGTCTAAACCAACTACAAGCTAGATCCTCGATAGGAATACACCGAGGGCGTCGATCAGCAGGGCGCTGGCGATGATCCGCTTGGATTCTTCGAGCCACCCGAAGTGCTAGTCCCGGCCGGTTGCAGGTCTTGACGGAGTTGCTGCTTCAACTCGGTCGCGGTCAAGTATTGCAGGCTGCTGTGCGGCCTGACCTCGTTGTAGTGCTGGCGCCAGGACTCGATGACGACCTTGGCCTCGCGGCCTGAGCGGAACCATTCGACAGACAGGCACTTGAGCTGCTGGCCCGTGGCCGTGGGTATCGAAGACGAAGTCGTAGGCCCAGGGCCCTTGAAGGGTGTGCGCATGCGCGGCCTCATGGAGGCGATGCGCTTGCGCGAGCGCTTCCTGCGCACCAGCAGGCCCGCCTGGCGCCACAGCCGATGCGTACGCGACCAACTCAGCTCGAAGCCGCGCCGGCGCAGGAACACGCGGATGCGCCGGTAGCCGTAGCGCGGGTACTGGGCCGACAGCGAAGAGCAACGGCGCACCAAAGTGGCTCTATGGTTATTACTTCTTTTGGCGGGTCAGCCGGTCATCAAATGCCACCACCCAGGATGAGCTTCTTGATGATGTCAGCGCATAGCAGGCTGGCTTGATGCGTGATTTTGCCGGCCGCCAGGGTCTGCCCGCCGATCTCGATGGGATCGGTCATCTGCTTGCCTCGATGAACTAATTCGTTGCGAATCTTATATATCTGCTCCAGCAGCTCGGAAACCCTTGATTGTTCTTGGGGATCATTGCTGAGTAGTTTGGCGCCACGCTGGCCGACATATTTGCCGATGTTCCCTCTTTCCCCATCAGCAAGCAAAATCTCAAAGGCAATACAGATTTCAATGGCGCTTTCACCGGCCTGGTGTCGAGCCAGTGAATGTCTCAATCGATGAATGGCAATTCCAGCCTTGGTTTTTGCTTCCGGAGCCAATGCGCAATATTTCTCGATAACCAATCGAGCTTCCTCGACATTCAGCTCAGGAAGTTTTTCTGTATTGGACTTAGGGATGATTTCCATTGTCCTGCCGCCTCGACCTGATCCCTCAAGGGCAAGTTCAATGTCAGGATCGTCGAAGCTGTACCAGTTCGCTGCATGAATAGGTATTCGTGGGCCAATCAGTGTCAGTGCGTCGATGACATCGTTGACTTGCGACCAAAGATCACCCGTGTTGTTCGGATAATCCCCGCCAAGTTCTCGAACAAATGGAGTTACTTGCTGCCGTATGACGAGTGCAGATGAGGGCGTTTCCATGTCGAACCAAATGCGGAACGATCGGAAAATTGCCTCAGGACCAAGTGCCCGTTTGTGTCGGCTATCAGGAACTTGCTCGAAGGGGATTATTGATACTGTTGGTGTCAGCTGAATCTCTGCATCTACAGGTACGTTCCACAGCGCCGTGATGTAATGACCGGTTGCCGTTTGTGTTGACAGCACCTTTTGAAGCCAAGCGATTGCCTGATCCGCTGAATTGCTCTCTATTGCGCGGCGAACGAGCTTGTCAGCGCAAAGTTTCGGATAGAACCCGTGGCATCCATTCCCTGTGCTTACACATTTGACTTCATTTCCAGGGAAGCGTTCATCTACGACTAGTAGAGGTTGAACCTCATCTCCCCAGTTCTTAATTGCCCAAAGAGCATGGCGGGAAGCGAAAAGGTCGTCGTCATCCAGTGCGGTGAGCAGATCAGGAGACGGAGTTGGATTTCGAAATGACGCTGACTTGTGAATTACCTCTTCGAGCTTCGCTTTGAGTGCATCGGACTGGGTCGTTTGAACAGACCCCTGATCGCGTGTATTCATGTATCTCCCTGACTCCTTCTGAGAACAGACCATTGACGGCTGGCACGCAAGAGTAGCTCCAAGATGGTTATTACATCTTGGTGCATCGCTCTGTACGGATGCCCAGCGTGAACAAGCAGCGGTTACGGGTGGTGGTCAGGACGGTGCGGACAGCGTTCAGCTGCTCGCGACTTTTCAGGGGTTCGGTGGTCGCCATATCGATGCTCAGAACTTGCTGTATGAGCATCGTTAGCCACCGGCCGACCGGCGTACATCAGAGAACCGTAACGGCGCCGAACCTTCGGCCTGTCACTTGTCCGCGAACACCATCTTGGAGGGCGCTGGAGGGGTAGGCTGCTCAACCGAAACGTGTCCGTCACCGAGAACACGCAGAGAGAAAACAAGGTCGTGCTTGTCGCCGAAGACATCAACGTATGACATCGTGCCCTGTGACTTGAAGTCCGGAGCAATCTTGACGGCGAACCCGTGTCCTACTTCGGACTTGAAGTGCGGCAACCGTAGCTCGGGGTGCGAAGCGTCGAATGCCTTTGCGGCCGCGGCAAAGCTGGTGGCCGGGCCACCGTGATTGAACACTGTGACCTTCAACGTATGTCCGTCATGCGTTAGGGCGGCTACGTCCGCATTGATGAAGAACTGCGGCAAGCTCATTGCGCGGAATCGCTTCCGCTCCTCGTCTAGGGCATGTGCCTGCTGGCCCAACTGATCGCGACTCACCTGCACGAGTTGCGTCTGCTGCTCAACCGAGTTCTTAAGCTCCTGTGCCTGCATGCGCAGCTCTTCGCCTTGCTGCAGGTAGCCGAGTACGAGCCACAGGAAGGCGAGGGGCGCGAAGAAGCCGGCGAAGAAGTCGCCTTGTGCGTTGAGTTCCTTAGGTAAGCCCGCGCAATACAGCTGCCAACCCATCCAGCCTAGCCAGGCAACGGACACGGCGACACCGAACCAGAACCGCTTGTCCCACTTATCTTTCATCGAACCTCCCTGGTTGAACCGCCATATTGCCTGGACTTCTCACGGGTTCGGAAAATCCTGGCTCGACCTCATACCGGCCTCCAGGTTCACCCGGCACCACGGTATGCACCTCTCGGCGACACCCGGGGCCAACGGTGTATGTCTCATCACCTCCACCAGCCTGCATCAACCGGTGCGCAACCGGTAGCCCTCAGGACCGTCCCGGGCACCTAGCCAGGTCATGCACGGCACCAACGGGCCACGCGGTTACGACAAAGACGTCTCTTTTTTGCTGTACAGCCTCGGCGACACGGTTGGTGCACGGTGCACACGGTGCCCAAGGGTGTAGGTCGCTATGCCCTGTTGGTCTGGAGGGCTCCGGGTGGCGTCTGGTAACACGGCGGGCCGTTGGTGCACAGGAAGGGTCGGAAAGCCAGGGGACGGGGTTCCGGGAGGCGTGAAACCCCAAAGTGCGGTGCGGTAGCGCTTGATCGGCCCGGCAGGTCCAGTTCGCCGGCCGAAAGTTAGACTTCAATCTAGGGGGCAAATGATGAAAACGCTGCTAGACAACGCGGTTATCTCAATTCAAATCGGGGTTGAAGACCATACGTCCGACGACCCGCGCCGAGTTCTTTCAGCAGTGCGGAATATCTCTGCCGGCGTGCTGCTTCTGTTCAAAGAGCGGTTGAGGCAGCTGTCGCCAGCAGGATCTGACGAGGTCTTGATCAAGCAGAACATCCGCCCTTCGAGGGATACAAGCGACAACATCAGCTTCGTCGGAAGTGGCGCGAAAACCGTAGATGTTCAGCAGATCAAAGAGCGGTTCAAGGATCTGAACATCAAGACGGATTGGGCGCGTGTCGATGCCATTGTCAAAGTTCGGAATGCCATTGAGCACTACGCGAGCAGCGAGACAGAAAGCCGCGTGAAGGAACTGATCGCCGATACCTTTGTCGTTGTCCGTGCGTTCGTTTCAGAAGAGCTTGACCTTGAAGCTGATGTCCTACTAGGCGAGGACACGTGGAACATCATGCTCAAGGTGAGCGGGGTGTATGAGGCGCAACGCGCTGAGTGTCTTGCCGAGCTTGAGAAGCTGCCATGGTGGTCGCCCGGAATGGCAAGAACTGCCTCGTTTTTGCGGTGCACGCATTGCGAATCCGAGCTGATTAAGCCCCAATACATCAAAGAGTCGCTCTCCGGAGATGAGCGAATCATTTGCATGGAGTGTGGTGACGGCATGGGTCTAGACCAGATCATCCCGTACGCCTTGGACGAGTGCTTCTCCGCTGACCACTACTGGTCAGTCTCCCGAGGAGGGAAGCCCGCACTTGAAGAGTGCGGTGAATGTGGGACGGACACCTACATCACCGAGGACAACATCTGCGTGCTGTGCGGCAACCCGCATCAGTACACGGAATGTGTCCGGTGCAGCCAGGACCTGTCAGGCGAAGAGCAGGGACTTGACGGGTTCTGCTCGTACTGCCACCACCTGGCGACGAAGGACGACTAGGTTTCCACCAGTCCTGCCGCTGCCTTCTTGGCCTTGAGCTTCTGACCGTACCGAACCGCGTACTCCGGTTTCCAAGAGCTGCACAGAAGGTCGTGAGTGATGTCGTGCGGTGACAGGGCTACCCGGTGCGTTTCCTCGTGCCAGCGCAGCGCGTTGTACCAGGGCGGGAGAGGGCAGCCTTCTGTCTCCCGCAGCGAGCACTGCCACCACCCACGTCCCGCCACGCGCCGTGCTTGAAACCCACGTTCCGATATACACCGATGGGCTGGAAACCTGCGTCGATGGCCAGGAACAGCTCCGCCCGCCATGGTCGCCAGCCGGCCCGTCATGCTGACGGTTTCAGACGGCAAGCACACCTAGAATTCGGGGTTGTGACCAACCAGGGAGAAAGAGCTTGGCGCAGCCTCCTTCAATTCCGCCTTCGGGCAACCGTTCGCAGACCTTCACGCCAAAGCCGAATGGAGGTGTGACGTCGCCGGTGATCGTGCCGCGTTCGCCCCCGCCGCCTGCTCCAGCACCCTCGCCAAAGTGAGCGCGGGTCATCTCGGGCCAGCGCGGCAGCGCCCGAAGTTCACTCGCGAGCGGATCAAGCCAGCGCCCGCGTCCGGGCCGTTAGCGGTGCCAGCCCCCAACGTCCCAGAAGGCGGCGCCCCTCCCCACATCCCAACCGACCAGGACGAGAAGCTTCTTGCCGACTTCACGACGGAGGTGCGCAAGCGCCAAATGTCCAGCTCGGAGAACTTCGACAAGTCGGTCCTGACGCTGGCGACAAGCGGCCTGGCCGCCTCCCTAGCCTTTCTGAAGGACTTCATCCCGATTGGTCAGGCGATCTGTCCGTGGATGCTCTACGCCTCGTGGGCACTTCTGACCGCCGCCACCGTGATCACCATGCTGTCGTTCCTTGCCAGCATGAGGGCCCAGGAAGTCCAGCAAGCCATCGCTGTAGGCCACTACCGGCGCGGAGAGCCCCACGACAAGCGTAACCCGTGGGATCGCGTGGTGATCTGGATGAATCGAACGTCCGGGGCGAGCTTCATCCTCGGCGTCTCAGCAACCACCTTGTTCGTCGCAATCAACCTGCAGAGGGCCCATGAAATGAAGATTCTTCAGCAAGCTTCCAATACCGTCCCCGAACGCCGCGGCCTGCCATCGCCGGGCATCGTGCCCAGCGCTCGGCCGGCGCCGCCGCCCTCGGCACCTGCGCCAGCTCCCCAAACCAAGTAGCCGGGCGCCGCAACCCCACGCAGGCCCAACAGCGGGTCTGCGCTGTCACTCGTCTTCATCGGTGCCGAAGCGCTCAACGACTTCCTCCAGCGTTGGCATGCAGGCGGGTTCCAGGCGGATGTTCAGCTGCAGCGCCGACAGCACCGCAAAGAGCAAAGCCACCGAGGTGTCGTGGCCGGACTCCAGCCGGTAGATCACGTCGCGCAAGAACTCGACGGCGAGCCGTACAACGGCCCGCAGATGGTCGATACGTCAAAGATTCTCTTGAACGATGTCTCCTGCGGAAAAACGCCAGCTACTTGAAAAGTACCACCTGCTGTCCATCGTCATCATTGAAAGAGATCCTTCCGAATCGGGACGGTAGCTCTTCGCTGCGCATGAAGAGCGTCGCAAGCGCCGCTCTATCCTGCACTGGACCTATCAGCTGTGCCAACGTCCCCTCCGGGTTGTGAATTGTCCAATCCCGGGTCGTGAACGCGATCATTTCTCGGCTCGCCAGCACTGGGTCCTGCCTTTCGTGGTTCACTTTGTATGGCTCATTCAATATGAAATGAAGCCCTGATTTCGGGTCAAACCAGACACTGTCGTGGTCACTATTGGGGTAGCCGCTGGTGAGCATGCGATGCGGGTCCCCTCGAAACGCCTGTGCTGTTCTTTTCAGCGACGCAGGCAATACACGCATCGTGTCGATGAAAACGAGCTTGCGGATAGCCTTGCTCAAGCTATGGGCGCAGGAACTCCAGGACGAATAAGCGTCGGCCGCAATCAAGCGAGAACGGTCGCCGCGATGGATCCGAAAGTCACGAAGCACACCGATCCGGCGGCGCTCGGCTAGAGGGAGGAAGTTGTCCCAAGGCTCATCCAGCAGCGCGCGGGCGTGCATGCTGCCCCGAGCCTTCGTTGTGCGATCAAGCCACCGTGCTGAGAGCGTCACAACGTAGCCTTCATTCTCCGGCTCCCGCGCACGCCAAGCGCGCTCGTAGGCCTTGTATGAAGCCCAACCACGAGCTTGAGCGACGTGATCCAACGCCGCAAGGTGCCTTAGTTGAGGTTGTTGAAGCCGGAGTTGCTCTGCCTCCGTCTTGAGACGACGTGGAGAGACGATCTTCTTGCCCTGGAAGGCATCGTTAGAGGCGTACATGGCGTTCCTACTGCCAGATCGTCATCCGCTACCGATCCATGGCGACAGGATCCATGGTGCATACCGAGTTTGAAGACGCTGCAGCGCAAGGGGCTGCCTTCCATGGCGGATGAGAGTGCCGCGTCTAGAGCGCAAGGAGTATCGCATGTCGACGCGAAGCCGGCCTCAGCCTCCATGCTCCCGTGCGTACTGATCTAGTCGAAGCCACCTGTGATCCTGCCGCAAGCCAGGTAGCGCCTGAACGATTTCGTCCAAGCATTGGCGCAGCTCGCGTGGAGCCCAACGCGGCTGGTCATGCAGGATGGCATCAAGCCAATAAAGCGCCTCCTGCGGGAACTGGCCGGCCAGCCTTGACTCATTCAGTCGATGAACGACGAAATCGGGGTGTTCCACCGTTCGAAGCCAGCTACCTATCGCAGCCACGGCAGAGGCAAACTCAGCGCCCGCAGCAATGCACAAGCGCGCCAGTGGCTCGGCATTGCCACGAGATACCGCATCGTTGGACTTAGGCCAGATCTTTTCCCAGAAGGGCAGGACGCGGTTCCTCCAATAGTCCTCGCGCTGTTCTCCCGCCCCTTCCAGCGCGCGAACCAGCCCTCTTGCTGCCTCATGCAGCCCCTCAGCCGGCAGGGCCTGCATGGTCTTGGCCAGCTCTGTTCGATTGAAGGTATCTCCAGGATCGAGGGCTGCAAACGTCAGGATCGCGGCGTACTGCCTGCCTCGATCGCCAAGCTGGGCATAGTGACCCGCCGTCGCCAAGAAGGCCGGCCTGAATGCTTCCATCAACGGGCGATACAACCGCGGTGACCCAAGGAATCCCGCCCACGCTGCACGCGCCTCCAACTCGGATCGCTGCCAGTCGAACAGTGGCAGCAAATGCTGCTTGGTCCAATTCGCATCGACGCGGAACAAGGTGATTACATGGGCCGCCAGCAGGACGCGGCCATGTCTGAACTTGCTGACCTGCGTATCGCATAGCGCGTCGAAGATGGGCGCGAGGTCGCCGCTCAACCCCTGTCCATCTTCGAGCGACTGCCGATACCACCGACGCAGCAGTGCCTCCGTGACATGGCCGATTGGGGCGTTAATGGCTTGAAAGACTGGATCATCGACCGCGCCTTCGCCTTCGGCACTCAATTGCAAGAGCCGTTGAGCGAGTCTCAGGAACTGCTCGTCATGGTCCTGGAAGGTTCTCGCAACCTCCCGCAACCACCAACTGATGCCGCGCTCCGCCGCCGCGAGCAGTTCAGCCGGTGCAGCATTGAGGACTGGCGCCATGAAGTGCCATGAGCGGTCTCGCAGCTTCTCATCCGACCAAACCTGCAGAGCATCGTTCCAGCGACCTACGGGCCATACACCCTGATGGGCCAATTGGCACAGGGCATACGCCGCTGCTTGAAAGCTGTCACGGCAGCGCTGCTTCCAGTCATCCTGCTGGCCAGGCTGAACATCAGGATGCTCGCGCAGATAGTTCAGAACCCCACGCCGGCTGCGCGGCAGCGGCGCGAACGGATTCCACGGGTCAATGTCACCCACCGCTCCTGCGCCTTCAGACCAGACCGGGAACTCCTCCTGTTGGTTTGCATCGAGCTGCCACTCCGGATATTGCCCGGACAGCGTGTCGAGCCGTTGCCGAGCTTCATCTTCCAGCTTGATGCCAGCCACATCCATCTTCGCCAGGAGAAGCCACACCTCGCGAGCCACGTACCGATTCCACACCTCAGGCTCGAGGTCGGCTCGCACCATCTCGCGGGACGGCCCCGCCAGGATGGCCCGCTCCAGCTTCGCAAGCATTTCCGCGTCGAGCCGCGGTGCCAAGGCAACCAGCAGCCGCATCGTCTCTCGCTGCGTCTCAACAGACCATAACCACCAGTGCCCATCGCCCAGCAGCCAGTCGAGCGCAAGCTGCGCAGGTATCACCTCCGCTTGAGCGGCTGCGAAGAACGCGAGCCGATGAAAGACCGGGTACGGCGTGACCATCCAAGCCTCGGCGGCAATCCTGGCCTGTTGGGGCATACGCGCTGCCATCGCCAACCAAGCATCCCGCGCTAACTCGATCAGTACCGTCCAGTCGTGGAAATCGTTGTTCTGCTCATGATCGCTGATCGACGGTCGATGTACATAGGAGTGATCGCTTCGATCATCCGCATCCCCAAGTTCACGCCTCAGCTCCATCGCGTCGCGCAGCAGCGTCGTGAAATCGCCCAGCAACCCTGGCAACGCCTCGGCCCACCGCTCGTCATTCAGCAGATCGCGAAGCCCTGAGTGCACGTGATCGGTGGCGAGCTCAAGTTCCCACTCCACGAGATGCCGGATGCGTTTGGGTTCGTCATCTTCGCCATCCTCCCCGGGCCAATGGAACGGCTCGCGTAGGGAAATGCAAGGCATCAAGGCTTCCCGCAGCGCCAGCCGCAGGCTGGCTGTCATCCCACCTCGTTCGAAGAAGTCGCGCCATCGGTACAAATTGAACGATCCCCGTTCCGCCTTCACGCGCCCAGTCAGCAGAAAACGCCAAAGCGTACGCATCATGGGGCGCGGCACTGCATTCGGCGCGTTGAAACGAATGTGCTCAAGCTTGGCCGTGGCGTTGTCACGCTCGAGCTTGTCCAGTTCCTCCAGCTTGCGCTCGATCAACCAAACCAGGTCGTCGTGCATTTGACCGCCATGTTTCGCCATCCAAACTACCAGGACTGGGTCGTCGAGATGGCGAGTTAGCCAGCGAGCCAACTGATGCATTACTGCATCCCATCTGCCTCCAGCCGCTCCCCTGCCGACGACGCTCATCAACGGCGCTAGGTGTGAAGAGTCAAGAGGTTATTGCGTGAACGCTTGATGCGGGACATGGGGGGCTGGCAGCCGATGCCGTGATGGGGGCGGTGCCAGTTGTAGAAGTGGTTCCACACGGGTAACGCTGCGCAGCGGACTTCGGACGTGGCATACACGCGGCCGTAAGCCCATTCGCGCAGCGCAGACTGGATGAAGCGCTCGGCCTTGCCATTGGTCTGCGGGCGATAGGCCCGAGTGAACTTCTGCTTGATACCGAGCTCGGCGCATGCATCGCCAAACGCGAACGAGTGGAAGGCCGGACCGTTGTCGGTCAAGACGCGCTGAACCGAGACGCCGAGCTTGGCGAAATAGGCCGCCGCTTCTCGCAGGAAGCTCTCGGCGCTGTCCTTGCGCTCGTCGGGCCGCAGGGCGGTGAAGGCCACTCTGGCGTGGTCATCGACGGCGACGAACAGGTAGTCGTATCCCAAGCCGCGCGTGCGCTGGGCGTGGTTGCCCGTGATGCGGTGGCCCACGTCAGAGAAGCGGCCCAGCTTCTTGATATCGATGTGCAGCAGATCACCCGGCGCCTCGCGCTCGTAGCGTTGCACGACTTCAACCGGAGCCAGGTCGCTGAATCTGGACAGGCCCGCTCGGCGCAAGACACGGCTGACGGTGGCCTTGGAGACGCCCAGGTAGGTGGCGATCAGTGACTGTGTGAACAGCTTGCGTCGCAGCTCGACGATGGCCAACGCGACGTTGGGCCGGATGGCGCGAGGGGACTTTGCAGGGCGCGAGGACTTGTCGGCCAGCGCGGCAACGCCAGCGGCCAAGAAGCGCGCCAGCCACTTGCGGGCTGTGACCGCGCTGACGCCGTGTGCAACTGCTGCATCCGAGGCTGACAAGCCACGCTTGGTGATGTCCTCGACCATCTCCAGTCGCCTCAGAAACGTCAATCGGGCATTCTTATGGCTGTTCATCCGGACTCCGGCTTTGTTTAGACAGGGGGTTTGGCGATTCCCAGTCTCTCAAAACCACTCCGGGTGAACTCCCGCAACAACCTATTGAAGCTTCACACTTAGCCCCTACACGACGACATCCCGCACCTGGGAGAGTGCTTGGCCTCTGAAGCCCGATGTGGTCTTCGAGGGTGGAAATGTCGGAAAGGACAACTTGGGTGCCGTCGGCGTGCCGGCGTTGAACCTCCTCACGACACACAACACGCCGAACGAGCGGCTGTTCACGACGACCAATGCCACGAGTGCAGCTTCGGCTCTCGGCGCCCGCATGGCGGCGCAGATCATGGCGGCCTATCCGCTGCTGCGCCCCGAGACCGTCCGCGCACTGGTTGTTCACGCTGCCGATTGGACGACAGCCATGCGCCAGATGTTCCTGCCGGCCCACGGGCAGCCCAGCAAGCAGGACTACGTGAACCTGATCCGGCACTGCGGCTGGGGCATGCCCGACCTCGATCAGGCGCTTTGGAGCGCGGGCAACTCGCTGTCGCTAGTGATCGAGGACCAGGTGCACCCGTACGCCAAGGAACAGGGCCGGGGCGTGGTGAGCCGGGACATGAACCTGCACGCGCTGCCGTGGCCGAAGGAGGAGTTGGAAGCGCTGCAGGATGCGAAGGTGCAGATGCGCGTGACGCTGTCGTACTTCGTCGAGCCCAACCCCTCCGCCCGCGGCGCGGCCTCGAAGTTCCACTACCCGTCGCACCGGCTGCGGTTCGACATGAAGCGTCCTCTCGACGCCTCGGTGGAAGACTTTGTGGCGCGCATCAACGCTGCGGCCCAGCAGGAGGACGATGGAGCTGCCGCAAACCCGAAGGACGCCGGCTGGCTCCTTGGCGAACGTCAGCGCCACCGCGGCTCGCTCCACCAGGACGTGTGGGAAGGCACGGCGGCGGACCTGGCCAGCAGAGGGTTCATTGCGGTCTACCCGGCAGCCGGATGGTGGCGCACGCGCCCTGCCCTCGAACGCTTTGCGCTTCCGGCGCGCTACAGCCTGGTGGTGTCGCTGCGGACGGAACAGCTCGACATCGACCTTTACAACGTCATCGCGAACAAGATCGCAATCGTCGTTTGAGCTGCACCCAGTGGCGGCTGCGGATGTGCACGACTGCGCCGGCTCATCGGAAGGAGCAAACGGGTGGAGAAATATCACATCGAGTTGACCGCGGACGAGCGCCGGCTCGTGGAGCAGATCGATCTTCGGACGATCCACGCATCGCACGACGAGGCGCGCGCGGCATACCTCTCGAACCAGCAGCCCATCCTCGCCTTGGTTCGCTTGTTGAGCGCGCGAGACGCCGTTCCGCAGGAGCGCATCAGGTACTGGAACGACCCAGACTACAACCCTGGCCGAATCAAGGCATCCCGCAAAGGCCTGTGCGAGCGCAACTCATGCACCGGGGACGATATCTACACGCACCCGCATTTCCTGAAGCATCTGCGCTACTTCCTGTTCGGCGCGGACCTCCCGGGCGCGGTCGTCTTGGCGTTTGAGGAAGGGGTGGGCAATCCAGCTTGGGTTTCTTCAAGTGATGCGCCCGCAATCAGCAAGCTAGCGCGGGATCTCACCCGCCAGCATGGCCTCGACAGGTCGTCGGCCGAAAGCGAGTTCTTCAAGCTGGCACTGGACATGGGCTTCGGCCTCACGTCTGCGCTCCGCATCAGACAGGCCGTGCAGCAAGTCCGCCAATAGCGATAGAAGCGGGCTACCGAGGCGCATCAGAGATGTTGATCACGTTGGAATTCATCCAGCAAGGGGCGACCTCGGGCATCGGATTCTCGCGACGCCATATCGAATTGCTCGGCGGCGACTGGCCACTCACCAAGGGCTGGAAGGCACGACTGGTTGGCCGGGAGATCAGTGAAGACGCGGCCAAGGAATACCTGATGCTGGCGGCGCCAAAGCCAGATCTGGAGCCGCAGCCGGAGGAAGGCGATCAGCAGATCTGGCTATATGTCCTGGAGCTCGTGCAAGGCAAACGCTATGTGGGCATCACGACGACGACAGAGCGACGCCTGCGCCAGCACATCAATGGCGTTGCGGCCGGATGGACGGTCCTGCATCCTGTCGTTCGTCTAGCCTACGCAGTGAAGACCGGCGCGACATCCCACCGAGCCGCAGAGGTCATCGAAGATCAGGCCACCGTCGAACTCATGATGCGCATGGGCGTGGACAACGTGCGAGGTGGCCACTTCTGCTCGATTGCACCCGACGCGGTTGCGCACGAATTGCGCGCGCATGGCCACTGGGACGCGCTCCAGCTTGGCCACCTCAAACAACAGGGCGATGAATCGCAGCTCGACTGGGCCAACGACCTCCAACGCTTCGCCGATAGCGTCATCGAGTTCCACGCTGGTGACGGTGGGGCGCAGTTGGAGGCCGAGGTGTTCAAGGCCGGCTTGAGGCTCACCCGCTCGCAGTACTGGCGGGACAGCTATGCGCCCAGCCTTGGGTCAGATTTCTGGGGGCGCAAAGGCGTACTGCCGGTCCTGCTGACATTCCAGCAAGACAGGCCCATTGGTAGCGGTCTGTCATGGCCCTACGAGGTGCTTCAGGCCGCACTGCAACGAGGCAGCAACGGGCGTCGCCCCTTCGCTTGGCTGTTCCTGGCGGCTTGGGAGATTTTCTCGCCATCGATGACCGACCATCAAGCCGCGGCTGCGGCAAAGCTGCTCGCGATGGATCGCTTCGAGACTCACCGAGATCAGATCTTCGACGAGTTCATCTCCGTGCTACTTCCTCAAATGAGGTATCGACTGCGCACGTCTTGAGCAGCAAGCAGCTTCCCCGTGCTCCACGCAAAGAACCAGATGACGAGTCGCGTGATCCGATGTAAATGTCGGCTGGGACGAACGCGTTCCAGGACTCAGACGCGCAGGCGCAGCGAATCGTGAAGCACTGCTCCCTTGGGCGGGTGCATCGCGTCCCATTCGCCGTCTTTCAGGTGGTAGGACACGTCGATCTCTCCAGTGCCAGCCGCTGCGACGACGATCAGGTTCCACTGCCTTCACGCTCCCGCAGATAGTTGACCAGCAATGCCACCATGTCGTCCGTGGAAAGCTTGCCGGCCCGGTGCAGCGCGACCAGCAAGTCCTGCACGGGACCGGACTCGACCTCGCCGCCCACCAAGCGGGTCACCGTCTCAGCCCATCGATCCGATGGCGTGCGGGTATAGGCCACCCCAACCTTCAGCGCCAGATCACGAACGAAGTGCGATACGCCCGTGATCGGGATAAACGGGAGCGGCCGTGGATGCGGTCCCGCTGGACTGCTTCCGTCGTCCCAGCCTACCGGGACGAGGTTCTCGGCAGTCATCGATGGCCGTGCGCTATGCGCACATTCATCAACCTGCGGGTCAGCAGACCACCTCCGCGTCTGGCTGGTCGATTGGTCTTTACCGGCTCGCAATGTCGGCATGACACTGGCAGATGGCTTATGCGACATAGGACTCGCGCCAGGACAACGCCGCACGCAACGCATCACCGTCCCGATTGAGCGCTTCCTTGGGAGCGACCGACTTGCCGAGAGCATCAACGATCCATGCATTAGGAAAGTGGAACCAAGCCGCCAGTACCCACGGATCAATCCCAAGCCCGAGAGCCGCGAGAATCTCGCGCATCACGGGCAGAGGCTCACCACTTGGGCCAAACTGGTAGACAGCGAAGTACCGGATTCCGTCATGGTTGACGCAGAAGACTTGGCCGCCCTCTTCCCAGTCGTTGAGTTGCTTGGGCGCTTGCTCAGCGGTCAGCCAGTCCCCGTCGGCGAAGACCTGCCGGATCGTCAACTCCCGCTGCTCTCGCTCTCGGCTCCGCTCCACACATGACTCCTGCAATTCCTTCGAACCGTCCGCCACCTGAACAAGCCACACCTCGCCATCGGACGGAGGAGCCCAAGTGACCCAGCCATCTGAGCGTCGCCGCGCATTGCGTTGGGGGCGAGATGCCTTGGCCGCCATCATGGCAGATCCGGGCGTAACGCCTGGCATGCGGCAGGAGGCCGAGGCCACCATGGCTGCCTATCCGGACGATCGATCGATAGCGACCTGCTTCCTCGAGGTGGACGACCTACAACTCGAGCAGCATCTGAGCATCCTGCTCAAGACGCATGACCTGCTGAAGCAAGGCAGCGCCTGCCCAAACCTCTCTCGCGAGACCCGGATGGAAGCGCGGGCCACCGATCGCAATTTCCCTCAGCGCGCCGAACTGGCTCGTGGGGATCTTGCGGCAGCCAAGCCGCGCCAATGGGTGGCCTTCCATCTGCTGAGAGACATGGATACCGCGTCCCTTCAAGCAGAACTCCAAGGCCTGGGGATTGCAGATCCAGACCGAGTTTGCGCCAGACTCGATGCCATGAGATCGAGAGGCTAGTTCCCTCCATGCAGTTGGACAGTTATCGATGTCCGGATGGCGAAGCGCGGCTCACCTAGTATTCAGCGCCTTTTCTTCTGCAGTGAACCATCCCATCCCTTCGGTCGTCCCACTCGCCAAGACCCATCGCGCACAAGCGCAGCGCGTCGAACCCACCCAGCAAGTCGGAGGTGCCGCATGATCACCTCCCTCGCGTTGATGTCAATTTACGAAGCCCCCACGGTGCCCCTGGACCGCATCTGCCAGGAGTACCTGGGGCTGAGCCGCCATGAGGCCATGCGCCAAGCTGCCGCCGGTGAGCTCCCGCTACCGGTGTTCAGGCTGTCGCGCAGCCAGAAAGCTCCCTACTTGGTCAGCGTCGAAGACCTGGCAAGGCTCATCGACGACGCCCGCCTGAAGGCAGGCGACACGTGGAAGCGATCTACCGGCTGAGCCCCGCGCTGGATCGCCGCTGAGCCGGCATCCCCCTCCTTCTCGAGCCCACCGCGGCCGGTTTTTCGCTATCCGAGCACCCACGGCGTCACTAGCCTGTGCATCGGAAGGCTCGGCCACGCCCTTCCCGCTGCACCTCAGTTGCACCAGAAATTTCCATGGCATCCATCACTCCACGAGGCGACAAGTTCCTCGCCCAGGTCCGCATCAAACAGGGCGGCGCCCTCATCTTTTCTCAGTCGCGGGTGTTCGACACGCGCCCCCAGGCCTGCTCCTGGGCAGAACTGCTGGAGACCAAGGTCAAGGTCGAAGGGCCGGCCCGATATGCGACCTCCAAGATCACCGTCGGTCAGTTGGTTCGCATGCACTTGAAGGCGCAGCTGACGATTCGGCCGGCCCTCGGACGCTCGACCCTCCACAACCACGAAAAGATCGCCCAGGAATTCGATGAGATCCTGGTCAGGGACCTTCGGCCCAAGCATCTCATCGACTATGCGGTCCGTCGCAAGACCCAGGACGGCGTCTCGCCAGCCACGATCAAGAGCGACCTCTCCCCCGTCTGCGCGGCCTTCGGCGTCGCGAGGATCGCGTACGAGGTCGATGCCGATCCCGAGGTGATCCAGACGGCGATGCACTACCTGGACGCCCAAGGCCTCGTGTCGAAGTCGAAGGAAGTGATCCGATGGGTCGATCAGGAGGAAGAGGACGCGCTGCTGGCCGAGTTCGACCGGCGCAACCAGCATCACCAGACCGAGATCGACATGGCGTTGATCTACCGGTTTGCGCTGGCCTTCCCTCGCCGTATCGGCGAGCTCGGGCGGCTCGAGTGGACCGACATCGACCCCAAGCGCCGCACCATCCTCATCCGCAAAGTGAAGCACCCGACTAAGAAGGAGTACCGGGATCAGGTCGTGCCGATCCTGCCGCCGGCGTGGGCGCTGCTCGAACGCGTCCCCAAGCTGGATGCCCGGATATTTCCTCACAACATGGCGTCGGTGTCGGCCGCGTTTGAGCGCACGCGCAATCGCATTGCCGCAGCGGGGCTACCTCGCATCCAGGATCTGCGGTTTCACGACCTGCGCCACACCGGCATCAGCATGCTGTTCTGGCAGGGCTTTCAGATTGCGGAGGTCGCCGTCGTGTCCGGGCACACCAACTGGAACACGCTACGGCGCTACACCCACATCCGCCCGGAAGACTTGCATCGGCGCTTCGAGCAGCTCAATTGGCCTGCATAGCCAAGCTCTGTAGTTGTCAGCTGCTGTGAGCTGCCGCCGCTTGACCGGGCGCCCGTTCGGCGCTTGGGCGGCGGTAGCTTCGTTCCGGGCCGCGGCGATCGCGGTACCGGTCAGAACAGCGACTGCTTATTCACCAACTTGCCTCTGGGCTGAGCGCGGTCAGCGATGTCAGCCAGCGCGTTGACATCGGCAACCGATAGCGGGCCGTCGTCCGCCTCGTAGGTCGGCAGTTCCACTGCAGCCATAAAGCGCGTCGGTTGCACAGCGGCACTCTCCGACACGCCTAAGCGCGCCACCATCGCCGTCACGGTCTCTTGGCTCATCTGCCAGCACCGCTTCCCTTGCAGACGGTGTTGAAGTCGTCAACGGATGGGTTCGAAATCATGAACCAAGGATAGCGGCAGTCGGCTCAGATGAGGCATCGACTGCGCGCACCCTGGGCACAACCCTCTGTTGGACCACTTCATCGAACGGCTCTCCGCTCCGAGAGCCCGTCGCGCTATCGAGCTGCGTAAGGCTCCGACGACCGCTCGTTCTCGTCAATGCGCAGCTGCTTACCCAGCGCAGGGAAGGCGCGCTGGGCGCACCCTTCTCGCTCGCACAGCTTGCAGCCTGGGCCAATCGGCGTGGCGCTCTCGGGATCGGTCAGGTCGAGTCCCTTGGCGTAGACGAGTTGGCTGGCATGCCGCAAGTCGCAGCCCAGGCCGATGGCGAACTCTCGCGCTGGGGAGCCGTAGCCGCCCGTCGCGCGCGTCTCGCAATGGGCAATCCACAGGTAGGCGCGGCCATCGGGCATGCGGGCCACCTGCGTGAGCACGCGCCCGGGCTGCGCGAAGGCCTCGTAGACATTCCACAGCGGGCAGGTGCCGCCGCTGCGCGAGAAGTGGAAGTCGGTGGCCGACTGACGCTTGGAGATGTTGCCGGCGCGGTCCACACGTACGAAGAAGAACGGCACGCCGCGAGCCTGACGACGCTGCAGTGTTGACAGGCGATGGCAGACCGTCTCGAAGCTCACGCCGAAGCGGCGGGCCAGCAGCGCGATGTCGTAGCGCAGCTCCTGTGCGGCGGCGAGGAAGCGACCATAGGGCAGCACCAGCGCACCGGCGAAATAGCTGGCCAGGCCAATGCGGGCCAGCGCCGCCGCCTCAGTGCTGAAAGGGTTGGACGCGACGAGCCGGTCGATCTCCTTGCCGGCCTCCAGGTAGGCCAGTTGCGTGGCGAGCTGGAACGCACGCTGGCCGGCGGACAGCGTGTCGGAGAGCAGCAGCAGGCGCTGCGCAGGCTCGAAGCGGCGCAGGCGCTCTTCGGGCACGCCCTGCACCTGCACGCGGTGCGCCGCCAGCAGGTGAGCCTCCAGGCGAGGTGCCAGATCCTGCGAGCTGTCCGGCGTGCCGATCTGCGTGGACAGCGCCTCGGCCGCGCGATCCAGTGCGTCCATGTGGTTGTGGTGTGCATAGAAGAAGTCGCGCACCTCCTCGTGGGGGCCTTGGCTTGCCGCCACGCCGCCGTCCCGCTCCCCGACGTTTAGGCTGGCCAGGCGCTGCTCCGCGCCGCGAGCACGCCCCTGCAGCCGCAACAGCAGCTGCGCCATGGCCGGCATCTGCTGCGCCAGCGTGCGCAGCTCGGCATCGGGCACACCGCCCGGCACGCCCGACTCGGCCACGATCTCGTGCAGTTGCGCGAACAGCCGCGCCTCGTCGTCCTCGGAGAAGAACTGCAGGTCCACGCCCAGCGATGACTGCAGCCGCAGCAGCACCGCGACGCTGAGCGGCCGCTCGTTGTTCTCGAGTTGGTTGACGTAGCTCGGCGAGAGCTTGAGCACCTGCGCCAGCGCCGCCTGGGTCAGGCCGCGCTGCTCTCGCAGGGTCTTGAGCTTCACGCCCAGAAAGGTCTTGCGCATCGATCCAGAAACTTCGCAAACATTGCAAATCGAGTCAAAAACCTTCGCAATTCCTCGCCAATTCAGCCATTGAGTGCGTGGGGAGTGAATGCAAAGATTGCGAATATCGTGACTATCCCATGCCACCATGGACTGGATCAAGGCCCTCGCCGCCACGCCGCGGAATGAGCTGACGCGCACCGAGCTCGTGCTGCCCCAGCAGGCAAACCACTACGGCACGCTGTTCGGCCCCGAGGCCCTCGCCATGCTCGGCAAGACGGCCTACCTGGCCGCTGCGCGCTTCAGCCAGCAGTCGGTTGTGATGGCGGCCTCGCGCGGCACCGAGTTCCCGGCGCCGATCGCCATCGGCTCGCTGCTGCACTTCCATGCGCGCGTCGTGCGCCTTGGCCGCAGCTCGATGACGGTGGACGTGCGCGCGGCGTTGGACGCCGCACCTGGCACCCGGCCGCAGGAAGTGCTGCGCGCCAGCTTCGAGATGGTCGCCGTCGATGCCAGCGGCCGCCCTGTGCCGCTCGAGCCGCGCGGCGAAACGCTGGTTCCCGCCGCACTCAACGAACAAGCCCCATGAATTCCCCGGAGAAGATCCCCATGAGCGACACCTCGACCGCCGGCTTCAAGCCGAAGAAATCCGTGGCGCTGTCCGGCGTGACGGCCGGCAACACCGCGCTGTGCACCGTCGGCCGCAGCGGCAACGACCTGCATTACCGCGGCTACGACATCCTGGACATCGCCGAGGTCTGCGAGTTCGAGGAGATCGCCCACCTGCTGGTGCACGGCAAGCTACCCACCCGCGCCGAGCTGCGCGCCTACAAGGCCAGGCTCAAGGCCATGCGCGGCCTGCCCGCCAACGTGAAGGAGTCGCTGGAGCGCCTGCCCGCCGGCGCCCACCCGATGGACGTGATGCGCACCGGCGTGTCGGCCCTGGGCTGCATCCTGCCCGAGAAGGACGACCACAACCTGCCCGGCGCCCGCGACATCGCCGACCGCCTGATGGCGAGCCTCGGCTCCATGCTGCTGTACTGGTACCACTGGAGCACGCAGGGCCGCCGCATCGACGTGGAGACCGACGACGACTCCATCGGCGGCCATTTCCTGCACCTGCTGCACGGCGAGAAGCCCTCCGACGCCTGGGTGCGCGCCATGCACACCTCGCTCAACCTCTATGCCGAGCACGAGTTCAACGCCTCCACGTTCACTGCGCGCGTCATCGCCGGCACGGGCAGCGACATGTACTCGTCCATCGCCGGCGCGATCGGCGCGCTGCGCGGCCCCAAGCACGGTGGCGCCAACGAGGTCGCCTTCGAGATCCAGAAGCGCTACGACAACCCGGACGAGGCCGAGGCCGACATCCGGGACCGCGTCGAGCGCAAGGAAGTGGTCATCGGCTTCGGCCACCCGGTCTACACCGTCAGCGACCCGCGCAACGTCGTCATCAAGGGGGTGGCCAAAAGCCTGTCCGAGGAGGCCGGCTCCACCAAGATGTACGACATCGCCGAGCGGCTGGAGTCGGTCATGTGGGAGGTCAAGAAGATGTTCCCCAACCTCGACTGGTTCAGCGCCGTCAGCTATTCCCTGATGGGCGTGCCCACGGCCATGTTCACGCCGCTGTTCGTCATCGCCCGCACCAGCGGCTGGGCCGCGCACGTCGTCGAGCAGCGCATCGACAACAAGATCATCCGCCCCAGCGCGAACTACACCGGCCCCGAGGACCAGCGCTTCGTGCCCATCGACGAGCGCGCATGAATTTCCAGTTCCGAAAGCCTCTGCCCGGCACCACGCTGGACTGGTTCGACGCCCGCGAGGCGGTCGAGCGCTTGTCTCCCGGCGCCTGGGATGCGCTGCCCTACACGGCCCGCGTGCATGCCGAGAACCTGGTGCGCCGCGCTGAACCCGCGCAGTTGGATGCCTTCCTGGGCCAGCTCATCGAACGCAAGCGCGCCCTGGACTTCCCGTGGTTCCCCGTGCGCGTCGTCTGCCACGACATCCTGGGCCAGACGGCCCTGGTGGACCTGGCCGGCCTGCGCGACGCCATCGCCAAGGAAGGCGGCGACCCGGCCAAGGTGAACCCGGTGGTGCCGGTGCAGCTCATCGTGGACCACTCGCTGGCCGTGGAGTGCGGGGGCTTCGACCCCGACGCCTTCACGAAGAACCGCGCCATCGAGGACCGCCGCAACGAGGACCGCTTCCACTTCATCGAATGGACCAAGCTCGCCTTCGACAACGTGGACGTGATCCCGGCAGGCAACGGCATCATGCACCAGATCAACCTGGAGAAGATGTCGCCAGTGGTCTACGTGGACGGCGGCGTCGCCTTCCCCGACACCTGCGTCGGCACCGACAGCCACACGCCGCATGTCGATGCGCTGGGCGTCATCGCCATCGGCGTGGGCGGCCTGGAGGCCGAGAACGTGATGCTGGGCCGCGCGTCGTGGATGCGCCTGCCCGACATCGTCGGCGTGGAGCTGACCGGCCGGCGCCAGCCCGGCATCACAGCCACCGACATCGTGCTGGCGCTGACCGAGTTCCTGCGCAAGGAGAAGGTTGTCGGCGCCTATCTGGAGTTCTACGGCGCCGGCGCGCGCAGCCTGTCCATCGGCGACCGCGCCACCATCGCCAATATGTGCCCCGAGTACGGCGCCACCGCGGCGCTGTTCAGCATCGACGAGCAGACGCTGGACTACCTGCGCCTGACCGGCCGGGACGAGGCCCAGGTACAACTCGTGGAGACCTACGCCAGGACGGCCGGCTTCTGGGCCGACAGCCTGGCCGGCGCCCGCTACGAACGCGTGTTGCGCTTCGACCTGTCCGCGGTCGAGCGCAACATGGCCGGCCCGTCCAACCCGCACCGCCGCCTGCCCACGGCCGCGCTGGCCGAGCGCGGCATCGCCGTGGCGCTGGACAAGGCGCGTGCCGAAGAGGCGCAGGGCCTGATGCCGGACGGCGCCGTCATCATCGCGGCCATCACCAGCTGCACCAACACCAGCAACCCGCGCAACGTCATCGCCGCCGGCCTGCTGGCGCGCAACGCCAACCTGTTGGGCCTGGTGCGCAAGCCCTGGGTCAAGAGCTCGCTCGCGCCCGGCTCCAAGACCGTCGAGCTGTACCTGAAGGAAGCCGGCCTGCTGGGCGAGCTGGAGAAGCTGGGCTTCGGCATCGTCGCCTTCGCCTGCACGACCTGCAACGGCATGAGCGGCGCGCTGGACCCCAGGATCCAGCGGGAGATCATCGACCGCGATCTGTACGCGACGGCCGTGCTGTCCGGCAACCGCAACTTCGACGGCCGCATCCACCCCTATGCCAAGCAGGCCTTCCTGGCCTCGCCGCCGCTGGTGGTGGCCTATGCCATCGCCGGCACGGTGCGCTTCGACATCGAGCACGACGTGCTGGGCGTGGTGGACGGCCGCGAGATCCGTTTGAAGGACTTGTGGCCCAGCGACGAGGAGATCGACGCGCTGGTCGCCCAGGCCGTCAAGCCCGCGCAGTTCCGCGCCGTCTACGAACCCATGTTCGCCATCCGTGCCGACGGCGGCGAGCGCGCCGCGCCGCAATACGACTGGCGCCCGCAGTCCACCTACATCCGCCGCCCGCCCTATTGGGACACCGAAGGCACCGGCGCGCTGGCCGCGCATCCGCGCACGCGCCGGGGCCTGCGCCCGCTGGCCATCCTGCCGGACAACATCACCACCGACCACCTGTCGCCGTCCAACGCCATCCTGCTGGACTCCGCCGCCGGCGAATACCTGCACAGGATGGGCCTGCCGGAGGAGGACTTCAACTCCTACGCCACCCATCGCGGCGACCACCTCACGGCCATGCGCGCCACCTTCGCCAACCCGACGCTGAAGAACGAGATGGTGAAGAACGCCGACGGCACGGTGCGCGCCGGTTCGCTGGCGCGCGTGGAGCCCGAGGGCGAGGTCATGCGCATGTGGGAGGCGATGGAAACCTACCAGCGCCGCAGCCAGCCGCTGATCATCATTGCCGGTGCCGACTACGGCCAGGGCAGCTCCCGCGACTGGGCCGCCAAGGGCGTGCGCCTGGCCGGCGTGGAGGTGGTGGTGGCCGAAGGCTTCGAGCGCATCCACCGCACCAACCTGATCGGCATGGGCGTGCTGCCGCTGGAGTTCCTGCCCGGCAGCAACCGCCTGACGCTGCAACTGGACGGCACCGAGACCTACGACGTCGAAGGCGACATCGCGCCCGGCGCGACGCTGACGCTGGTCATCCACCGCCGCGATGGCCGCACCGACCGCGCGCCGATGCGCTGCCGGCTGGACACCGCCGAGGAGGTCTCGGTGCACGAGGCCGGCGGCGTGCTGCAGCGCTTCGCGCAGGACTTCCTTGCCGAGAATTCCGCATGAGCACCGCACCGCAGATCCGCATCCCCGCCACCTATATGCGCGGCGGCACCAGCAAGGGCGTGTTCTTCCGCCTGGAAGACCTGCCCGAGCGCTGCCGGGTGCCCGGCCCGGCGCGCGACCGGCTGTTCCAGCGCGTCATCGGCAGCCCCGACCCCTATGCGGCGCAGATCGACGGCATGGGCAGCGCCACGTCCAGCACCAGCAAGTGCGTGATCCTGTCCAAGAGCACGCGCCCCGGCCATGATGTGGACTACCTGTACGGCCAGATCGCCATCGACAAGGACTTCGTGGACTGGTCCGGCAACTGCGGCAACCTGTCCACGGCGGCGGGTACCTTCGCCATCCACGCCGGCTTCATCCCGCCCGAGCGGCTGGCGGTGGACGGCGTCTGCGCCGTGCGCATCTGGCAGGCCAATACGGCCAAGACCATCGTGGCCCATGTGCCGGTGCACGGCGGGCAGGTGCAGGAAACCGGCGACTTCGAGCTGGACGGCGTCACCTTCCCCGCTGCCGAGATCGTGCTGGAGTTCATGGACCCGGCCGACGATGGCAGCGACGGCGGCGCGATGTTCCCGACGGGCAATCTGGTCGATGACCTCGACGTACCGGGCATCGGTGTGCTCAAGGCCACGCTGATCAACTCCGGCATCCCGACCATCTTCGTCAACGCCGCCGACATCGGCCACACCGGCACCGAGCTGCGCGAGCAGGTCAACGGCTCGCCCGAGCTGCTGGCGCGCTTCGAGGCCATCCGCGTGGCCGGCGCGCTGCGCATGGGCCTCATCAAGACACCCGAGGAAGCCGCCACGCGCCAGCACACGCCCAAGGTCGCCTTCGTCGCGCCGCCGGCCGACTACGAGGCATCGAGCGGCAAGCAGGTGAAGGCGCAGGACATCGACCTGCTGGTGCGCGCCTTGTCCATGGGCAAGCTGCACCACGCCATGATGGGCACAGCCTCGGTGGCCATCGCAACCGCGGCGGCCGTGCCAGGAACCTTGGTCAACCTGGCGGCCGGCGGCGGCGAGCGTGAAGCCGTTCGCTTCGGCCACCCCTCCGGCACGTTGCGCGTCGGAGCCCAGGCGAAGCAGATCGATGGCCAGTGGACCGTCACCCAGGCCGTCATGAGCCGCAGCGCGCGCATCCTGATGGAAGGCTGGGTGCGCCTGCCCGGCGACAGCTTCTGATCCGAGAGTTCCCCATGTCCACCCGCAAGCAACTCAAGTCCCTCGTCGAAGCGCGCCGTGGCGTGCTCGTGCCGGGCGCGTTCAACGCGCTGTCCGCCAAGGTCATCGAAGACCTCGGCTTCGAGGCGCTGTACGTCACCGGCGCCGGCGTCACCAATATGTGGTTCGGCATGCCCGACCAGGGCTTCATGGGCCTGGCCGAGATCGCCGACCACACCGCCCGCATCCGCGACGCGGTGAGCCTGCCCCTCATCGTCGATGCCGACACCGGCTTCGGCAACGCCCTCAACGTCGTGCATACAGTGCGCACGCTGGAGCGTGCCGGCGCCGACTGCATCCAGCTCGAAGACCAGGTCGCGCCCAAGCGCTGCGGCCACTTCTCGGGCAAGGAGGTCATCGCCACCGAGGAGGCCGTCAACAAGATCAAGGCCGCCGTCGATGCGCGCCGTGACAGCGACTTCATGGTCATGGCCCGCACCGACGCCGCCGCCACGCTGGGCTTCGAGGCCGCCATCGAGCGCGCGCAGAAGTTCGCCGAGGCCGGCGCCGACATCCTCTTCGTCGAGGCCGTCACCAAGGAGGACGAGGTGCGCGCACTGCCGCAGCGCCTGGCCAAGCCTCAACTGATGAACATGGTCATCGGCGGCAAGACGCCCATCTTCGGCGCCGAGGAACTGGGCCGCCTGGGCTTTGGGCTCGTGCTGTACGCCAACGCCGCACTGCAAGGCGCCGTCATGGGCATGCAGAAGGCGCTGACCACGCTGCGCGACGAGAAGCAGGTATTGGAGTCCAGCGGCCTGGTCGCGCCCTTCGCCGAGCGGCAGCGCCTGGTGGGCAAGCCGGCGTGGGACGAACTTGAACGCCGCTACACCTGAACTGGGCCCACTGCAGCCGCGAGCGCTCCCCGATGGACGCCTCGGCGACACGACGTATGTCGATCAAGCCGAGAGTTCCTGCCGGACGATGGCTGCCCCTGCGTTCAGCGCCTCCAGCTTGGCCCGCGCGATGGTGCGGGACAACGGCGCCATGCCGCAGTTCGTGCAGGGGCACAGCTTGTCGGCATCGACGAACTGGAGCGCCTTGCGCAGCGTGGCGGCGACTTCCTCCGGTGTCTCGACGGCATTGCTGGCCACGTCGATGGCGCCCACCATGACCTTCTTGCCGCGCAGCAGCTCGATCAGTTCCATCGGCACGTGCGAGTTCTGGCATTCCAGCGACACCATGCCGATGTTGGAGGCTTGCAATTTCGGGAAGGTGCGCTCGTACTGCCGCCACTCCGACCCCAGCGTCTTCTTCCAGTCCGTGTTGGCCTTGATGCCGTAGCCATAGCAGATGTGCACGGCGGTCTCGCATTCGAGGCCTTCGATGGCCCTTTCCAGCGTGGCGATGCCCCAGTCGTTGACCTCGTCGAAGAACACGTTGAAGGCGGGCTCGTCGAACTGGATGATGTCCACGCCGGCCGCTTCGAGTTCCCTGGCTTCCTGATTGAGGATCTTGGCGAATTCCCAGGCCAGCTTCTCGCGGCTCCTGTAGTGGGCGTCGTAGAGCGTGTCGATCATCGTCATGGGACCCGGCAGGGCCCATTTGATCGGCTGCTTCGTCTGCTGGCGCAGGAACCTGGCGTCCTCGACGAAGACGGCCCGCTGGCGGGACACCGGGCCCACGACGGTCGGCACGCTGGCGTCATAGCGATCACGGATGCGGACGGTCTCGCGCTTTTCGAAATCGACGCCGTCGAGGTGCTCGATGAAGGTCGTGACGAAGTGCTGGCGGGACTGCTCGCCGTCGCTGACGATGTCGATGCCGGCGTGCCGCTGTTCCTGCAGCGACAAGCGCAGCGCATCACGCTTGCCGTCCGCCAGTTCTTCGTTTTGCAGTTTCCAGGGCGACCACAGCTTCTCGGGTTCGGCGAGCCATGAGGGCTTGGGCAGGCTACCGGCGGTCGAGGTGGGCAATAGTTTTTCCATTTTGGCGAGCGTATTTTTCTGATAGGTCAATGAGCGCAGTTGGCAGCCCAGTTCTGGAGGACGGCTTGGTGTGGCTTGATGAAATGCTCTTCGGCGAATTTCCCCTGCTCGACGGCCAGCCTGCTGCGTTCTTCCCGGTCGTAGACGATTTGAGTCACCGAATGATCCTGATTCTTCAGGTTCGGTCGATAGCAGGCGCCCGCGGCGGAGTTGGCGTTGTAGATTTCCGGGCGATAAATCTTCTGGAAGGTTTCCATCGTGCTGATGGTGCCGATGAGCTCAAGATTGGAGTAGTCGTTGAGCAGATCGCCGCTGAAAAAGAAGGCTAGCGGCGCCGCACTGTTCGGCGGCATGAAGAATCGCACCTGCAAGCCCATTTTCCTGAAATAGCTCTCCGTCAGGGATGATTCGTTGGGCTGATATTCGACACCCAATACCGGGTGCCGGTTCTCGGTGCGATGGTAGGTCTTGTTGTCCGAGACACTGAGGCAGATGACCGGCGGCTTGGCGAAGTTCTGCCTGTAAGCCTCCGAGCCGACGAAATGCTGGAAGAGCTTGCCGTGCAGGTCGCCGAAATTGTCAGGAACGCTGAACGCCGCTTGACTCTTGTTGTGCTGCAGCAGCAATACGCTGAAATCGTAATCTCGCACATAGGAGGAGAAATTATTCCCCACGATGCCTTCGATGCGCTGCCCCGTACGGCTGTCGAGAATATTGGTCTTCAATATCTCAATCGCCGGGAAGGCAGCGCCATTGCTGCCAGGCTCGATCTTCATCTCGACGGAAATGATTTCGAGCTGCACGGAATAGCGATCCCCTTGCGGGTTGTCCCAGTGCGCCAAGGCGTTGAACCGGTTGTCGATCATCCGCAGCGCATTGCGCAGGTTCTCCTGGCGTTTCTGGCCGCGGGCCAGGTTGGCGAAATTGGTGGTGATGCGCGTGTTGTCCGATGGCAGGTAGTTCTCATCGAAACAAATGCGCTTGACGGTGAACGAAAACTGCTGATCCATGGCGATCCGGTCCCGGAAACTTGCGATTGGCGGCATCCTAGGCACGCTGGTCCATGACGTAAAATGGTCTTTTTTCAACAATCCATCGAATCCATTCATGATTGAACGCTCGCACCTGGCCGTCATCCGGGAGGTGGACCGCAACGGGACGTTGACGGCCGCGGCCGAGGTGCTGTGCCTGACCCAGTCCGCGCTTAGCCATGCGATGAAGAAGCTGGAAGACGGCCTGGGCACGCCGATCTGGCTGCGCGAGGGCCGCTCGCTGCGCCTCACGCAGGCCGGCGAATACCTGCTGGCCGTGGCCAACCGGATGCTTCCGCAGCTGGAGCTGGCCGAGCAGCGCGTGCGCCAGTTCGCCGCCGGGGAACGCGGCACGCTGCGCATCGGCATGGAATGCCACCCCTGCTACCAGTGGCTGCTGAAGATCGTGTCGCCCTACCTCGCCGGCTGGCCCGACGTGGACGTGGACGTGAAGCAGAAGTTCCAGTTCGGCGGCATCGGCGCGCTGTTCGGCTACGAGATCGACCTGCTGGTGACGCCGGACCCGCTGTTCAAGCCGGGCCTGCATTTCGAGCCGGTCTTCGACTACGAGCAGGTGCTGGTGGTGAACAGCCGCCACGCGCTGGCCGGCGCCGCCTATGCCAGGCCGGAGCAGTTGACGCGCGAAACCTTGGTCACCTACCCGGTGGACGTCGAGCGGCTGGACGTCTACACCCAGTTCCTGATGCCCGCCGGCATCTCGCCGCGCCGCCACAAGGGCATCGAGACCACGGACATCATGCTGCAGATGGTCGCCAGCGGCCGCGGCGTGGCGGCCCTGCCGCGCTGGCTCGTCGAGGAATATGCCCAAAGAATGGACGTCGTGCCCGTGCAACTGGGCAAGAAGGGCGTCGCCAAGCAGATCTACCTCGGTGCCCGCGACAGCGAACTGCACATCGACTACCTGAAGGCCTTCATCGAGCTGGCTCGAAGAACCCAAGCGGATCAAACCCCAACAAGGAAGTCCCCCGGGGAAGCTGCAAGATCGGCACGAGACGAGGATTGAGGCACCCGGCAAGCACACGCCCGTGGTGCAACGCCAGCGCTGCGCCCAATTCCGGAGCGCCGGACGCCCCAAAAAGTAGCCCATCCGTTCGCCCTGCTGCAGGTCGGGCTGGCACGGCCGTTGCACAGGATTCCCCGTTGTATGCCAACAGGGATTCCAGCAAATGCCGACCCATGCTTCTCGCCAGTGCCCCACTTCGGGCTGGACGCTGGCCCAATGGCGGCGGGCCTATCAGGAGCAGGGCGTATCGCCCGAAGAACTGATCAGCTCGCTGGTGAGCGCCCTGCCGACGGACGATCCGGCATGGATCTCGGTGGCGACGCCCGAGCAGTTGAAGGCCCAATTCGCCCACCTCCGGACGCTGCTGGACGCTGTGGGCGGCAACCGTTCGAAGCTGGCGTTGTTCGGCGTGCCGTTCGCCGCCAAGGACAACATCGATGCGGCCGGCTGGCAGACGACGGCGGCTTGCCCGGAATTCGCCTATGAGGCCGGAGAGGACGCCTTCGTCATCCGCCAACTGCGCCAAGCCGGCGCCATCCTGGTGGGCAAGACCAATCTGGACCAGTTCGCCACCGGCCTGGTCGGCACGCGCTCGCCCTACGGCATCACGCCCAACAGCTTCGATCCCGCCTACGTCGCCGGCGGCTCCAGCGCCGGTTCGGCCAGCGTCGTGGCGCGTGGCATCGTGCCCTTCGCGCTGGGCACCGACACGGCCGGTTCCGGCCGCGTGCCGGCGGCGTTCAACAATATCGTCGGCCTCAAACCCACCAAGGGCTGGGTCAGCAACACGGGCCTGGTGCCGGCCTGTCGCACGCTGGACTGCATCACCGCGTTCGCGCTCAAGGTCGAGGACGCGGCGCTGGCGGTGAGCGTCATGTCCGGCTACGACGCGGCCGACGCCTACAGCCGCGCGCGCCCGGCCGGCGCCGCGGCCCATTGCCCCGCGCAGCCGCGCCTGGCTGTTCCCGCGCAACTGGAATTCTTCGGTGATGCCCTGGCCGCCGCCAATTTCGCGCAGGCCGTGGAGCAACTGCGCGCAGGCGGGGCCACGCTGGTCGAAATCGACTTCGCGCCCTTCGCCGAACTGGCGCTGCTGCTGTACCAGGGCCCCTGGGTAGCGGAGCGGCATGTCGCCATCGAGGCGCTGCTGACCACCCGCCCCGATGCCGTACATCCGGTGGTGCGCTCCGTGATCTGGCAGGCCACACGCTACACGGCAGCGGACGCCTTCAAGGCCGAGTACCGCCGCGCCACGCTGACGCGTCGGATCCAGGACGCACTCACGACGGTGGACGCGCTGGTCGTGCCGTCCACGCCGTCCATCTTCACCATCGAGCAGTCGCTGCAGGAGCCGGTGAAGCGCAACTCGGAACTGGGCACCTACACGAACTTCACCAACCTGGCCGATCTCAGCGCGCTGGCATTGCCTGCCGGCCTGCGCGAGGACGGCCTGCCCGCCGGCATCACGCTGATCGCACCGGCCTGGCATGACTGGTCCTTGGTGGACTTCGGCCTGCGCTGGCAGGCCGCGCAAGCCCTGCCCCCCGGCGCGCCGGGTGTCGTCGCGGCAGCGGAGCGTCAGCCGGCCTCGCACCCGGCGCCACGCAAGGACGAGATCGTCGTCGCGGTCGTCGGCGCCCACCTGCGCGGCATGCCGCTGAACCACCAACTGACCAGCCGCGGTGCGCGGTTCCTGGAGGAGACGCAAACGGTCGCCAGCGACTACCGTCTGTTCGCACTGCCGGGCACGACGCCACCCAAACCGGGACTCAAGCGCACACCGGCCCAGGGCGCGCCCATCGTCGTCGAGCTGTGGGCGCTGACGCCGCATGCCTTCGGCGAGTTCACCGCCGAGGTGCCTCGGCCCCTGGGCATCGGCAACGTCGTGCTGGCCGATGGCCGCACGGTGAAGGGCTTCATCTGCGAGCCCGCCGAGCTGGAGGGCGCGACCGACATCACCCACTTCGGTGGTTGGCGCGCCTACCTACAAAGCCTCTGACCCGCCGCGGCGCAACGCCCAACACAGGGAGCGTCCATGTTCCATACCGTCCTCATCGCCAACCGTGGCGAGATCGCCGTCCGCGCCATCCGCACGCTGAAGAAGCTCGGCATCAAGAGCGTGGCCATCCACTCCGACGCCGACCGCAATGCCGAGCATGTGCGGCTGGCCGATGTGGCGGTCGCGCTGGGCGGCGACAGGCCGGCCGACAGCTATCTGCGCCTCGACAAGGTCATCCAGGCCTGCAAGGACACTGGCGCCCAGGCCGTGTTCCCGGGCTACGGCTTCCTGTCGGAGAGCGCCGAATTCGGCAGGCTCTGCGAGGACAACGGCATCGTCTTCATCGGCCCGACGTCGGTACAGATCGAGGCGTTCGGCCTCAAGCACCGCGCCCGTGAACTGGCCGCCGCGGCTGGCGTGCCGATGACGCCGGGCACGGGGCTGCTCAAGAGCGTGGGCGAGGCGCTGCAGTCCGCCGAGCGCATCGGGTACCCGGTGATGTTGAAGACCACGGCCGGTGGCGGCGGGATCGGCCTGATGCGGTGCGACAGCTCCGCCGACCTGGCCCGCGCCTACGACAGCGTGCAGCGCCTGGGCGAACAGTTCTTCCGCGACGGCGGCGTATTCATCGAACGCTTCATCAACGACGCCCGCCATGTGGAGGTGCAGATCTTCGGCGACGGTCAGGGCCGGGTCGTCGCGCTGGGCGAGCGCGACTGCTCGGTGCAGCGTCGCAACCAGAAGATCATTGAGGAGACACCGGCCCCGAACTTGCCTGCCGCCACGCGCGAGGCGCTGCTGAAGGCGGCGGTACTGCTGGGCGAGTCGGTCAGCTACCGCAGCGCCGGCACGGTGGAGTTCGTCTATGACGTCGCACGCGACGAGTTCCACTTCCTGGAGGTCAACACCCGGCTGCAGGTGGAGCACCCGGTCACCGAGGCCGTGACCGGGTTGGACCTGGTGGAGTGCATGCTGCGCGTGGCCGCCGACGAACCGCTGGACTGGGACGCCCTGCGACGCACGCCGCAGGGCGCCGCCATCGAGGCGCGCATCTACGCCGAAGACCCGCTGAAGGACTTCCTGCCCTCGCCCGGCACGCTGACCGACGTGTACTTCCCCGACGACGTGCGTGTGGACGGCTGGGTCAGCACCGGTACCGAGGTGGCGCCTTACTACGACCCGATGATCGCCAAGATCATCGTCAGGGGCGAGGATCGCGCCGACGCCATCGCGCGGCTGCAGCGGGCGCTGGCGGCATCGCGGCTGCACGGCATCGCCACCAACCTGGACTATCTGCGCCAGATCGTCGCCGAGCCGCGCTTCCTGCGCGGCGAGCTCGGCACGCAGTTCCTCACCAAGTTCGAGTTCGTGCCGCAGGTCATCGAGGTCGTCAGCGCCGGCACCGCCACCAGCGTGCAGGACTACCCCGGCCGCGAGGGTTACTGGGACATCGGCGTGCCCCCGTCCGGCCCGATGGACGACCTGGCCTTCCGCCTCGCCAACCGGCTGGTGGGCAACGCGCCCGCAGCCGCCGCGCTGGAATGCACGCTGCACGGCCCGGCGCTGAAGTTCCATTGCGACGCCATCGTCGCGCTGACGGGCGCGTCGATGCCCGCGACACTGGACGGCGACGAGTTCCCGCTGTGGAGTGCCGTGCCCGTGAAGGCCGGCCAGGTGCTCAAACTGGGCAAGGTGGGCTCGGGTTGCCGCACCTATATCGCCGTGCGAAACGGGCTGGACGTGCCGACCTATCTGGGCAGCCGCTCCACCTTCGCGCTTGGCCAGTTCGGCGGCCACGCGGGGCGCAACCTGCGCAATGGCGACATGCTGGCGATCTCCCAGCCCGAACTGCCCGCCTGCACGACGCCGGCGCCAGTGGCCGCCCCCGCGACGCTGGACACGGCACTGGTGCCCACCTATCCCAGCCAATGGCGCATCGGCGTGCTGTACGGTCCGCACGGCGTGCCGGACTTCCTGCAGCCGGAGGCCATCGAGATGTTTTTCTCGACGGACTGGCAGGTTCACTACAACTCCAATCGGTTGGGCATCCGCCTGGTGGGGCCCAAGCCGATGTGGGCGCGCAGCGACGGCGGCGAAGCCGGCCTGCATCCGTCCAACGTGCATGACTGCGAGTACGCGATCGGCAGCATCAACTTCTCAGGCGATACGCCCATCATCCTGACCAAGGACGGCCCCAGCCTGGGCGGCTTCGTCTGCCCGGTGACCATCACCAAGGCCGAACTGTGGAAGGTAGGCCAGGTCAAGCCTGGCGACACCATCCGCTTCCACGCACTGAGCTACGAGCAAGCCCTGGCGCTGCAGCGCCGCCAAGAGGCCGCCATCGCCACGCTGCAGGCGCCCGATGAAGGCATCGCCAGCCTGCCCGTACCGCACCCGCAGGCGTTGGCCAGCACCGTCGTCGCCCGCGTGACCGCCACGGGCCACCGCCCCCTCATCACCTACCGGCAAGCCGGCGACAGCTACCTGCTGCTGGAATACGGCGAGAACGAGCTGAATATCGCCTCGCGGCTGCACATCCACCTGCTGATGCAGCACGTCAAGGCGCACCCGATTGCCGGTGTGTTCGAGCTGTCGCCGGGTGTGCGCTCCGTGCAGGTTCGCTATGACAGCCTGACGATCACCCAGCCCGAGCTGATCGGGCGGCTGCTGGCCGTCGAGGAACAGTTGCCCGATGTCGCCTCCGTCAGCGTGCCCACCCGCGTCGTCCACCTGCCCGTGGCCTGGGAGGACAGCGCCACGCTGGATGCAGTGCAGCGCTACCAGGAGACCGTCAAGTCACAGGCCCCCTGGCTGCCCAACAACGTCGATTTCATCCAGCGCATCAACGGTCTGGACAGCCGTGACGACGTGCGCGACATCTTCTTCCAGACCAGCTATCTCGTCATGGGCCTGGGCGACGTGTACCTCGGGGCGCCTTGTGCCGTGCCGCTGGACCCGCGCCACCGGCTGCTGACGTCCAAATACAACCCGGCGCGCACCTTCACCGCCGAGGGCACGGTGGGCATCGGCGGCGTCTATATGTGCATCTACGGCATGGACTCCCCCGGCGGCTACCAGTTGGTAGGCCGCACCGTGCCGATCTGGAACAGGTTCCTGAAGAACCCCGTCTTCCATGCCGGCGAGCCGTGGCTGCTGCGATTCTTCGACCAGGTGCGCTTCTACCCGGTCAGCGAGGCCGAGCTGACCGCTTTCCGCGAGGATTTCCGCGAGGGCCGCGCCGTCGTGCGCATCGACGAGGCGCGTTTCGACTACGCCGCCTACCAGCAGTTCCTCGCCGACAACGCCGACAGCATTGCCGCGTTCAAGGCTCGCCAGGCCAGCGCTTTCAATGCCGAGGTCGCTCTGTGGAAGGACGCCGACATGGCTGCCGGCGAGTCGGCCGCCGTCGAGGAGACGCGCATTGCGCTGCAGGAAGGGCACAGCCTCATCGAGGCCGACATGTCCGGGAACATCTGGAAGATCCAGGTCAAGGCCGGGCAGAGGGTCGCCGTCGGCGAAACGTTGATCATCGTCGAGGCCATGAAGATGGAGATCCACGTCACGGCGCCGTCCGCCGGCGTGATCCACGACATCGTGTGCAAGATCGGCCGGCCAGTCAGCACTGGCGACCCCTTGATCGTGTTTGCCGGTGAACGTGCCGAACACGGCACGCTCTCACAGCACTAGCCCTCCGTGTCTCGGGGCAACGATTCAGCCGACATCGAACCGATAAGACACCAGCGCCTCGCTGTCGCTGTTCGCCACCAGCAACTTCCCCGCTGGTGGAAACGCCCGCTGCACGCAATGCTCCCTCGGGCACACCCGGCAGCCTGGCCCTATCGGCACGGTAGGCACGGTCGGCACGGCCTGCGCCGCGTTGCCCAGGTCCAAGCCATCGGCATAGACCAGCTCCCGCGCATGTGCCATGTCGCAGCCCAGGCCGATGGCGAAGTGCTTGCGCCGCGCCCGGAAGCCGCCGCTGCCGTGGCGCTCGATGGTGCGGGCGATGCCGAAGAAGCGGCTGCCGTCGGGCATCTCGGCCACCTGGGTCAGGATGCGGCCGGGCTGGGCGAAGGCCTCGTGCACGTTCCACAACGGGCAGGCGCCGCCGTGGCGCGAGAAGTGGAAGCTGGTGGCGCTCTGGCGCTTGGAGATGTTGCCGGCCTGGTCCACGCGCACGAAGTAGAACGGCACGCCGCGGGCGCCCTGGCGCTGCAGCGTGGACAGGCGGTGGCAGACGGTCTCGAAGCCGACGTGGAAGCGCTGCTGCAGCAGCTCCACGTCGTAGCGGCATTCGCGCGCGGCGTCGAGGAAGGCCGCGTAGGGCAGCAGCACGGCGCCGGCGAAGTAATGGGCCAGGCCCTGGCGGGCCAGCGCGCGGGTGGCGTCGTCGGAGAAGCCAGCCTCGCGCACCTCGGCGGCCACGGCGTCGGCCGCGGCCAGCAGCGCGTACTGGGTGGCCATCTGGAAGGCTTGCTGCGCGTCCGTCAGATGCGGCGGCAGGTGCAGGCGGCGGCGGCGCGCGTCGTAGTGGCGCAGCAGGCCGGCGTCGCCGGGGTCGGCCAGCGGCTCGACCGTCACGCCGCATTGCCGCAGCAGCGCCTCGCGCAGCGGCTGGGCGCGCTGCGCGGGTTGCAGCGCGAGGTCCTGCGCCAGGGCCTCGGCCAGCCGGTCGAGCGCGTCGAGGTGGTTGTTGCGGCGGTTGAAGAAGTCGCGCACTTCCTCGTGCGGCAGCGGCGCGGCCCAGGCGTGCGGCGGGCCGCCGCCCTGGCCCTGCTCGCCGTAGAAGCGGTCGATGAGTTGGGCGTGCTCGTCCTGCAGACGCTGGTGGCGCTGGTACAGCGCCACATAGGCTTCCGCCAGTTCGGGCGCCTGCTCCACCAGCCGCGCCAGTTGCGGGGCCTGCGGCGGCTCGTGGCCCAGCGTGCGGTCGTGCAGCGCGGCGTCCAGTTCGGCCAGCAGGTGCCGGTCCTGCTCCTCGGAGAACTGCGCCACGTCGCCGCCGAACACCTCGGCCAGCTTCAGCAGCACGGCGGCCGTCACCGGGCGCTGGTTGCTCTCGATCTGCGAGACGTAGCTGAGCGACAGCGCCAGCCGCGCCGCCAGTTGCGTCTGGTTCCAGCCCAGTTGCTCGCGCAGCCGGCGCACGCGCGGGCCGACGAAGAGCTTGCGCCCGGCCGCCTCGGTCTTTGCAAAGTTCGCAGATTTCACGGGTTGCTTGCGAAGTGATTCGCTGTTTTTCCTTTTCACATCAACCACTTATTGAGCGATGTGAAGCTTGTGGATAGATTCTGTGTGAAATCAATCCAAGCGTCCAGGAGACCTGTTCATGAGCCACGACAAGCTGCCCCGCGTGCCCTTGCTGATCGACGGCAAGTTCGTCCAATCCCGCACGAGCGAGTGGCGCGACGTGGTGAACCCGGCCACCCAGCAGCCCCTGGCCCGCGTGCCCATGGCCACGGCCGACGAAGTGGATGCCGCCGTGGCTTCGGCCCAGGCCGCGTTCAAGACCTGGCGCAAGACGCCCATCGGCCGGCGCGCGCGCATCTTCCTCAAATACCAGCAACTGATCCGCGACAACATCAAGTCCTTGGCCGCGACGCTGACCGCCGAGCAGGGCAAGACGCTGGCCGACGCCGAGGGCGACGTGTTCCGCGGCCTGGAGGTGGTGGAGCACGCCGCCAACATCGGCAGCCTGCAGATGGGCGAGCGCGCCCACAACGTGGCCGGCGGGGTGGACACCTACACGCTGCTGCAGCCGCTGGGCGTGTGCGCCGGCATCACGCCGTTCAACTTCCCCGCCATGATCCCGCTGTGGATGTTCCCGATGGCCATCGCCACCGGCAACACCTTCGTGCTCAAGCCCTCCGAGCAGGACCCGCTGGTGACCATGCGCCTGGTGGAACTGGCGCTGGAAGCCGGCGTGCCCCCGGGCGTGCTGAACGTGGTGCACGGCGGCGAAGCTGCGGTGAACGCCATCTGCGACCACGCCGACATCAAGGCCATCTCCTTCGTCGGCTCCACCCGCGTGGGCACGCATGTCTACGAGCGCGCCAGCCTCGCCGGCAAGCGCGTGCAGTGCATGATGGGCGCGAAGAACCACGCCATCGTGCTGCCCGACGCGCACAAGGAGCAGACGCTCAACGCGCTGGCCGGCGCGGCTTTCGGCGCCGCCGGCCAGCGCTGCATGGCGCTGTCGGTGGCCGTGCTGGTGGGCGCCGCGCGCCAGTGGGTGCCTGACCTGGTGGAGCGCGCGAAGAAGCTGGCCGTCGGCGCCGGCGACTCGGCGACGACCGACGTGGGCCCGCTGATCTCCTGCACGGCGCGCGAGCGCGTGGAGGGCCTGATCGCCCGTGGCGTGGAAGACGGCGCCCGGCTGGAACTGGACGGCCGCCTGCCCCCGCTGACCGGCGTGCTGAAGGAAGGCAACTTCGTCGGCCCGACCGTCTTCAGCGGCGTGAAGCCCGGCATGTCGGTCTACGAGCAGGAGATCTTCGGCCCGGTGCTGTGCATCGTCGAAGCCGAGACGATGGACGAGGCCATCGCCCTCATCAACGCCAACCCCAACGGCAACGGCACGGCCATCTTCACGCAGTCGGGCGCGGCGGCGCGCAAGTTCGAGGAAGAGATCGACGTGGGCCAGGTCGGCATCAACGTGCCCATCCCCGTGCCCGTGCCGCTGTTCTCCTTCACCGGCTCGCGCGGCTCCAAGCTGGGCGACCTCGGCCCCTACGGCAAGCAGGTGGTGATGTTCTATACGCAGACCAAGACGGTCACGGCGCGCTGGTTCGAGGACGACGCCAGCGCCGGCGTCAACACGACCATCACGCTGAAGTAAGCGGGCGATGGAATTCGAGCTGAGCGAGGAACAGCGCGCCTTCGGCGAGGCCGCGCGCGCCTTTGCCCGCAGCGAGCTGGCGCCGTTCGCGGCCCAGTGGGACCGCGAGCAGGCGTTCCCGCGCGCGGCCATCGCGGCGGCAGGCGAACTGGGCTTCTGCGGGCTCTACGCACCCGAACGTATCGGCGGCCTCGCGCTGCCTCGGCTGGACGCCACCGTGGTCTTCGAGGAGCTGGCCGCGGCCGACCCCTCGACCACGGCCTTCATCACCATCCACAACATGGCAACGTGGATGCTCGGCACCTGGGGCAGCGATGCCGCCTGCGAGCGCTGGGGCCATGACCTCGCCGGCGGCCGCAAGCTCGCCTCCTACTGCCTGACGGAACCCGGTGCCGGCTCCGACGCCGGCGCGCTGAAGACGCGCGCCGAGTGGGACGGCGAGCACTGGGTCATCCACGGCGGCAAGGCCTTCATCTCCGGCGCCGGCGCGACCGACGTGCTGGTGCTGATGGCGCGCACCGGCAGCTCCGGGCCATCCGGCATCTCCGCCTTCGCCGTGCCGGCCGACGCGCCGGGCATCAGCTACGGCAAGAAGGAGCACAAGATGGGCTGGAACAGCCAGCCCACCCGCGCCATCGCCTTCGACGGCGTGCGCGTCGGCCCCGAATGCCTGCTGGGCGAGCAAGGCCAGGGCTTCCGCATCGCCATGAAGGGGCTGGACGGCGGGCGCATCAACATCGCCACCTGCTCCGTCGGCGCGGCCCAGGGCGCGCTGGACGCCGCGCGGCGCTATCTGCACGAGCGCCAGCAGTTCGGCCAGCCGCTCGCCAGCCTGCAGGCCTTGCAGTTCCGCCTCGCGGACATGGCGACCGAACTGGTGGCCGCGCGCCAGATGGTGCGGCTGGCCGCGTCCAAGCTGGATGCGTCCCACCCCGAGGCCAGCACCTACTGCGCGATGGCCAAGCGCTTCGCCACCGACACCGGCTTCGCCGTCTGCAACGAGGCGCTGCAACTGCACGGCGGCTACGGCTACCTGAACGAGTTCCCGCTGGAGCGGCTGGCGCGCGACACCCGCGTCCACCAGATCCTCGAAGGCACCAACGAAATCATGCGCGTCATCGTCTCCCGCCGCGTGCTGCAGGACGACGCCAGTGACGCGATCAGATGAGCCCCTCGCCCAGGCCACCGCGCTGAACGCGGGCGGCCTGATCGGTCCCCCGAGGGGACGGCGACGCCCGCGGCATCGAGCCGCGAACACGTCGCCAGACGGGCCGGCTTGGGAGCGGCCCGGCGCTCGGCCCGAAGCCATTGAATGAAATGCAAAGGATCAAAACGATGAATGACTACCCCGGCCTCCGGCTCGAAAAGCGCGGCCACACCGCCCTCGTCACGCTGCACAACCCGCCCGCCCACACCTGGACGGCCGACAGCCTGGCCGGCCTGACCCGCCTCGTGCGCGACCTCGACGCCGACCGCGACATCTACGCGCTGGTCATCACCGGCGACGGCGAGAAGTTCTTCAGCGCCGGGGCCGACCTCAAGCTCTTCGCCGATGGCGACAAGGGCCGCGCCGCGACGATGGCCAGGCGCTTCGGCGAAGCCTTCGAGACGCTGGCCGCCTTCCGCGGCGTCAGCATCGCGGCCATCAACGGCTATGCGATGGGCGGCGGGCTGGAATGCGCGCTGGCCTGCGACCTGCGCGTCGTCGAGTCCCATGCACAACTCGCATTGCCCGAGGCCAGCGTGGGCCTGCTGCCCTGCGCGGGTGGCACGCAATGGCTGTCCTGGGCCGTGGGCGAGAGCTGGGCCAAGCGCATGGTGCTGCTGGGCGAACGCGTGGACGCCGCGACGGCGCTGTGCATCGGCCTGGCCGACGAAGGGGCCGAGAAGGGCCAGGGCCTGGCCGCCGCACTCGCGCTGGCCGACAAGGTCGCCAGGCAGAGTCCCAGCGCCGTGCGTGCCTGCAAGCGGCTCATCCAGGGTGCGCGCCACGCGGCGCCCCATGGCCAGTTGTCCGCTGAACGCGAGGCCTTCGTCGGCCTGTTCGACACCGAAGACCAGCGCGAAGGCGTGGGCGCCTTCCTGGCCAAGCGCGCGCCGCAGTGGAAGAACGGCTGATGAGCGGCGCCCCCGTCCTCTTCGCCGAGATCGCCACCGCCGGCGGCCGTCGCTTCGGCCATGCGGCGCTGAACGCGCCGGCCAGCCTCAATGCGCTGTCGCTGCCGATGGTGGGCCTGCTGGACGCGCAACTGCGTGCCTGGGCCGACAACCCGCAGATCGCTGGCGTGTGGCTCGACGCCGCGGGCGACAAGGCCTTCTGCGCCGGCGGCGACGTGGTGGGCCTCTACCGCGCCATCAAGGCCGCGCCGCAGGGCGAGGTGCCCGCCGCGCCGGCTGCCTTCTTCGAGCGCGAATACCGGCTGGACCACCTCATCCACACCTACCCCAAGCCCATCGTCTGCTGGGGCCACGGCATCGTCATGGGCGGCGGCATCGGGCTGATGTCCGGCGCCTCGCACCGCGTCGCCACGCCGAAGACGCGGCTGGCCATGCCCGAAATCACCATCGGCCTGTACCCGGACGTGGGCGGCAGCTGGTTCCTGTCGCGCCTGCCGGGCGGCCTCGGCGAGTTCCTGGCGCTGACCGGCGCGTCGCTGAACGCGGCCGATGCGCTCGAAGTGCAGATGGCCGACTTCGCGCTGCGCCACGAAGACCACGCCACCGTGCTGGAAGCCATCGCCGCCACGCACTGGCAGGCCGACGCTGCCGCCGACCGCGCCGCGTTGAGCCGCCTGCTGCAGGCCCATGCGCTGCCCGAGACCGCGCTGCCGGCGTCGCCCGTCCGCCAGCATCGTGCCCGCATCCGCGAGCTGATCGGCCTGCACCAGCGCGTGCAGGACCTGGCACCGCGCCTGGCGGCACTGGCCACCGATCCAGACCCGTGGCTGGCCCAGGCCGGCATCGCCTTCACCAAGGGCTCCCCGACTTCGGCCGCCTTGGCGCTGGAACTGCAGCGCAGGCTGCGCCACGCCTCGTTGGCCGAAGTCTTCCGCCTGGAGTGGCAAGCGTCTGTGGGTTGCTGCATGCACACCGACTTCGCCGAGGGCGTGCGCGCGCTGCTGGTGGACAAGGACAAGCAGCCGCGCTGGGAGCCCGTCTCCCTGGATGCGCTGGACGAATCGGGCTGGCGCGGACGCGTCGCCGCCCATCTGCAAGCGCATGGCAACAACCCGTTGGCCGATCTGCGCTGACCCCAACAACTCAAGGAGACAAACCATGACGCAACACATCGCCTTCCTGGGCCTGGGCAATATGGGCGGCCCGATGGCTGTCAACCTCGCCAAGGCCGGCTACGCCGTCAGCGCCTTCGACCTCAGCGCCGACGCCTGCGCCAAGGCCGCCGAGCAGCCCGGCGTGCGCATTGCGGCCTCGGCCGCTGCGGCCATCGACGGCGCTGAAGTTGTCATTTCCATGCTGCCGGCCAGCCGTCACGTGGAGGCGCTGTACCTGGGTGGCGAGGGCCTGCTGGCCGCCATGCCCCAGGGCACGCTGGTCATCGACTGCAGCACCATTGCGCCCGCCTCGGCCCTCAAGGTCTCGCAGGCCGCCGCCGCCCGCGGCATCGCCATGCTGGACGCGCCCGTCTCCGGTGGCACGGCTGGCGCCGCGGCCGGCACGCTGACCTTCATCGTCGGCGGCGAAGCCGAGGTGCTGGAGCGCGCCCGCCCGGTCTTCCAGGCCATGGGCAAGAACATCTTCCACATGGGCGCCCACAGTGCCGGCCAGGTGGCCAAGCTGTGCAACAACATGGCCCTGGGCGTCATCATGGCCGTCACCGGCGAGGCGCTGGCCTTGGGCGTGGCGCACGGGCTGGACGCCAAGGTCCTGTCCCAGATGATGGCCGTCAGCACCGGCCGCAGTTGGGCCACCGAAGTCTGCAACCCCTGGCCCGACGTGTTGCCCAACGCGCCGGCTTCGCGCGGCTACACGGGCGGCTTCGGCAACGACCTGATGCTGAAGGACCTGGGCCTCGCCGTGGAAGCCGCGATGGGTGTGGGGGCCACCATTCCGCTGGGCGAATTGGCGCGCAACCTCTATGCGCTGAACAAGCAGGCGGGCCGTGGTGGATTGGATTTCTCCAGCGTGGTCAAGCTGGTCAGCACCCAAGCCGTTGAACGGCCTGCGTAGGCGCTTTCGAAGCGCTTCGACACCCGGCCACAGGCATGCAGGTGCAGCCACTGCTGGGCAGCGCGCAGTCGGACTGATGGCCGAGGTTGGCTTGCGTGCGACCTGACACGCGCCAAACCCGCGCCCCCTCCGTCGAGCTCAGTTCACGCGAATTTGCAAATAGGAATCATTCGCATATAGAATGCACAGCAAATCAGCTGTGGACTCCTGCGGCTGACAAGCCTCATCAACCACGTCCTGCAAGCCAGCACTCGGCCAGCGCACCAGGCGCCCTGTCACCAGGAGTCCGCCATGCTGTACCTCCACGACGCCTACTCGACTCTCGACGCCACCCGGTCCCGTCTCGACGACTGCTGGAAAGCGGCCGGTTGCACCTCGGCGCCTCTCGGCCTGCGCGGCAGGAGTGTGTGAGGTGGAAGGCCGTGCCATCGACGGCCCGGGCGGCACTTCGGCTGTCACCAGGCACCCGCCGCTGAGGCCGCGCCAGTGGGTGGGGCTCGCCATCATGGCCGGCGGCGTCGCGGCGGCGATCCACCAATGCTGGGCACTCCTGTCGCCGCTGCCCGGTGTACGGGAAGCGCTGCTGCTGGGCGCCATGGCGGCACTTGCGACCGCGCTGGGCGTGCTTCCCATCGTCCTGGCCCGTGCGCCCGCACAGCGCACGCACGACGCGCTGCTGGGGTTCGGGGCCGGCGTGATGCTGGCGGCCACCAGCTTCTCCCTGCTCAACCCCGCGCTGGCTGCGGCTCGGGAAAGTGGCTTCGGCCCCTGGGATCGAGCGATGGGCGTGGGCGCCGCCTTGATCGCGGGCGCGGCGCTCATGATGCTGCTCGAACGCGTGCTCCCGCACGAGCACTTCTTCGGCGGCTCCGGCCGCGCCGGGCCAGCGCGCATGCGCCGGGTCACGCTGTTCGTGCTCGCCATCGTCCTGCACAACGTGCCCGAAGGGCTGGCGATCGGCGTGGCCGCTGCCGGCACCGACGCCGCACGGGCCACGGCGCTGGCGACCGGCATCGCCATCCAGGACGTGCCCGAGGGGCTGGTCGTGGCGCTCGCCTTGCACGCAGTCGGCGTTCGTCGCTCCTTGTCCGTCGCCGTGGGCGCGCTGTCGGGCCTTGTCGAGCCGATGGCCGCAGTGCTGGCCGCCGCAGCCTTGGCCCTGTCCAGCGCCTTGCTGCCCTGGGGCCTGGCCTTCGCCGCAGGCGCGATGCTGTTCGTGGTCAGCCACGAAGTCATCCCCGAATCACACCGTCAGGGCCACGAACGTTGGGCCACGTCCGGCCTGGTGCTGGGCTTCGTGCTGATGATGGTGCTCGACACGGCGCTGGGGTGACGGCGATGCAGATGCGCAAGCGTTCACCCATTTCATTCGGCAACGACACGGTGCGCCGTCACCTGGCGCCACCGGCATCGCATGGGGGGAGATCCGATGGGAACTGAGTCAACGGCCAGCACCGTTTTCAAGCTCTGGCAGCAACTCACGACCGAGGGCAATCAACTCTTCGATGCCGGGGACATGGACATGGCCCTGCAGCTCTACGAACGTGCCCGCGGCGTTGCACTGGCCAACTTCTCGCACTGGATCGACTGGGACGATGCCGTCGCGGCCGTCGTCGTCAGCTTCCTCAATCTGTCGGAGGCCCAGGCCCGCTTGGGCCAGGTACGTCGCGGTGCGCACACGCTGTGCGCTGTCCACATCAGCCTGCTGCAGACAGCGCGCGACATCGAACTCGAGGCTGGCCTGCGGACCGCTGCGAGCCAATACCTGGGTCAGACCCACGCCGCCATGTGGCGCTTTCGAACGCGCTACGGCGATCAGCCACAGCTGACGCGCTGGCTGGACGCGGGCATCGGTTGCTCCTGCTGCGGACGTACTGCGTTCCGCCTTCCCGCCGACCCAACCAACCTGCATTGAACTCGATGCTGACGTCGATCATGGCCTTCCTGCCCACCGTCACCGGCGTGGTGGCCTGGCACCTGGCGGCCGCGCGGCACCACGAGCGGGTCTTTGGGTTGCCGCCGGGCCCGGACCGGCAAGCCCGCGCCGCCGCTTCCGAACACATGACCGAGCCCTTTCTCAACACATCCTTCCAACCACGGAGCCGCACCTTGCCCTTTCAAAAACTCGCCCTGACCACCTCGCTGCTGGGTCTCCTGACGATCTCTGGTTCGGCGCTGGCAGCCGATCACGTCGTCAAGATGCTCAACGCCGGCAAAGACGGCACGATGGTCTTCGAGCCGTCATTCATCAAGGTGGCCGTCGGCGACACCGTCGTGTTCGCACCCACCGAGAAGGCCGCCCACAACAGCGCGTCGGTACTGCTCCCTGAGGGCGCAAAGCCCTGGAAGGGCGCCGCTGACACCGAGATCAAAGTGAAGATCGAGAAGGAGGGGGTCTACCTCTACGCCTGCGAACCGCACAAGGTGATGGGCATGGTCGGCGTCATCCAGGCGGGCAAGCCGGTGAACCTGGCGCTGGCCAAGGCAGCTGCCGCCAAGGAGCAGGCGACCTTTGCCATGGGCAAGGATCGTTTCGACAAGGCACTGGCGCGGGTGAAATGAACGCCCCCACCGTCCCCGCCCTGTTGGCCGCGATGCCGCCGGACCTGAGCGACGACCGACGGCAAGCCTTCGACGCGCTGCTGACAAGGTACTCCCCGTGGCCGCTGGATGCTCCTGCGCCCTCCCCGTCCGAACTCGACCTGGTGTTCGATGCCGCGCTGCGCGCACCCGATCACGGGGGCTTGCGGCCCTGGCGCTATGTCGTGATCGGCAGCGATGCGCGCAACGCCCTCGGCGACGTGTTCGTGGAAGCCGCCCGTCTGCGCGGCGAAGGAGACGAGGCGGAGCGATTCAGGGCGAAGGCCATGGCCGCGCCGCTGATCATCGCCATGGCCGCACGCGTGCGAACCGGCCACAAAGTTCCCGAGTTGGAGCAGCTGATGTCCTGTGCTGCCGCTGCGATGAACATGCTGAACGCCTTGCACCTGCTTGGCTATGGCGGCTTCTGGGCCACCGGCCTGCACAGTCGTGACCTGCACGTGCATCGCGCGCTGGGATTCGGCGGGCTGGACCACATGCTGGGATTTCTCTACGTCGGCACTGCGCGGGTCGGATCGACTGCCCCGCCTCGCACGGCTCGCCAGGATCATGTGCGCCAGTGGGCCGGCTCTTGCACTGCTGCGCCTGCCGCCCGCGCGACGCAACCAGTTGGGTCGTAGGCGCCGCCTCGATCATCCGATGGGACTACGGCCGGCCTGATTCGATCCGCATGGCCTCGGCCCCCAGGCTCGCCGTCACCCAAGGCCCCGTGAGCCCGTCCAGCTCGCAGTCCCACAGCGCCTGGGCGTCCATCTCGTCGATGACGCCCTCGCCGTAGACCTTCAGCGCCAGGCTGCGCAGCATGATGACCATGCCCCGCACGAAGGCCGCGCGGCCCGCCTCGCCGGCGACGCCGAGCAGCACCGAGGCGTCGAGCTTCACGTAGTCCAGCCCCGCCTGGTAGAGCCGCTCCACCTGGGCCAGGCCGGCGCCCGCGTGCTCCAGGCCGAGCTTGACGCCCAGCGGGCGCAGTTGCTGGCCGAGTTCCAGCAGGCGCTCGAAATGCTCGGTCGCCGCGGCTTCCGTCAGATCCAGCAGCAGCGCCCGCACCGCCTGCGGCCACTGGGCCAGCAGTTCGCGCAGTTGCGGCAGGAAGACCGCGTCGGCCAGCGAGGCCGGCGCCACGTTGATGCAGCGCGCCCGGCCGTCGTCGGCGATGGCCTGCAAGGCGAGGCCGACGGCGAAGAGATCGACCTGGGCCGTCAGCCGCGCCCGCACGGCCAGCGGCAGCCAGGTGGCGGCGGGCAGGAAGCCGGCATCGAGCTGCAGTTGCAGCGGGCATTCCAGATGCAGCACGCGGCCGGTGCGGTCGCGCACCGGGAATTCGACGAGGCGCCCGCGCCGCTGCTCGACGGCGTCCTGCAACTGCGCCCGCCACAGGCCCTCGCCCTGCTCACGGCCGATGCCGGGCTCGGCGACGATCTCGACCACGAAGTCCCCGCGCGCCTCGCTCAGGTGCTCGGCGCGCGCCAGCGCGGCGTCGGCCTCGCCCAGCCAGACGCCGCTCGGGCGCTCGCGCGGCAGTTCGATGGCGCCCAGCGCCACCTGCACGCCGGGGCCGAAGGCCGGCAGGCTGGCGCGCAGCGCGTCGGCCAGCGCATGGGCCGTCTCGGCGGCCACGCCTTCGGCGGGCAGCCAGAGCGCGAAGTCGCCGCCGTTGAGCCGGCCGACGCGGCAGCCGGGCACCGACTCGGGGTAGGCCTGCAAGGCCGTGACGACGGTCAGCAGCACGTCGTCCGCCGCCGCGCGGCCCAGGCGCGCGTTCAGCCCCGGCAGGTCGCGCAGGCGCACCAGTACCAGGCCGGCGATGACCGGGCCGTCGTCGCGGTGCAGGGCCGCATCCAGCTCGGCGAGGAAATGCCGGCGCGTGGAGACGCCCGTCAACGGGTCGTGGTGGACCTGCTCGCGCAGCACGAGCAACTGGCCGGCCTGGGCCTCGAACAGTTCCTTGACCCGCTGCACCATCGCGTTCATCGCCCGCGTCAGCCGTTGCAGCTCGGGCACGCGCGGCTCGCAGACCTGGCCATAGCTGCCGGCCAGCACGCCCTCGGCCTGGGCCACGGCCGCGTCCAGCGGGCGGCGGATGCGCCGCAGCCCGGCCCAGGCGACGACGGCCGCCACCATGCCGACGACGATCAGCCAGGCCAGCAGCCGCCGCGAGCTGAGCCACAGCGCGTCGTGCGCATAGCCGGACTGGCTCTTCAACTCGACGGCGCCGATCGCGTTCCAGCCGTTCGACACCTGGGCCATGCCCGGCGCCGCCTCGATGGGCAGCAGCGCGCGGAACCAGGCCGGCGCGAGGCCGGGGCGCGGCGCCTCGCTGCGCTCGAACAGCGTCTCGCCCTTGACGCCGCGCCAGCGCACGAACTCGTAGGCGCCGGTGTCGAACTGAGCGGACACCAGCAGCCGGATCAGCTCCTCGTCGCCCTTCTGCTGCGACAGCGCCAGCGCCAGCGCCTGGGCGTTGTCGGCGTTCTTCAGTTCGAGCTGCGTGCGCATCAACTGCTGCGTGGACAGCGTGGACAGGCCCACCGCGCCCACCAGCGCCGCCAGCACCACGCCGAGCACCAGCCAGGCGATCTGCCGCATCAAGGACATGACTCACTCCCCCTCACAAGAATCCTTCCGCTTTGGCCTTGGCGACCAGCTCGCGCCACAGCGACAGGCGCGCCATCGGGTCGCCCGCCGTCACCTGGCCCGTGCCCTGCCACAGGCCCTCGGTGTTGAAACTGAAGACCGGCGTCAGATCGGGCCGCTGCGAGGCCGGCAGCACCTCGGGCCGCAGGTTGTCCAGGATCAGCGGCTCCGCGCCCGGCTCGGCATAGTAGGCCAGCACCATATGCGCCAGCGACTGCCCGGCCAGCCGCGCCCGCACATAGACCATGCGCAGCCGCACCGTCGGCACGCCCGCGGCGGCGAGGCTGAAGTATTTGGCGATGGCGTAGTCCTCGCAGTCGCCGGCGCGCTTCTCCAGGCTCTCCAGCGGCGCGGCCCAGTAGTCCGGCAGGCCCCAGGTGGCGGCATCGTCCTTGAACGCGAGGCGGCGGTTGAAGAAGTCGTTGATCTCGCGCAGCCGCTGCACCTCGTCCTGCACGCCGCTGCGCTCGATCTGCTGCACCAGGGCCTGGGCCTGCTCGGCCACGCGCGGGCCGCGCGCGGCGGCGGCTTCCAGCACCCGTGCCGCGTCATAGGCCGCCAGCGCCAGCAGCGGGCCGGCCAGCAGCGCGGCCAGCACGGCCAGCCCCCCGCAGCGCGGGCGGGGCGCGAGAGCGACGCGGGGCGGGGAAGTGGGCAAGATTGACGGCGGGCTGCGATTGAATTCACTGTACCCGCCCGGGGCCAGGCCGACGCCTGGCCTAAGATTTTCGGATGACCCAGACCCTGGCCCCTGCCGTCACGTCCCGCACCCAGCGCATCCGCGACGACCTCGACCAGTCGCGCCGCCGCGGCCCCCTGCAGCAGATCCAGATCCCGCCCTGCCCCGAACTGCTCGCGCAACTGCAGCAGGCCCTGAGCGCGCCCGAGCCCGACCTCAACCTCGTCGCCCGCATCGCCTCCAGCGACGTGGCCATGGCCGCCACGCTGCTGCGCATCGCCAACGGGCCGCTGTTCAGGCCCGTCGGCCTGCCCTGCACCACCGTCGGCCAGGCGATGAACCGCATCGGCCTGCGCGAGAGCGTGGCCGTGATGACCGGCTTCCTCGCGCAGCACGCCATCCCCGTCAACGCGCCGCAGCTCGCACGCTTCTGGCAGCGCAGCACCAAGCGCGCCATCGCCATGGCCACCATCGCGCAGCAGCTGCCTGGCCTGTCGCCCGACCTCGCGCACAGCTTCGGGCTCTTCCTGCACGTCGGCATGCCGGTGCTGCTGCAGAGCGTGCGCGGCTATGCGGCGACCCTGGTCGAGGCCGGCGCGCGCATCGACCGGCCCTTCATCGCCACCGAGAACGCCAACCACCGCACCGACCACGCCGTCGTCGGCGCTCTCGTCGCGCGCGTGTGGAACCTGCCGCCCGCGCTGATGGCGGCGGTGCGCCTGCACCACGACTTCGCGGCCCTCGGCCATGGCGACATCGAACCCGAGATCCACACCCTGATCGCCGCCGGCCTGATCGCCGAGCACCTGATGCGCCGCCACGAAGGCCTGCCCGAAGACGCCGACTGGGCCGGCCACCACGCCGCCGCGATGGACTGGCTGCACATCGGCTGGGACGAACTGGCGCAGTGGGAAGAAGCCGTCAACGCACAGTTCGACGCCGATTGACCCGGATGCGACTGCCCCGGCTCCGCCACCTCGTGCTGGCCGCGATGTGCGCCGCCAGCCTCGCCACGGTGGGCTGGTGGAAGTTCGGCCCGGAAGGCAGCTTCGTCACGCTGACGCAGCGCAGCTGGCGCATGGAGATCGTCGTCGAGCGCCTGCGCGCCGAGAGCGGCTCCGACTGGTGCGACGAACTGCCCGAGGGCGCCTTCGACATCAGCCGCCGCGTGGCGGCCGACCCCAGCGGCCACCGCGCCGCGCCGGCCGAACGCTGCCTCTACACGGTGCTGGCCTGGCGCCGCCAGTGGGTCGCCAAGGCCGAGGGCGGCCCCGACGACCGGCCCGACTGGCCGCGCCCGCCGCTGCGCGTGGCGCCGCCGGGCGAGGCGGGCAGCGAGCGCCTGGGGCAGCGCCAGGCCTTCTACGAGATCGAACTGCGCGACCGCGCCGGCCATGCCTGGACCTGCGCCGTCCCGCCCGAACGCTGGCGCGCGCTGCGGCCGGGCATGGGTTTCCGCATCCCCGTCAACCGCTGGAGCACGGCGGACTGCCCGGCGATGTATCCCTCGCGGTTCTAATGCCCCGATGCAGCGCCCCTCGCCACGCCTGACCCCCGCGACGCGCATGGGCCTGTCCATCGCCGTCGCCACCGGCCTCTACGGCATCTCCTTCGGCGCCCTGAGCGTGGCGGCCGGCCTGAGCCTGGCGCAGACGCTGGCGCTGAGCCTGCTGATGTTTACCGGCGGTTCGCAGTTCGCCTTCATCGGCGTCATCGCCGGCGGCGGCGCGGGCCCGGCGGCGCTGGGCGCGGCCAGCCTGCTGGGCGTGCGCAATGCCGTCTATGGCCTGCAAATGAGCCGGCTGATCGCGCCGCGCGGCGCCTGGCGCTGGCTGGCGGCGCACTGGACCATCGACGAATCCGCCGCCACCGCGTCCAGCCAGCGCGACCCGGCCGAGCAGCGGCGCGGCTTCTGGGTCGCCGGGGCCGGCGTCTTCGTGCTGTGGAACCTCTTCACGCTGGCCGGCGCCCTGCTCGGCGACGCGCTGGGCGACCCGCGCCGCTTCGGCCTGGACGGCGCCGCCGTCGCCGCCTTCCTCGGCCTGCTGTGGCCGCGCCTGCACGCGCGCGAGCCCGTCGCGCTGGCGCTGGCCTGCGGCCTCGTCACGACGGCGGCCATCCCGCTGCTGCCGGCGGGCCTGCCCATCCTGCTGGCCGCTGCGGTCGGCGCCGCGTGGGGACTGTGGCGCAGGTCATGAGCGCCGCGCCGGGCCGCCCCAAGCAAGCTCGCGCCCCCTCGGGGGGCCAGGCCGCAGGCCGAAGGGGGCATCAATGAGCGCCGCGCCGGGCCGCCCCAAGCACGCTCGCACCGCCGTGCGCAGCACGGAGCTTACCCAGTGAGCCTGTGGATCTGGATCGCGCTGGCCTGCGCCATCGCCTATGCGACCAAGCTGCTCGGCTACAGCCTGCCCGCGCGCTGGCTGAGTAGCCCGCGCATGGGCGCCGTCGCCGGCAGCCTCACGGTGGCGCTGCTGGCCTCGCTGACGGTGATGAACACCGTCGCCAGCGGCACCCAGCTCGCCTTCGACGCCCGCCTGGGCGCGCTCGCGGCGGCGGCCCTCGCGCTGTGGCTGCGCCTGCCTTTCCTCGCCGTGGTCGTCAGCGGGGCGCTGGCGTGTGCGGCGCTGCGCTGGTGGAGCTGAGCCAGCGCTTCAACACCTCGGCTTCCTGCTCGGGCGTGAAGGCCAGCCGCGTGCGGCCCTGCGCCTCCTTGAGCTGGCCCTGGTACCAGGCCAGCGTGTCGGCCACCGTCTGCTCGATGGGCCGGAAGCGCAGCCCGGCCTGCACGGCGCGGCGGTTCTGCCAGGTGTGGAAGCCCTTGCTGTCGCCGACGTAGGGGGCCCAGATCGGGAAGTCGATGTCCGTCTGCCGGGCGATGAACTCGCCGGGAATCCACGTCGGCCTGCCCGGCGTGGCCGTGGCCTGCTGGCAGGCGGCGATGACACGGCCCCAGGCCATGGGCTGCGCCGGCCCGAGTGCGTTGAAGCGGCCCGTCGTGCGCTGCTCCACCAGCAGCACCAGCCATTCGGCGAGGTCGCGCACGTCGATGAGCTGCAGCGGGTCGTCCGGCGCGCCGGGCACGGCGATCTCGCCGCCCCGGTCGAAGCGCACCGGCCAGTAGGTGAAGCGCCCGCTCGGGTCGTCCGGGCCGACGATATAGCCCGGCCGCACGACCGCCGTGCGCCCCGGCAGCGCCGCTTCGGCGGCGGCCTCGCAGGCGGCCTTGAGCCCGCCGTAGTACTCGAAGTTCTTGCCCATCTCCTCGACGGCCGGGTCGGCCAGCGTCGCCAGCGGCGCGTCCTCGTCGCCGCCGACCGGGCTGGGTTCGCGGTAGGCGCTGATGCTGGAGATATAGACGTACTGCTTCACGCGCGGCGCCAGCAGGCGCGCGGACGCGCCGACCATGCGCGGGTAGAAGCCCGAGTCGTCGATGACGGCATCCCATTCGCCCGTCTCCAGCGCCTTCAAGCCCTCGCCCTTGGCCGGATCGCGGTCGCCCTGGCGCTTCTCGATGTGCGGGAACAGGCCGGGGCGGGTCTTGCCCCGGTTGAACAGCGTCAGCGTGTGGCCGCGCTTCTGCGCCACTTCGACGATGGCCGGGCCGAGAAAGCCCGTGCCGCCAAGGATGAGGATGCGCCTGGGCACGGCGGCCATGGCAGCACCGGGCAGCAGGCCCCCACCGCCGAGCGCGGCACTGATCTGCAGGACATGGCGACGGGTCTTCATGCGGGTCTCCTTGCAACGCCAACGGGCGTCGGGTGGAGTAGGCAGCAGGCGGCGGCGGCCGGCGATTCGTCACGGCGGGTAAACCCACCGGGGTGCCGAAAGCAACAGGCCCGAACCGTTGCCGGATCGGGCCTGTTGAGGGTGGCGCCGCAGGCTATTTCTTGCGCACCGGCGGCACGTCCGTGCAGGAGCCGTGCGCCACTTCCGCCGCCATGCCGAGGGACTCGCCCAGCGTCGGGTGCGGGTGGATGGTCTTGCCGATGTCCACCGCGTCCGCGCCCATCTCGATGGCCAGCGCGATCTCGCCGATCATGTCGCCGGCATGGGTGCCGACGATGCCGCCGCCGATGATGCGGTGGCTTTCCTCGTCGAAGATCAGCTTGGTGAAGCCCTCGTCGCGGCCGTTGGCGATGGCGCGGCCCGAGGCCGTCCACGGGAACAGGCCCTTGGTGATCTTCACGCCCTTGGCCTTGGCCTCGTCCTCGGTCATGCCGACCCAGGCGACTTCGGGGTCGGTGTAGGCGACGCTCGGGATCACGCGGGCGTCGAACTGGCTCTTGCGCAGCTTGTCGTCGCCCAGCAGTTCGCCCGCGCAGACTTCGGCGGCGACGTGGGCCTCGTGCACCGCCTTGTGCGCCAGCATGGGCTGGCCGACGATGTCACCGATGGCGAAGATGTTGGACACGTTGGTGCGCATCTGCACGTCCACCGGGATGAAGCCGCGGTCGCTCACGGCCACGCCGGCGTTCTCGGCGGCGATCTTCTTGCCGTTGGGCGTGCGGCCCACGGCCTGCAGCACGAGGTCGTAGCGCTGCGGCTCCTTGGGGGCGCCCTCGCCTTCGAACGTGACGTAGATGCCGTCGGGCCTGGCCTCGGCGCCCACCGTCTTCGTGTTCAACAGGATGTTGTCGAAGCGGTGCTGGTTGAACTTCTGCCAGACCTTGACGAGGTCACGGTCGGCGCCGGTCATCAGCGTCGGCAACATTTCCACCACGTCCAGGCGCGCGCCGAGGGTCGAATAGACCGTGCCCATCTCCAGGCCGATGATGCCGCCGCCGACGATGAGCATCTTCTGCGGCCTGGTGCCCATTTCGAGCGCGCCGGTGGAATCGACGATGCGCGGATCGTCCGGCAGGAAGGGCAGGCGCACGGCCTGCGAGCCGGCCGCGATGATGAGGCGCTTGAAGGCGACGGTTTGCGTGGTGCCCGTCTTGGCCTGGCCCGTGCCTTCGGTGGCTTCGACCTTCAGGTGCTGCGCATCCAGCAGCGCGCCATAACCCCGCAACACGGTGACCTTGCGCATCTTGGCCATGGCCGCGAGGCCACCGGTCAGTTTGCCGGTGACCTTGTTCTTGTGGGCGCGCAACTTGTCGATATCGACCTTGGGTTCGCCGAACACGACGCCCAGGTCGGCCATGTGGCCGACTTCGTCCATGACGGCCGCGACGTGCAGCAGCGCCTTGGACGGGATGCAGCCCACGTTCAGGCAGACGCCGCCGAGCGTCGCGTAGCGCTCGACCAGCGCGACCTTGAGGCCCAGGTCGGCGGCGCGGAAGGCGGCCGAGTAGCCGCCGGGGCCGCCGCCGAGGACGACGAGGTCGAAGGCTTGGTCGGCGTTGCCGGTGTAGGTGGTGGCGGCCGGAGCCGCCACGGGCGCTGCGGCGGGCGCCGGTGCGGCGGCAGGCGCAGGGGTGGGGGCGGGAGCCGTTGCGCCGGCCGATTCCAGCGTCAGCACGACCGAGCCCTTGCTGACCTTGTCGCCGAGCTTGACGCGCAGCTCCTTCACCACACCGGCGGCGCTGGAGGGAATCTCCATCGACGCCTTGTCGCTCTCGACGGTGATGAGGCTTTGCTCGACCTTGACGGTGTCGCCCGCCTTCACGAGCACTTCGATGACGCCGACTTCGTCGAAGTCGCCAATATCGGGAACCTGAACTTCGATGAGTGCCATGAGTTCAGCTCCTTACAGCGCGATCCGACGGAAGTCGGACAGCAGGCTGGCGAAGTAGACGTTGAAGCGCGCGGCCGCGGCGCCGTCGATGACGCGGTGGTCCCACGACAGCGACAGCGGCAGGATCAGGCGCGGCACGAATTGCTTGCCGTCCCACACCGGCTCGGTGCTGCTCTTGCAGACGCCCATGATGGCCACTTCCGGCGCATTGATGATGGGCGTGAAGTATTTGCCGCCGATGCCGCCCAAGCTGCTGATGGAGAAGCAGCCGCCGCTCATGTCGGCCGGGCCGAGCTTGCCGTCGCGCGCCTTCTTGGCGAGGTCGGACATTTCCTGGCTGATCTGGAAGATGCCCTTCTTGTCGGCGTCCTTGATGACGGGCACGACGAGGCCGTTGGGCGTGTCGGCCGCGAAGCCGATGTGGAAGTAGTTCTTCAGGACGAGCGTGTCGCCATCAAGGCTGCTGTTGAACTCGGGGAACTTCTTCAGCGCCGCGACGGCCGCCTTGATCATGAAGGCGAGCATCGTGACCTTGATGCCGGCCTTCTCGTTTTCCTTGTTCAGCTGGACGCGGAAGGCTTCGAGATCGGTGATGTCGGCATCGTCGTGGTTCGTCACATGCGGGATGACGACCCAGTTGCGGTGCAGGTTGGCGCCCGAAATCTTCTTGATGCGGGACAGTTCCTTGCGCTCGACGGGGCCGAACTTCTCGAAGTCCACCTTGGGCCAGGCCAGCAGGTTCAGGCCCGAGCCGCCACCGGCAGTGGCTGCGGCGGGTGCGGCGGCCTTCTGCGCGGCGGTCTGCACCGCGCCGCTCATGACGGCCTTGACGAAGCCCTGCACGTCGGTCTCGGTGATGCGGCCCTTGGCGCCGCTGCCCTTGACCTCGGCCAGCGGCACGCCCAGTTCGCGCGCCAGCTTGCGGATGCTGGGCGAGGCGTGCGGCAGTTGCCCGCTGGGCGTGCCGGGCTGGTGCGCGGGCAGCGCGGCTTGCGCAGGAGCGGGCGCGGCTGCGGCAACAGGCGCAGCGGCGGCAGGCGCCGGTGCGGGCGCGGCGGCGGCGGCGGGCGCGCCACCGGCCACGGCCACGCGCGCCAGCGGGCTGCCCTTGGCGACCTTGTCGCCGAGCTTGACCAGCACTTCCTCGACGACACCGGCATGCGAGGATGGAATCTCCATCGACGCCTTGTCGCTCTCGACGGTGATGAGGCTCTGCTCGACCTTGACCGTATCGCCCGCCTTCACGAACAACTCGATGACGGCGACGGAATCGAAGTCGCCGATGTCCGGCACTTCGACGACGACCGACGAGGCAGCAGCGGCAGGCGCAGCCGCCACGGGAGCCGGCGCGGCTGCTGCGGGCGCGGGCGCGGGCGCAGCCACCGGCGCAGGCGCAGCGGCAGGTGCAGGGGCCGCAGCGGCGCCCTCGGCCTCGACGAGGACCAGCAAGCTGCCCTCGCTGACCTTGTCGCCCACGGCGACCTTCAATTCCTTGACGACGCCCGCCGTGGACGACGGGATTTCCATCGACGCCTTGTCGCTCTCGACGGTCACGAGGCTTTGCTCGACCTTGACCATGTCGCCGACCTTGACCAGCACTTCGATGACGCCGACCTCGTCGAAATCGCCGATGTCGGGAACCTTGACTTCAACCAATGCCATGTCTTGTCTCCCTCGGCTTTATGCGTACAAAGGATTGATCTTGTTCGCGTCGATGCCGTATTTGGCAATCGCCTCGGCCACCTTCTCGAGCGGCAGCGCGCCCTCGTCGGCCAGCGCCTTGAGCGCGGCGACGACGATGTAGTGGCGGTTGATCTCGAAGTGTTCGCGCAGCCGGTAGCGGAAATCGCTGCGGCCGAAGCCGTCGGTGCCCAGCACCTTGTAGGCGCGGCCCTTGGGGATGAAGGCGCGGATCTGCTCCGCGTAATTCTTCATGTAGTCCGTGGACGCGATGACGGGGCCCTTGGTCTGGCCCAGTTGCTGGGTGACGAAGGGCACGCAGGCCAGCTCGGTCGGGTGCAGCAAATTCCAGCGTTCGGCGTTCTGGCCGTCGCGGGCCAGTTCGTTGAAGCTCGGGCAGCTCCACACATTGGCGCCCACGCCCCAGTCCTGTTCCAGCAAGGTCTTCGCGGCCTGGCTCTCGCGCAGGATGGTGCCGGAGCCCAGCAGGTTGACGCTGGCGGGCTTGCCCGCATCGGCCTCTTCCAGCAGATACATGCCCTTCAGGATCTGCTCCTCGGTGCCGGCCTTCAGGCCCGGCATCGGGTAGTTCTCGTTCAGCAGGGTGATGTAGTAGAAGACGTTTTCCTGGTCTTCCACCATGCGCTTGAGGCCGCGCTGCATGATGACGGCGACTTCGTGCGCGAAGGTCGGGTCATAGGACACGCAGTTGGGAATCGTGCCGGCGAGGATGTGGCTGTGGCCGTCCTCGTGCTGCAGGCCCTCGCCGTTCAGCGTCGTGCGGCCCGAGGTGCCGCCGAGCAGGAAGCCGCGCGCCTGCATGTCGCCCGCCGCCCAGGCCAGGTCGCCGATGCGCTGGAAGCCGAACATCGAGTAGTAGACGTAGAACGGGATCATGACCCGGTTGTTGGTCGCATAGCTCGTCGCGGCGGCGATCCAGCTCGCCATGCCGCCGGCCTCGTTGATGCCTTCCTGCAGGATCTGGCCGGCCTTGTCCTCGCGGTAGTACATCACCTGGTCCTTATCGACCGGGGTGTAGAGCTGGCCCTTGGGGTTGTAGATGCCGATCTGGCGGAACAGCCCTTCCATGCCGAAGGTGCGCGCCTCGTCCACGAGGATGGGCACGACGCGCGGGCCGAGGTCCTTGTCGCGCAGCAGTTGCGTCAGGAAGCGCACATAGGCCTGCGTCGTGCTGATCTCGCGGCCCTCGGCGGTGGGATCGAGCACGGCCTGGAAGGTGGCGAGTTCGGGCGCCTTGAACTGCTCGTCGGCCTTGGCGCGGCGGTGCGGCAGATAGCCGCCCAGGGCCTGGCGGCGCTCGTGCAGATAGCGCATCTCCGGCGTGTCCTCGGCCGGCTTGTAGTAGGGGATCTTGGGCAGTTCGCTGTCCGGCACCGGGATGTTGAAGCGGTCGCGGATGTAGCGGATGTCGTCGTCGCCGAGCTTCTTGGTCTGGTGGACGGTGTTCTTGCCCTCGCCGGCCTTGCCCATGCCATAGCCCTTGACGGTCTTGACCAGCAGCACGGTGGGCTGGCCCGTCGTGTTGTGGTGCGCCTGGTGGAAGGCGGCGTAGACCTTCTCGGGCTCGTGGCCGCCACGGCGCAGCTCGAAGATTTCCTCGTCGCTCATGTGCGCGACGAGCTTGGCCGTCTCGGGGTATTTGCCGAAGAAATGCTGGCGGACGTAGGCGCCGTCATTGGCCTTCATGGCCTGGTAGTCGCCGTCCAGCGTCTCCATCATCAGCTGCTTCAGCTTGCCGCTCTTGTCGCGCGCCAGCAGCTCGTCCCAGCCCTTGCCCCAGATCAGCTTGATGACGTTCCAGCCACTGCCGCGGAACTCGCCCTCAAGCTCCTGGATGATCTTGCCGTTGCCACGCACCGGGCCGTCCAGGCGCTGCAGATTGCAGTTGACGACGAAGACGAGGTTGTCCAGCCCCTCGCGCGCCGCAAGGCCGATGGCGCCCAGGCTCTCGGGCTCGTCCATCTCGCCGTCGCCCAGGAACACCCAGACCTTGCGGTTGGCGGTGTCGGCGATGCCGCGGGCGTGCAGGTATTTCAGGAAGCGCGCCTGGTAGATCGCCATCAGCGGCCCGAGGCCCATGCTGACGGTCGGGAACTGCCAGAAGTTGGGCATCAGCTTCGGGTGCGGGTAGCTGGACAAGCCGTGGCCGTTGACTTCCTGGCGGAAGTTGTCGAGCTGCTCCTCGCTCAAGCGGCCTTCCAGGTAGGCGCGGGCGTAGATGCCGGGCGCGCTGTGGCCCTGGATGTAGAGGCAGTCGCCGCCATGGCCCTCGCTCTCGGCGTGCCAGAAGTGGTTGAAGCCGGCGCCGAACATGCTCGCCACCGACGCGAACGAACCGATGTGGCCGCCCAGGTCGCCGCCGTCCGGCGGGTTCAGGCGGTTGGCGCGCACCACCATGGCCATCGCGTTCCAGCGCATATAGGCGCGCAGGCGCTTCTCGATCTGGATGTTGCCCGGGCAGCGGGCCTCGGCGGCCGGCTCGATGGTGTTGACATAGCCCGTCGTCGCCGAGAACGGCAGGTCGATGCTGTGCTGGCGGGCATGCTCCAGCATCTCCTCGATCAGGAAGTGCGCGCGTTCGGCGCCTTCGCGGTCGATGACGGCGGACAGCGCATCCAGCCACTCCTTGGTTTCCTGCGGGTCGGCGTCGTTCGATGCGGCGCCTGGAAGATGGTCTAGCGGCTGGGCGGACATGGCCGGTCTCCTATAACTGGCTCGCCTCTGGCGGGCGGCGGACTGAGTTTCTGACAGGGGGCAGCCCAGGCTGCGGTCCCGGGCGGGCGGAGTGTCTCACATGCCTTTTCATTTTCCAAATTGTGCGAATTGATTTCTTATTGCGAAATCAAAGGTGCCGACACAGGCCCGGATAATTTGCGCCCATGCCCCTCGCCCCCATCCCGCCCAACCGCAGCCAGCGCTGGCTTGCGACGCTGCGCCGCCTGGTCATCAGTTGGTGGTTCCGGCAGTCGCCGTCCCGCCAGGACCGCCTGGCCACGCTGGGGCCGCTGATCTCGGTGCTGCTGTTTCTGGCGGCCATCATTTCGGCCTTCTGGTACTTGCGCAACGAGGAAATCGAGCGGGAGACGGAATCCGTCAAGCGCGATACCGAAATCGCCCAGCAGCAGATCCGCCTGCGCCTGATCGAGAACCAGGAGCAACTGGTGCGCATCGCGCGCGAGGTGGTCACGCGCCAGATCGACGCGCACGAGTTCTCCGCCCAGGCCCGCGCCTTCGCGCGCGAGCGGCCCGAACTGACCCACGTGACCTGGCTGAACGCCCGGCGCGAGCGCCGGGCCAGCGTCGGCGCGGCGGACTACCAGACGGCTCCGGCCGACCTGACCAACGGCCCGCCCGCGCCCGCAGCGGCCGACCCGTCCATGCCCACGCCCCACCCGCCCAATGCCGCCGAGACGGCCTTCGAGGCGGCCAAGGAGCGCCGCCAGCCGGTGTATTCGGCGCCCTTCGCCGACGCCGATGGCAACACCGTCTTCCAGGCCCAGATCCCGCTGATCGACCGTGGCGGCTTCGCCGGCGTGCTGATCGCCGAATACACCGTCGAGGCCCTGCTGCGCTACTACGTGCCCGGCGAGGTGGCCACGCGCCACAGCATCGCCGTGCTGGACGCGCCGCACGACCAGGTCGTCGCCAGCACCGTCACCCCCATGCCGGGCCAGGTGCTGCGCCGCGCCTCGCTGCAGCACGACGTGCCGCTGGCCCCCGCGCTCAACGGCCTGGTGCTGCGCGGCCAGGGCTGGCGCACCTCCATCGGCCTGATCAGCAACACCCTGTTCTGGATGGTGCTGGCGCTGGCCGGCCTGACGGTGTGGATGCTGCTCGGCACCTGGCGCCACATGCGCCGCCGCACCCAGATCCAGAACGCGCTGACGCTGGAAACCAATTTCCGCCGCGCGATGGAAAACTCCATGCTGACCGGCATGCGCGCGATGGACATGGAGACGCGCATCACCTACGTCAACCCGGCCTTCTGCGCGATGACGGGCTTCTCCGAGGCCGACCTCGTCAGCCGCACGCCGCCCTACCCCTTCTGGCCCACCGACCGGCGCGAGGAAAACGCGCGCCTGCTGCAGCAGGAACTGCAAGGCCGCAGCCCCTCGGGCGGCGTCGAGGTCAAGATCCAGCGCAAGGACGGCAGCCAGTTCGACGCCCGCGTCTACGTCTCGCCGCTGGTGGACACCAAGGGCAAGCAGACCGGCTGGATGACCTCGATGACCAACATCACCGAGGCCAAGCGCGTACGCGACCAGCTCTCGGCCTCGCACGAGCGCTTCACCACCGTGCTGGAAGGCCTGGACGCGGCCGTGTCCGTGCTCTCCGTGCAGCCGCCCGAGCTGCTGTTCGCCAACCGCAGCTACCGGCTCTGGTTCGGCGCCGACCCGGCCGGCCACGCGCTGCTGGCGGGCGGCCAGCTCGTCGGCACCACCAGCCGGCGCGGCCTCGCCGACATGCAGGACGCCGCCGACGAGGTGGACGACTATTCCGGCCTGCCCGCCGAGGCACTGACCGACGTCGGCTCCGACCCGCGCGAGGTCTACGTCGAGTCCCTCGCCATGTGGTTCGACGTGCGCACCCGCTATCTGCAATGGACCGACGGGCGCCTCGCGCAGATGCTGATCGCCACCGACATCACCGTGCGCCGCCACGCCGAGGCCCAGGCCGCGCTGCAGGCCGAGAAGGCGCAGGTGACGAGCCGGCTGATGACCATGGGCGAGATGGCGTCCAGCGTCGCCCACGAGCTGAACCAGCCGCTGACCGCCATCACCAACTACTGCAACGGCATGGTCAGCCGCGTCCGCAACGACAGCATCGACAAGGATGCACTGATGGCGGCGCTGGAAAAAACCGCCAAGCAGGCCGAGCGGGCCGGGCAGATCATCCACCGCATCCGCGCCTTCGTGAAACGCAGCGAGCCGCAGCGCCAGCCGGCCCACGCGGCCGAGATCGTCGAGGACGCGGTGGAGCTGGCCGGCATCGAGCTGCGCCGCCGCAACGTCGCCATCCACACCTATGTCGCGCAGCGCCTGCCGCAGATGATGGTGGACCCCATCCTCATCGAGCAGGTGCTGATGAACCTGCTGAAGAACGCCGCCGAGGCCATCGACAACGCCTCGCTGCCCACCTCGCGCCGCCACATCGAGCTGCGCATCGTGCCCAAGCACACCGTCGAGATGGGCGGGCAGATCGAGTTCTCCGTCACCGACATGGGCCCCGGCCTGCCCGACGAAGTGCTGGCCCGCATGTACGAGGCCTTCTTCTCGACCAAGGCCGACGGACTGGGCATCGGCCTAGGGTTATGCCGGTCCATCGTCGAGTCCCACCAGGGCCGGATCAAGGCCGAGAACCTCTACAATGGCCCCTTGGTCGTTGGCTGCCGGTTCGCCTTCACGATACCGGTCACCATCACCCCAGAACACCTGCGCGCGGATAGCGTCCAGAGAACCGAACCCACCACACCATGAGCCTGATCCCGAAGAAGGGCAACGTCTACGTTGTCGATGACGACGAAGCGGTCCGCGACTCCCTGCAATGGCTGCTCGAAGGCAAGGACTACCGGGTCAAGTGCTTCGATTCCGCCGAATCCTTCCTCGCCCGCTACGACCCCCGCGAAGTCGCCTGCCTGATCGCCGACATCCGCATGGACGGCATGACCGGCCTGGAACTGCAGGACCGCCTCATCGAGCGCAAGAGCCCCCTGCCCATCGTCTTCATCACCGGCCACGGCGACGTGCCCATGGCCGTGCAGACCATGAAGAAGGGCGCGATGGACTTCATCGAGAAGCCCTTCAAGGAAGAAGAGCTGCTGGCGCTGGTGGAGCGCATGCTCGACCAGGCCCGCGACGCCTTCTCCAGCCACCAGGAAGCCGCCAGCCGCGAAGCCCTGCTCGCCCGCCTGACCACGCGCGAGGCCCAGGTGCTGGAACGCATCGTCGCCGGCCGACTGAACAAGCAGATCGCCGACGACCTCGGCATCAGCATCAAGACGGTCGAGGCCCACCGCGCCAACATCATGGAAAAGCTCAACGCCAACACGGTGGCCGACCTGCTCAAGATTGCCTTGGGCGCGACCGCCAAGGCCTGAACCCTTGAATCACCCGCAAGGCCGCTGACGAAGCGGCCTTTTTTGCTTTTTGGAGTTGCCCATGACCGCCCAACTGATCGACGGCCTCGCCCTCGCCAAAGCCACCCGCGCCGAAGTCGCCCGCCGCGCCGCCGCGCTGACCGCGCAAGGCCGCCAGCCCGGCCTCGCCGTCGTCCTCGTCGGCGACAACCCGGCCAGCCAGGTCTATGTGCGCAACAAGGTCAAGGCCTGCGAGGAAGCCGGCATCCGCTCGGTGCTCGAAAAATACGAAACCACGCTGACCGAGGCCGAACTGCTGGCCCGCGTCGAGGCGCTGAACAACGACCCGACGATCCACGGCATCCTCGTGCAACTGCCGCTCCCGAAGCACATCGACGACCACAAAGTCATCGAAGCCATCTCGCCCGCCAAGGACGTGGACGGCTTCCACGTCGCCAGCGCCGGCGCGCTGATGGTGGGTGAGCCCGGCTTCAAGGCCTGCACGCCCTACGGCTGCATGAAGATGCTGGAAAGCCTCGGCATGAAAGACCTGAAGGGCAAACACGCCGTCGTCGTCGGCCGCAGCAATATCGTCGGCAAGCCCATGGCCCTGATGCTGCTGGCCGCGAACGCGACGGTGACGGTCTGCCACAGCGGCACGGCCGACCTGGGCGCGATGACGCGGCAGGCCGACGTCGTCGTCGCCGCCGTCGGCAAGCGCAAGGTGCTGACGGCCGACATGGTCAAACCAGGCGCCGTCGTCATCGACGTAGGCATGAACCGGGACGATGCCGGCAAGCTCTGCGGCGACGTGGACTTCGAGGGCGTGAAGCAGGTCGCCGGCTGGATCACGCCCGTGCCGGGCGGCGTTGGCCCCATGACGATTGCGATGCTGCTCGTCAACACGCTTGAATCCGCCGAACGCAGCCTCAAGTCGAACTGATATGACCAACCCCCTGCTCTCGCCCGCCGCCCTGCCCGACTTCGCGGCCATCCGCCCCGAGCACGTCCAGCCGGCCGTCACGGAACTGCTGGCCGCCGCGCAGGCTGCGCTCGATGAGGCCGTCAGCCCCGACACGCCAGCCGACTACGACACGCTGTCGCGCCTGCTCGACACCGCCACCGAGCGGCTCGGCACGGCCTGGGGTGCGGTCGGGCATCTGAATGCCGTGGCCGACACGCCGGAACTGCGCGAGGCCTACAACGCGATGCTGCCGGCCGTCACCGAGTTCTACACGGCGCTGGGCGCGAACGAGGCGCTGTTCGCCAAGTACAAGGCCGTCATGGCCGCGCAGGGCGAGCGCCTGAACGCCGCGCGCCGGCAGTCGTTGAAGCATGCGATCCGCGACTTCGTGCTGAGCGGCGCCGAGTTGCAGGGCGAGGCGCGCGAGCGCTACGCGGCCATCCAGGAGCGCAGCGCCGCCCTGCAGCAGCAGTTCAGCGAGCATGTGATGGACGCAACCGATGGCTGGAGCCATGTCGCCAGCACCGGGGAACTGGCCGGCGTGCCGCAGGACGTGCTCGATGCGACCAAGCTCGACGACGGCGGCAAGGAGTCACAACACCGGCTGACGCTGCATTTCCCGGTCTATCTGCCCGTCATGCAGTACGCCGAGAACCGCGAGTTGCGCGCAAAGCTCTACCGCGCCTACCTCACGCGCGCGAGCGAGGCGGGGAAGCCGGAATGGGACAACACGGCAGCGATGCGCGAGATCCTCGCGCTGCGGCAGGAAGAAGCCCGACTGCTCGGCTATGCGAACTTCGCCGAGGTGTCGCTGGCGCCAAAGATGGCCTCGTCACCCGCCGAAGTCACTCATTTCCTGCGCGATCTTGCCAAGCGCGCCCGGCCCTTTGCGGAAAAGGATCTGGCTGAGCTGCGCGAGTTCGCAAAGGGCCAGCCGCTCGAAGCCTGGGACGTGTCGTACTGGAGCGAGAAGCTCAAGGAAGCCCGCTACGCCTTCAGCGACCAGGACGTGAAGCAGTACTTCACCGCGCCCAAGGTCGTCGCCGGACTGTTCGCCATCATCGAGCGGCTGTTCGACGTGTCCATCGGCGAGGCGCAGGCTCCCGTGTGGAACGACACGGTCAAGTTCTACGACGTGAAGCGCAGCGGCAAAACCATTGCGCAGTTCTACCTCGACCTCTACGCCCGCCCCGGCAAGCGCCCCGGTGCGTGGATGGACGGCGTGCGCAGCCGCTGGCTCAAGCCCACGGGCGAGCAGCAACTGCCGGTCGCGCACCTCGTCTGCAACTTCGCATCACCCATCAACGGCCGGCCGGCGCTGCTGACGCATGACGACGTCATCACGCTGTTCCACGAGTCCGGCCACGGCCTGCACCACATGCTGACGCAGGTGGACGATCTCGGCGTATCCGGCATCTCCGGCGTCGAGTGGGACGCCGTGGAGCTGCCCAGTCAGTTCATGGAGAACTTCTGCTGGGAATGGGACGTGCTCCAACAGCTGAGCGGCCATGTGGACAGCGGCGAGGCGCTGCCACGCGAACTTTTCGACAAGATGCTGGCGGCCAAGAACTTCCAGAGCGGCCTGCAGACGCTGCGCCAGATCGAGTTCGCGCTCTTCGACATGCGCCTGCATGGCGAGCCGGGCGCGGAAGGCCATGTACAGGCCCTGCTGGACGATGTGCGCGCCGAAGTGGCCGTGCTGATCCCGCCCGCCTTCAACCGCTTCCAGCACAGCTTCTCGCACATCTTCGCGGGCGGCTATGCGGCGGGCTACTACAGCTACAAATGGGCGGAACTGCTGAGCGCCGATGCGTGGAGCGCCTTCGAGGAAGAAGGCGTGTTCAACGCGGCCACCGGCCAGCGCTTTCTGCGCGAAGTGCTGGAACAGGGCGGCGCGCGCGACGCGATCGACAACTTCAAGGCCTTCCGCGGCCGCGAGCCGAAGATCGACGCCTTGCTGCGCCATCAAGGCATGGCATGACGCGCCCAACGCGCCACGTCGCCCTCTGGCGCGGCATCAACGTCGGCAAGGCCAAGCGTCTGGCGATGGCCGACCTGAAGGCGCTGCTGGCCGATCTCGGCGCGACGAATGTCGCCACGCTGCTGAACAGCGGCAATGCGATCTTCGACAGCCGCAGGAAACTCGGCGCCGACCAGATCCGTGCCGCCGTGCGCGAGCGCCTGGGCGTCGATGCCGCCGTCATCCTGAAGACGGCCGCCGAATGGGCCACCATCGCGGCGCAGCAGCCCATCGCCGAGGCGGACGACCCGAGCCGGCTGCTCGTCGCCATCACCGCACATGATCAGGCGCTGAGGGCCGCCGCCGGCATCGCCGCCGCCAGCGGCGAGCGCTTCGTCGTCACGGCCCATGCCGCCTATCTGTGGTGCGGCAACGGCATCCTGGAAAGCAAGGCCGCCGTCGCGCTGTTGAAGCAACTCGGCGAGGCCGGCACGACGCGCAACTGGACGACCGTCGAGAAGATCAACGCGTTGGCGGGGGCGGCGCAGGCTTGAGCAGTTCGTCCACGAACGCCCGCCCGTGGCGGCGTTCGATCTCGGCCCGCATCACGCGGTTGTAGCCGTCCGCGAAGGCTTGCGTCAGCGGCGTCGCTTCCTTGCCCTTGTGGACCCAGGCGAAGCCGTAGTCCTTCTTCAGCCGCCGCGCCTGCGTCGCTGCGGGCTTGGCGCCGAAGACCTGCAGTTGCAGGAGGCCGGCCTCGATGTCCGCGCGGGCCCGGGCCTCGCCGCGCTCCGCCGCGCCGGCCGGGTTGCCGATGCGCAGATCGACGGCGGCGATCAGCAGCCGCTCGTCCGCCGTCGAGAGCTGGACGATGCCGAACTTGTTGAACATCACCAGCACGACGCCGACGGCCGCCAGCGCCGCCAGCACGGCCACCAGGTGCACGCGGCGGATGCCGCGCGGCCGCTGCCATTTGGGTTCGACGAAATCAGAAAGCATGCCCGCCTCGCGCGGCCTTGCCGCCCATCCATCCATTCATCACTCTCAACTCCTCAGGCCCCGATTCTCGGCGAGCGGCGCCAGCGCGGCCTGCACGCGGGCCCGCCACCCGCCCTGCTCGGCTGCGCTCCACTCGGGCCAGCGCGGCGATTCGGCGTCGAGTGCGTCCGCCAGGGTCTGCAACTCGTCGCGGCCCGAGACTGCCGCCGCGAGGCTCAGCCGCGCCAGCCATTCCTGCGCCTCGCGCATGCGCGGGTAGGCCGCGAACAGCCAGCGCGCCACCTCGGGCCGCGCGCGCCAGTCGGCGCTGCCGAAGCGGCCGAGCGCCGCCGCCGTGAGGCGCTGGCCGGCGCCCAGGCAGTCGAAGGCGGCGCAGCCGGCGAAACCCCGCTCGACCAGCCCGTCATGGATGCCGCAGCGGTGGTCAGTGCAGAGGTGGCGGCAGGGCGTCTCGGCCGGCTTGTCGAAGCCGAAGCCCTGCACGGCGTCGAAGGGCGGCACCACGCAGCACAGCGCCGCGCAGGCCGAGCAGTCGGCCCGCAGGTGAGCCGGCAACAGCGTCACTTGAAATCGCCGGCCGTCGAGATGACGAGGTCGGCGGCGCGGATGTGCCGGCGCCAGGCCGCATTGGCCTGCTCGACGCTGACGGCGGCCAGCGCCTCGTCGCGCTGCTGCTCGGCGGCCCAGGTCTCGCCGCGTTCGGCCAGGCCGGCGAGGCCGCCGGCCAGGGTGGCGGGGTCGGCGCGGCCCTGCTTGCGGCCTTCGAGGATGTCCTGCTTGGCGCGCGCCAGCTCGGCCGCCGTCACGCCCCCGGCGCTCATGCGCGCCATCTCGTCCAGCACGGCGGCGACGACGCGCTCGCGCTGGGCCGGCGCATAGCTGGCCTGGATGGCGAAGCTGGCGGCATCGCCCCAGGGGCTGGCGCTCAGCGCGGCGCCGATGCCATAGCTCAGCCCGTCCTTCTGGCGCACGCGCTCCGAGAGCCGGCTTTCCAGCCCGCCGCCGCCAAAGATGTGGACGGCCAGTTCCAGCGCCGGGGCATCGGCGTCGTCGGCGTTCAGCGCCAGCGCCTCGTGCAGGCGCACGATGGCATTGGTCTTGTCGCGCGCGATGGCGTCGAAGCGGGCGGGCGGGATGGCGACGTGGCGCGGCAGATGGCGCACGAACTTCGGCGCGGCGGGCTGCTTCCAGTCGCCGAAGATCTGGTCCAGTTCCGCGCCCAAGCCCTCGGGCAACGCGCCGACGACGCTGACCTGCGCCTCGTTGGCGCTCCAGTAGTCGGCATAGAAACGCTTCACGTCGTCCAGCGTCGTCGCCTTCAGGTTGGCGATGCGCTCGTCCACGCCCATCACATAGTCCGGCTGGCCGAGGGCCGCGCCGCGCGCGGCGTTGTAGTGGCCGCGCGTGGCTTCCTGGCGCAGCACGCCGGGCTCCTGGCGCGACGCTTCGATGCCGGCGATGGCGGCTTTCAGTTCGCGGTCGAAGGCGCTCTGCGGGAACAGCGGCCGGCGCAGCACGTCGGCCGCCACGCGCAGCGCCGGCAGCAGGGTGTCGCGCTCGGCGGCGAGGTAGACGGTGGCGCCCTGGTCGTAGCTGGCGACGTTGAGGCTGGCGCGCAGCTTGATGAGCGCGTCCTGCAACTGCTGCTTGCCGTAGCCGGCGCTGCCCTCGTCCATCAGCCGGCCGATCAGGCCCGTGCCGTTGCGCGCGAAGGTGGCGTCGCGCTCGCCCCAGCGCAGTTGCATCAGCAGCACGACGCTGTTGCCGCGCGTCTGCTTGTTCAGCGTGTGCAGCGCGATGCCGCTCGGCAGCGTCGTGCGGCTCATGCGCGTTTCCAGCAGGGCCGGCACGGGATCGAGTTGCTCGCCGGCCTCGACCTTGGGCGGGCCCTGCAGCCCGGCGAGGCGTGCGCTGAGCGGCGGCGCGGCCGGGATCTCGACGCGCTCGACGGCCGTGGCCGGCAGATAGCGGCCCAGCGTGCGGTTGGCCGGCCTGAAATAGGCGGCGCGCACGCGCGCCACGTCGGCCAGCGTGACCTTGGGAATGTCTTCCATCAACTGGAAGATCAGCCGCCAGTCGCCGGCCGCGATCAGGCCGGAGATCTGCTGGATCAGGCCTTCCGGGTTCTTCATCTGCTGGCGGTAGCTGTTGACGGCGATCTCGCGCACGCGCACGAGTTCGCTCTCTTCAAAAGGCGGGGCGCCGCGGCCCTCGGCGAGGTCCAGCAGCAGGGCCTCGACCTTGGCGACGTCGGCGTCGGGCGGCAGCACGGCGAAGGCGCTGCTGACGTTGGGATCTGCGCCGCCGACGCCGCCGATGCCCGCCGCCATCGCCAGCCTGGGCTCGACGAGTTGCCTGTAGAGCTGGCCGCTCGGCTGCAGGCTCATCAGCAGGCCATAGACGATCAGGGCCGGCGTGTCCGGGTGGGTGATGGCCGGCACGTGGTAGTTGGCCAGCAGCATCGGCTGGCCACCGACGCGGCGCACCACGACCGTGCGCTCGCCGTCCTGGGCCGGCTCGACGGTATAGGGCTCGGGGATGGGCGCGGCCGGCTTCGCCACGGCGCCGAAATGGCGGGCGATCAGTGCCAGCGCGGCCGGCTTGTCGAAGGCGCCGGCGATCAGCAGCGTCGCGTTGTCGGGCCGGTAGTGGCGCTTGTAGAAAGCCTGCAGGCGCTCGATGGGCACGTTCTCGATGTCGCTCTTGGGGCCGATGGTCGCGTGGCCATAGGGGTGCCAGGCGAAGGCCGCCGCATTGACGCGCTGGGCCAGCACCGCGAAGGGCTGGTTCTCGCCGCGCTCGAACTCGTTGCGCACGACCGTCATCTCGGTGTCGAGGTCCGCCTTGGCGACGCGGCTGTTGACCATGCGGTCGGCTTCCAGGTCGAGCAGGAAGGCGAGCGTGTCGGCATTCGCGTTGAAGGACGCGAAATAGTTGGTGCGGTCCACCGTCGTCGTGCCGTTGAAGCGCACGCCGCGCTGGGCCATGGCGCCGGGAATGTCCCGCTGCCGCTCCGTGCCCTTGAACAGCAGGTGTTCCAGCAGGTGGGCCATGCCGTACTCGCCCGGCGCCTCATGGCGGCTGCCGACGCGGTAGGTGATGTTGACCGTGGTGGTGGTCTGCGTCGCGTCCGGGAAGAGCAGCAGCTGCAGGCCGTTGGGCAGGCGGTATTCCTCGATGCCGCCCAGTTCGCGCACCGGCGCGGGCTCCGTCGTCGTGGCGGGCCGCGAGTCCGCCTGGGCCGGGATCAAGGCCAGCAGGCACAGCAGCGCCAGCGCGGCGCCCAGGGGCCGCCATCCGTTCGGGGTCTTCTTCATGCAGTCCTTCTTCGCCGGGCAGGGCCCCGGCCGGCGCGCATTGTCAGGGCTCAGCCCACGCGGAAGGCGCCGACCGCCTGGGCCAGCCGCTGCGCCTGCTCGCGCAGCGACTCGGCCGCCGCCGCGCTTTCTTCCACCAGCGCGGCGTTCTGCTGCGTCATGCCGTCCACCTGGCCGACGGCGCGGGTCACGTCGGCGATGCCCTGGCTCTGCGCGCTGGCGCTGGCGCTGATCTCGCCCATGATGTCCGTCACGCGCTGCACGGCGCCGACGATCTCGCCCATGGTGGTGCCGGCGTCCTGCACCAGCCGCGTGCCGGACTCGACGCGCGCCACGCTGGCGCCGATCAGCGCCTTGATCTCGCGCGCCGCCTCGGCGCTGCGGCCCGCGAGGCTGCGCACCTCGCTGGCGACGACGGCGAAGCCCCGTCCCTGCTCGCCCGCCCGCGCGGCTTCCACGGCCGCGTTGAGCGCCAGGATGTTCGTCTGGAAGGCGATGCCGTCGATGGTGCCGATGATGTCGGCGATGCGCGTGCTCGACGCGGCGATGTCGCTCATCGTCTCCACCACCTGCTGCACGACGCTGCCGCCGCGATGCGCCACCGTGGCGGCGGACGAGGCGAGCTGGTGCGCCGTCTGCGCATGCTCGGCGCTCTGGCGCACGGTGCCGGTCAGTTCGGCCATGGACGAGCTGGTGGCCTCCAGGCTGGACGCCGTCTGCTCGGTGCGCATATTCAGGTCCTGGTTGCCCGAGGCGATCTCGGTCGTCGCGGTGCGGATGGAGTCCGCCACGCGCATGACCTCGCCGACCGTGCCGCCCAGTTGCTCGCACATGCGGTTCAGCGCGCGCATCAGGCCGGCCAGTTCGTCCTCGCCGCGCGGCGCGGCGCGCTGGCTCAGGTCGCCCGCCGCCACGGCCTCGGCCAGCGCCAGCGAGGCGTTCACGTCGGCGGCGATGCGGCGCTGGTTCAGCAGCAGCAGGCCCAGGCCCGCGCCCGCGACGAGCAGGGATACGAAGGCGAACAGCCACGCCCGCTGGCGCGCGCCGGCCTGCTGGGCATCGGCGGCGGCCTGCTGGTCGGCATCCATGCTCTGCACGACGCGGGCGATCAACTGCGCCAGCTCCTTGTAGCGCGCCTCGGCGTCCTGCATCGCGGCCACGCCGGTGTTCGGGTCCACCGAGGCGAGGTCGATGGCGCCGTCGGCCTTGGCCAGATAGGCCTGCAGCAGCGGCGGCGCGGCGAGGATGTGGGTGTCGGTGTCGGGCGGCGTCGCGTCCAGCTCGGCCAGGGTCTTGAGCGTGCGCACCAGGCCCTCGACCTGGGTCTTGAGCTGGGCGCGCAACTCCTTGACCTTGGCGTCGTCCAGCGAGGCCATCAGCGCGATGCTGCGGTAGACGCCGCCATGCATCTCGCCCACCTGGTTCTGCACGGCCACCGCCGTCATGAACACCTCGCTGCGCTGGCGGCCGGCCTCGTTGGCGGCCCCCGTCTCGCGCAGCGACAACATGCCGTTGCCCAGCCCGATGGCCAGCACGACCGCGAGAGCCGCCAGCGGCGGCAGCAGCATCTTGGCCGCCAGCTTCATCGTCGTCGGCGCCGGCTTATTTGTAGATGCCGCCGCAGACCAGGGTCTCGCTCAACCGCTCGCAATACATCTGCTTGGGCTCGATCTTCTTGGTCGCGGGGTTGGTGAACTTGTAGTCCTGCCAGAAGCCGGCGGGCTTGGACTTGCCCAGCTCGACACGCTCCTTGATGAAGGCCTTGCCGTCGATGTCCTTCAGCTCGATCAGGTCGCGGCCGACCTGCTTCTCGTTGGCGCCGTGGGCCAGGCATTTGCCGTCCATGCCGTAGACGACGAGGTAGAGGTCGCTCTTGACGAACTGCGGGTCCTTGGCGGTGATGGCGGCATAGGACTTGTCGGCGCCATTGGCCTTGATGAAGGCCACGCCCTTCTTGACCATGGCCAAGGCGTCGTCCTTGGTCGCGTTCTGGGCCAGCGCGGGCGCACTGGCGACGAAGGTGGCGAGGGCGAGGGCAAGACCTGTCACGGGGATTCGTTGCATGGGGCGCTCCTTCAAAGCCGTTGGTGGATGGCGGGCGCAGTGTTCCCCGGCAAATGCGGCAGCGCAAGTGCATATGCCTCATTTGGCGCATGGAAGAATGCCGCCATGACCGCCCCCCGCCCCCAGCCCGACGGCCGCGCCGCCTACCCCCGCTTCGTGCCGCTGGCCACGCGCTGGATGGACAACGACCTCTACGGCCACCTGAACAACGTCGTCTACTACAGCCTCTTCGACACGGCCGTGAACAGCCTGCTGATCGAGGCCGGCGCGCTGGACCCGCACGCCGGCGAGGTGATCGGCCTCGTCGTCGAGACGCAGTGCAATTTCTTCGCCTCGCTGGCCTTTCCGCAGCGCATCGAGGCCGGCGTGCGCGTGGCGCAGCAGGGCCGCTCCAGCGTGCGCTACGAGATCGGCCTGTTCGCCGAGGGCGAGGCGCTGTGCGCGGCGCGCGGGCATTTCGTCCACGTCTACGTCGGCCGCCACAGCCGCCGCCCGGTGGCCGAGCTGCCACCCGCCTATCTGCAAGCCTTGAAAGCCCTGACCCCATGAGCCGTTTCGACACGCCCACGCCCGAGCAGACCGCCGCGGTGGACACCGCCATCAAGACCCGGCACTCGCTGCGCGCCTTCCTGCCGACGCCGGTGCCGCGCCAGACCATCGAAGACATCCTTACTGTCGCGTCCCGCGCGCCCTCAGGCACCAATACCCAGCCCTGGCAGGTCCACGTGCTGACGGGCGCGGCGCTGCAGCGCGTCGCCGGCCGCATCCAGGCCGCCTACCTCGACCCGGCGCAGAACGCCGCCCACCGCGAGGAATACGCCTACTACCCGACCGAGTGGCGCAGCCCCTACATCGACCGCCGCCGCAAGGTCGGCTGGGATCTCTACGGCCTGCTCGGCATCGCCAAGGCCGACAAGGCGCGCATGCAGCACCAGCATGGCCGCAACTTCGTCTTCTTCGACGCGCCGGTGGGCCTGTTCTTCACCATCGACCGCGTGATGCAGCAGGGCTCCTGGCTGGACTACGGCATGTTCCTGCAAAACATCATGATCGCCGCCCGCGCGCGCGGCCTGCACACCTGCCCGCAGGCGGCCTTCACGCAGTTCCACGCGCTGATCGCCGAGGAACTGCAACTCGCGCCCGAGCAGATGCTGGTCTGCGGCATGTCGCTCGGCTACGCGGACCCGGCGGCGGTCGAGAACAGCCTCGTCACCGAGCGCGCCCCGGTCGCCGAGTTCGCACGCTTCATCGAATGACCCTGCCCGGCACGGAACTCGGCCTGGCCTGGGCGCTGCCCTTCGCGGGCCTGCTGCTGTCCATCGCCGCGCTGCCGCTGGCCGCGCCCAAGCTCTGGCACCACCACTACGGCAAGATCGCCGCCGCCTGGGTGCTGGCCCTGCTGCTGCCCTTCGCGCTGCACTTCGGCGCGGCGGCCACGGGCGGCGTGCTCCTGCACACCCTGGTCGAGGAATACCTGCCCTTCACCATCCTGCTCGGCGCGCTCTACACGGTGGCCGGCGGCATCCATGTGCGCGGCAATCTGCACGGCAGCCCGGCGCTGAACACGGGCCTGATGGCGCTGGGCGCGCTGCTGGCCAGCGTCATGGGCACGACGGGCGCGGCCATGCTGCTGATCCGCCCGCTGCTGCGCGCCAACGACGACCGCCGCCACAACGCCCACGTCGTCATCTTCTTCATCTTCATCGTCGGCAACGTCGGCGGCTCGCTGACGCCGCTGGGCGACCCGCCGCTCTTCCTCGGCTTCCTGCAAGGCGTGAGCTTCTTCTGGACGCTGCGGCACCTGCTGCCCGAGACGCTCTTCCTGCTCGCCGCGCTGCTGGCCGTGTTCTGGGCCATCGACGCCTGGCTCTATCGCCGCGAAGGCCGCACCCGCCCCGACCCCACGCCCGACACGCCCACGATCGGCCTCGAAGGCGCCATCAACCTGCTGCCGCTGGCCGCCGCCGTCGGCCTGGTGCTGATGAGCGGCGCCTGGCAGCCCGGCATCGTCTTCGACGTCTTGGGCACGCCGCTGCCGCTGCCGGCCCTGCTGCGCGACGCGGGCCTCGTCGCCGTGGCCGCCGCCTCGCTGTGGCTCACGCCGGCCGGCCTGCGCGCGAAGAACCGCTTCACCTGGGCGCCCATGCAGGAAGTGGCCAAGCTCTTCATTGCCATCTTCCTGACCATGGTGCCCGTGATGGCCATGCTGCGCGCCGGTGCGGATGGCGTGTTCGCGCCGCTGGCCGCACAGCTCGACTCGCCCTGGGCCTATTTCTGGCTCGGCGGCGCGCTCTCCTCGGTGCTGGACAACGCGCCCACCTATCTCGCCTTCTTCAACCTCGCCGGTGGCGACGCCGAACGCCTGATGGGCGAAGGCGCCGCCGTGCTGGCCGCCATCTCGGCCGGCGCCGTCTACATGGGCGCGATGACCTATATCGGCAACGCGCCGAATTTCATGGTCAAGGCGATCGCCGAGGAGCGCGGTGTCAAGATGCCGAGCTTCGGCGGCTATCTGCTGTGGTCCTGCGCGGTGCTGCTGCCGCTGTTGTTCGTGATGGCCTGGATATGGATGCGATGAGGGATGCGATGAAACCCAAGATTCTTGTCGCCCGGCCGGCGCCGGCCGAGGTGATGGCCCGGCTCGCGGCCCATTTCGACGTGGACGCCGTGCAGGGCGACGAGCCCCTCGCGCCAGAGGCGCTGCGCGAGCGCCTGCAAGGCAAGGCCGGCGCCTACATCACCGGCACCGAGCGCATCACGGCCGCGCTGCTCGACGCCTGCCCCGGGCTGCGCGCCGTCTGCACGATGACCGTCGGCCACAACCACATCGACCTCGCCGCCTGCACCGCGCGCGGCGTGCTCGCCACCAACACGCCCGACGTGCTGACCGAATCGACCGCCGACTTCGGCTTCGCGCTGCTGATGGCCACCGCCCGCCGCATGGCCGAGGGCGAGCGCCTGCTGCGCAGCGGCGGCTGGAAGAGCTGGGCCTGGGACTTCCTGGCCGGCGCCGAAGTCCACGGCAGCACGCTCGCCATCCTCGGCATGGGCCGCATCGGCCAGGCCATCGCGCGGCGCGGGCGCTTCGGCTTCGGCATGGACGTGATCTACCACAACCGCTCGCGCCTGCCGGCCGAAACCGAAGCGGAACTCGGCGCCCGCTACGTCACGCGCGACGAACTGCTGCGCAAGGCCGACCACCTCGTCCTCGTGCTGCCCTATTCGCCCGAGGCCCACCACTGCATCGGCGCCGCCGAACTGGCGCTGATGCAGCCCACCGCCACCCTCGTCAACATCGCGCGCGGCGGCATCGTCGATGAAGACGCGCTGGCCGCCGCGCTGCGCGAGCGCCGCCTCGCCGCCGCCGGCCTCGACGTCTTCGAGGGCGAGCCGCGCGTCAACCCGGCGCTGCTGACCCTGCCCAACGTCGTGCTCACGCCCCATATCGCCAGCGCCACCCTGCCCACCCGCCACGCGATGGCCGGCCTCGCCGCCGACAATCTCATCGCCGCCCTCACCGGCCACCGGCCGCCCACGCCGCTGAACCCCGAAATCCTGCCCGCATGAACCGCCGCCTTCTCTCCCTGCTCCTGCTGCTGCCCGCCTTCGCCCTTGCGCAGCCGCCCAAGCACCGCAACCCGCCGCCGCCCGAACCGGAGCCCGCGCCCGCTGCGTCCCCCTACGACGTGCCGCGCCAACCCAACCGCTTCGCCGCCCTCTCCCTGCTCGGCGACAACGTCCAGCTCATCAGCCTGAACCCGGCGCGCGGCGACACGGCGCAAACCGGCGAATGGACGGCCGCGCCCGCTGGCGGCCTGGACAACGCCGTGCTGCAGGCCCTCTACAAGACCGTGGTCGCCAGCGGCGAGGGCCGCGAGGCCAAGCTCTACACCTCGGCCACGCGCAGCCTCTACGGCGACCCGGCCCAGCTCTTCGTCGCCGGCCGCCTCAGCCTGCCCGGCCAGTTGGGCGAGGCGGTGCGCCAGAGCGGCGCGGCCAGGCTGCTGCTCGTCACCCGCAGCCGCCAGGAGCCGGCGCTCGCCGCCGCGCTGCCGGCGCGCATCCCCGCCACGCTGGAGGGCCCCGGCTTCGTGCTCGACCAGCGCCCCGGCGCCCAGATCGGCTTCGACGGCCAGCCCGGCCGGCCCGTGCTGGCGCCCTACGTCTCCATCCGCGTCGCCCTGGTGGACCTCGCCGACCTGCGCCTGATCCGCGAACAGTCCCTCGCCGCCGCCAGCCGCCTGACCCTGCCGGCCGACGCCGACAACCCCTGGGCCGCGACCACGCCCGAGCAGCGCGTGCAGGCGCTGGAAGCGCTGATCGAGGCGGAACTGCCGGCGGCGGTGACGGGCTTGGTCAAGACAGCGCCGGCAGCCCCTTGAACACCCCGGCCGGGTCGTAGCTGCGCTTGACCTCGCGCAAGCGCGCGAGATTTCCGCCGTAGCAGGCCCCGGCCGCATCGGCGAGCAGGCCGTCCAGGTAGTTCACATAGGCGCCGCCGCTGCTCCACGCGGCCATCGTCGTGCGCATGCCGTGGGCCCAGGCGGCGGCCTCGTCCAGCGTGGTGGCCCCCGTGCCCACGGGCAGTTCGGCGAGGTATTGCGCGCTGAACAGCGCGTTGCGGTGGGGGAAGGCGGTCGCCTCGGGCGCGACGCGGGCGATGGCGCCGCCCATCAGGTTCAGCAGCACGCTGCCGGCGCGGCCGCTGCGCTGTCGCAGGGCCTGCGCCAGCGCGGCGATGCCGGCCTCGCCGAGCGGCGCGTCGAAGTAGTCGGAACTGGCGGCCATGGCGACGCGGCCCAACTGGCCGGCCGGGTCCTGGCTCGGCAGATGGCAGAGCGCCCGCGCGACGTTGGCGCAGCCGCCCAGCATCACCTCGCGGTAGCTGCGCGGCGTGGCGGTGGCCGCGTCGCCGTTGAGCGGCGCGCGGCCGATGCGGGCCAGCAGCGCGCCCCAATGCGGCAGCGCCACGTCCGGCCCGCCGACGGCGATGCCCCACAGGTAGATGCCCTGGGGCGTCAGCGCCAGTTGCGACCAGATCGCGTCGGGCAGGCCCTGCGGCCAGGCCTGCCAGGCGGCCAGCACGGCGGGCAGGTCGGCCGGCACGAAATAGGCGCCGAACTGCGCCAGCGGCGCGACGGCATGGGTCTGGAAGGTGAGCGAGGTGACCAGCGCCACCTGCCCGCCGCCGCCGCCGCGCAGCGCCCAGAACAGCTCGGGCCGCTGCGCGGCGCTGCAGTCGAGCGCCTGCCCGTCCGCCGTGACGACGCTGGCGGCCACCAGCGCGTCGCAACTCAGGCCGTAGGCGCGGTCGATGACGCCGATGCCGCCGCCCAGCGTCAGCCCGGCGATGCCCACGCTCGGGCAACTGCCGGACGGGATGCAGCGGCCGGCGGCGATGAGCGTGTCGTACACGTCCACCAGCTTGGCCCCGGCGCCGACGACGGCCCGCTCGCCGTCGAGCCGCACGCCGTCCAGGCCGCCCACGTCGATCATCAGCCCGCCCGCCGCGCCGCTGGCGCCCAGATAGCTGTGGCCGCCGCTGCGCGCGGCCAGCGGCAGGGCCTGGCCGCGGGCGAAGGCCAGCGCCGCCGCCACGTCCGCCGCGCCGTCGCAGCGGGCGATGGCAAGCGGCTGCTGCGCGTCATAGCGCGCGTTGGCGACGCGACGCAGGCGCTCGAAATCGGCCTGGCCGGGCAGCAGCAGGCCACCCTGCATCTGCCGGGCGAGCGCCGGCCAGTCCGGCTCCGCTGGTGCTGGTGTTGGCGCAGGGGCCGGTGCCGGCGCAGGAGCCGGCACGAAAGGGCTGCCGCCCCCGCCCCCGCCCCCGCCGCAGCCCGCCAGCAAGCCACCCACGCCCAAGCCCAGAAATTGCCGCCGCTCCATAGCGCTCTTTGCTACCAATGAAATACCAACAATCCTAATTTGAAGCCAATCGAATACCAGCAGAATCAACCCTGTACCGGGGACAATCGCCCGCATGACCCTGATCGACGTGCTGCTGCTGGCCCTGCTGGCCCTGATCCTCGTGCTGCTGGCGCTGATCTGGATGCGTCAGAACCCGCGCGACCTGCTGCTGGGCAATGAGCGGCTGGAGCGCGAACTGCGCGACGAACTCGGCCGCAGCGCCAGCGGCACGCGGCAGGAGCTGATGCAGGGCCTCGGCCAGTTCCAGCAGGCGCTGACGCAAGGGCTGCAGGGCAGCAACCAGTCCCTCGCCGCCCAGGCGCTGGCCGCACGCGAGGCGCAGGACGCCGCCGCGCAGCGCAGCGCCCAGGCGCTGGCCGAGGCCATGCAGCGCCTCTCCCTCGCCAACGAGCAGCGCCTCGCCGAGCTGCGCCACACCGTCGAGCAGCGCCTCACCAGCATCCAGCAGGGCAACGAGGCCAAGCTCGAACAGATGCGCGCCACCGTGGACGAGAAGCTGCACGCCACGCTGGAGCAGCGCCTCGGCGAGAGCTTCAAGCAGGTGGCCGAGCGGCTGGAGCAGGTCCACAAGGGCCTGGGCGAAATGCAGAACCTCGCGCGCGACGTGGGCTCGCTGAACCGCGTGCTGACCAATGTGAAGACGCGCGGCGTGTTCGGCGAGGTGCAGCTCGCCGGCCTGCTCGATCAGGTCTTCACGCCCGAGCAGTACGCGGCCAATGTGGCGACGCTGCCGGGGTCGAGCGAGCGCGTGGAATTCGCCATCGCGCTGCCCGGTCAACGCGGCGATGGCCTGCCGCTGTGGCTGCCCATCGACGCCAAATTCCCACGCGAAGACTACGAGCGCCTGCTCGACGCCCAGGAGCGCGCCGACCTGCCCGCCGCCGAGGCCGCCGGCAAGGCCATCGAGACGCGGCTGCGGCTGGAAGCGCGCACCATCCGCGAGAAATACATCGCCCCGCCGCACACGACGGACTTCGGCATCCTCTTCGTGCCCACCGAGGGCCTCTACGCCGAGGCGCTGCGCCGCCCCGGCCTGGTGGAAGGGCTGCAACGCGAATTCAAGGTCATGCTCTGCGGCCCCACCACGCTGCTGGCCACGCTGACCAGCCTGCAGATGGGCTTCCGCACGCTGGCGCTGGAACAGCGCTCGGCCGAAGTCTGGGAAGTGCTGGGCGCCGTCAAGACCGAGTTCGGCAAATTCGGCGAAGTGCTGGCCAAGGCGAAGAAAAAGCTCGAAGAAGCCGGCAACACGCTGGACGCCGCCGAGGTGCGCACGCGCGCGATGACACGCAAGCTCAAGGGCGTCGAGGCGCTGCCGGACGAGACGGCGCAGCAACTGCTGCGGCTGGGCGCAGGCGCGGGCGAGGACGCGGAGTGAGCCCAACCGGCGCGCCCCCGCGCCACATCCGCCACGCCTTCCCCTGGCTGATCGCCACGATGATCTGCGTCCATGCCTGCATGGCGACGACGCGGGTCACGGCCAGTCTGTGGGTGCTGGGCCAGGGCCATGGCGAGGCGTCGGTGGGGCTGCTGCTGAGCCTGTTCGCCGTCGCGCCCATCGTGCTGTCGCTGTGGGCGGGGCGGCTGGCGGACCGGCATGGCTTCCACCGGCCGGTGGGCGTCGGCGTGGCGCTGGCCTTCGTCGGCGCGCTGCTGGCGTTGGCCGTGCAGCAGTTGTGGGCCATCGCGCTCGGTTGCCTGCTGTGCGGCGGCGCGGTGGCGGTGGCGGCGGTGGCCATCCAGCGCGAGGCGGGGCTGATGGCCGAGGCGCCGGGGGAGTTGAAGCGCATCTTCAGCTGGATGTCGCTGGGGCCGGCGATGTCCAATGCCGCCTCGCCCGTCATCGCCGGCCTGCTGATCGACCATGCCGGCATGACGGCGGCCTTCGCCTTCGCGGCGGCGCTGCCGCTGCTGGCCTGGGTGCTGGCGCGCAGGCTGCCGCGCAACCCGCCGCAGGTGCTGACCAAGAGCTTCCGCGAGCGCGCGGCCTGGGATCTGTTCCGCCTGCCCGCCTACCGCCGCCTGCTGGTGGTGAACCTCGCGCTGTCGGCCGGCTGGGACGCGCACAGCTTCGTCGTGCCCGTGGTGGGCCATGCGCGCGGGCTGTCGGCGTCGAGCATCGGCTTCGTGCTGGGCAGCTTCGCGGTGGCGGCCACCGTGGTGCGGCTGGCCATCGTGCGCTTCGCCGACGACCTCGACGAGGGCCGCGCGCTGCGCGCCGCGATGACGGTGGCGACGCTGACCTTCATCGCCTACGCCTGGCTGCCCGGCACGGCCGGCCTGGTCTGCGGCTCGGCGCTGCTGGGCATGGCGCTGGGCTCGGTGCAGCCGATGATCCTGGCCATGCTGCACCACGCGACGCCGCCCGAGCGCCACGGCCAGGCCCTGGGCCTGCGCATGCTCTTCATCAACGGCGCGACGGTGGCGATGCCGGCCGGCTTCGGCATGCTGGCCGCCGCGACGGCGCTGGCGGCGCCGATGTGGCTGATGGCTGCCGCCCTGGTCGCCGCCCGCTGGCCGGCAAGCAAGCTCTGAGCGCAGGAAAACGCGGTGGCAGCGCCACGCGGCATCCGCTCTACTGGCCCGATGCACATCAGCAGAGCCCGCCTCGGCCATGCCCTGATCGCGCTGGCGGCGGCGCTGCTGGGGCTCGCGCTGGCGGCGTGGCGGGCCGAGGCGCTGGGCCCCTGGCTGCAGGACCGGCAGACGCTCTGGCGCGGCCCGCTGGCGCCGGGCGCGGAGCTGCCGCTGCTGCTGGTGCGCGTGGACGACGCGGCGCTGGAAGCCCTGGGCGGCCGCATGCCCGACCGCGCCGAGATCGCCCGCGCCGTGCAGGCGCTGCAGGCGGGCGGCGTGCGCGCCGTGGCGCTGGACATCCTGCTGCTGCCCGGCGGCGGCACGGCCGAGGGCACGGCGGCGCTGGCGGCGGCGATGCGCGCCTGCGCCTGCGTGCTGATCCCCTTCTCCCTGCCCGACGAGGGGCGGGACAGCGGCCCGGCCCCGGCGCCCTTGCAGGCCCAGGCCCTGCTGCGCTACGAGGACGGCGAGAACGGGACGGCGCTGGCGCGCAGCGAGGCCTTCTACCGCCCGCGCCGCCTCGTCGCGCCCGAGGCGGCGCTCGCGCGGACCGCGGCGGCGCTGGGGCATATCAGCGCCCGGCCGGGCAGCGACGGCAGCCTGCGCCACGACCTGCCGGTGCTGCGCCTGGACGGCGAGGTCTACCCCTCGCTGCCGCTGCGCCTCGCCGCCTTCGCGCGCGGGGCGGACTGGCCGGCGGCGCGGGCGCGCTTCGGCGTGGACGTGCGCGTGGGCGAATCGCTGCATCTGCCGCTGGACGCGCTCTCGCGCATCGGCGTGAACTACTACGGCCCCAGCGGCAGCTTTGCCAGCGTGGGCTTTGCCGACCTGCTGGCCGGCCGCGTGGATGCCGCGCGCCTGCAGGGCCGCGTGGCGGTGCTGGGCGTGTCGGCGCTGGCGGCGGGCGACCACCTGCCCTCGCCCTTCGACGCCCGCCTGCCCGGCATGGAGCGCATCGCCACCGTCACCGACAACCTGCTCACCGGCCGCAGCCTCGTCACCCCCGGCTGGGCCCGCGCAGCCGAGGGCGCGGCCGCGCTGCTGCTGCCGCTGGCGGCGGTAGGGCTGCTGGCACGGCGCTCGCTGGGGCCGGGACGGGCGCTCGCGCTGATCGCGCTGGGCGCGCTGGCCCTGCTGGCGGGCGCGCAATGGGCCTTCGAGCGCCACCACCTCGTCTTCTCGCTGGCGCCGCCGCTGCTGGCCCTGCTGGCGGCCACGCTGGGCGCCTGCGCGCTGCGCGCCGCCACCGAGCAGGCCGCGCGCCGCGACGCCGCCCGCCGCCTCGCCGCCAGCGAGCAGCGCTATGCGCTGGCCGCCCAGGGCGCCAACGACGGCCTGTGGGACTGGGATCTCGCCACCGGCGCCGTCTACTACTCGCCGCGCTGGCTGGCGCTGATGGGCCTGAGCGGCGCCGAGGCCGCGCAGTCGATCGACGCCTGGACGCTGCCGCTGGAGCCCGCCGCGCGCGCCGCCTTCGACGCCGAGCTGCAGGCCCATCTCGACGGCCGCAGCCAGCAGTTCCATCACGTGCTGCACTTTCAGCAGGGCGGCCAGGAGCGCTGGCTGCTCGCGCGCGGCCTGGCGGTGCGCGAGGCGGGGCGGCCCGTGCGCATGGCCGGATCGCTGACCGACATCTCCGAGAGCCAGCGCCTGCAGCGCCAGATCAGCTTCGACGCGCTGCACGACCGCCTCACCGGCCTCGCCAACCGCGTGCTCTTCCGCGAGCAGCTCAGCCAGTTGCTGGCCGGACTGCCCGCGCCCGAGACGGGCCTGCTGCTGCTCGGCCTGGACGGCTTCCGCGTGCTCAACGAGGCCCATGGCCCGGTGGCCGGCGACGCGGTGCTGGCCGAACTCGCCGCGCGCCTGCGGGCGGCCTTCGGCGCGCGCCACCTCGTCGCCCGCGTCGGGCCGGACCAGTTCGCGCTGCTGCTGGCCGGCGGCGACCGCGCCGCGGCGCTGGCGCGCGAGGTGCAGGCGCTGCTGCATACGCCCTTCCCTGCGGGCGGCACATCGCTGAACGTGACCGCCGGCATCGCCTGGGCCCAGCGCCGCCACGGCCCCGCCACGGCCGACGAGCTGCTGGCCGCCGCCGAAGGCGCGCTCGCCCGCGCCAAGGCCGAGGGCGCGGGGCGGACGCACGAGTTCGACCCCGCCAAGCAGCTCGTCGAGCAGTCGCGCCGCTGGCTGCGCGAGGGCATCGACGCGGCGCTGGCCGGCGGCGGCCAGTTCCAGCTCCACTACCAGCCCTTCGTGCGGCTGGCCGACCGGGCCCTGCTCGGCTTCGAGGCGCTGATCCGCTGGCAGCACCCGAGCCGGGGGCTCATCATGCCGGGCGACTTCATCCCCGTCGCCGAGGCCAGCGGCCAGATCGCCGCCATCGGCCGCTGGGCGCTGCTGGAAGCCGCCGCGCAGCTGCGGCGCTGGCAACCGCTCGGCTTCACGGGCGAACTGGCCGTCAACCTGTCGGGCGTGCAGCTCGACCGCGACCTCGAACTGCTCGCCGACGCCCGTGCCACCCTGGCCGCGCTGGGCAGCGTGCCCGCCCGGCAGCTCAAGCTCGAAGTGAGCGAAAGCATGGCCATGGCCAAGCCGCAGCGCAACGCCGAACTGCTGCAGGAACTGGCGCGCATGGGCTTCAAGCTCAGCATCGACGACTTCGGCACCGGCTATTCCTCGCTCGCCCATCTGCACCGCTTCCCCTTCGACACGCTCAAGGTGGACCGCAGCTTCGTTGTCCGCCTCGGCCAGGGCCGCGAGGCGGCCGAGATCGTCCGCAGCATCGCCGGCCTCGCGCTCGCCCTCGGCAAGCAGACCCTGGCCGAAGGCGTCGAAGACGAACGCCAGGCCGCGCTGCTGGCCGAACTCGGCGTGCAGGCCGGCCAGGGCTGGCTGTTCGCCAAGGCCCTGCCCGAGGCGCAGGTCAGCGAGGCCATCCGCCAGCCGCCCTGGGCTCGGGACAACCCGGGGTAAACCATGCGCCCCTGAGTCAACCCGGCAGAATATATTTATTGAACCAACGTTTCATTTTCTGCCGTGAACCTGTCCCCCCCGGCCGCCGAGCGGCCCGTCTCCATCGCGGCGCTGGGCGAATGCATGCTCGAACTGCAAGGCCCCGCCTTCGGCAGCCTGCGCCAGAGCTTCGGCGGCGACACGCTGAACACCGCCGTCTACCTGGCCCGCTGCGGCGGCGCGAAGCTGCGCGTGCATTACGCAACGGCGCTGGGCGACGACGCACTGAGCGCCGGCCTGCTGGAACGCTGGGCGGCCGAAGGTCTGCGGACCGGCCTGGTGCAGCGCCTGCCCGGGCGACTGCCGGGCCTCTACCTGATCGAGCTGGACGAGGGCGGCGAGCGGCGCTTCCACTACTGGCGCGGCCAGGCGGCGGCGCGCGCCTATTTCGACGGCGCCACGTCGGCGCTCGAAGAACAGGCCGACGCGCTGGACGCGCTGTATCTGTCGGGCATCAGCCTCGCCATCCTGCCCCCGGCCGGCCGCGAACGCGCACTCGCGCTGATGGCCCGCATGCGCGCACGGGGCGCCCTGGTCGCCTTCGACAACAACTACCGCCCCCGGCTGTGGGAATCCCCCGCCGAGGCCCGCCACTGGTACGGCCGCGCCTTCGCGGCGGCCAGCGTCGCCCTCATCACCGCCGACGACCACCAGGCCCTGCACGCCCTGCCCGACCTCGCCAGCGCCGTCCGCGCCGCCCAGGCCCTGCCGGTGGACGAAGTGGCCATCAAGCGCGGCGCCCTGCCGGCGTTGGTCGGCAGCGGGGCGGGCGAATGGCAGGAAGTCCCCACCGAACCCGTCGCCCGCGTCATCGACACCACGGCGGCCGGAGACTCCTTCGCCGCCGGCTACCTCGCCCGCCGCCTGACCGGCGCCCCGCCCGCCCAAGCCGCCGCCTTCGGCAACCGTCTGGCCGCGCGCGTCATCCAACACCCGGGGGCGCTGATTCCGCGTGAGGCGATGGGGGATTTGATGGGCAGCGGGTAAAGCGGCTGCAAGGCGGGCAACCATGACAGGCATGCCAACTATGTGAAGCTGCTTGAGCAGCGCCACACGCGCATGCAACTTTGCCAGCTGACGCACAAAGCCGCCGTCTTCTAGGTTTCGGGGCCCGGGTGAGCCTCATGCAACCTTCTGCCGTTGGTATGAGCTCAGGTGGATATTCCGGCTCAAAGCGATGCTGACGTGGCCTTGCGTGTTGTAGCCCCAGTTGATGCCGTAGCTCTGGCCCGCATGGCTCAGCGTCTCGGTGGCGATCTGGCGCAGTGCGTTGCAGCCGTGGTTGATCTCGGCAGCGACGGGGGCGCCGGCAATATCGCCCGCCATGCCCGCCATGGCCGAGAACGCAGTTCCCGACACCGCCATCGGCGCCATGAGTAGGGCCGACAGAATGAAAACTGCCGGCCTTCGCAAGATCGGGGTGCCAAGAATGCGATTCAAATTTCTTCTGGGCCGGCTGGAAGTTGGTGTCGGCGATGGCTGGCGCGCGATACGCCGTTTGAGATGCCTCGACTGAGGAGGCGGCGCGACGGGCTGGTTATGTAGCGGGGTCTTGAGGGGTGTCTTGCCTCAACCGCAGCAGGCCACTCAAGGGGCCTGCTGGGCCGCAACGGCGTTGCGAGGCAGCTTTACTCGGCAGGCTGACCACAGGCGTGGCCGAATGCGCTGGAAACATCCACCTCATGCCCCGCGATTCCTCTGCTCGACCTGTGTTAGATCCTGCCCGCAGGCGCTGCATTGCGAGCCAGCAAACCCGGCATATATGCCCACTCCGCCCACGCGACCCTTAAATACAACTCGCGCCCCGCAGTTCGGGCACTTTATAGACGCCAGCCAGATGCCCCTACAAGCAGCCACCCATAAAACACATATTCAACCACTTGGCTCTGCGATTTGAGCAGCGCCACTATCAAGCCAAGGGCGACGGTGAGCAAAAAAATGAGAACAACATTAAATCTTGATCTGACTGACATCGACATGCCTCACCCCGGTTATTGATACAGCAACTCACCGCAATCAATCTTCAAACCAACTACTTTTCATTCTCGTTCTTAGGAGGCTTCGGCTCCTCAGGCTTCTTTTTCTTGTCATCATCGGCCGGTTTCAATATCTTGTCAAAGATTTTGTCCAGCAGTCCCGGAGACCGGCTGTTCCCGTTGTGGAGTTTGTTTGAGACACACCAAGCTTGGCCGCAGGGCCGACGGTACCGCCGACAACCTTCCCGGTCTTTGCATCTCTCATCACCGTACCACTCAAGACCACAGTCGATACATTTGTGTTCTTTGTATCGCCGCTGATATTTGATGTGTGCCCGGGCACGACCCCGATCTGCGCTGAAAGGCCAACATTGGCGCCAACCCCATACCCACCTGATGCAAACACACCGATGTCAGGATTGGGGAGTCCAGTGACGTACACGCCAAGGCTACCTTCAACACCTACTCCCAATACAGCACTACCGCCGAATTGGAGAATGATGCTGTCCTTGCCATCAGGGTCGATAAATTTATAGGGGCTGTTGTTGGCGTAGTGGTAACGCCCGAATGATTTGCCCGTATTTGCATCGGTCACGAGAGGGTCTACAGACAAGAACCGCCCCGCGATCGGGTCGTAGTACCGCTGCTGCATGTAAACGAGGTCGGTCTCCGCGTCCTGCACATGCCCCGTGAAGCCGACGACGCTGGTGTTCGCGCTCGGCTTCATGCCTTGCGCCACGTAGCCGTAGGGCTCGAAGCGGCTACGGTTGATGACCACCGCCGGGTTGGCGCTGGTGCTGTGCGCCACCGGGCTGCCCAGTGCGTCCGTGTGCACGTACTGCGTGGCGTTGACGCCCCCTGTGGTCTGCACTTCCGCGATCTGCTTGCCCGCGAGGTAGATGTAGGCCGTCGTACTCGCCGGCCTCGGCCCTCCCGTGCTTGTCGCCCACAGCAGTTGCCCCGCCTGGCTGTAGACCTGGATGCGCGTCGAGCCGTCGCTGCTGACGATCTTGGTGCGCCTGCCCAGTCCGTCGTAGGCGTAGTTGCCGCCCGGCGATGAGATCAGCCGGTTGTCCAGGTCGAAGCCGAAGTTCTGCGTCCCTTTGCTCTTGAGGTTGCCCACGTCCCCGAGCTGCAGCCGCATCAGCTCGCTGCGCCGCATGCCCGTGCCGTAGAGCAACTCCAGTATGGCGCGGTCGCGCACGCCGGTGACGAGCGGGCTTGCGACGCATTGCGGGGCAGCTTTACTTGGCAGGCTGACCACGGGCGTGGTCGCATGGAGCGATCCGGATCATTGCTAGGCCTGTCTCGTCTTTCCTATTAGTCGATCCCCCACCGCACAGAAGGCATGGAAGAAGAAGTACGCCCCAATAGTCTCACCGACCATCGCAGGGACGCCGAAGCTGCCGTTGTAAATCATCAGCCCGACAGTGCCGATAACGCCGCTCCCAACCAACCAGGCAATCAATGGGCGAGTCCGCAGCCAGGCCCAAGCACTAGCAGTGGAGGTCCATCCACCCCATCGATAGCAAGCAAAGACAAATAGGAGGCTAAACACGGTCGACGCGAAGGCACCGCCTACCGTTTGATCCACCAGCCTGCATCCAAATTGCAAGAGCATCAAGGCAACCAGAGCTTTCATTTCTCTTCCTTCTTCGGAGGCTCAAGAAGTTCTTTGACGAATTTCGTGGCTGAGTCGACTATCTGCGACAACGACGGTGTAGCAAGGGTGGTTTGGTTTCCGGATCCAGTCGCCACATAGGCGCCAGCACCAACCCCAGCTCTAGTCCCAACAGCTACGGTCGCGCTCTCCTTGTTGGCTGTCACCTGCGCACCAACTTGAAGTTTGCCAATGCCTAATGCTCCTTCGGCCGACTGGTAGGGAGAGGTGCCACTTGTAATTGGACCCTCATTAACTCCAACCCCAACCTGCGCACCGCCTCCTGCAAATGCGCCGGTTCCATTGAGATCGTTGCCTCCTATGGAAATGGCAATTTGCGGATCAGTCAGGTTCACGCTGATCGCAAGACTCAAGGAGAAGCCCTGCAACTCTTTTCCATTTACGCCAGGGACCCTAAGGCCATCACCCTTGAACAGCGTAGCCGACAGCCCTCCGTTGACGACAAGATTAGTCCGCTTCGAGTCTCTGCCATCTGTGTCGACAAAGGCGTAGGGGTTGTTGTTGGCGTAGTGATACCGCCCGAAGCTCTTCCCAGAGCTTGCATCAGTAACCACAGGATCAACCGAGAGGAACCGCCCCGCGATCGGGTCGTAGTACCGCTGCTGCATGTAAACGAGGTCGGTCTCCGCGTCCTGCACATGCCCCGTGAACCCGACGACGCTGGTGTTGGCACTCGGCTTGGTGCCTTGCGCCACGTAGCCGTAGGGCTCGAAGCGGCTGCGGTTGATGACCGACGCCGGGTTGGCGCTGGTGCTGTGCGCCACCGGGCTGCCCAGTGCGTCCGTGTGTACGTACTGCGTGGCGTTGACGCCCCCTGTGGTCTGCACTTCCGCGATCTGCTTGCCCGCGAGGTAGATGTAG